>Ga0307423_1000419_pt1 | contig 28809 bp, 25 predicted proteins | sample SalMarWE160310MG_FD_202154 | JGI IMG/M metagenome (GOLD analysis project Ga0307423, IMG submission 202154) | Salt marsh sediment microbial communities from the Plum Island Ecosystem LTER, Massachusetts, United States - WE1603-10 | ecosystem: Environmental > Aquatic > Marine > Intertidal zone >... | reverse complement strand
TCGAAGGAACTGAATATGGAAGAGAAATGATAGATGAAATAAAGAAGACTTCACCAAAGAAACAGGTGATTGTTTTCAAGGTGGGTAAGACACCAGCATCTCGAGATGCGGCATTGAGTCATACAGGAAGTCTTGCGGGAAATCCTGCACTTTATAGTGGTGCTATCAAACAGGCAGGAGCAATTGAGGTTTCAGGAGTTACGGAGATGATTGATACGGCACATCTCCTCTCCGTCTGTCCATATCGTCCAAAGGGAAACAGAGTTGCCATTGTAACTCATACTTTAGGTATTGCCCTAATTGCTGCGCAAACTCTTGAGTTAAATGGTGCCGTTCTTCCTTCTCCCTCACGAGAAACAGCCAAGTCGATTCAAGCCCTGCTTGACATGCCTGTTGATATTCCAATTAAAAATCCAGTTGATCTATTAGCTCAGGGATGGGCACAACCAAAGATATTTGCTAACGCATTTAGAACGATTCTGAATGAGGACTATTATGATTCGGTCATGATTGTATTTGCTCCGAATTATCAGGAAGGGATAGGTGGAGGTATTCCTATCGAGAAGATAGTGGAAGCGTCAAGAGAGGTCTCTAAACCAATTGTGAGTATTCTTTCATCACCTGATAGTAATAAACCACCAGGGTATGAAATACTCGAAAAAGCCGGAATTCCGTTCTTTTCTAGCCCTCAGAGAGGGGCAAAAGCTCTAGCAAATATGATTGGTATATCTTAAAAAAAGAAAGGGACGCCGCTAGTTTCCTAGCGGCATGCGGACTTATCCCTCGGTGATTGAAACAGTTTCGCTTTGTACCCGTGGAGTCGCGTTAACTGATTCACCATTTAGTGTTCCATCTAGAAGTGCACCATATGCAGTCATGTCAAAATGTCCATGGCCTGACAGATTGAAGACAATAGTTCGAGATTCCTTCTTCTTTTTAGCTTCAAGTGCAATATCAATGACCGCCTTGATTGCATGTGCAGATTCAGGTGCTGGAATGACACCCTCAGACTTTGCAAATAGAACTCCTGCCTCGAGCACTTCCAACTGCTCATAAGCTCGTGCCTTAATTCTTCCCTCTTCAACGAGTGCACTTATTGTGGGAGCTACTCCATGGTACCTCAAGCCCCCAGCGTGAATCTTCGGTGGTGTAAAATCTGAGCCGAGGGTGTGCATCTTAAGTTTTGGAGTCATCCCAGCAGTGTCACCGAAATCATATCGGTACTCACCTTCTGTAAGAGAAGGACAGGCTTTGGGTTCCACAGCAATACATTCGACATCACGGAACCGCTCTTCCGCTATGAATGGATATGTCATTCCAGCAAAATTACTTCCACCCCCAACACAGCCAATCAGATAGTCAGGTGTTTCTTCAATGCTATCTAGTTGTGCAATTACCTCCTGGCCAATGACACTTTGTTGAAGCATGACAAAATTGAGAACAGATCCAAGTGTATACTTTGTATTGTCATGCTTAACAGTATCCTCAATAGCTTCGCTAATCGCAATGCCAAGAGTCCCAGGGTGGTCAGGAGATTCCTTCCTGACCTTTCGACCATATTCGGTCCTGTCAGAGGGGCTTGGAACAATCTGAGCTCCATAGGTTCTCATCATAATTCCACGGTATGGCTTCTGTTCATAGCTGGTGCGAACCATGTATACCATAGCTTCTATTCCAAAGTATGCACAAGCCAGAGAAACAGCACTTCCCCACTGCCCAGCACCGGTCTCGGTAGCCAATCGTTCGACGCCTTCTTTCTTCGCGTAATAGGCTTGAGCCGCTGCAGTATTTAGCTTATGACTACCAGTTGGTGAAACGTCTTCCCGTTTGTAGTATATCCGGCAAGGTGTTTTCAGAGTCCTCTCAAGTCCGATAGCCCTTTGGAGTGGTGACGGGCGTCCTGATCGCATCAGAATACTACGGACCTCCCAAGGAATCTCTATCCTTTTTTCCATCGAGACTTCCTGTTTGACGCATTCCTCAGGAAATAGAGTCATCAAAGCCTCAGGACCGATAGGTTCCCCAGTAGCTGGATCGAGCGGTGGGGGAAGAGGGTTCTTCAGATGTGGTAAGATATTCACATAGTGAGTCGGTGTGTCCTCACAGTCGAGTTGTACTCGATATTTTTCATGTTTCATTATTCTTTCTCCGTGTATTTCCCGCTTCTGGAAAGTGGCGTCTCATCTGAACAAACATCATGCGTGCGAAATGGTAGGTTAACTCAAAACATGATAAGCAAGCAAGAGTTGCTCTAAGAGAAGAAGTAGGTTGAGAAACACTAACAGTGTGATTTAGCGAATCGACTAAACGGGCCGCGAACGACCCCTTTGCCATTGGCCAAGGCACACTCGTGTCATGTTTTCACACTCAGAATCGGTTGTAATCGCCCTTTCGTATCGGTTTATAAACATTGTGCATAAAAGTACCTTAATGTACTAAATTGTACAATGATTTTTCTGTGGATTTTCTAAAAAAAAACGTGATAGATACTCTGAATTTTAGCAATCATAGATATGTTTACTAGTGGAATTTTCTGATATTTCAGAGGTTGACCTCTGCGGATTTACGAGATAGGTGTATCATATGGATGAAGAAAAGTTGGAACCTTCGGAGAAAAGTACGCTTGACTCTGTATTGCTGAAAACATTCTTTGATGATTCACCACTGGGAGTTATAATAATACATGAGAGTACAATTGTCTACATCAATGATGCACTCTGCAAGTCGATGGGAATTCCTCAAGAAGCATCTCTCAATCAAAACATAGCACTGCTCATTAATGTCCTTGAACCAGAAGTTCGAGAACTCGCATTGGAAAGATTCCAGAATGTTGCTAATTCAGCCAGAAAATACGACAAAGACCGGTATGACATTACAATTCCCGATGGAACCATACACACTCTTGAAATAACATCTAGTAGTATCGAGATATCTGGGATAAAATATGTAATTGCATATGTGGATAACGTGACGAAAGATCAAGAAATTCGAGAAAATATTACACGTGAGAGAAAGGCATTTGGAATCATAGCTGAAGCAGCACTGAGCTCAGAAAATACTCCGCAAGTATGTAAATCAGTCTTGATAGGTCTCGTCGAAAACCTAGATTTTGATCTCGGAACTGTTCGATTATTCAATAAAGAGGAAGATACTCTCGATCTCATTGCATCAATTGGATTTGGAGAAGACAAAGCAGAATCATCTATTAAAGTAACTAATCCTAATTTCCTAGCAGCACGGACTGCAAGAACAAAGCTACCCCTCTTCATTCCAAATCTCTCAGAAATATCTGAGGACCTTGACCGAATGTACAAAGCCAAGAAGCTGGGACTACAATCATTGATATTCTGGCCTCTTGTTGGAGCTGACGATTCTCTGATCGGAGTCATTAATGTCGCTTCACGTTCGACTAAAGCTCTGGGCCAATTAGATAGAGGATTTTTCACAACTGTGGCAAGTATGTTTTCTACGGTTCTTGAAAGACGGAATACAGAGGAACGATTGAAAGAAAGTCAGGAACGATTCATTGCATTCACAGATAACATACCAGGCCCTGTTTTTATCAAGGATCATCAATCTCGAGTTCTTTTTGTAAATCAATTTATGAGAGCGATGAGTTCTGGACCAGATAGAGAAGGTCTTGGTAATGTAGATTTGTTCAGTCAGAGCAGAGCAGAAGAGCTAACAATTGAAGATCAAAAAGTTCTCGCACGAGGACCTATAGATAGGATTCAGAAGACCCGTGACAAGGATGGTAAGATACGAACTTACAGGAGTCACAAATTCCCTATATTCCGAGATGGTAAACCGCCACTCATTGGCGGATTCTCTCTAGACATCACCCAGAGAGTGGAAGCAGAGAGTCAACGAGAAGAAGCCAAAGCACGAGCAGAATTCTTCAATGACCTGATGGCACACGATATCAACAACATGCATCAGGGGATTATGGCAAGTCTTGAACTCATTCTGGAACATACTGAATTACCTGAACGACTGAGAACCATTGCAGAAAGAGCACTGAATCAGGTAGATCGAAGTGTATCGCTGATTAACAATGTTAAGAAATTCACTATGATCAATCAGGGAGAATTCCAGTTGGAGAAAACTGATCCTGCGGAGGCTCTCACTGTAGCTATAGAAACTGTCAAACAATCATTTCCTAATAGACATATCATTGTGAAAAAGAATATTGGCAAGAACGAATATTGCATCATGGCAAACGAGTTCCTTCAAGATGTGTTCTATAACATACTACACAACTCTGTGAAAGCCACTGAAATGAAGGAAGTACGTATAGAAGTCGAAGTCAGCTTAACTCAGTCTGGTGAGTATTTGAAGTTAGACTTTGTTGATTGGGGCAGTGGACTGGATGATACTATGAAACGAACTATTCTTGCAGGGCTAGATGAGAGAGTGCTTAGGGTTTCAGGTATTGGACTTACTCTTGTCAAGCAGATAATTGATCTATTTCGAGGTCAAATTTCAGTTGAGGACCGTGTGAAAGGGGACTATACTCAAGGTGCTCGATTCGTTGTTTTATTACCCAATGGTTGCTGATGCATTCCAGCTGATTCTTGAACGAATCGAGGACTAAGCCGCTTTAGGTGGGCTTCCAAGTTTTCGTGTTATCAATGCAATGAGAACAAATAACACGATTCCAATTACTATAGTAATCTCTATTGCAACTGAGTATCCATAGAGAACGTACCCAAGAGCTAGAAATCCACCTACAAATATATGATTGACAATAGTTGCCCAGTTCGCAGGACCCAATTTATTACTCTCATCATAGTGTCTAAGTGCTGTCATGATTCCTAACGCGGCAAGTGGTAATGTTGCTAGTACTAGAAGAGCTTCGAATCGAATCATATTTAGTACAACTGCAACAACTATTCCCACATACATTACAATCAGAGCAAGAGTGTACCCTTTGGCAGCGTGCTTTCTTCCTAATCGAACAACCAAAGTTCGTTTGTTAGCATCTCGATCTGCAACGTAATCTGGAAACTCATTGATGTAGAGAACTAATGCAATCATAATTGCCACTGGAATTGAGATATATCCAGGTTCAAGGAATTGTTCGAAAGGAATATTCAACGGCCAAGCTAGAGCAATTGGGGTCTGCACTTGTACATAATAAGCCCCGACAACCATCAGCACACCAAACATTGTACCAATTACGAACTCACCAAAACCACGTTTTACAAATCTAATTGGAGGTGTTGAATAGAAGAAGCCAAAGAATGCGCCTACACCGCCGAAGACAAGAATTACCCAACCTAATCGAATCACAAGATACAATCCAAGCATCCCCGCTATGAAATAACAAACAATCGCACCAATAGCAACTTCTCTATGTGTCAGGAGACCCTGTTGTAGTGTTCTACTTCCTCCACTATATGGTCGAATGAATTCCACATTGATATCATCACTTCCAGTTCCTTCTGGAGTGTGGTCAAAATAATCATTAGTTACATCAGCCCCCCAGTGCAGAAAGATACCTGCAAAAAGGGTAACAAGAAAGAGATCTAGATGGAAAACTCCGTGTAGACCAAAAGCCACAGCAGTTCCAGCAAAGATTGGTACTGTTGACGCTGGTAAAATCCCAAGCTTGACTTCTTGAAGCCATACTTTTACCTTTGAAACCTCTCTCATTTCTTCTGTCGAATTCATCTCCACTCTGACCTCGCTAAAACGATTCTAGAACAATCGGACTGTTACTCACAGGGCTTTTTAGAACTTCCTCTTCTTTATGAACCCGCTCACTAAGAGGAAAGATAAAAATGGTTTGGACGCTAGATATATGTGGGATTGATAATTTGGCAGATGTCTACATCAACTATGAAGGTTCAGGTAATACCTACTACAAACGCGCGATGTTGATCAACATATTGCTTGTTACCTTTGCAGTGATTTTGTACATCTTCTTTACGTTCAATATTGTCTTCCTCATGATGGTGGGAATTTTTGCTCTAGGAGTGACAATCATCTACTTGGTACATTGGCTTTATGTGAACAAACCAATTGAAAATAAGTCACAATTGCAATCAAGCAACTGTTAAATCAAGGTTTCAGTGTTATTTTCCATTGGATGGAGCTGCAAACTTGGTAGAAACTGATGTTGAATACATCCTCAAGATGGTAGCACTTGGAGATGGTGCAGTTGGAAAAACATCTTGCATCATGAGATTCACCGAAGATAGTTTTGGTGAAAAATATAAGGCAACCATTGGGACCAGTATTGCAATTAAGAATCTTCAAGTTGAAATTATAAAGGGGAAAAGTACCAGAGCGCAGATTGTTCTCTGGGATCTGGCAGGTCAACCATCATACAAAGATTTGCGTTCGAGGTATATGCATGGTTCATCAATGGGTTTCATTGTTTACGATGTCACGAGACCATCAACATTCATGAATGTCTACGAATGGTATCGCAATTTCAGAGCTGTATGTCCAGAAGCTGTGGCTGTCTTAGTTGCGAACAAGGTCGATAGGAAGGACAGATTAGTTCCTGAAGAAGCTGGTCATATGGTTTCCAGCTGGCTTGGACTGAAGTACATGGAAACATCAGCAAAGACAGGAAAGAATGTCAACGCTATGTTCATTGAATGTACTAGGGAAGCTATCCTGAAAGATACTGATTGATTCTCGCGAAGCTATCCTGTATGTCTGTTACTCTATTTCTTCTAGGAAAAGAATAGCTGTGCTGCTTGAAAGGCGTAATCTAGAATCACGTTCGGGAATATGAATAACGCAATCACTGCGATTACACAAATTGCTACAGCAATCATTGGTATTCGTGGCAAATTCAATTTTGAATCATCCTTTGGTTCTTCCATGTATGTGAACTTCAATACACGAAGATAGTAACCTAAGGAAAATACCGAATTCAGCAATCCAATCAATGCTAGCCACCACATTCCCGCAACAACGGCACTCTGGAACAAGACTAGTTTGGACCAGAATCCAACAGTCAGGGGCATACCAGCCAGGGAGAGCACGAGAATAGCTAACATAGCAGCTGCACCGGGAGCTCGCTTGCTCAATCCAGCTAGATCATCATAAGTTATTCGCTTCGTGAGTTTGAAGGACATTGCCCAAATTAGGATGAATGCTGCTGTCTTCATTATAGCATGAGTAAAGGCATGGAAGCCTGCAGCCGCCATTCCAATCTCGTTTGCAGCGGCAACTCCAATGAATAGGTAGCCCATCATTGCAATGCTGGAATATGCCAGCATTCTCATGATGTCCTTCTGCGCGAGCGCAAGAACATTCCCAATAACCATCGTCAGGATGGCAACTCCTGCTATCAACGGAGCCCACTCCACTCTAGCAAAGAAGAATCCAACCATAAGAATTCTCAGCAGTGCGCTTACACCTGTCTTCTTTGAACCTCCTGCAAGATAGGCAGTTACGCTTCCATCAGCTGATGCATAGGCATCCGGTACCCATTGCCAACCCGGAAAAATACCGACCTTGAATCCAAAGGATACGATGAATAGTACCATTGCTAGAAGAAGAGTATAAGCAGCGGGTTCATTTCCTACTGGTGAAGCCCAGATTGTGTTGACAAATTCGCTGAGTACTGAAAGCTCAGTTGTACCCGTGACTCCGTAAGTGAGAGCAATTCCAAAGAGCATTAGCATCGTTGCTAAGAGACCCATTACGAAATATTTGGTCGCTCCATCAACAGATTCTTTCCGTGGACCAAGGGCAACAAGAATGTACGTTGGAGTACTCATAAGCTCCCAAGCTAAGAACAGTGCAACAAGGTCGGTTGCCATAATCACCCAGATTGCACCGGAAAACGAAATCAGGAGTAAGAAGTTGTATGCGCCTTTATCACCACCCCAAAGGGTCGAGGACATTAAGACAAGGAAGGCAACAATCAAGACAATGTAAATGAAAAGGTCTGAAAACGCATCTCTCACAAATAATGTACCAAATGAATAACCAGACATTACACTGGGATCGAACATCACCATTTCGAGAAGCGCAAGCAGAACTCCAATGAAGCTAATCCCAAGTGGATTGTAACGCATCCCAACAACTAGAGCTATTATCCCGAAAATCACTAGAGTAATCGCAGGAAGAGACATGATCCATTCTTGCGGAATATATGCAAGTATCAGATTTGTAAGTGGTGTGAGTAAGAGTCTAAGACTTTCGGCAAAGGTAGCAAGTTGTAACATCAAGGAACACCTCCAGCTAACATAGCATCAACAACTGGTTTCACAAAATCCAGGATTAGGTCAGGCCAGACTCCGAGTATAATCACCGGTATCAGCATCAAGATTGGTGCAATCAAATCACTCCATGATGCTTCAATGATCTCTTTCTCAGGATCAGGATCGCTGAAGACGATACGGTTCAACATCCAGAGCATGTAGCCAACAGTGATGAATATTCCAAATCCAATCAGTGCAGACCAGTTATAGACAACGATTGCACCAAAGATAATGAGCGCCTCTGCAATAAAGCCGCTAAAGCCTGGTAAGCCAAAAGCAGCGAGCGAGGCGAGGATGAGTACAGCAGATAATCGTGGAGCCTTTTCCATGAGACCCTTGATTGCAGGAATCTCCCGGGTACCAGCATTGTACTTGAGTTGACCAGCGACAATGAACATCACCGAGATTATCGTACCGTGTGAGAACATCATGAAAATTGAACCCTGAATGGCAAGATTCGCAGCCGCTTGAATTGCAGGGTCAGCAGAACCTGCTCCAGCCGCATATGCTGCAACACCTAGCAAAACCCAGCTCATATGGTTGATACTCGTATAGGCGACGAGACTCTTCATATCAGTCTGAGCCATTGCAGTGAATGCCGCATAGATACAAGTAAAGATTGCAACTATTGCGAATGGAATAGCTAATCGGGCAATTGCATCTGGTACCATCCAGAGACCAAGTCGAATGAAAGCATATCCGCCCATCTTCAGCAAGATACCAGCCAAGATGACTGAGCCGGGTGTGGGAGCCTTAACGTGTGCCCAAGGTAGCCAGTTATGAAGTGGGAATACAGGAAGCTTGACACCAGCACCCATGAATAGTGCAAGAGCAAATCCAATCTGTACCCATGGATCAAGACCCAAGTTACGAAGAGCGACCATGCTAAATGTTGGTACTTGGGTTGCAAATCCAAGAATATTGATCATTGCTGACTGGAAGTAAAGGTAGAAAAAGCCGACCAGCATCACTGCTGAACCTAAGTGAGTATAGATGAAGAACTTAACTGCCGCATGACGACTACCTTCCTCACCCCATCTACCAATGATGAAGAACATTGGAATCAAAACCAGTTCCCAAAATATGAAGAAACCAATCAGATCTAAGGACATGAAAACTCCCAGTAATCCTGTCTGAAGGACTAGAAAGAGGGTGTAGTATAGACCTTGAGATTCTTTGATATGATTTGAGCCAATCGCGGCAATCCAGACAACAAGATTGGAGAGCAGTATCATGACCATGGAGATACCGTCTACACCAATAATGATCTCGAATACTGGTGCACTTGAATCAGTCCCGAGTCGAGCGAGGAGGTAAGTCACAGTGTGGCTCATACCTCCTGGATCGGAGCCTAGTGATGGTGTTCCAATAATGAGCAATCCAGCAAGACCTAACTCAAGAGTTGTAACTATTAGAGTTATAGCTCGTGAACCTTTACTTCCTAGCAAGTATGCCAGTAGTGCTCCAACCAGTGGGATAAGTAACATAAGCACCAGAATGTCCACTGGCAGCATATTGATCAAATTGGCTGCAAAGTCTAGCTGCATTTAGATGACCCCCATTGATAGTAAAGCAATAATGACTAAGAGGCCAATTCCAAATATCACAACTCCAACGTAGTCGTTGATTCGACCCGTTTGAGATCTCTGACTCGATTCAGAAGCTTCCACAGTATGTGTGGAGATTCCTTCAGCAAATCCATCAACTACATTATCATCAAACCAGCGGACCTTGGTGGAAATACTAATAGCAGCATCCGCAGACTTGAAGTCGATTCCATCGATAATCTTCTCATCTATCGTTCTCCTCCACATGTCTGCAAATCGGAGGAATTTGTTCACAAACCAGTAATATGACTCGTTGATGTACCAGCGACGTTTGAGGAAATTGTATAATTTACGTAGGACTCCATGCTCTGGAACGGTCGTATTTGGCGTGTCTGCATTTTTGATGTAAAGCCAATACGCGGGAATGCCACCTAGAGCAAGCGCTCCAAGTGTGATTATGAAAGGTAGGATGCCTTCTGGTGCAAATTTCACCGCGACCATATCTTCAATAAATATTACGAATATGTCTCTATTAGTCTCAAGTACAATATTCTGAATTATTGGATAGATCATGAAGGCAATTACGGTGAATGCTGCCAGTATATAGAGAGGGATCATCATTGCGGGGCCCGGATCATGTGGCACCTCGTGGTGTTCATCATGATGCTCTTCAGACTCCTCTTCGTCGAGGTGAACGGTCACTGACTCTTCCTCACGCTCAAGCTCATCATACTCTGATGGACCATAGAAAACCATTCCCATGAGACGAATGCTATAGAAGATAGTACATGCTGCAGCTGCAACAGAAAGAATGAACAAGAATATCCCAAGTGGATTATCTATTCCAAGTGCATACACATGTTCAATAATAGAGTCCTTAGACCAAAATCCGGAGAAGGGAGGAATTCCTGACAACGCTAGAACTCCGATCCACATCACCACGAGTGTCTTCTTCATATATTTCCCTAGACCGCCCATTTTGCTCATGTACTTCGTATGCACCATATGGATGATACCGCCAGCGGATAGAAACAGTAATGCTTTGAATGCACCATGACTGACCACATGAATGACGCTACTGAAATAGGCTACATCATAATGGGTCAACATTCCAGCAGTTCCAATAGCAAGCATCATGTAACCCAACTGACTGAGTGTTGAGAATGCCAAGACCTGTTTCAATTCATTGGATACCATCCCCATGGTTCCAGTAATAAATGCAGTCAGAGCTCCGATTATTGCCACAATTGCAAAGAACGTGAAGGCATCGGGGTGACCAATCTGTAAAGGAATAAATCCTGATGATGTAGAGTGACCATCTATTCCTGTTGCAGATATTATTGTTATCAGAAACCTTGCTGTAATATAGACTCCCGCTTTGACCATCGTTGCGGCATGAATCAGCGCTGAGACCGCTGTCGGACCACTCATAGCTTCGGGAAGCCAGACCTGCAAGGGGAATTGACCTGACTTACCGATAGCACCAGCAAAGATCAAGAGAAGTGTTGGCAAAAAAAGACCTACGCCAGCAAGAAGGTTTATCCAACCGCCACTGTTCGCCATCCCTTCTACAGCCTGAGTACCTACTGATGTTTCCTGAAAGAGGAAGGTTCCAGTAAATGTGAATAACAATAAGATGCCGCCTAGCATCAATGCGTCCCCGATTCTTGTGACTATGAAAGCCTTTGTTCCGCAATGAGTATTGTATTCACCTTCGGTGTCAAATTGAAGCAATGGGTTGCTTGAGTCATATCCAGTTGGATCTACTTCTGGAGGATTTCGTTTATCATTCCAGAAACCTATCAATCCGTAGCTACAGAATCCCATGACTTCCCAGCCTATGAAGGCGATTAGGAGATTATTTGACAGGACTAATGTGAGCATTCCACCGCCGAAGGCAAGCATAAGGAAGAAGAAACGATCCCGGTCGCCCTCATGAGCCATGTACTCAGTACTATACACATAGATGAGAAGACAGAGGGTGCTTGCCAGAACTGCCATAATGATTGATAATGAATCAAGAAGGATGCTAAAGGGAACAACAAATCCAGGGATGTTAATCCAGTTCCAAGTCTTTGGAGGTGATCCAATATCAGGTATGAGCGACCAGCATAGCACCATCGTAATGCCCATTAGTAATGCGGGAGTCCAATCCCTAGCCTTTGCACTGTACTTCCCTACTAAGGGGACAAGCAGCGAACCTGCAAGTGGAATGATGAGAATAAGATATTCTGGTAAACCGAAGAGCATTTGATACACCTCACGGAAAGAGTATGCCTGAAAACGCCGGGACTATGACATCTAGTGCCAAGCTCGGGAATATTCCAAAGATTACAATGAGAATGCCAAGGATGATCATTGGGACAGTCATTGACCTTGGACTCTCTTTTACGTCTTCGAGTTCCTCAGGGTGAGGACCCAGGAAGACTCGCCAGAAGAAGCGAAGCATGTACGCTGCGCTGAGGATAGAACTGGAAACTGCTAGGATTGTTAAAAGCAGGAATCCCATATTCACACCAGCACCAGGGATTGGAATCGCAGCATTGAATCCACCAAGGAACATCATCCACTCACTAGCAAACCCTGAGAGTGGTGGACTGCCTGCAATGCTCATCATTCCAATGGCAGCTGCGAAAGCGGTGATGGGCATCTTGTTTGAAAGACCTCCCATCTTCTTAATGTCACGAAGACCAGTCTGATGAATAACCGCACCTGCGGTCATAAACAAGAGACCCTTTGAGAAAGCATGGTTGATGAGGTGGAACATACCACCGGATACCCCCATAACTGTAACAGTACCAAGAGCGAAGAGTACGTACCCCATCTGTGAAACTGAGGAGTAAGCTAAGAGTCGCTTTATATCAACCTGAGCTAAAGCCATGAATCCACCATAAAACATCGTGATGACTCCCAATCCTGCTACCCAGAATGAGAGAGAGATTGCAGCGTCATAGAGGGTCAGAGTACCAAATCGTACCAGAGCATATGCACCTGTTTCAATCATCGCGCCTGATAGAAGGACAGAGATTGGAGTTGGAGCCTCTGCGTGAACGGGAGGTAACCACCAGTGGACCGGAAAGACTGCCATCTTCACAAGGAATCCAGCAGCTAAAAGGATGAAGATAATTTTGAAGATTAAGTCGCCATTAGCAACAATGTTTGCCAGAACAAACGATCCCCCCTGAGCATAGAGAAGTCCAAAGCCAATCAGAATACAGACTGCTCCAGATTGTGTATAGAGCCAGAACTTCATAGCTGTTCGTTTTCTGGTTTCAGGAAAACCCCAGAAGAGAATCAGGAAATAGCTTGGAACAAGCATAATCTCCCAGGCAATGAAGAACTCGATCATATTGGTCGCCAAGGTGACCCAGATCATTCCCATGATGAAGAACAACTGATTCGCAAAAAATGTTGGTTTGTTCTTTGTATGAGCAGTATATCCGACAGCATAGATAACGGATAGAAAACCAAGAACCACTACTGCAAAGGTGATTGGGAAAGCAACCGCGTCTAACTGAAGTCCGAAAGGTTCGAGGATGTCGGACCAGATAGCAGTCTCTATAGATTGACCGGCGGTCAGAAGCTCGTAGAATGGGGGAATCATGAGCACTGTACCGATGAATGAAAAACCAACCGCAACCTTACCAGCACTTTCTTCAAGTTTGTTCTTGAAGACGTAGATAGATAGTCCACCAAGGAACATTACTGCCAGTGAGATGAACATGAATGGAATTCCAAAAGCCATTAGCGGAACCTCCTTCCACGCCACTCTAGCGGATCTCTATCCAAGGTTTCAATTTTGTCAGGACCATAAATGAGGTCATCACGGTCCCCTTCTGAGATATCAACGATTGGAGTATGAAAGAGTGCTTCGAATCTACAGGCACTGACGCAATCACCACAGAAGATGCAGCGTGTGTAATCAAAATAGAGTGCAGCATCTTTCTCAAACTTCTGATCCTCTTTGTCAATACGAATAGCAGCAACTGGGCATGCCCGAACGCATTGGGCACAAGCTGTACAGAGTTCTCGAACGTGAATATGTCGCCCGCGTGTTGTTTCAGGATATGGTCTATCTTCAAAGGGATAGAAGTACGTGAATGGTCTCCTGAATACCTGACGAAAGACATGTTTCAAGATTCTAAAAATATCACCAAGATTTCCTACAAACCCCATTTTACTAGCCTCCTATGACCAAGGGGAGAAGTCCGGGGATGTAGACTATAGCAAACATCACAAGGACTACGTTCAGTACTGAAAGCGGTAGTAGATACTTCCAGCACAGGTGCACAATCTGGTCCTGCCTAAGCCGATAGAAGGATGATGTCACTACTGTGAAGAGGAAGTAGACTACGAGCCACTTGATTAGAAAGTTAACAATTCCAGGAAGGAATGGCAAACCATTGAATCCTCCAAAGAAGAGGGCTACCATAATTGCACTGTACAACATCTGTTCAGCGAATTCAGCGAAATAGACAACGGTGAAATAAATTCCGGAGAGCTCTGTTCTCCATCCAAAAATTATTTCACTATCAGCCACCGGAGCATCAAATGGGAATGTGCCCACAGATGCAATTGAAGCCACTAAGAATGTAGCAAAATTGATTGGTAGTAGAACAATGTACCAAATACTTGTCTGAGCTGCGACAATGCTATACATGCTCAACGAGCCAGCTAGCATTGCTGGTCCTACAGATGAAATGACCATTGGAATCTCTGATGCAAATTGATTGTTTGCAGAACGGAATCCTCCAATGAGTGAATACTTCGAACCAGTGACCCATCCTATGAGAAGTGAGAATACCGGCACAGCAGTCAATAAAGCAAAGATAAGAACTAGGCTCACTGAGAGGTCTCCAAAAGCTTGACCTGGTGGACCCATGATGTTCCAGTATGGATCCCAAGGAATGAAAGCAAATGGGATGAGAACAATGACGAGTAGTAATGATGGTAGTATTCGGTACATCCAGCGTTTAGCTTTGTCGGGGATGATGGTTTCTTTTGCCATAAGCTTGACCGCATCAGCAAAGAGCTGGTACCCACCATACTTGCCGAGGTGTGTGGGACCACGTCTATCTTGAACACGAGCCCAAATTTTACGGGTGAACCACACCGTGAATATGAGTGCAAGTAACAGAAATATCAGACCAGGCATTACAACTGCTCTGAATAGAAACATGAAGTTCTCAGGAACTGCGGCTAGAGCCCAAATTCCATTGATGATATCTAAGATCCAAATTACGAGCCACTTGATAATTCCCCAGAACCAGAGGAGAATTCCCAAAATCCAGTCCCAAAGCCCGCCGAACCAAGTAAAGAAGTCGAACTGCATTTCATTGCCTCCTAGCGATCCCACCATCCGGGGTAGGGGTCAAGCGACCCGAATATTGCAGGAAAGTCAGCAAACCTTGCACCTGGCACAATGTGCTTGAGTGAATAGTAAGATGCAAAGCAGGGTCCCCGTATTTTCGCTCTCCATGGAGTCTGAGCCTTTTCCATTGTCTTGAGCCAAACCGTGGTCACTCCACGAGTTCCCTCGACTCTTCCATAACTCTCTCCCTCGGGTAACCTGTTTGCCTTTGCTCTCGCCTTTGGGTCAACAATTGGACCCTCTGGAAGTAGCGGGAGTAGTTTGTCAATTATGTCAAGTGATGTTTCAATCTCTTTAAATCGCTGTAGTAGTCTATCGAAAGCGTCACATTCTCCGGGATGATCCTCATTGTGAATTGTCGGGACTTCCCAGTCAATCATATCATAAGCTAAGTTCGGGTCTGGGTCATCCTTGCGCAAATCCATCGGATATCCGCATGCCTTGACATTTGGGCCACTAAGACCCCATTTGAGAGCTTTCTTTAGAGTGTAATGACCTACACCTTCGGTTCGTAGTCTAAAGGTAGGGCTTCCAGATAGCATATCTTCGAATACAGGCATTCGTTCCTTGACACGGGAAAGCGCAATTTCCATCTTAGTCAGGAATTTTGGAGTGAAATCGTATTTTACGCCACCAGGTGTTTCATACGAAACTGTGTGACGTGAACCAGTGAGGGTTTCAAACGCATCAAGTGTGTATTCTCGGTCAACCCATGGCCAGAGGAGCATTGCGAAGAGACCCAATTCTCCTGCGAATTGACCCCACCAGAATTGCAACGAATGGATACGATTGAATTCCAACATAATGGTCCGCATAACCTTCGCACGTTCTGGAACCTCAAGATCAACAATCTTCTCAACTGCTGCGATATATGGGTACTCTGCTAAGAAAGCCTCCATCATGCAAATTCGTTCTAGGATCATTGATCCTTGCCTGAAATTCCGGAACTCAAGGCACTTCTCAGCAGAACGATGGAAGTATCCTGCATTGGGATCACATTCAACAATATAGTCTCCTACAAGTGTGAGTTTTGTAGCCCAACCATGAGCACTGACATGCTGGGGGCCGAACCAAATTTCACTGGCTTCATCAAGAATATCAGGACTCATGATGACTCACCTCCAGGCTTAGGTCTTGGTTTAGGAGCCGCAAGACCTGTTTCATCCATCCGACTTCGATCGGTCTCGAAGCTCTTTCTCATCGGGAATTTTCCTACAAGCTCATCAGGAAGGAGTAAGGGACGAAGGTCAGGATGATTCTTGAAATTGATTCCAAACATCTCGTGGGTTTCTCGTTCATGCCATTCCAAGCCTGGAAAGATATCACAGACTGATTCTATCTCAGGAGTCTCACTCTCTAGATGAACGCGAAGCTGAATCAACATCTTTCCTTCATGGGACCAGAAAATGTAGATGAGTTCATATTTGTTCTCAGTCAAATCTACTCCAAACATGGATTCTGGAAGAGCATCTGAGATTTCCGCATCAAGCATTGCAACGACTTCTCGAATCTTCTCACGAGGAACAACTAACTCAACCTTGTTCCCATCAAGAGGTTTTGATTCGATGTCTGGATATTTGTTAATGACTGCACGAGCCACTGTCGAAGCTGAACCTGGAGTATCAGACATGTTCATCATCCTCCAATGCAATTGGTGTTCCTAGGTCTACGGTATTGTAACGTCGGTTATAGATCAGCATGAGGACCATCGCAAGTGCTGTATGAGCCGCTGCAACAGAGATTACGAGAATGATTAGGCCTTGACCAACAAATGAGAAAGCAGGACTATATATGGAAACAGCAACTAAGGCGATATTTACGCCATTTCCCATAATCTCAGCTCCGATGAGTATACGGATGAGGTTACGCTTGACCATCATGCCATATGCTCCGAGACCTATCAAGATGAAAGATACAGCTAAATACCATGAGAGAGGAATCATTCGTTACCAACCTCCTCTGATGGTTCCTCAATAGATGCCTCATCATCAATCGGTTCTTCTACTGATTCGATACCGAATTCTCCTTCAATTGATATTAGGCTCTCAGCCTTATCCATCTGAAGAATAGCAATTGCTCCAACTATTGCAGTAAGCAAAATGAGCGCGGTCATCATTACGTAAATGCCATGCTCGGACCAGAGCCACTGTGATAGGAGTTCTAAATTAAATTCAAGTGGGGGTAGATCTGGAGAGAATGTTTCATACCATGGAAAGAAGAGTGCAAGAGCTGCTGAGAGCATTCCTACAAGGCTAGAGATCACCAGACCAATTCGTCGACGTCTGGGAGATGCGAAAGTTTCCAAGGATGAATCTTGTGCACGCGGCAGAAGTAGAACTGCAAAAACAATCAATGCGCTAATGCCACCAGTATATACAGCAATCTGCATCCCTGCAATAAAAGGTGCTTCAAGAAGAAGGTAGAATCCTGCAACAAACGAAGCCATGAATCCAAAGAAGAATGCTGCATAGACAATATCTCTATGCTCAAGTGCAAGCCATGCTAGGAATATAACAATCCCTGCAATTAGTACGAACTCTAATTGCTCAAACCAGATGTCAACCTGCATCATCTTCAGTGACCTCCTGTCTCTAGTTCTTTTAATTCTCGCTCAATCTTGGCTTTACGGTATAGAGTAAGGGTTTCTTGACCACTCAGAAAAGTTTCGGGTAATTTCTTCATAGCAAAGCCCATTCCACCCATGATGATAAGAACAAAGACAAGTACTTGCCAAACAACACCTACATCTAGTCTAAAGGAGGATCCTGCAAGTAACCAGAGGAATGCACCCATGACATCAACAACAACAAAGAGAATCGTGTACACGAGATAGTTGTAGGGATATGCAATCCTCGCAGGACCAATAGGTTCCTCTCCACATTCATAAGAAGAAGTCTTCTCACTATTTTGAAGGACATGTGGTCTCAAGACCCACGACGCAAAAAGCATGCCTCCTACGAGCACAACAGCCAGAAGGGCCCAAACCAGTACCGGTACGAAATCGAGGAAGAGTCTCATCTTTAGATCTCCGAGAAGTATCTCCTTACCTTGAATTCAACAAGTAGTTTTCACAACCAGTTCATAGGGTTGAAAAGGTACTTGATGAACTTGAAAAGGTCGCAGTCAAGGCCGAGTTAAAAACCATTCGAAATTTTATCGCCACTCAAAGAAGTTATATGCTGGACATATTTCAGACTGTAATCAATACCAAGCTTTCAATGAGGTCGATTTGATTGTCACAAATCCGAGCAACTTACCTATACTACCAAGCTCTTCTGTTAGGCACAGGAATGATAGGCGTCTATATCTGGATTCTACTCACTACACCAATTGCGGATGTCATGGTCAAGCTCACCTTTTTCTTCTCGGCGCTTGTCCTTGTAGGATCAGTATATGCACTTGCAAAAGCTAAGACAAGGCCCAGTCGTACTTCAGCAACAGTTCTTTCTGGATTAGTTGGTGGCGCTCATGCATACATGGCAGTTGTTCTATTTCCAGAGTGGTTGTTCGGCACATTCATGTTCTTCTGGTTCTTCTTAGGACTCTTAATAGCTGCTGCAGCAATACAATGGTTACCAGAAACTGATTTTGAAACCACAAATGAATGATGTGGATTAATCTACTCAGGCGCAGGTTCAGCAGTTTTTGATTCTTCAGAGTCATCTTCAGGTTCTGCAGGTGCGTCTGCAACCGATTCAGGTTTTGCTTCTACTTCAGGCCCAGGTTGAGGTTCTTCCTTAGGAGGTCCATAGTGAAGACTTGATACATCAAGCATTCCGGGTGATGTACTTTGTTCATATGATTGTATGATTGATAGCCCTCCAGCTGTCAAAACCGCACTTCCTATACCCCATCCTGAAAAGACTAGTAGATTACCAAGCATATTTGCAATGTCTGAATTTAATGAAACAGTATATGCAATGATGACAAAGAGTAGTCCAAGAAAGACTGAGGGACCCAGCATTGTCATCTTTGCCTTTCCATGTGCAGGTCGTAGATAGCCAGTAAAGAAGAATACCATCACTGGAGGAAGAATCATCAGCGCTAGCATGAATATGAAATTAGCAGCGGCAAAGAAGCTAGCAGCAATAGTAGAACTGGTCCATATCTGATATGCAAAGTTAGTATAATATGCACCCATGAGAAGCAAACCAAGCCAGATTAGGCAGTAGGGTCCATTATCTTCACGTAGAGACATCTATTGTATCAACCCCATAGCATCCTGATTCTCGTAATTCTGCTGCCAGTGAGTTGTGCCTGCTCGTATCTTGTTCTGAAGAATTAAATGAGCCCGTACAAAGTCTGCAGGCTTTGGTGGGCATCCCGGAATCCAGACATCCACAGGTACCACTTTGTCTGAAGGAGTCATGAGGGAATATCCATCAAAGAACATACCACCTGACGCAGCACATTGTCCGTATGAGATAACATACTTTGGTTCAGGCATTTGCTCGTATATTCTTCGCAAGCGAGGTGCCATCTTCTTAGTAAGTGAACCTGAGATCCATAGAACATCTGTCTGTCTTGGACCAAATAATGGGAGCATTCCAAATCGTTCAATGTCCCATCTAGATGCAACAGCAGCGGCACCATCAGCCATGCAGCAACCCAGACCATATTGAATTGGCCATGGACTATGGGCTCGGCCCCATCTCAAGACCCATTTCAGTGGCGGTACATTTTGAAGCCATTTGAGAAGAATCGGTGCAATACGGCCAAAACCGTTCCTTATCAAGTCGAACCCAATCCACATGAAATACTTGCCAGTTCGAAGCATAAAGGGTAACCAGTATGCAAAGATCTTTCCAGGGTTCGAAATCTCTTTCTTGTCCCACTTCAATTTCGCAGCTCGAATCCTTGCAAGCCTTTGTTTCCCGAAGTAAACGTTGGCATAATTTGCAAACCAAATTCCGGTTGAGTGTGGATGTCCGCCATGACGCTGGGCAATCTTGAAGATGACAAAGCTTTGTGACCATGAGAGCAAGTATCCCATACGACGCTCATCTTCCATGAAATAGCCCATCATCGTAACTGCATGTTTGGAGTTGACATAACCATCGATACCAGCCTTTGCAGTAGCCTGTTCAAACTGCCAATCATCAAAGATAGCGCCCAAGTTCTCTAGTGGTGCGAAAGCTTGCCCAACAACTAGAGTTGGCCCGGCTTTTTTAACTCGCATAGGATGATAACGTTCTTGCCACTCATGCTCGCCAACTTTATCATCATATGAAACTCCTTTGCATTGCTCAGTTACTCTGCGAACGACCTCTTCACCTGCATCAATCTCTTCTTGGTCACCTTCGTAAACAACCATTATTGTGCAGTGATGAACTGGGTATGGAAACTTCCAGTCTTCTTCCCAAATGCTCTTCTTAAGGTCAGTATACTTTGATTCTTCAAATTTGATTGTAAATGGCAAGGGGCCTTCTTCAAGAATATGTTCGATGGCCATATTCATCAGGTAATTCTCTGGGAAACTTGAAACAAAAGCTTTGATTTTCCTCAGTGGCTTAATCTTCAATGTGACTTTCGTGATGATTCCAAGAATTCCCTCTGTATCACAGAACAGGTCCCTGTCATCTGTCTTAACCAGTTTTCCATTTGGTAACGCTACCTCGAACTCAACACAGTTCTCATTAACTGTACCGTATTTCAGGCTACCAATTCCATCTCCACCCTGAGCGACCCAACCACCTACTGTTGCAGAAAGAGCTGATGACGGATAACTTCGAGTGTCTAATCCAAGTCGATTGAGCTCAAATTGGAGGTTAGCCCATACAATACCAGGTTCAACTGTGACTGTAAGATTTTCTTCATCAATCGAGAGAATATTATCCATGCGGCGCATATCAACTGTGATACCACCTTTGCGAGGAATTGCACCACCATACCCAGAAGTGCCAGCACCCCGAGGGGTTAACGGGACTTTCTCTTTGTTTGCGAATTCAAACAGAGCCTGAATCTCTTCTGCAGAGGTTGGTTGAGCAATAGCATCGGGATTGTAGTTCATCATCAATCCTACCATTTTAGGTAGAGAACCAACATCACTTGATGATAGAAACAGTTCATGCTTTGCTGTAATTAATCGGTTTCCGAATATCTCGGACAGATGTTCAATCTGGTTCTTCTTCAGCCCCATTCAAGTACTCTCCTGGTTATGAACCTCGAGAAGGGATGAAGATGCGAAGATTGGTGGCACCATAAAAACCTAGCGAGAGATGTGATTCTTGTAGAAATATTCGGTACCGGTGAAAACATTTTAAGGTGGGCTAGTTTGATACCCACTCACGGCTAAATGAAAATTCAGCCACAACCTCGCTCTGGAGAACTGAATGATGATCTTTCCAGCACTGAAGGAATACGGACTGCAAGAGTACCCTTTCATTTGTGCTCAATGCAGCTATTGTCAGAGTGGGCATGGCGCATGTCCTACGTATAAAGTGAAACGGACCGACAGCTATTCAGGAAAGGGAAAGATGCTCCTTGCTAGAGGACTTCTGCAGGGAAGAATCAGTCCACTTGAAGGGCTCCAAGGTCTTGCAGATGCAATCTATGGCTGTACTCTCTGTGGGGGTTGTGAAGAGGTATGTCAAACAGACATACCCTTTGTGAAGATCTATCAAGTATTGAGAGGAGAGTTCATGAAACGTGGCATGTGGCCCGAGAACATGAACTTGGCAAAAGAAACTCTTCTCAAGGCGTGCAATATACAGGGACAGGCACAGATGGACCGAATTGAAGGATGGTCTTACTGGACTCCCAATGAAGATGAATTACTAGACCGGCAAGGGCAACCTTCTGAAACTGCATTCTTCTTTGGATGTGGCTCATCATATCGTGGAATATCGATTCAAGCTACAATTGCTACAACGCTCATTCTTGACAAGATTGGTGAGAATTACACGATTCTTGGAGAGGAGGAATATTGCTGCGGAGCGCCATTGATCATGATGGGGGACTTCGAGGGTGCAAGGACTCTTGCTGAGCATAACATTGCCAAATACAAGGAGCTTGGGGTCAAACAGATTTTTACCAACTGTCCAGGCTGTTACAAAATGTGGGCTCATGAATACAAAGAATTCCTCGGAATAGACCATGGATTCAAGATACGATATGGCTACGAGTATATCTCAGACCTCATTAAACAGGGAAAAATCGAGTTTACTAATCCACTAAATATCAAATTGACCTATCATGATGGGTGCGATGCAGGTCGTAATGGCGGATTCTATAACGAGCCACGTGATGTCATCAAAGCATTACCTGGAGTTGAATTCGAAGAATTACCCCACAATAAGGAGAACTGCATTTGTTGTGGAAGTGGGGGTGTACTACGAGCCTTTGATAATGAATTTGCAGGTAATATCAGTAAGTTGAAAGCTGATGATGTTAAACGAACTCAAGCAGATGTTGTTGCCTCAGGATGCCCCTCTTGTGTTGAGTATTTGAAAGATCAATTGCCGCAAGCCGGATGCGATAAAGTTGTCAAAGATCTTATGGTTTTGGCCGCTCAAGCTATGGGGTTGACTTGGGATGGTCTTGACGAGATCTATGACTGAACAAATCCTCAACTGGGGATTGTCAGAAAGGAATGGCTTTAAGGCTAATTCATATTGGAAAAATAATCTCATCTGAAGCAGTAATTGGTGACCTTGATATGCGAGAACGTCAAGTTGAAGCTGACATAGTACCGGACTCATCAGTTGAAACAAGACGTCAGGAACTACATAATCGCTTGGTTACAATCGAGGAAGAAATCAACCGGATTTTTGAGTTAGAGAAAGGAGAGCCAGTGACGCTCTATGAAACAGCCCAACATCTTCTTCACGCGGGAGGAAAACGAATACGCTCTCTTCTAACCGCTCTTAGTTGTGAGGCAGTTGGAGGTACCTTTGACCAGGCACTTCCGTTTGCAGTTGCTACAGAGTTTGTGCAGACAGCTAGTCTCATTCACGATGATGTAATTGATGAAGATGACACGCGTCGTGGTGTTGAAAGTACACACAAGAAATATGGTAACAGAATGGCTATCATTGCTGGAGATTTGCTAATAGCTGAAGCTATCAAGATTGTAAGTCAATTTGCATCTCCTGAACTCATGCGAATGGTTGCAGATGCTGGAGTGAAAATGTGTGAAGGGGAGGCATCAGATATTTTGATGTACTTCACAACTCCAAAGATGTTAACTAAAGAATCCTATTTTGAGATAGTGCAACGAAAGACTGTATCATTCATGCGCGCTGCAACCAAGATTGGAGGACTTGTTGGTGATGCAACAGAAGAACAACTGAAGATTCTGGATTCGTTCGGAGAACAAATGGGTTATGCATTCCAGATACGTGATGATATTCTCGATGTAATTGCTAGCGCAAATACCACTGGAAAAACTGTTCATTCTGATCTCAAAGGTTCGAAGACTAATTACGTACTCATACATGCTTTGAATTTGTGCACTGAGTCAGAAGCTAAGAAGTGTATGGACCACCTAAATGATGGGAATATTGAGTTTGCATTGGATCTAATCCAGCGGACTGATGCGGTTGCACATGCTAGTGCGTTAGCCCAAGAATATGCTGAAAGAGCGAAGGATGCAATTACGAATAAAGGATTGAAGAATGAAGAGCTCCTCTGTGCCTTAGCAGATCATGCAGGAGATAGGGATTTCTAATTTACGATAGCATTGAATGCTCTTACAAATGTCTTTGATACAAAATCGACAGGAGCAGGAAGCCTGCAACGAATTAATGGTTCAAGAAACTGCTTTCCCGCAACTCGCATACATACATCTGTTAATGGATCTGATGTCATAACGCTATCCGCAATCCTCAGAACAGAAAGTGCAGTATCCAACTCCTTACCAAATTCATACTTCCACAATCTATCATAGGTATTGAGAGGAACCTGTCTATTGAGGTGAGCTGCAATTACATGTCCTGCTATAGAACCTCCAGCTAATGCTGTAGGAATTCCTCCACCATTTGAAGCCATTACATGTCCTGCGGCATCACCAACAAGTACTGCATTCTCAGATGATGTAATTGGTACTGGACCAGCAACTGGAATAATCGCTCCGACTCGAGAGACCACCTTCGCATGTTTCAACTGTGGTGCTGCAATCTTATTCTTTGATATGAAGTGGTTAAGATAGGTTAACAGCGATGTGCCTGGATTTGATATGCATCTTCTAATTCCAAATCCGACGTTTGCCATTGAGTCACCTTTCGGAATAATCCATGTATACCCACCTGGAGCGATATGCCGACCAAAGAACATCTGGACTACATCCTCGTCACAATCGACTCCACTCATCATGAAGTTGATGGAAGGACTAAGGTCACGATTCGTATCTGAGTAGGAATTACCAAGTGTCTTTGATATGAGAGAACTTGGACCATCTGCACCAGCTACTACACTGGCATCGATTTGACTTGGACCACTCTTTGACCTAATCATGAGTTTATTCGTTTGTGTTCGATTAAGAACTGTAGACTGCAGGTAGGTTTCTGCTCCAGCGTCGGATGCTTGATTTGCCAGATATTGATCATACTTGGTCCGGTCAATGATATTTGTTCCAAAATCAAACTCGACAACACTGCCCTGAGGGGATATCAATTGCGTTCGAAAGGTCTTGTTTGTAACGAATTTTCTTGGAACATTTCCAAGGTGTTGAAGTCTCTTTGAGCGTGGGAAAATATCCAAAAGTTCAGGTGGAGTGGGAAGAAGCTCACCACAATGAATCGGAATACCAATCTCTGAACGTCTTTCAATCATTACAGTCTTGAATCCCTTCCGTGCTAGAATTCTAGCTGTAGTTGAACCAGCTGGTCCAGCTCCAACGATTGCAATATCATACGAGGGACTCACAGCGATTGCTCCAAGCTGGATTTACATTTAGGTGGTATAAAGCCTTCTTTCAGTATGTGATTAGGACATCCTCTTCTGAATACAGTAGACTAGGAATACTGCTAAGCCCATTATGACTGAAATGATAATTACGAATTGAGTGAAACCAGGAGGATTACTATGACGAACCGTCGCTGTAAACGAAATCTCATCGAGAGCCATACTGCTGACATTGAACTCCCAAATTGCATCAGTAATGATTCCATCTTGTGTTAATTCAAAGTAGTCGTCAGGATGGAAACCTGTGCTTAGGAATGGTGTTTGTTCATCTAGATGGATATGGATTGTTTCCCACGTATCTCCATCGAATGATCGAGCACTTCCAAAGATGTAACGGTATTCCCAATAGTCTGCATACACTAATGAGAAAGTATAATGCGAATCCACTTCTAGAACCATTGATGTGTTTGCTATCAAACTGACATTAAAGTATGCAAAATCAGTCCCCCTTGAAATTAAGTCGAGAGTATCTTGCGAAAAGTTGAGTTCAACTAATTCTGACCAAGTTAGTATTGCGAACTCAGTCTCAACAGAATCAACTTGTATTGTCATGTTCATGGGAAGTGATGATGAAGGATATACATATGCAAGACTCGTGTTTTGAGTTTGATTAGTTTCAATCTCGTAGATTCCCAAGAGATCAACTGTTACTGAGTCAGAAATCCTAGTCATATTGATTTCAACTTCAGCTACAGGCATGTGTATGAATTCTCCTTTGTGGAATGCAGACCCATCCTCTACCAAACCTATTGCGATAGGATTAGCAGAACTTGGCATTGCTAGTGAAAACGAAAGAGCTGTCATCATAGCGCACAATAGTAAAATCGAAACTATTTTCTGCCTCATTTGAAACACAACCTCATTCGTTAGTTATTTTGTTTAAATCTCCTATAGATCCAAAGAAAGACAATAAATACAATAACAGAGGACCATACTATTGTAGAGAGCCAATCTACGTATGTATAGATATTAGCTCCAAAAGATACACTATCTAATTGGAATTCAGTTATATTAAGATCCCAGATTGCATCAGTCTCAATCCCGTTATCCACCACTGTTAATGATTCGTTAGGACTGAAAGATTTGCGCAAGAATGGCACTTCTTCGACGACATGCATTTGAACTCGTTCCATCGTATGACCTTCAAAGGTTCTGGCGCTTCCTACAATATAGCTGTAATCAAATCGATCCATGGAAGGAGAATAGATCGACCCAGATATAGTAGATAGAACTAATGTTGTATTTGCTATCAGTTCTCTATCGAATATGGCAAAATCAACATCTTGAAGAATAGGAATATCACTAATGAAATCCTCTATGAATCCACCTTCAACATTATCATTATAGTGAACCACGGTATAATCAATCAGTGTGCCATTACCATAAATGTGCATGAAGTAGCTCTTGTTAGTTGTTCCATCTCCCCACGTTGGAGGAGGGTTGATGAGCAAAGCATCATCACTCCATGCTGTTGGATATACAAAAGCAAGTGTTGTATTCTGTGTCGTATTGGTTACAACATGAAACTCCGAACCCAAAGACACAATGATTGCGGTTGCTGCTCTAGTGATATTAATACGAACATCAGCATATGGCATGCTAATGTGAGTTCCATTATGATATGCGGAACTTTCAAACATAATTCCCCAGTTAGCATAATTCGCATCACAGGGAGGGATAGTAATTGAGAGATATGTTACTGAAACTAGAATCGCTAAGATTGATAGTGTAATGAATTTGCGTTGGGCCATCCCACTAACCACGGAAATATAATCTTGTAAACGGACTTAAATTCTGTTGTGTGAGAAAACCAACATAATTTTGAGTAGCAAGCCTAATTCGAGATTATTTTAGAAATGAAAATTTCAATGATGAAATTTTAAAAACGTAAATGTTACAACTTGAAACTATTTTCATTATTTGAAAGTATACTTAAATACCCCTGAAAAGCCGACAGGACAACTTAGGAATGCCATAGAATGAGGAATAACTGTATGAATCGAACTATGAAACGCAATCTGGTTGTTGCCAGTGTATTTACTCTAATAATATTCGTTGCAGCAAGTTCATCATTCGCAACGCCAAGTTCAACAGGCGAATGTGGAAGCGATGGATGTCATATCATAAATGACACATTCACAATATCTTCAAATTCAACAGGTAATGCAACCTTGGGTGTCCCATTCACATTAAGGATCAATGCCACAAAACCAACAGGTGGACCCGGTTTCTGGTTGGCATTGAAAGCAGGTTGGGCAGACAATGACCAATTCAACTTTACTCCAACAGCAATTCTAGATAACTCAGCTGAAGATCTTACAGGAACACTCTTGCTTATCACTTATGATTTCACGTTTATTCCAGAAAGTGTTGGGAACTGGACAATCAGGGCATGGTGTGCCACAAAGAATTGGGCTAAGTCTATCGATATCCAAATTAATGTCACTGAGATTCCTGATGAAACTCCACCGACTATAGATAGTCCTTCGGATATAACATATGATGTAGCAGCAACAGGACATAGTATAACTTGGTCTCCTTTTGATGACCGTCCATCAGAATTCACAATACAAAGAAATGGAACTGTTGTTTTATCCGGTGGATGGGATGGAAATCCAATAGTCATCAATGTAGATTATCTAAGCCCTGGTGTATATGAATACAAAATCACTGTAATAGATACCAGTAATCATACTGTTTCAGATGTAGTAATTGTTACTGTGACAGGGGAACTTCCTACCACACCCACATCAACCACTGAGACTACAACAACTACTACTACAGAAACATCATCAGAAACAACTACTACAACTTCAGGAGGAAATCCAGGAGTTCCCGGAGGAGATAACAACGATGTACTGGTGACTGCTTCCTTTAGTCTAATCATGCTGGCGATGGTAGGAATCGTTGGGATTTTGAGTTTCCTTTTAATTGCAAGTCGATTCAGTCTTCTGAGCCGCATTAGGGGGTTATAATATGAGGAAATCACTCAAATCTACAATTCTCCTGTCCTTTGTGTCTTTGATGATTATTGCCGCAGGGGCATCAATGACTATTGCTTACCCAAGTTACACCTCAGAGTGCGGACCTTCATGTCACGGCACATCATCTCTTACAGTTACTTCAAACGCAACAGGAATAGTTAGTGCAACAGTCGGAACGCCTTTCATTCTCAATATAGATGCAGTTGGGTACACTGGAGGCGACCAAGCGTTCTATATAGCAATAGAACCGGGTTGGGCAAACAACGACCAATTCTCGTTCACCACTACATCGGTTCAGGATGACAGTGACGATGACAATAACGACCTCCCAAATGAGATTTCGATCTCAGTAGATTTTACTCCAACATCTGCTGGAACTTATACACTCAGAATATGGGCAGCTGGAAAAAACGATGTAGCAGGAAGCTTGGATGTTACCGTTTCAGCAGAGTACGATGCTAATGCACCCATCATTGATAACCCACTAGACATTGAATATGAATACATGGATGTAGGGAGTCAAATAACTTGGAACGCCACAGATCCCAATCCAGTTAATTACACGATTTTCCGAAATGGCATACTGGTAGGGTCAGGAGGTTGGGACGGTTCAACGATTTCCATTAATGTTGATTATCTCATTCCAGGAATATACGAGTATGTACTCACTGTAACTAATATTGGAGGATATTCTGCCAGAGATGCCGTGATTGTCACAGTAACGCTCACTGTCACGACTACTACAACCACAACCACTACAACAACATATACAACTA
>Ga0307423_1000417_pt1 | contig 28850 bp, 22 predicted proteins | sample SalMarWE160310MG_FD_202154 | JGI IMG/M metagenome (GOLD analysis project Ga0307423, IMG submission 202154) | Salt marsh sediment microbial communities from the Plum Island Ecosystem LTER, Massachusetts, United States - WE1603-10 | ecosystem: Environmental > Aquatic > Marine > Intertidal zone >... | reverse complement strand
GCCCGGCGTTCAGCCGAGGGCCCTGTACCTGGTCTTGCCGGTGGTGACGATGGTCGGCGCGATCGTGGCGGGGATTTTCATCACCGGTAGATTGGGGAGTTCTCCCGACGCCGGGCTCTGGGAGATCATCGAAGCCAGCTCCGGCTCAACCGCTGTTCTTTGGGCCGTGCTCGCGAGCCTGGCGGTCCTGGCCGTGATCGCCCTCGGTCCCTGCCGTATCTCGGGAAGGGTCTTCATCGATCTTGTCTTCAAGGGGATGGGAGGCATGATCCCTGTGGTCACTCTCCTGGTGCTCGCCTTCGCCCTCGGGAGCGTCGTGCGGGAGCTGGGCACGGGGGCGTACGTGGCGGAGATCATCGGCGGCGCCGCCAGCGCCAAGGTGGCCGTGGCGGGCTCCTTCTGTCTGGCCTCCTTCATGGCGTTCGCCACCGGCACGTCCTGGGGCACCTTCGCCCTGATGGTGCCCATCGCCGTGCCGCTCGCGATAGCTCAGGGTGGTTCGCTGCCCCTCTACCTCGCCGCGGTCCTGGGCGGTGGCGTCTTCGGCGACCATTGCTCACCGATCTCGGACACCACTATCATTTCTTCGATGGCTTCGGCGTCGGATCACATGGACCACGTGCGGACCCAGATCCCCTACGCCTTCCTCGGTGGCGCAATCGCGCTGCTGTTCTATCTGATTGTGAGCTAGCCCGCATATCTCACCAGCTTTCGTCGCGAGGCCGGGAAGCTGTAGTGAGATGTGGTGTTTGCGACCTGAGGGGCGCGGAGCGCGTACTTGCAGTACGTCGAGCACCCCGAGGGGACCAAACGCCGCAGATTGCTGCAGATTTCCGGCCGCAGCAGATAGTTGGTGAGATATGCAGGCTAGAGCAGCCGTCCGAGCTGCCCGAGGATCCGGGCCTCGATGGGGGCCAGTGTGCTCGTGCCATCGTCCTCGGCGTACGGGTCGAAGGCGGATCCGGTGAGAGCGAAGATGACGGCATCACCGGTCTCAGGGTCCGCCCAGACCCCGGCCAGGAGCCCGTACGCTTCGCCGAAATGCCCCACCCAGCGCCGGTCATCGCCGGCAGAGAGCCGGTCGCCCTCGGTCTCACCGGTGATGATCCGGAGGCCCGTCGCCCAGGCGTTGAGCGTGCCGTCGTAGTCCTCGATATTCTGTGCTTCAGGATCGTAACGCCAGACCGGACGCCGGAGCTCGGTCATGCTCTCGGGACTCAGCAGCCGGATATCGCCCACGCTACCGTCGCCGGAAAAAAGCTTCGCCAAGGTTTCGAGCCCCCGCAGCGACACCCGCGATCCGCCCTGCGGGCTGAACTGAGCCCCGTTCTTCCCAGGTACGTAGTCGGCATCTGCGGGCAGGGCCGTCGGGATGCCCTCGCTCAGATCGTCGACCTGGGCCACCCACGGACCCTCGGGATGCCAGATTTCCTCCCGGTCACGCTTGCGATAGAGCGTCGCCAGGCTCTCCTGCTCGGACTCTGGAAGCCCGGCGACGTTGAACCCTCCCGGCAGTCTCAAAGGTTCGAAGAACCGCTGATGCATCAACACGTCGAAGCGAACGCCGGTCACCTTTTCGAGAACGGTGCCAACGACCCCGTAGTTCAGGTTGCAGTATTCGAAAAAGACGCCCGGTCCCCGATCCCTGCCCTCTTCGGCGATCTGGAACCGCTCGCCGAAATCGGGGTCGGAGGGATCGAACGCCTCCTGAAGGGCGCGTGGGTATCGAATGATGTACGACTCGCCCGCGTCGCGAATCGAGGAGACATGGGCGAGAAGGTAGCGGAGAGTGATGGCGCGATCCGGGTAGTGCGGGTTGCGGAGCTCCCAGCCCAGGTAATCCGAGACGTCGCGATCCAGCTCCAGTTTTCCCTCCTCGGCGAGCTGCATGACGACGATGGCGGAAAGGGTCTTCGAGATCGAAGCGATCCGCATCAGGCTATCAGGTGTCAGATCGCGGTCGTTTTCGCCCGCCGGATCGATGAAGGCCCGACCGAAGGTGGCCTCGAAGCTGAGCTCGCCGCCGTGGAGAACCGCCACGGCGAGCCCGGCGAGGGCCCGTGTCGGATCGCCGCCGCCGTCCGTGAGATCAGCCAGATTGCCGCGTACTTCGTCTTCTATTCGCATGGAGGATCCCGGATCCGCTGTCTCGTTTCCACCGCAAGCGGAGATCGAGAGTACCAACACTGTGACGAGCAGCCCAGTTTGAATGTGTTTCATGCCGGGTACTATGCCATATCTCCGGCCCGAAACGAGGGGCGTTCGTGCCGCCGCAGCGATCGGGAGCGTAGGGTAGACTTGCCGCCGAAGGGACTGTCCATGCATTCACGTCGTTTGCTCATTGTGGCTCTCGCATCGCTGCTGGCGCTTTCCGGCTGCGCGCATGGACTCAAAATCCACGACCGCCCGATCTCTTTCTCCGCCGATCGCGTGAGCGGCACCTTGCAATACATCGCGGACCACTATGGTGAGAGCCCCGAGGATATTTCGATCGTCCCCAGCATCATTATCCTGCATTGGACGGCCATCGATGGATTCGAGGATTCGTTTGCCGCCTTCGACCCCGAGGAGTTGGGCGGGTCCCGACCTGGCCTTGCCGCCGCCGGAGAGGTCAACGTCTCGATCCAATTTCTCGTCGATCGAGACGGTACGGTCTACCGGCTCATGCCCGAGACCTGGATGGCCAGGCATTGCATCGGTCTCAACTACTCGGCCATCGGGGTCGAGAACGTGGGTGGCGGCGCCGGCATCGACAATCTCACCGATGCGCAGCTTGCGGCTAACATCCGGCTGGTGCGCTATCTGGTGCGAAAGTACCCCACCATCCGCTACCTCATCGGCCACATGGAGTACCGGGAGTTCGAAGGCGACCCGCTGTGGTTGGAGCTGGACGAGAATTACAGGACGGAGAAGGTCGACCCGGGGGATCGTCTCATGACCGCCGTCCGCGAGGGCGTCGCCAATCTCGGGCTCGAGGGTCCGCCGTGAGGAGACACATGTGATTGCCGACCCAACAGCCATCTTCGTCTACCTCGCCGGTCTCCTCGGCGCCATCTTCTGGCTCACCGGCCTGCCGCGGCTGCAACCCCTGTTCCGGGTCACACCGGCGGTCATCTACGCCTACTTCCTGCCGGCGTTGAGCACCAGCTTGGGGATCACCCCCGGCAGTTCGGGGGCTTACGGCTGGATGGTGCGCTATCTGCTGCCGGTGAGCCTCTTGTTGCTGATGGTGACGGTCGATGTTCGTGCGATCGTGCGCCTCGGCGGCAAGGCGCTGATCATGATGTTGGCGGGATCGCTGGGGATCATCGTCGGCGGACCGGTGGCGCTCGCCCTGTTCGGTGTGTTCCTGCCGGCGGACACCTGGACGGGTTTGGCGGCTTTGTCGGGTTCCTGGATCGGCGGCGCGCCGAACATGATGGCGATCAAGGAGAGTGTGGGCACGCCGGATTCGCTGATGGGTCCCATCATCGTCGTCGACACGGTGGTCGCCTACGGTTGGATGGGAGTGCTGCTTTTCATGAGCAGCTGGCAGGAGAAGTTCGACGCCTGGTTGCATGCCGACACCCGGGACATCGATGCCCTGGAAAGTCGCCTGGTGACGGCGGAGGGCGAGCGGCGCCCGATGGATGTCCGGGACATGGCAATGATCCTCGGGCTGGGATTCGGCGCCGCGTCGGTCTGCATCTGGGTTGGGGACCGGCTACCCCTGCTGGGCGATCCGACCATCATCAGCCACACGACCTGGACCGTTGTCCTTGTGACATCGCTCGGCCTGGCGTTGTCTTTCACGCCGGTTCGGCGGCTCGAGCGTGTGGGCGCCTCACGCGCAGGCTACGTGGCGCTCTACCTCATGTTGACCGCCATCGGCGCCCAGGCCGACCTCAAAAAGGTCGTCGAGGTGCCGCTCTACCTGGCGGTGGGCCTGATCTGGCTCGGCATTCACATCTCGGTGCTGTTCGCGGTGGCACGCCTCCTGCGCGCGCCGTTGTTCTTCGTCGCCACCGGGAGCATGGCGAATGTCGGTGGTGTCGTCTCGGCGCCAATTGTGGCGTCGGTCTACCGGCGTTCCCTGGCTCCGGTCGGCGTTCTCATGGGGATTTCGGGGTATTTGATCGGAATCTACGGCGCCCTGCTCTGCGCGTGGCTGTTGTCTCTCGTTGCCGGCGCTATGGGCTTTATTCCTTGACGGAGGTACGGGAATGACCATTCGAGTGATCCAGGTGGGCCTCGGTCCGATCGGCGTCGGAGTGCTGCGGCAGCTCATGGATCGTCCCGGCTTCGAGGTCACGGCGGCGGTGGACATCGATCCGAACAAGGAGGGCCGGGATCTGGGCGAAATATGTGGTCTGGACAGCGATGCCGGGACGGCGGTGGAGTCCGATCTGGAATCGGTGCTGGCGCGGGGCGGAGCGGACATTGTGGCTCATTGCACGAGCTCGTCGCTGGCGGTGATCCTGCCGCAGCTGAAAGCGATCCTCGGCGCCGGCCTGCCGGTTGTCTCGACCACCGAGGAGCTGTCGTACCCGTTCTACTCCCAGGGGCCGCTGGCCAGGGAGATCGACGAGGCGGCGCGAGCCGCGGGGGTGGCTGTCGTCGGCACCGGAGTCAACCCGGGCTTCGCCATGGATACGCTGCCGATCGTGCTCAGCGCCGCGTGCGAAAGGGTCGACTCGATCACCGTCGACCGCGTGCAGGATGCCTCGCACCGGCGTCTGCCGTTTCAGCAGAAAATAGGCGCCGGAATGGAGCTCGATGCATTCCGCGAAAAGGTCGAACGGAAGGAGATCCGGCACGTCGGCTTGACCGAGTCGATAGCCATGATCGGCGCCGCCTTCGGCTGGGAACTCGAGCGCATCACCGATGTGATCGAGCCCAAGATCGCGGAAGAGCCGGTAGCTAGCCGGTTCATTTCGGTCGAGACCGGCCAGGCCGCGGGACTGATTCAGGATGGCGTCGGCTACCGGAACGGGGAGCCGATCGTGACGTTGCACATGGAGGCCTATCTGGGGGCGCCGAAATCGTACGACGCGGTGCGAATCGAAGGCTCTCCGCCGCTGTACTCGAAAGTGGAGGGCGGACTTCATGGCGATACCACCACCGCATCGGTGACCGTCAACACCCTCCCACGGGCGCTGGCAGCCCCGGCGGGTCTGCAGACCATGCGCGACCTCCCCATCCCGTCGTGGTGGTCCGGAGGGTAGTACGCTGGGGTGCCACGTTCCTCGTTGTTGCATTGCGGCAATGGCAACGGTGCTTGGTGTGCTGATTCTCGCGCCAATGCAATGCAACAATGAGGGATGTGGTACTCCGAGGAGGGAGACATCATGAAGATCGGATCGAGAGCGCTCCTGCTGGTCGTATCGGGGATTGGGGCCGCCCTCTACGTTGGATGTACGAACGCCGTTGACGAGCCGCCGGTCCTGTCGATCGTGGACGTCGTCTCTGGTGGCGGCTCGGACGTGTTTTCGGTGCCGTTCGAGCGGTTTCAGACACTAAACGCGGACCTTCCGATCGGGATCTTTGATTCGGGAATCGGGGGGCTCACCGTATTGAACGAGATCGTGACGATCGATCAATTCGACAACGTGACACACGAACACGGTGCGGATGGTCAACCCGATTTTCAAAACGAATCCTTCGTCTATTTGGGGGACCAGGCGAACATGCCCTACGGGAATTACCCGTCGGAAGACAAGGTCGGCTTCCTCAAGGAGCTGGTCCTCAAGGACGTCGTCTTCATCCTCGGGGACCGGTATTGGACATCGAGATCCTCCCAGCTCCCGCACAGGGATAAGCCCCCTGTGAAAGCCATCGTCGTCGCGTGCAACACGGCGACATCCTATGGCCTCGATGATATCCACCGCGCGCTGCACGAATGGAACCTGCCGGTGTATACGGTCGGGGTCGTCGCGGCGGGCGCCGACGGTGCCGTCGAAGCCCTGCGGGGTGCCGCCGCTCCGGGTGCGGTGGCGGTCATGGCCACCGTCGGCACCTGCGCCAGCGGCGGCTACCCGCGGGAGATCGCGCGCTCATCCGAAGAGGCCGGGATGAAAGTTCCCGAGATCACACAGCAGGGATCCGTCGGGCTTGCCGGCGCGATCGAGGGGGACCCGGGTTTCATCGTGCCTGCGGACTCTGGCGTTGTCGCGGACTACCGGGGGCCGGCGGTGGGCAATTCGGCCGCACCGATCGAGCCGACATTGATCGAGGAGTACGGCTTCGAGCCTGATGGAATCCTTGGCGATCCCGACCGCCCCGAAACCTGGCGCCTGAACTCGATCGAAAACTACATCCGCTACGAGACGACCACCCTCGTTGAGGCCTACCGACGCGGCGGCTCGAGCGAGCCGATCACCACGGTCGTCCTGGGTTGCACCCATTTCCCGTTCCACCAGGAGGCGATCGAGGCGTCGTTCGACCGGCTGCGCAGCGTGCGCGATGAACAGGGGGAGGCGCCCTACGAGCGCCTCATTGCCGAGGACGTCGTCTTCGTCGACCCCGCGCGCCTGACCGCCGTCCAGCTGTATGAGGCGCTGGTATCGCTCGGGTTGCTCAACGATGACGAGATGACCGGGCCGGAAGCGACCGATGAGTTTTATATTTCGGTGCCGAACGCCGCGTGCCCGGGGGTTGTGCTGCGGCCCGACGGTCTCTCCTTCACCTACGACTACAAGTACGGGCGGTCGCCGGGTGAGCTCGACAAGGAGTATGTGAAACGTGTGCCGATGAGCCGTGAGAATTTGGGCGAAAACGTCATCGAGACCATCCGCACCACGATGCCCGGCGTTTGGGATCGTCTCGTCTCTTTCAGCTCCCGAAGTCCGCGGTGCGTCGATCTTCCGATGACAGCGCGGATCCAACCGGCGAATTGACGAAGATACCCGACCAGAGCAGCCGAGCTGACGTCGGACAGCTATTCCGTCGCTTCAATCTCGAACGGGATATCCACTCGACTTTCCTCGAGCTCGATCAACAGCCTCCACCGCCCGGGCTGGATACCACCAGCGACCCTGAACACCAGTGGTCCCGAGCACAGCTGGAAGGTGTTGACCGGGACTTCGTCGTAGGCAAACCCTCCGAACGGATCGCGGAGGAACCAGCGGTCGCACGGCATCTCGCTGGGATCGTACCTGCCGAGGATGGGCAGGGATCGGAGAGCCCGCTCGACCGCGACGCGCACCGCGCCGTAGTTCTCGCGGAACTCCTCCTGACTGATCAGGGCGAGACGGCGGCCGTCGGGGGTGAGGACCGAGATATCGGCCCGCTTGACCACGATCGGCCCGCCTCGAGACGAAGCCGTGAATTCGACGGCGACGATCAGCCACTCGTCGCCGATGCTCCTCGTGGCCTGGTGGAATCCCAGCGCCACGTCCAGCTCGGGCCCCTCGCAAATTACGGCGTATCGACTGACTTCGCGAATACCCGGCTCGACCGTGCCGGGCCCCGACGAGGTCGTGCACGCTGCGACAACGAGAAGGATCGACGGTAGGATTCGTTTCATCATGTTCATCATCGTAGACCATTTACTGGAGGTCCGCCGAGCATCAGGGGTGGACCCGACCTGGTGCCGCGCCCTTGAGTATGCGGAGAAGTTGGAGCGGGCGATCGATGATGTGGTCGGCTCCGTGAGCCACGAGCTCGTCGGCGTCGCGGAATCCCCACGTGACACCGACGGTGAGCAGGCCTGCACTGGTCCCGGTCGCCATGTCAACCGCGGTATCACCGACAAAGACTGACCGCTGGGGTGAGTGACCGAGATCGGAGACGATGCCGAGCACGGAGATAGGATCTGGTTTGAGTGGTACGCCATCGAGAGCGCCTCGAACGACTTCGAACGCATTTCCCGTGAACAGTTCGTCGACGATCTCTCGAGTCGCATGATCGGGCTTGTTGGAAAGCACTGCGGTGTGGATACCTCGAGCCCGGAGCGCAATCAGAAGCTCCTGAATCTCCGGGAACGGTCGCGTGGTGGCCGTCCATCGCGCCGAGTACTCCCGGCGCATCTGGCGGACCACATCCGGGACATTCGTTTCTTCAACGACGTGTTCCGGGAGCGCGCGGCGGACGAGCATCTCGAGACCATCTCCGACCAAAAAACGGTAGGCGTCTCGCGGGTGGGTGGGGTGACCTCGATCCTTCAGCACCGCATTCATCGCGTCGGCGATATCACCGAGGCTGTTGATGAGAGTGCCGTCGAGGTCGAAAATCACCAACTCGGCAGTCAACAGAAATACCCTCTCGCATCTGAACACCCGTTCAGCGCCAGTCTCATGCTCGCGCGGTCGAGCTCGCGCGAGACGCTTCGTGCGATACCACTGAGCGCGTAGGTGATAATCGCGACACGATCGTCGAGGTTCATGTCTGCCTCCTTTCGAGGGCTGTTACGATACCAAAACGAGTGTCGGGCCCTGTCGACCGCACGCTTGATTGGGATTCGATGTAGGATGCACTTTGAAGAGGAGGAGGCTGAATGTCCAGTCAAACGTTTCACGTCGGAATGCGAGTGTTGATGATCACAATCTCAACCTTGGGGTTCATTGTGAACCCCGTCTCTGCAAACGATCCACCGGTGGCAGCGGGAGAGCAGGAAGGAACCGAGGCTGCAGGCGAGGTTGGGGTCAGCGAGGCGCGCCAGGAAGCGATCCCGGTCTTCAACGAGGGGGTCACAGCCCTTCAGGCGAAAGATCTGCCGACCGCTCTCGAACACTTTTTGCAGGCGTCCAAGATCGACCCGGACTTCCCAGAGGCATGGAATGCGACCGCGGCGATTGCGCTGGAACTGAAGAATTTCGAGGTTGCGGCCGATGCCGCCGAGGAGATCCTCCGACTCCAGCCGGATAACACGAACGCCATGGGCACCGCGTATTTCGCGGAGCTCATGATCGGCGACATCGACAGATTGATTCCTTCGGCACAAAGACTCGCCGACGCCAGTCCAGAGTTGGTGTCCAACGAAATGTTGCAGCACGCCCGGGTCCTTTTCGATACCAACGAGCTGGTTGGTTCGCGGGCGCTGCTCGGAGTCATCCTCGAACGTGAACCGGAGCTCGCCCCGGCGTATTTCCAGCTCGGCCTGACCTGCAACATGCAGGGCGACGTGGAGTGCGCGAAACAGGCGTTGGCGAAGTTCCTCGAGCTTGCTCCCGATGATCCTGACGCCGCGACTGCACAGTCTCTGCTCGACTATTTGTAGGCGCCGGATTCGTCACTTGCCCACCCGGTTGCGCGAGGCTATTCTCGATCGACGCATGAATCGCCAAGATCAAGAGCTCCGCGGCTGAGTATGAACCGGCCGGAATCAGCTCGACCGGACCGTCTGTCAGAGCTGATCGGCCTGCTCCATGAAAGCGTTTCGTTTGACCGGTCCGAGGCGTTCCTCGTCGAAGCCCCGCTCCGGATCTGTCCTCTCGGCGCACATGTCGACCATCAGGGCGGTGTGGTGACAGGGATGACCGTCGATCGCCAGGTCCTGATGGTCGCCGTCCCCGAGACGGATGCGGTCGTCAGGGTGGTGAGTCTGGGTTTTCCCGGCGAGGTCGTCGTGGAGCTCGACGATCATGTGCCGACACGAGCGGGCGATTGGGGCGACTATGTTCGCGCGGCAATTGCGGTCCTTTCAAATGAGCACCGCCTCCGGAGCGGCTTCCGAGGGGTGATCGGCGGAGATCTGCCGGGCGCGGGATTGAGCTCGTCCGCCGCCGTTCTCGTTGCCTACCTGTTTGCTCTGACACGGGTGAACGAGATCGACATCGGTCGAGACGAGATATCCGGCCTGGTCCAGAGGGCGGAGAACGAGTATGTGGGCGTGGCGAGCGGCCGCCTCGACCAGAGCATCATCCTCTTCGCCGAGCACGGACATCTGACGCGGGTCGACTGCTCAGATCTGAGCATCGAGCAGGTTCCGCTCCCCGCTGGTTCGAGAGACTTTCGTGTGCTTGTGGCCTTTTCCGGCGTCGGTCGGGCCCTGGCCGGGTCCCGATTCAACAGCCGTGTCGACGAGTGCCGCGAGGCTGCCAGGCTCTTGCTGGAGCTCGGGCGCGAGGCGCCGCGCGAAAACCCGGTGCTGTCTGATGTGCAGCCCGAGATCTTCGAGCAGTTTGCCGCCGATCTGCCACAGGCCGAACGGCGGCGGGCCGCGCACTACTTCGGCGAGCAGAGGCGGGTTCTGAAAGGGGTGGAGGCGTGGCGCCAGGGCGACCTCGATCGATTCGGAGCCCTGATGACAGCATCGGGCGCCAGCTCGATCCACAACTACGAGTGTGGTACGGCGGAGATCATCACGCTTTACGAATTGTTGCGAGAAACTCGGGGAGTGTTTGGAACACGGTTTTCCGGAGGCGGCTTCGGTGGCAGCTGTGTCGCCCTTATTGAACCCGAAGCCGGCGAGTCAATCACCGAAACGGTGATACGAAAATACGAGACAGCCTATCCCGAAGCCGCAGCCGCGGCATCTTTTCACATCTGCCACCCCGGAGGTCCGGCGCAGGTGTTGGAACTGGAGGGTTGATGCAGCTCGTGGTCCTTGCCGCGGGACTGGGAACCAGGATGCGGCCGGTGACAGCGAACCGCAGCAAGGCCATGGTTCCGGTGCTCGGGCGACCGCTCGTCGAAAGGGCGTTGATGCCATTTTTTGAAAACGGAGTGCGCGACTTCGTGTTCGTCATCTCTCCTGATGATGATGAGATCACCAAGCATTTCAGCAAATGCACGTCGCTCGATATCAGCGCTCGTTTCGTCATCCAGGAACAACGGCTCGGTGCGGCTCATGCGCTCGGAATCGCGGCCCCATTTCTCAGCGGCCGTTTTGCGGTTTCTGCGTGTGACAGCCTGGTGGATCCTTCGCACGTTCGCGAGCTCCTGGCAGCAGGCGATGTCCCAGATGCGGTTCTCAGCCTGCTCGACGTCGAGCCCGAGCTGGTATCGCGGAGTGCGGCGGTGAGGCTCGACGGTCACTCCGTGCGCCGAATCGTGGAAAAACCGGCTCCAGAGAATACGCCGTCATTTACGGTGAGTCTCCCGCACTACCTCTTTTCTCCGCGGTTGCTGGACCTCCTGCCTCAAATTGAAGCGTCGCCGCGCGGGGAGTACGAGATCCCGGATGCGATCCAGGCGTTGATCGACGCTGGGCATCACGTCGTGGGAGTGTATGCGAAGGAGCGTGACCAGGTTTCGACTCCGCAGGATCTTCTGGGGCTGACGCGGCAGTTGTTCGCGGGCGGCTCGGAACCAATGCGGATCGATCCGGCTCGGGCCGGTCGCGGCACAAAGTTGGTCAAGCCACTTCTGGTGGAGCATGGCGTCATGCTCGGTGACGGCTGTGAGGTCGGGCCCGAAGTCTTCCTCGAGTCCGGCTGCACCATCGGTCACGGAGCGGTGGTTCGGAGATCGATCGTCCTCCGGGGGGCCCGTGTTGGGGACGGAGAGACGATCGATGGTCGCGTCGTCACCTGAACACGGTCTGAACCGTCTGTCCCGTCGGTTTTTGACTCGCAAAATTGGACTGACCATTAATGACGGTGAGTCGTCAGGACAAAATCCTGAGAGGAGCGATCCCGAGTTCCTGAGGCTTTTTGACGCATATCATTCTCAATCATAAAAACTGGCGACAATTGCATTTGAGAATCGAGTTCTATTGTTCATGAACACCTTCACCATGCATTGTTGATGATGCTAGACTCTTCATTGTGGTCAGACCAATGAATGAAATGCAGTCGAAAACCCTGGATTCAAACGAGGCGTCGGTGAGTCCCGATCCACCGCTGGCCGCCAAGCTGGTTGTGGCATACATACGGCGACTGATAGAGAGCGGTGAGTATAGAGCCGGTGATCGACTGCCACCGGAACGGGAGCTCGCTCTACTGATTGGTGTCAGCCGAGCAACTGTGCGCGCCGGCCTGCAATCGCTCGCCACCGTCGGTGTCGTCGACACGCGACGAGGCGCGGGAACCTTTGTAGCCGATGGTCCGCCGCTTCTGGACGTGAATCCGCTGTCGCTCTTCTCCGCCCTGCACGGCATTCCTCAGGCCGAGCTCTTCGAGACCCGAAGGGTCATCGAAATCGATCTCGCCGGGTTGGCCGCCGAACGTGCCCGCGGCGACGAATTGGCGGTGATCTCAGAGGAAGTGATGGAGATGTTCGCTTCGATCGATGATGTGCACGGATTCCTGGTCCACGATATTCGCTTCCATCGAGCGGTCGCGTCTGCGGCGCGAAATCCCCTGCTGGCGGCAATCATGGAGATGGTAGCCGACCTTTTTTACGACCATCGAAAAAAGACGGTCGACCGCTGGCGGCGAGCCCCCGAAGCCGCGGAACAACACCGCCGCATCTACCAGGCGATCAAGGTTCGAAACGTGGCAAAGGCGCGGTTCGAGATGGGCGAACACCTGAGGTGGGCGCAGCAAGACCAGCAGGAGGAGTGAGTCGTGAAAGTTGTGGTCGCCACCGATAGCTTCAAGGGCAGCATGCGGAGTGACGAGGCGGGCGCGATCATCGCCACGGGGCTTCGCGAGAGCCTTGAATCAGCCGAGATCATGGTCATTCCGGTGGCTGACGGCGGAGAGGGCACCACCGACGCGGTGGTGCGCGCGACTGGCGGCGAGCTCAAGGGGGTAGAGGTGACCGGACCCTTGGGAGATCCCGTGACCGCGCACTACGGTCTCCTGCCCGACGGTGAGACGGCGGTGATGGAGATGGCTTCGGCAAGCGGCATTGAGCTCGTGGCAGCCGATCGGTTGGACCCGATGAGGGCCACCACCTTCGGGACCGGAGAAATGATCGGGGCAGCCCTGGAAGGGGGGGCCCGCGAGATCATCCTCGGGATCGGCGGCAGCGCGACGGTTGACGGCGGTACGGGGATGGCTCAGGCGCTCGGATACCGTCTGCTCACCGCCGCCGGATCAGAATGCGGAAGAGGCGGGGAGGCGCTGTCGACGATCGCCACCATCGAGTCCGGCGCCGTCCTTCCGGCCCTTCGCGAGTGCCGGATTCGTGTCGCCTGCGACGTCACCAACCCGCTGTTGGGGGAGCGGGGCGCGGCCAGCGTCTTCGGGCCCCAGAAGGGGGCGACACCGGAAATGGTCGAACTGCTGGAAGAGGGTCTCGGCAGTCTCGCGAAGGTCTGGATACGTGAAGGTTTGCTCGAGGACGTCGACCGGCCGGGAGATGGAGCCGCAGGCGGTCTCGGCGCCGGTCTTCGCGCCTTTTGCCGCGCAGAGATGTCGTCCGGTGCTGATCTCGTCGCCGACATTACCGGTTTTGATGAAGAGATCCTTGACGCCGATTTTCTCGTGACCGGCGAGGGGAGGACCGACGAGCAGACTGCGGGCGGCAAGCTGTGTGCGGTGCTCGCTGCCAAGGCACGAAACGCCGGTGCGAGTACAATCCTGATCTCGGGCGCCCTTCACGGCGATCTCGAGGAATTGAGCGGTCTCTTCGACGCTGTCTTTTCCGCAGTCCAGGATGTGTGCACGCTCGAGAAAGCCATCGAGCGAGGCCGAAAAAATCTGTCAATAACAGCCCGAAACGTAGGACGGATCCTGGCGCTGGGCAGGGGTCTGATGGAGGCGGAATGAAGGTGCGTGGTCAACTCGATGCTCTGCGGATGACCGAACCCGGTGGCGATGGCGCCACCGCGCATTTTGAACTTGGTCCCGACCGCACCGTCGAGGTTGTGCGACGGTCGGTTCGCTGGGTCGAGGGAGGGGCGTTGATGGTGGCGCGGGACCGGGGTCGGCGACAGGTCGTCGCGGTCGATCTGGAGGAAGCAGGTGTGGCCGTGCACTTCTCCGGTGAACGCCGACAGGTGGAACCGGACATCGAGGTCTGTTTGGGAGCGCTCGACCACGCGAACGCGGTTGCGGTGCGCGATCTCTGCGCGAGCGCCCGACCGCAACCACTGGGCCTCGACGATTCCTTCGGTCTCGGTGATCGGCTCGGCATCGCCGGGCCGGCGCATCTGCGCGCCATGGTGGGCAGCGGTTTCAAGGTGGTCCTCGCCCAGCAGTCGATCCGCGAGCTCGAGCGCACCGAGCGGACCCCCGACGAGGTCATGGACGCCGCGACCTGGGCGGTGCTCGAGGAGGGGTGGACCGACGCCTGGGGTGCGGACGCCGACCACCTCAAGGCCCCGGTCGACGTCGAGTTGATGGCTGCCGCCGGTTTTACGATGTTCACCATCGACCCCGGAGATCACGTGGTCGACGCGGCCGACACGATGTCGATCGAGGAGCTCCAGGAAGCAGCGGCTGCCCTGCCCTGGTCAGAGCTCGAGGACACGCTGGGGTCGGCCCTTCGTCGGTATTCCGATTCGGAAATTCAGGTCGGGTCCGATCTGACGCTCGAACCATCCGCCGAAGACGTGCTGCGGGCATGGGTCAAGTGCGGCGCGTCGCTGGCCCACACCGCGAAGATGTACCGCCACATCGCGTCGACGATGGGGCACAGGCCTTTCGAGGTCGAGGTCTCGGTCGATGAGACCGCATCGGTGACGACGCCCTTCGAGCACTGGCTGGTGGCCTCGGAGCTGCGCCGGCTTGGCGTCGAGTGGGTAGGTCTCGCGCCCCGCTTTGTCGGTGATTTCGAGAAGGGCATCGATTACCGCGGTGACCTCGAGATTTTTCGAGCCGAGTACCTCAAGCACCTGGCGGTGGCCAAGGCCCTCGGGCCGTACAAGATCAGCATCCATTCGGGCAGCGACAAGTTCGGCGTGTACCGGGTGATCGGCGAGATCGGCAGGGGAGGTGTCCACGTCAAGACGGCCGGGACGAGCTACCTCGAGGCCCTGCGCACTATCGCCGCCTGCAAGCCGCAGCTCTTCCGCGAAATCCTCGATTTCTCGCGTTCGCTCTACGAGCACGAGCGGCGCACCTACCACGTCTCGGCCGAGCTCGACAGGGTGCCGGCGGCGGCGGACGTGAAGGCCCGCGATCTGCCGGCTCTCTTCGACGACGACGACGCGAGGCAGGTCCTGCACGTGACCTTCGGGAGGGTGTTGACCGAGAGGGACAGAAGCGGAGGGTATCTGTTCAAGGATCGCCTGTTGGCCGCCCTCGAGGAGCATGAGGCGGCACACTACAACAACCTGGTGGCGCACTTCCGGCGCCACACGGCGCCATTCAGCGGTGCCGGGGGAGAGCAGTGATGGGCTATCTCGACGATTTGTTTTCGCTCGACGGTAAGGTGGTGGTGGCGATCGGCGCCGGCGGCGTGCTCGCCGGCGCGATGGCCGACGCCCTCGGTGGGGCTGGGGCGCGGGTGGCGGTGCTGGATCTGAACGGCGAGGCGGCGGACGAACGGGCCGATGCGATCCGCAAGGCTGCCGGGGTCGAGACGCTCGGCATGGCGATCGACGCCACCAGCGAAAAGGACCTTCGCAAGGCTCTCGGTCAGGTTCTGAGCCTGTGGGGGCGGGTCGACATCCTGCTCAACGCCCCCGGCATCAACTCGGGGACTCCCTTTTTCGAGATCACCGAGGAGGAGTGGGACCGGATCCTGACGGTCAACCTCAAAAGCATGTTCCTGGCGTGCCAGATCTTCGGGCAAGAGATGGTGGATCGCGGCGAGGGGGGTTCGGTCATCAACATTTCGTCGGCCTCGTCGGGCCCACCGCTGTCGAAGGTTTTCACCTACTCGATCACCAAGGCCGGGGTCAACAATCTGACCCAGTTCCTGGCGCGGGAGTGGGCGCCGCACTCGGTGCGCGTCAACGCCGTCGCACCGGGTTTCTTTCCGGCCGAGCAGAACCGCAAGCTCCTGACCGAGGAACGCACCGCGGCCATCATGGGACACACGCCGATGGCCCGTTTCGGTGAGGCCGACGAGCTCGCCGGAGCCGTCGTGTGGCTGGCGTCGGCGAACGCGTCGAGCTTCGTGACTGGTGCGGTGATCCGTGTCGATGGCGGCTTCACCGCGATGACGATCTGAAGGGCGAAAACGTGGTTGACACGATCATCAACACCGAGCGAGGCCTCAGCGACACCGAGATCCGTGAGCTGCTGGCCGAGGGCCTCGGCCGCCTCGATCTCGAGGGACGCCGGGTGCTGGTGGTGATCCCGGACGGAACCCGGACGGCGCCGATCGGGCTCTTCTTCGGCCTCCTTGGAGATTTGCTCGGTTCGAAAGCGGAGGCCCTCGACTATCTCATCGCTCTCGGCACCCACCCGCCGATGGACGACGCCGCCAAGAGCCGCCTCCTGGAGACAACGGTTGTAGACGGCATGGCTGGTTCGTCGCAGGTCTTCAACCACCGCTGGGAGGCGCCGGATACTTTTGCGACCCTCGGCACGATTCCGGCCGAAGAAGTTGCGGCCGCGACCGACGGCAAGCTCGAGATCGACATCGATGTGCGACTCAATCAGCTGGTCGGCGATGCTGACGGGAATATGCCGTACGACCATATTCTGGTCTGCGGACCGGTCTTTCCACACGAGGTGGCCGGGTTTTCCGGCGGCAACAAGTACTTCGTGCCCGGAGTCGCCGGCCAGGAGGTGATCGACGCCACCCACTGGGTGGGAGCGCTGGTGACCAGCCGCGACATCATTGGTGTTCGCGAGACGCCGGTGCGGCGCCTGATCGAACGGGCGGCTTCTTTCATTCCGACGCCGAGGAGTCTCATCGCCCTCGTCATGCACGGTCACGACCTGCACGGGGTCTTCATCGGCGGCATGGAAGACGCGTGGCGTGAGGCGACCGAGCTCTCGGCCGAGCTCGATATCGTCTGGGTCGAGCGGCCGCTCAAGCGGGTGCTGTCGGTCATGCCGGAGATGTACGACGACCTCTGGACTGGCGCCAAGGGGATGTACAAGCTCGAGCCGGCGGTCGCCGACGGTGGCGAGGTCGTGATCTACGCGCCGCACATCACCGAGGTATCGTACGTCCACGGTCATTACCTCGACCAGATCGGCTACCACGTGCGCGACTACTTTGTCGCCCAGTGGCAGAAATTCGAGCACATCCCATGGGGAGTGTTGGCCCACTCCACCCATTTACGTGGAGACGGCACCTACATCAATGGTGTCGAGGAACCGCGGATCCGGGTGACCCTGGCGACCGGCATCCCGCGCGAGCGGTGCGAGGCGATCGGTCTTGGTTATGCAGACCCCGCGACAGTCGACCTCGAATCGTGGGCTGACCGCGAGGACGAGGGGATTTTGCTGGTGAGACGGGCGGGCGAACAGCTGTATCGGGTCAAGGGTTACGATCACGTATCGGAGGAAGCGAGATGACGGAGAAGGCGGACATCGGTCTCATCGGACTGGCGGTGATGGGCCAGAACCTGGTTCTCAACATGAACGACCACGGCTTCAAGGTGGCGGTCTACAACCGCACCGTCGCAACGGTCGACGAGTTCCTCGAGGGCAACGCGGCCGGCACCAAAGTCGTCGGCGCGCACTCGCTCGAGGAGCTGGTCGAGGCGCTCGAGAAGCCGCGGCGGGTGATGCTACTGGTCAAGGCGGGACAGCCGGTGGACGATTTCATCGAGCGTTTGATCCCGCTCCTCGAGCGGGACGACATCATCATCGATGGCGGCAACTCTAACTACAACGACACCATCCGCCGCGCCGAGTGGGTCGAGTCGAGGGGACTCTACTATATCGGCACCGGCGTATCGGGCGGTGAGGAGGGGGCCCGCCACGGGCCGTCGATCATGCCCGGTGGGTCGCCCGAAGCGTGGCCGTGGGTCCAGCCTATCTTCCAGGCGATATCGGCAGAAGTGGAGGACGGGAGCCCGTGCTGCGAATGGGTGGGGGAGAACGGCGCCGGCCACTTCGTCAAGATGGTCCACAACGGCATCGAGTATGGCGACATGCAGCTGATCTGCGAGGCCTACCAGATCATGCATGAGGGCCTCGGTCTCGGCTACAACCGCATGCACGAGATCTTTACCGAGTGGAATCGAGGCGTCCTCGACTCCTATCTGATCGAGATCACCCGCGACATCCTCGGTTTCCGTGACGAGGACGGTCAACCGGTGCTCGAGAAGATCCTCGATACTGCGGGTCAGAAGGGCACCGGTAAGTGGACGGCATTGTCGGCCCTCGACATGGGCATTCCGCTGACCCTCATCGCGGAGGCAGTGCTGGCACGCTTCCTTTCGGCCCTCAAGGAGGAACGAGTGGTGGCAGAGAAGGTGCTCGGCGGCCCGGAGGCGACCTTTGGGGGCAATGTCGATGCCTTCATCGACGATCTCCGGCAGGCGCTTTACGCCTCCAAAATTGTCTCCTACGCCCAGGGCTACATGCTGATGCGCGCCGCGGCGGGGGAGTATGGCTGGAAACTGAACAACGGCGGTATCGCCCTCATGTGGCGCGGCGGCTGCATCATCCGCTCGGCCTTCCTCGGCAAGATCAAGGAGGCATTCGACCGCGAACCCGGTCTTACCAACCTGCTCCTCGACCCCTATTTTTCCGAACAGGTCCAGAGCGCGCAGGCGGCCTGGCGGCGGGTGGTGGCCAAGGCAGTGGCGCTCGGCGTGCCGGTGCCGGCGATGTCGAGTGCGCTCGCCTTCTACGACGGCTACCGCCACGGCCGGCTGCCGGCCAATTTGCTCCAGGCGCAGCGCGACTATTTCGGCGCCCATACGTACGAGCGGGTCGACAAACCGCGCGGCGAGTTCTTCCACACGGATTGGACCGGTCATGGCGGCGACGTCACCGCCAGGACCTATCAGGCGTGAGGTGATCGTGGCGAATCAAAAATGAGGAATGAGGAATGAGGAATCCCCGACCGCCCACCCAGAAATACCGGTAGACGAAACCGTGCTCGTTGTTCGATGAGGAGACCGTCGAGCTTGGACGCCGGAACTTTGGCGATGTCACCGCATGTGGATAAGCTAGAAAGGAATAACGGAAATGATCACGTTTCGCCAAGACTGCAAATACGCACTTCTGGTGCCCACCAGCATGGGTGTTCGCCTGACGCCCTCCAGCGCCCAGGGAGTCCATTGCAGCAAGACATTTCTCATGGAGGTCACGAGCGCCGAATCGAACGTAGCGAGTGTCTCCTCGTATCTCGGCCTCCCCGTGAAGGTTCTGACGGCCTTCGTCAAAGGCAGCCCGATCTCGCGCATGATCAAGGACGACCTGGCAGGTCGTCACATCGACTACGAGGGCCGAGATGTCGACCAGGGAGGACCCTGGGGATACCGCCACCAGATCAACATGGCGGAAACCGGCTACGGCTCACGCGGGCCGCGGGTCCACAATGACCGCGCGGGCGAGGTCGGACTCACCCTCAACGCCAGGGATTTTGACTTCGATCGGATCTTCGAGCGCGAGGGAGTTCGCATCGTGCACCTGTCGGGGCTGATCGCTGCCCTGTCCTCGGAGACCAGCGCCTTCTGCCTGGATGTCGCTCGGGCTGCCAAAAAGAGCGGCAGCCGCATCTCCTTCGATCTCAACCACCGCGCCTCGTTCTGGGCCAATCGTGAAGACGAGCTGCACCAGGTCTTCCACGAGATTGCCGGGTTGTCCGACGTGCTGGTCGGCAACGAGGAGGACTTCCAGCTCTGCCTCGGCATCGAGGGCCCGGAAGCGGGTGGCAAGGACCTCGCTGCGAAGATCGAGACCTTCAAGGGCATGATTGACCGGGCCAAAGTGGCCTACCCCAAGGCAAAGGTTTTTGCCACCACCCTGCGCGAGGTCATCAGCACCAATGCCCATCTGTGGGGCGCCGTCGCAGCGGTGGGCGACGAGTGGCACGTTGTCGAGCCGCGGGAGATCGTGGTTCTCGACCGCATTGGCGGTGGCGACGGGTTCGTCGGCGGCATGCTCTACGGCATGCTCAGGGGATGGGAGCCTGAGAAATGGATCCAGTTCGGGTGGGCGACCGGCGCCCTGGTCACGACCCTGCTGACGGACTACGCCCAACCGGCGGACGAGGAGCAGATCTGGAGCATCTGGGCGGGCAACGCCCGGGTTCGACGCTGATCGAGCCTCGCTAGGGTGAGGGTGCTTTGTAGGCGCGTCCTGAAGGACCCGCCTACAGAGGAAGTCCTTTCGGCCAGGTGCCGGGAGGCAACGCCTTTCGTCACAACCACAAAGGCACAAAGTCACGAAGGAGTCACAAAGGAATCGCTTCGTGTTGTGCTTTGTGTCTTGGTGCTTTCGTGTTTGCGGTGTTCTGCTGTCGCAGCGAACAGAATACCAACAATGTCAACGATGTCCTGAGGTCGAAGTGTCGACCATGTTCTGAGGTTCTACACTCTAGGGGCGCGCCAACGCCTGTTCAACGACCGGTGGCGGGCCCTGAAGGACCCGCCCATACCGACCGAGTGGGTGGTGTTGGTATCCTTTCTCCACCAATGAGTCGCCGCAACCGACCCTCGATCTGCTTTTGCCACTCGACCACGGGTGACTGGACCCTTCGATGAAGAAACCTTCTCGAGAAGATGTCAGCAAGCCCAAGATCGAGGACTACTGGTACAAGAAGGAGTTCTATCGAGACCCCGCCGTCGCCGCCGATTATGACCAGCATCGCTTCACGACCCCGAGGCGCCAGCGCCGGAATGCCCGCAAATGGCGAGCCATCCAGCGGGCACTCAACGAAGCGACCGGTGTTCGCTCCGTGCTCGATCTCCCCAGCGGAACCGGCAGGTTTACGGGCGACCTGGCGCGGGCGGGCCTGAATGTGATTGGTGGGGACATTTCGCTGCAGATGATGCGCGAGGCGGCGAGGTCGCCGCACGTCGCGCATCCGGAGATCGCCGGCTACGTGCAGGCGGATGCCGAGGAACTTCCCTTCCGCGACCGCTCCCTGGATTGCACGGTTTCAATCCGCTTCATGTTCCACGTCGATCCCATCACCCGCAGGAGGATCCTGCGCGAGATGGGTCGGGTTTCGAGACGGTGGCTGATCATCGACTACCGCCACAAGTACAGCCTCCGTTGGCTTTCCTGGAAGATACGACACGCCGTCGGGCTTCTGCCCGAGGTTCCAGAACGGGTCAGCCGGTCCGATCTGAGATCGGAGTTTCGTGACGCCGGGCTGATGATTCGTCGCGTGATCCCGGTGCGTCGCTGGTTGTCGGACAAGTGGATCGTCCTTGCCGAAGCGACGCATGACGACCCGGCGTTCGAGCCGGGTCTGGCCGAGGAGCGTCTCCGGGGAACGGAGCTGGACGGGGCCAGGATCACCGGCAGGTTTGGCGAGGGCCGCCGGAGCATCGTCTACCGTGCCGATTGGAGGGACCGCGAGGTCGCCCTGAAGGTGTACAAGCGGACCGCGATCGCGACTCACGCACGCAAGAACCCGCAGCCGATCGCAGAGTTCGAGTACACCCGAAACTCGAGCTTCTATGCGGTCCCCGGTCTCGAACGCTACGTTGCCGAACCACTGGCCTGTGTCTCCAATCCCGAGCTCCAGGCGATCGCACAGGAACCGATCGACGGGGAGCTGTACTACTTTCGTCATCGGCGGGGCGAGGAGGTGCCGGCATCGTTTGAAAAGCACCTTCAGGAGATCCTCAGGCTCAGCCACGATGCCAGCCTCTACGATGTCGACCTGCATTCGATGAACGTGTTCGTAACCCGGGAATCGAGCGGCGAACTGGTCCCGAAGCTTTTTGATTTCAACCTCATACCGTTTACGGTTCGTCCGCAGAACCCTTTCGTCGGCTTGCTGCTCGCCCTCGGCCTGGTGTCGAAGGAGTCCCGGGACCGGAGGCGCCTCCGCGCTTTCCACGACTTCCGCCACGTCGAGAATCGCCTGTTGAAGTTCTACAGGCTCGGCGAGTGATCAAGATCTATTGGCGTGGTTCGATTGTCACCGTTCCGGCTTCAAGACCATCGGCCATCGCCTGGATGCTGATGACGCCACCTGAACGACCGACCTCGAGATAGGTCCGTCCCTCCCCGCGAGCGATGAGCGCCTCGCCGGCGCCGGTGTATGGAAAGAGGCGCGCATCCCCTTCGACTTCGACTGTAAGATGCCCGTTCCAGTCCCGAACCGGCGTTCCCGCTTTGTCGCAGATCGTCAGATCGACGGGGAGGGTGCAGCCCCGCTCGACCGAAGCCTCGTCGATGTCGAACCCTACGGTGGCGGCTTTCCCCCACATCCGCAGAGTCTTCAGCACCGTGACTCCACGTCGATCGCCCTCGACCGAGAGTCCGGTGAAATCTCCTTCGAGATCGACCTCGTGATGGTGCGCTCCTTCGAGATCCATCGATGGTGCGTTGTCGCGTTTGATCGAGATGCGCTCACAGTTTGTAAAGGCGTGCAGCTTTTTTTCACCGGCGCAGCCTGTGACAAAAAGCGAAACGAAAGGTTCTTCAGCGTAGCGGGCTCGGAAGAGCTCGGCCGCCATTTTGGGCCGCCGCCAGGCATCGAAGAGGCCGGTCTGACGACGGAAGCGTTTGCGGTACTCGGTCGCGTAATCGGTGAAGCTCCACACCGCGTGGCCGGCGAGATACGGCCGGTCGGCCATCATTTTCCACTCATATTCGAGAGTTGCGACCTGGGTCAGCTCCGCGCGATCATTGCCCTTCACGCTGGTCGGGTTGTTGCAGCATTCGGAGATGATCACATTTCGCAGACTGGAGGCGTCGCGCGCCTCATCGAGGGCCTCGAGCTCGTAGTTGACGCTCCACACGTCTGGAATGCCGAAGGTCTTTTCCCGGCGCGCCCGGTAAAGGTGGTTCTCGGCGTAGGTCACCGGCCGCGCCGGGTCGAGCTCGCGGGCGATCTCGCGCAGCTCGAGGTAGGCGGTGCGCGAGCGCGACTCGTTGCCCATACCCCAGACGATGACCGACGGGTGGTGGCGGTCACGGAGGACGAGGGCGCGCATTTGCCGGCGTGCTGCGCGCCGCCAGACACTGGAGGAGCTCACGCTTTTCCACGACGAAATCTCGGCGTAGACCAGGATCCCGAACTCGTCGCAGGCGTCGAGAAAAGCCGGGTGTTGGGGGTAGTGGGACAGGCGGACGAAGTTGCAGCCGTAGTCCTTGAGAAGGCGAGCGTCGGCGCGGTGAAGCTCCTCGGGCAGGGCGTTGCCGAGGCCGGGAATCATCTCGTGCCGGTTGCAGCCGTGGAGATCGACCCGTTCCCCGTCGAGAAAAAACCCCTCGTCGGGTCGGAACTCGGCGCGGGTGATTCCGAATCGGACCCGGACGACATCCGCAGTGGCGTCGTCGGTCTCCAATCGACCTTCGGCCCAGTAGAGCTGTGGATCCTCCGGCGACCAGCAGCTGGGGTTCATGATCATCGTCGAGATGCCCGAGCTGCCGGGAGTGACCGGCACCGGTCCCGCGGCGGCCACCGGGTCGCCGTCGGTGGTCGTCAGGGTCCAGCTCATCCTGGGGTGTGCGGCACAAGACTCCAGGCCGTTGGACCCCCACCGCAACTCGATGATCTCGGCCCCTGCCGGACCGGGTGTGCTGACAACCTCGACGCTGTCCGGGTCGACGTGGAATGCAGGCACCCATTCGAGCCACAACCGGCCGGCGAGGCCCCCGTAGAGCAAAAAGTCCGGATCACGCCTTCCGGGCAGAACTCGGCGTTGGAACAGGTTCTCCAGCCGCACTGCCAGGATGTGCCGACCCGGGGAGAGCCAAAGCGGAAGATCGATGTCGAAGCCGAGATACTGGCCGTCGATCCGGGCGACGGCGCGGCCGTCGAGCCAGACATCTCCGAACCCGTAGAAGCCCTCACTGCGAAGGCGCCAGCGCCCCGGCCCTTCGGGAGACGCCGGCAGAACGATCATCCGCCGGTAGACGCCGCGACCGGAGTAGCTCCGGCGCCCATACTGGAAGGTGTCGCTCCGGTTCCAGCAATGGGGGAGGTCGACGTGCTCGCCGGCTTTGCCGCGCCCAGAGAGCCATCCGCGACAAACTCGTCCGCGAGTGAATTCCCAGCCATCGCTGATGTCGTAATGTTGTCGCAGTGGCGTTTCAATCATCGCCGCTCATGGTACAGGCTTCCGCCTTCCTGGCCTTCAAATTGCCCACAGATGCCACAGATATCCACAGATCCACACAGAGAATTCTATCTGTGTGGAGTGTGGCAGTGTCTACGGTGTGGAATGTGGTTTGGAGATTACCTCTTCGAGGAGTTCGGCGAGCTTGGCGGGATCGGTCGTCGGGAGCTGACACGTGAAGTCGCGGCAGACGTAGGCGGCGGCCTTGCCCTCGACCGGTTCGTAGGCCTCCGCGAAGGGTGCCAGTTTGCGGATCGCGGCGCCCGCCTCTCCGGGCGGCGCCAAAAGCACCGCCGCCTGCGGCAGGTACATCTCCCGGACGGTGGCGATCAAAGCAGTGGTGTCGTCGGCACTAGGCGTACCGGCGATCACCACCTCGAGCGACGGACCCACGTCGCGTTGCAGCGCCGACATGAGCTGACTGTGGGCGGAGGGCAGCTGGTTCGCCTCGCTCGAGAAGGCGGCGAAGATCTGGTCTGCTCTCTGCAGGCACTCGCTGTTGCCGGTGAGCCGCGCGATTCGAATGAGGTTGTCCGCAGCCATCGAGTTGCCCGACGGAATGGCGCCGTCATAGACCTCCTTCTGCCTGACCAACAGCTCCTCGTTGTCGGCCGCGGTGAAGTAGAAGCCGCCACGCTGTGTGTCCCAGAAAAGCTCGTGGGTCTGCCGTTGAAGCTTCAGCGCCCGCTCGAGGTATGCCAAGTCGAAAGTCGCGTCATAGAGCTCCAACATGGCGGTCGTCATGAACACGTAGTCGTCGAGAAAGGCCGGAATCGAGGCATCGCCGTCGCGGTAGCGGTGAAGCATGCGGCCGTTTTCGGTACGCATCTTCTCGAGAACGAATCCGGCCGCCCTCTCTGCCGCCTGCACCCACTCCGGCTCATCGAAGGCCCACCCGGCGAAGGCCATCGCCGCTGTCATCAGCCCGTTCCAGTCGGCCAGCACCTTGTCATCCTTGAGGGGATGGATGCGCTTCTCTCGCTCCTCCAAGAGACGGCTTCGAACGGATTCGAGGCGCGTTTCGAAACCTTGCTCCGTCATTTTCAGGTCGCGTGCCATCTCCTCACTGCTGCGATCGAGGTGGGGAATGTTGCGGCCGGTGGGTTGGCCCTTGATCTCGTCGCTGTAGTTGCCTTCGGGTTCCAGGTTCCACACCGAAGCGGCGAAGGCGGCATCTTCTTCTCCCAGGATCTCCTCGACCTCGGAGGTGGCCCAAAGATAGAAGAGCCCCTCCTCTCCCTCGCTGTCGGCGTCCTCGGCCGAGAAGAAAGCTCCCTCGGGCGAGGTCATGTCGCGCCGGACGTAAGTGATGATCTCGCGCGCCGTTCGCGCGAAAACCGGGTTCGAGGTCGCAAGCCAGGCTTCGGTGGAGGCGAAGACCAACATCGCCTGGTCGTAAAGCATTTTCTCGAAGTGCGGCACCAACCACTGGGTGTCGGTCGAGTAGCGGTGGAAACCGAAACCGATCTGGTCGTAGACGCCGCCGAGGCGCATCTGCTCGAGGGTGTTCGAGACCATCTCCAGCGCCTGGTCGTTGCCCGTCCCACGCCAGTAGCGGGTCAGGAAGATGAGGTTGTGGGGCGAGGGAAACTTGGGCGCGGAGCCGAATCCGCCGTGAGTCGCGTCGTACCGGCTGGCGAGCTGGGTGAAGGCGTTGTCGATTGCCCCCTTTTCGATGGTGCCACCCGACGACCGGCCCTCCATCTTCTCGAGGGCGTCGAGGATCTGGGATGAGGTGCCACCGATGTTGTCACGATCGGTCTGCCAGAGCTTGGTGACCCGGGGAACGAGGTCCAACATTCCAATACGTCCGTGTTGGCTTTCGCGGGGAACGTAGGTCGCGGCGTAGAACGGCCGCTTGTCGGGCGACAGGATGATGGTCAGCGGCCAACCGCCGCCGCCGGTCAGCATCTGGCACACGGTCATGTAGACCTGGTCGATGTCGGGCCGTTCCTCGCGGTCGACCTTGATGTTGACAAAGGCCTCGTTCATCAGCTCCGCGACCAGGGGATTCTCGAAGCTCTCGTGCTCCATGACGTGGCACCAGTGGCAGGTGGCGTAGCCGATCGAGAGAAAGATCGGCTTGTCCTCTTCCTTTGCTTTGGCAAAGGCCTCGGGGCCCCACGGGTACCAATCGACCGGGTTGTCGGCGTGCTGGAGCAGGTAGGGGCTCTTGGAGTCGGCGAGCCGGTTCTTCTTGGTTGGTGGTTCGGTCGAGGACGCGTGGTTCATGAGGACTCCGAGGAGGACGAGGACAAAAGCTATGGGACGCGCGGCGTTCACTGCCAGTCCAACAGGCCGTCACGAATCCCCATTCCGGAAACGATCTGTAGGTGGGCCCTTCAGGCCGCCAACAAAAGCAACCCGGTCGTCCAAATCCGGCCCGAGCCTCAGGTCCCGAGCCCCGAGCCCAGCGTCGCGGTGTGAGTTTTCAATCCAGAAGGAACGAATGCCTCAGCTCGTACGGTCCGCCATGGGCGTCGTCGCGGTAAATTTCTACCGACACCTCGTCCGCTCCGACAGTCACCCGGAAAAACGTCGATCGCGTCTGACCACGGCCCTCGATCTGCGCCTCATAGTATCGATCGCGGGCGGTGGGATCGTTGGTGTACTCGGTGTAGAACTGGGCCAGCGTCTGGGTAACGGGCTGGTCCTCCAGCCCGAGGTACTTGAACCAGTAGTCGACGTGGTACTCATCGTCGCGGTAGAGCTGACGCAGGGATTCCGCCTCGCCGACGCCCCTCTTCCGTCCCTCCTCCATCGCGTGTTCGATGGCCGCATACATCTGATCCGCGTACGAGGCTTCCTCGAGACCCCTCGCATGCCCTGGATCGAGCTGCCACAGACCGCTGATCTTGGCGTACGACGTGTTGTGCGTGTGACCGCAGACGTAGGCGTCGACCCCGTGCTTCATGAGCACCTGATGGAAAGCGAAGGCACTCTCTGGATCCTCGTCGAGGGAGTTCCCCTGGTGGCGGATCCGACCGTTGTCCATGTCCGGCATGGCCATAAGCGGCTCATGGCCGAAGACGAAAATGTGCTCCTTCGTGGTGGCCTCGAGATCCGCTTCCAGCCACGCCAGAAGCTCCGGCACCACGTCGCCTTCGAGGCCCCAATCCTTGACGCCGTTGTAATAGACGTTGAGGACGACGAAGTGTGTGTCTCCATAATCAAAGGAATAGGTCGTCTCCTCGCAACCTTCTGGTCCACGGTTGACGACGTTCGGCACGGTGGTGCTGAACTCGCGCAGATACTCCATGGTCGAAGGCGACTCCGGGTCGTGGTTGCCGAGCACCGGGTACCACGGATAGTCCTTGCCGATGACCTTGTCGATCATGTCCCGTACCGCCGACGGCGGACGCACGTCGAGGTCACCCGGGCTGATCATAAACGACCCGGGGCCGACCGCCTTGATCGCCTCACAGGCGCCCGAAAAGTTCTTGGACCACTCCCCGTCGGCCGCGAAGTTCCGCATGTCCGCGGCGATGACGAAGACCAGTTCGTCGCCCGTGTCACTCGCCGCAACCGGGATCGCCGCAAGCAGAATCACAACGACGCTAAGCAGTACTTGAGTGCGAGATTTCATGTGCTTCCCCTCAATCCTCGACCGGAATCTCATAGTATCCCTCGCCGGCGTCGAGGTGCTCCTGCCGCTGCCTCGGAATATCGGCGACCTTCGACGGCCATGACGTGACGCCGTTGACCAGCTCGGAGGCGAAAAGCTCGAACGGCTCCCAGACCCTCCGTCCGTGGGTGTCGATGAGCTGGAACACCAGACGGGGGTCGTCGCCCATCTTGAAATCGACGACCCCGAAGTTGCTGCCCTGGAAGTAGACCGGCCAGACCCGCCGCTCCGGTCGACGCTCGAGCCAGCTGTCGGGATTGACCTGGGCGAGCGGCGAGCTCACCATGTCGTAGAGATCGTAGCCACCCAACTCTGACCACGGAATGACGTTGAGCTCGCCGATGTGGGTGTCGCCGGAGAGCATGACGACCCCTGTGATCTCGTGGTCCCGGATGAAATCGAAGAGGCGATTTCTCTCATGCAGGAAGGCGGCCCAGGAGTCGCCGCCCACTCCCTTCTCGCTGCTGAAACCACTGCCCGAAACCAGGACCTTGAACACTGCGTCGCTCGCTTCCAGCTCCGCCTTCAACCACTCGAACTGCGCTGCACCGAGCATTGTCTTGTCGGGAGTATCGGGGGCCTCGTCGGGATCCCGGTACCAACGGCCATCGAGGAAGAAGAAGTCGACCTGGCCCCAGGTGTATTTGAAGAAGATCCCCTTCACGTCCGGCAGACCGTACGAGGGGTTGGCCCAGTACTCGCGAAAGATGTCGTAGGCCTCCTCCTTGACCGGGTTGGTGCGGTCGTGGTTGTTGAGGCCGTAGTCGTGGTCGTCCCAGATCGCGAGGTGCGACGTGTTGTGCAGGATCGGTTGCAGCGCCGGAATGTCGCGCTGGCGCCGGTACTCCTCGCGGATGATGTCGGGGTCGAGAGAGTCGGAGTACACGTTGTCACCGATCCAGAACATGATGTCGGGCTCGTAGTGACCGACCCACGGCCAGATCGGCTGAATGCGGTCGTCCTGGTATTTGGGGCACGAGCCGAATGCGATCCGCAGGTCCGCTGCGGAGCCCGGCACCGGAGCCGTCTTGAATCGCAGTGGCCGGAGCATCTTGAGGTAGCGGTCGGGGATTCCGTCCGTGGTGAGCCTGTAGAAGTACTCGGTTGAGGGCTCGAGACCGCCTACGGTGATGACCGCGGTGTAGTCGTCCACCTTGCGAACCACCACCGCCTTGGTTTCGAGAGCTGACGAAAAATCCTCTTTCGTATCGTACTGGATCGTGACCGGAAATTCCCCGCTGGTGCGGACCCAGATCTTGGCCTCGGTCGGTGTGACGACGCCGACCATCGGCCCCTGCATCAGGCGTGGAT
>Ga0307423_1000416_pt1 | contig 28861 bp, 26 predicted proteins | sample SalMarWE160310MG_FD_202154 | JGI IMG/M metagenome (GOLD analysis project Ga0307423, IMG submission 202154) | Salt marsh sediment microbial communities from the Plum Island Ecosystem LTER, Massachusetts, United States - WE1603-10 | ecosystem: Environmental > Aquatic > Marine > Intertidal zone >... | reverse complement strand
CCGACGATCAGGTACCTCCCCGCCGCGTTCGTGAGGGCACCTATCTGGGCGCCCACGACGAAGACCTGAGCCCCGGAGAGCGGTTGTTGGGTGACCGCCGCCCGGACCACCCCCGTGATCTGGCCGGTCTGCTGGGCTAGCACGGGCGAAACGACAGCGCTTGCGGCCAGTCCCGCCAGGAGCACCAGCTTATTCTTACATCGTGACATCATTTGTCCCTCCCTCGGGAAGAGCGGTAGGTCGGCTGTGGAGTCTTGGTCCAAGCCGCATTCCGCGGGCTCACCGAAGTGACTCGGGGAGGGTCGAGCAGCCGTCCGTCGGACGGGCCCGCATCGGCCAGGGAGTCCCGGGGCGGGTACGCCACGGGGGGCGAACAGGAAGCTCGCAAGGTCGGAGTGGGCCACCAGGCGGTGAGCCCCGATATTTCAAAGCGCGACAAGATTATGCGTCGCGTGTTGCGAGATTATGCGTCGCGTGTTGGAGGCGCAAGAGGAGCAGCGTGCGCAGGCAGGGCGCCGCGAGGGAGCCCACCGCGGTGCCTCCGTGGTGGCCTCCATTGGGGGTGTTGCCTGACCCGAGCGTATCCGCTCGGGCACCCCGGAGCCGCCACGAATTCCTTTCCCCCTTCAGGCACCTTGAACTACGCCTGGGACACCTTCCGGTCCGAACTGCTCATGGAACACGTCGTCCTTCTTCCCAATGCTCTCCGCCTCTGCCCCTCCCCTCAGGGTCCATCCAGCTCGCTCCGTGGCTGACTGTAAGCAAGCGCGGGCCGTGGTCCACGTCGAGGATCGTGCCGGTGTTGGCCGCGTCGAAGCCGTCGACGTTGGCGCCGACCTGCCGTCGAGAACAGCTTCCCGCACCCGAGGGTTCGACGGTTGGAGGGCACCTGCTTCCACCATCCGCTCCGGAAAGGAGGCCGGTTCCCCGAACCGTCGATCCGCCTCACTTGTGCCAGCCCTCGTGACGCCGCACCATGTGCGGCAGTACGGACGTGAAAAGCCTGCCCATGACACGAACGGGAGGCACACCATGTTCCGAGACCCCGTCCCCTCCTCCGAGCCCACTGGTCGATCGCTTTCCAGGAGGAGGTTCCTCCACTTCGGCCTGGGCACCACCGCCCTCTCCCTTTCCTCGGCCGGGGCGCTGAACACAGCACTCTATGAGGAGATCGCCCGGCTCAACAGCACGCTTCTCGATCAGGAGAGCCCGGACGGCGCCTACTGGGAGGCGCTCCGAAAGCACTACCTGTTCGAGGACGACCTCATCATGATGAACAACGGCACGGTGGGACCCATGCCCGAGCCGGTGTTCAACACGCTCACGTCTGCGTTCAAGATCCAGTGCACAGCGCCGTGCGAGGTCTACAACACCTTCGGCGCGCGCAAGGACGAGGTGAGAGCCAAGCTGGCCCGCTTCGTGGGAGCTGATCCGGGAGAGATCGTTCTCAGCCACAACACGACCGAAGGGCTGAGCTTCGTCACCAACGGCCTGGACTTCCAGCCGAGGGACGAGATTCTGATCTCGAACATGGAGCACATGGCCGGGATCGCGGCGACCAGCCTGCTCGCGAAGCGCCGCGGCGTGGTTGTGAAGGAGGTGCCCATCGGGCTCTCACCTCGCTCGGTGGACGAGCTCGTGGGTGCGTTCGAGGCCGCCATCACCCCTCTGACCAAACTCATCCTGATCAGCCACACGGTGTACATCTCCGGCCTCATCTCGCCCATCAAGGAGCTGAGCGAGATGGCCCACCGCCATGGTGTGCTGGTGGCGGGCGACAGCGCCCACGGGCCGGGCATGCTGGACATGAATCTCCACGACACCGGCGTGGACTTCTGGGCGGGGAGCCCCTACAAGTGGCTCGGCGCCCCGTGTGGCGTGGGGATCTTCTACGTCAAGAAGGACGTCCAGGATCGCTTGTGGCCCACCATCGCGATGTCGGGGTGGGACACGCAGCCCGATGCACGGCGCTTCGAGACACTGGGACAGCAGGCCGATCCCCTGGTCTTCGCCCTGGGCGAGGCGATCAACTTCCAGAGCACGGTGGGGAAGGCGCGCATCCAGCGCCGCATCCAGACGCTGGCGACGCATCTGAAGGAGGGGCTCTCTGAAATCCCGAAGGTCAAGGTCCACACCAGCACCGATCCGTACCTGAGCGCGGGGCTCACCGCGTTCTCGGCTCAGGGGGTGAACCCCGACGATATCGTGAACTACCTGCGGGAGAGGTACAACATCGTGGTCCGGACCATCGGGAGCGACGAGCGGGGCACCCGGGGCGTTCGGGTCTCTACCCACATCTGGGTGTACCAGGAGCACGTCGACATGCTCTTGGAGGGCGTGCGGGCGATGGTGAAAACGTAGGGCCACGATGTCCCCAACTTGAAGGCGCGCCTCCCTCCAAGAGGGGGTGGAGCGATCTCATTGAGGGTGTCCGGGGTCGGCCTCGGTACGCGGAAAGAGGGGGAAGTGCGTCCTCCAGGAGCCGAGCGGCCGGTACACAGACCTTCTGCGCAAGGCCGCTTGGAAGAAGGCGGGGTGCCCGATGCCCTCTTCCACGACCTCCGCCGCACCGCCGTGCGAAACCTCGAGCGCGCGGGGGTGCCCAGGTCGGTGGCCATGAAGCTCACCGGGCAGAAGACCGAGGCGGTCTAGCGGCGCTCCGCCATCGCCGATGCTGCGGCTCTGGCCCAGGGCGTGGCCAAGGTTGCGAAGCTACACGCCGAGCCCATGAAGGGCGGGCGGAAGGTCGTGCCGATTCAGAAGGCGCAGGGGGTAGAGAAAGCCCGCGTCAGGCCCCGGACGTGACCAAGGTGCCACCGGTGACCTCGAGCCAACGCGGCTCGACGCCGGCGGGGGGAGTATCCGCTCCCTCGCCGGAAAGAACCGTCTCGACCGACGCTGACCCAGCGACTCTGATCTCAGCTGGATCCCAACCAATCGCCTGCGGCCAGCCCGACGGTTCCGGTATTTCGTCACCCCACTCGATCATCGCGAGGATGTAGTCCTCGAATGCCGCATCCAGACGATACAGGGCCTCTGTGGGATCGGCGCCATCCGCCTCGACACCAGGAAGTCCGGCTATGAAGGCCACGAAGTACTCCCCGGACGGATCGGATTCCGTGCGGACCCGACGCGTATAGGGGAGCTCCCGGTAGTATTCAGCCGTCCTCTTCGCCATTCGCCAACTCCTCGCGTCGGGCAAGGACCAAGTCCACTGCGGCAACCGCCTTCCACGTGATGTAGCCTTTCACCTTCCGATGCCGCGGCACAAGTACTACGTCGCCGGGATCGAGAAGTTCATGACGAGAGAGACGTAGATGATCGGCACGCCCCATCTAGGCCCAGGCCCGTGCAGCCGATTGAACGCGTTCGCCACCGTGAATCGACCGTCGGATGCGACCAAATGCGTATTCCGAGAGGAGGATGCTGTCGACGTTCACGACGACCCTCGTGATGAGAGATGCCTGCGGAGACGACGTGGCAGTTCAGGCTCCGGTGCACAGCTCTGCCAAGCGGATATGCACGGGAAACGGCATAGTTGCGGCATAGTACAGACGGCGGAGGGCCTCGGTGGACTCTCCGCCGTTCTCATAAGTCGTTGTGCTAGTGCAACTGCCGAAGTGGGCCCGGCAGGGTTCGAACCTGCGACCGATGGATTATGAGTCCACTGCTCTGACCGACTGAGCTACGGGCCCGTCGGCCAAAGATACGGGCTCGGCGCTCCCACGGAAGCGCAGGCGGGCGGCGACGCCCTTCCCCTCGCGATCCAACCGATCTCCCGCTTCCCCGCTCACCTCCTCCACGTCCGCTCCCTGGGCGAAGGCGGCGCCGACGCACCGATCGGCGTAGTCGGGGTGCTCCCGGATGAAGCTCCGCGAGAGGAGGAGGGTGTCCACCCGCCCTTCCTCGAGCGCCTTCTCGGTGGCTTCCGGCCCGAGGGAGCCGAGGCTCCCCGAGCGGGCCGCGTCGGCGAGCTCCGACACGAGGGAGAGATGGCCCGCCTCGCTCAGGTCGCCCGCGGCCGCCCGCACTTCTTCCCGCACCTGCGCCAGGCTCATGTCCATGCTCATGGAGGGGCGCTGAGCGACGCGCCCGTCGAAGCGCTTGGGCATGGTGTGGGCCATGTGCCTCACCATCTCGGGGGTACCGCCGAGCACCACGATCCCGGTGGAGCCGGCCCGCTCCTCGAGGACGGCGAACAGGTCCTTGAGCATGCGCTCGGCCGCCACCTCCAACAACCGCTGTGCCTGGTCGCTCGACGTCTCCCCGCGCTGCCCGGAGCTACGCGCGGGGCTCTTGCGCATGCCGACGTCGCTCAGGTCCCCGACGAACGTGTCCGCGTGCAGGCCCTCCAACTCCTTGATCTCTCCGTCGACGTGCTCGAAGAGACGCGCCTTGCGGCTGTCCGCCACCGCCACGAGGACGGGACGCTCCTGCTTCAACGCGCGCACGTAGGGCGCCACCCGGGCACCGGGTTCCCACCGGACCAGGTCGGGCATCTTCGCGGGGAGGCCCTGTGCGTACCACAGACGGTCCGCGGTGGCGAACGCCACCCACCCGCGGTGCGGCAGGAAGGCGTCCTGGAAAGGACGCAGCTCCTTCGCGACGTGCTCCCAAGCCTGCTCGAAAGACCCGATCTGCCCGTCCCCGTCCATCGACTCGATGCGGCGTCGCAACGCCGCGATACCGGAGTCGAGGCGGATGCGCCATGCGTCTCGTTGTGCCGGATCGTGCTGCTCTCCGTTCACGTAGACGCTGAGCACATCCTGTCCCTCGAGCTCCCGGTACAGCTTGACGAGCCTGTCGTGGGTGAGCATTCGGAGTCTCCCGGCTTCGGTGGGCTACATCGCGAAGGAGCCGCGATCCCGCAACGGTGCCTTCGACCTTCCGTTACCTAGAACCCCGAAACCGCCTGGGCGGTTCGCCTACCTGTCGCTGGTCGCCGCGCTCGACTGGCTGGCGTGATCGATCACGATCACCACACGGCGGTTCTCCCACCCGGACGTGCCCGGGCCATGCTGACCATCGGCCACGATCCGCTGCGAGGACTCACCGTAGCTCACGGTGCGGATGTTCTCGCCGGACATGCCCTGCTCCACCAGGAAGGCCTTCACCGCGTCCGCGCGGCGCATGCCGAGGCGCTGGTTGTACTCCTGGCTGCCGGACGAGTCGGTGAAGCCCTCGACCGTCACGAGCGCACCGGGATAGTACTCCTGCGCGACCTGGCTGAAGCGCTGCAGGACGTCACGACCCTTGGGCAGCAGGTCCGCCTGGTCGAACTCGAAGTAGACGGGCATGTCGAACTGCAGCGCCGTCTCGAGCTTCTGCACGGTGACGTCGAACTTCTGCGACAGGTCGTTCAGGTCCGACTGGAGCCGCGATACGCGGGACTCGACGTCGTCCAGTCGACCGCCCAGTTGGCTGGCAGTCTGCTGATCACCCTGCTCGATCTTCTGGTTCATGTCATCCCGGAGCGTGGCCAGCTGGGTGTCCAGCTGCTCCGGCGTGACATGAGCACACGCCGATGCCGAGAGTCCGAGCGCGGCGACCATCGCCAGCCCCCGGATTGCTCTCATCTGTCCTACGATCATTCGAGACCTCCCAAGTGGGTCGTTCGGCCGACACCGGACGCGGGGGTGCGCCCGGAATTTCCCGCTCTATATGCTGCAGGATGGATGCCAGACCTTTCGTGACGCGGCTTTTCCGCACTCTCCGTCCGCGCGGAAACGCTACTTCGTGCCGAACAGCCGGTCGCCGGCGTCCCCCAGCCCGGGCAGAATATAACCGTTTTCGTCCAGCTGTCGGTCCAGGGCCGCAGCGAACACGGGAACGTCGCGGTGGCGCTCCAACAGCGCCCGTACCCCCTCGGGCGCGGCGACCAGGCACATGAAGCTGATGCGCGGGGCCCCTCGGCTCTTCAGGCCCGAGATCGTGGCCGAAGCCGAGCCCCCGGTGGCCAGCATCGGGTCCACGACCACGAAACGTCGCACCTCCGATCGGTCGGGGAGCTTGAAGTAGTACTCCACCGGCTGGAGCGACTCCTCGTCGCGGGACATCCCCACGTGGCCGACGCGCGCCCCCGGGATCAGGCGGAGCACGCCCTCCACCATCCCCAACCCGGCGCGCAGCACGGGGACCACCACCAGCTTCGTTCCGGCGATCCGGTGGCCCGTCGTGATCTCCAGCGGCGTACGGACGGGAACGGGCTCCTCCTCCAGGTCCCGCGTGACCTCGTACGCCATGAGCATGGCGATCTCCTCCACGAGCTCCCGGAAGAGCTTCGTCGGCGTATTCACGTCGCGCAGGAGGTGCAGCTTGTGCCGGACGAGGGGGTGGTCGATGACGGTGAGGTTCGGCAGATCGGACATGCGATGGCCTTTTGGCTGTGGATGGCGGCGCTACCTTACATGCGACACCACTGCCCCGAAAGCCCATCGGGCCAGGCCGAGCCACGATGACCCACCCCGACTGGATCGCCCAGCGCGATCACATGATCCAGACCCAGATCCGGGCGCGGGGCGTGACCGCCCCCCGGGTCCTGGAGGCCCTGGCCCGGGTCCCGCGCGAGCGGTTCGTGCAACCCGAAGCGCGCACCCGCGCCTACTCCGACCACGCCCTCGGCATCGGGCACCACCAGACGATCTCGCAGCCCTACATGGTCGCGGTCATGACCGCCACGCTGGCGCCCGGGCCGGACGAGCGCATCCTCGAGATCGGCACCGGCTCGGGCTACCAGGCGGCCATCCTCGCGTGCCTGGCGAAGGAGGTGTGGACGGTGGAGCGCATCCGCGAGCTGGCCGAAACCGCCAGGGAGCGCCTCGCCGGGCTCGGCTTCCCCGACGTGCACGTGCGCACGGGGGACGGGTCGGTCGGCTGGCCGGAGGCCGCACCCTTCGACGCGATCCTCGTGACGGCGGGCGCGCCGGCACCGCCGCCCTCCCTCCTCGCGCAGCTCGACCCCGAGGGCGGACGCATGGTGATTCCGGTGGGCGGACGGGACCTCCAGCACCTGGTCCGCGTGGAGCGGCGCGGTACCGAGTTCGTGTCGGACCGGACGGTGGGGTGCCGTTTCGTACCCCTCGTGGGTGACGAGGGGTGGGACGAGTGACACGCGAGGTCGCTACCTCTTGATCCGCTCCCCCTTGTCCTCGTAGCGGAAGATCCACGCGGCGATCCGACCGGGGCGGATCGCACCGGACAGGTCTCCGTATTCGTGGTCCCCGCCGGAGCCCTGTCCCACGCCGGGCCGCTCCCCGATCTCCCGTAGCAGACGTCGGCACCGGTCACTCCACCGCCGCCAGTTCTCGGGGCGGAGATCGATCCATCCACGCTCGACCAGGCGCGGGTCGCCGGCGGGCAGCCCGTCCTCGGGCTGGACTTTCACCTCAGGCCCCCGCAGCAGACAGTCCCCGTCGGGAAGGAGGATGGGGAGGCCGATGGACAGAATGCGCTGACGCAGGTCCTTGTCCTCGTCGAGAAGGGCGCGCGCGCGCCCGGCGGTGTCAGCGGGGTCCAGCCCCGCCGCTTCCTGGAGGGTACCCAGCAGGCGGGAGAGGATCTCGCTCTCGAACAGGAGCTTGGACAGGCGCGGAGGGCCCAGCATCTCGTACGCCACCGACCGGATGCCCGCCTCGGCTTCGAGGGCCTCCATGTGATCGATGGCGATGCTACGCAGCGCGCCGGCCCGGTAGGTCGGCCCCATCGTCGCCGCGTCCAGTGCCGTGACCACGTCCTTTCCGGTCGGATGCGACAGGATCTCCCGCACCACGTTGTCGGCGATCTCCTCGGGGGTCACGAACTCCATGAGACCCAACGCGGTGAGCGTCTCGAACTCGCCGAGGCTGAACAGCCCGTTCTCTCCGGCGTCGATGTAGACGCCCTCGAGGGGGTCGCCCGTCTCGGTGTACGCCCTCCCGCAGCCGTCGCCGAAGGCCTCCGACAGCCGGATCGGCTCGGTGCAGTCCACGCGCAGGATCGGCTTTCCGCCGCGCCTTATCGGCCCCCGCGCGATCGACTTCCAGGAGATGGCGGCGGTCGGCTTCACCTCCTTGACGGCGGGCGCGCCCGGCGTGCGGGCCATGAGGTAGAGGAACAGCGTCTGCGCCCCGGCGATCCCGGACTTGGCCAGCAACACGCGGGAGGGTCGCTCCTCCGAGTGCGTGAAGGGGATGTTGAGCCCCATGCCGCCGGTCCCGGCGGTGCCCACCTTCACGAACACCTCGGTGGCCGCCCGCTTCATGCCCTCCAGCGCGATCTGCGTGTGGCGGATGAGCTGGGGGAGGTACAGCAGCGCGAGGTGCGTCTCCACAGCGGCCGTGTCGGCCTTCCCCGCGGCAGCGGCCGCGCGCAGGTTCGCGACGGAGGCGAAGACGTTCTGGTATGCGAGCGCGCCCGCCGTGTTGATGCAGTCGACCATGATGCGGGGACGGGTCTCCTCGAGGAGCCTGCCCAACGTCGAGCGCAGGAACACCTCTTCGGTGAGCTCCCCGTAGAGGTCGTCGACCAGACGCGCGCGCAGCTCCGGATCCTCCACGAGCCTGGATCGCGGCATGTCCTTCATGTCCCAGGGCACGAAGAGGTCCCCCCAGACCGGCTCGAGCCCAACGCCTTCGGCATGGCCTTCGGCGCGAAGCTCCTCGACCGCCGCCTCCGATTCCTCGCGGCGAAGCGATCCGATGACGATCCGCTCCGGCCGGCTCTCGAGCATCTTGCGGGCCACGGCCATCCCCACGAGCCCGGCACCGCCCAGGATCAGGACGGTCTTGTCTCTGAGATCCATATCGTCCGCCTTCTTTCTCTAAGCCCTGCCGGCGTCGGCCCGCAGGTCGCTGATCTCGTCGTCGGTGAGGGGCCGCAGCCCCCCACGGGGCAGGTTCCCAAGACGGACGGGGCCGAAACGCACCCTCGCGAGGCGGCGTACCGGATGGCCCACCGCTTCGAAGAGCCTGCGCACCTCTCGCTTGCGTCCCTCCGTGAGCACCAGGCTCACGACCCCGTCCGGGCCGTCGCGACCGACCAGCCCGGCCCGTTTGGCGCGGGCCGGCCCGTCGGCCAACTGCACGCCCGCGCGCAGCCGCGCGAGCGCTTCCGGCGACGGCACACGTGCCACCGTCGCGATGTACTCCCGCTCCACTTCGCGGCTCGGATGCAGCAGCGCGTGGATGACGTCGCCCTCGTTGCTCAGGAGCAGCAGCCCTTCCGTGTCCCGATCCAGCCGCCCCACGTACCTCAGATCCTGCGCGTCCTCGGGCAGGACGTCGTAGATCGTCTTCCCGCCGTGGGGATCCGTGCGGGTGGTCAACGTGCCCGCCGGCTTGTGGAAGGCGATCCAGCGCACGTCCACGATCCCCACGGGCACACCGTCCACCTCCACGAGGTCCCTTCCCGGCACGACGCGGGTGCCCAGCTCCCTGACGACGTCGCCGTTCACGCGGACACGTCCGTCCAGGAGCATACGCTCCGCTTCGCGACGGGACGCCCGCCCGGCCATCGAAAGGTACTTCTGAATGCGTATTCCTTCAGCCACGGGTCACCCCGACGGCGTCTCTTCCGCCTGCGCGACGTTCGGATCCGGCTCGTCCGAGGAAACGGAAGCCGTCGCCTCGCTTCCCTCTCCCAGGACCAACTGGTCGGAGTCGGCCTCGGCCTCCTCCACTTCCTCCTCCGGCCCGAGCTGGACACGCTCGCGCAGGATGATCGGCAGCTCCTCCGGGCGGGGCAACTCCTCCAGCGACTTGAAGCCGAAGTGCTCGAGGAAGCGTGCCGTGGTACCGTAGAGCACCGGGCGCCCGAGCCCCTCCGCGCGTCCGACGACCTCGATCATCTCGCGGTCCTGGAGCGTCTTCAGGACGCCGGCCGACCCGACCCCCCGGATGTACTCCATCTCGATGCGTCCCAGCGGCTGGCGGTAGGCGATGATGGCGAGCGTCTCCAGCGCCGGTCCCGAGAGCCGGGACGGCCGTGGGACGTTGTCGAAGCGCTCCAGGTAGGGGGCGAACTCCGGCCGCGTCAGGACCTGGTAGCCCTCCGCCAGCTCCACGACCTGGAACGATCGCTCCGCGTCGTCGTACTCGGCCTGCAGGAAGCGGATCGCGTCCTCGACGCGGTCCTCGTCCAGCGTCTCGTCGGCGCGGGCGATCTCGTCTGCCGTCAGGGGCGCGTCGGAAGCGAACAACACGGCTTCGACGATCTGGTGCGCATTCACGCCTGCGCCGCTCCTTCCTCTTCGGGGGGCCGGATGTCTTCTGGGTCCCCGCCCTCTTCCTCGTCCTCACGCCGATAGATCCACAGCTCCGCGAATGGGCTGCTCTGGCGCAGGAAGAGGATGCGGCGGCGGGTGAGCTCGAGGCCGGCGAGGAACGTCATCACGCCGTGGATCTTCTCTTCGAAGCCACGCAGCAGGCCGGTGAACTCGACGCGCGTGGTATCCCGCAGGGCATCGAGGATGAGAACGATCTTGTCCTCCATCGCGACGGTGCGGGTCGCGACGCGGTGCTGGCGGAGCCGCGGCTCGGGCATCTCGACGCGCAGGGCCGCTTCCCAGACCTCCTCCCACGTCGTCTCGAGCGGCGTCTCGGCCACCGGCCGCCGGGGCCGCGGCGGGTTGAAGCCCTTGCCGAAGCGCCGCGCCCGATCGGCCTCCGCCGCCGACAGGCGCGCCGAGATCTCACGGATCTGCTCGTATTCGAGCAGCCGGCGAACCAGCTCGGCACGCGGGTCCTCGTCCTCCTCCTCCTCGGTACGCGGGAGCAGCATCTGCGCCTTGATGCGCACGAGCGTCGCCGCCATCTCCAGGAACTCCCCCGCCCCGTCGAGGTCGTGGGCCTGGATCCCGCGGATGGCTTGCAGGAACTGGTCCGTGATCTTCGAGATGGGGATGTCGAAGACGTCGATATCCTGCGTGCGGATCAGGTGCAGCAGGAGGTCGAGCGGTCCCTGGAACCGGTCGACCTCGACGAGGAGAAAGCCCTCCCGCGGAGCGGCGCCCTCGGCGACGGTCAGGTCCACAGGCGAATGAAAGCGTCCGCGGCTCCCATGAGCCACGTCACGGGCCGGAGCAGGACGTTGAACGTGTCGGGCAGGAAGAAGAACAGCCCCATCAGGATCAGGAGGCCGTAGCGGCCGGCCCTGCGATACTGGAGCGCGGCCTGACGGGGCAGGAAGTGGAAGAGGACGTGGGACCCGTCCAGGGGCGGAAGCGGGATCAGGTTGAAGAAGGCGAGGATGAGGTTGATGAAGATCCCGTACATGGCCATGCGGGCCAGGGCGTCGGTCACCCCGCCGAGGGGGCCCACGACGCTTCCGACCTTGAATACGACCGCGCCCGCGAGCGTCGCCAGGAGGGCGAGTCCCAGGTTGGACACGATGCCCGCCAGCGACACACGAATGTCGCCCCACTTGTATTCGCGGTAGTTGGCCGGGTTCACCGGCACGGGCTTGGCCCATCCGAACATGAAGCCGCTGTGCGTGAAGTACAGCAGCATCGGCACAAGCACCGATCCGATGAAGTCCAGGTGCGGGACCGGGTTGAGCGTGAGCCGCCCCAGCCGCTCCGCGGTGTCGTCGCCTTCCCGACGGGCCTGCCAGGCGTGCGCGACCTCGTGCACGACGACCGAGAAGATCAGGACGATGATGAGCAGGATGGCGTCCACGCTGGAGCCCGCGGTAGGAGAATACTTGCGGCGAAACCTACCTAGCCGGGGGTGGGGGGGTCCAGGCTTGGGGATCCGCACCGACGCGTCGGGGTTACCTTTTCCCACCCATCACCCGTTTCGAGGACCCGACATGCGAACCGCGTCGCTCCTGGTCGCGCTGGCGGTGGCGGCCTCCCAGGGCTGCGCACCGCCCGCCGACAGGGCGCCCGATCCCGACGCCCTCGCCCTCAAGGGCACCATCCCCATCGAGCCGCTCCCGAAGGTCTCCTTCACCCTCACCGACACCCGGGGCCGCCCCTACGACTTCAGGGCCGAGACGGACGGCCACATCACCCTGCTCTTCTTCGGCTACACGTACTGTCCCGACGTCTGTCCCGTGCACATGGCGACGCTCGCCTCGGCCATGGAGGAGCTGGATCCGGAGGTACGGAGCGACATCCGGGTGGTGTTCGTGTCCGTGGATCCCGACCGGGACACGCCGGAGCGCCTCCACAAGTGGCTGTCCTCCTTCGATTCGAGCTTCGTTGGCCTCCGCGGAACCGTGCAGCAGGTCTCCGATGCGCTGGCCTTCTACCGGTATCCTCCGCCGGAGAAGAGCGGCGAGGAGGAGGGCTACACGGTGGGGCACCCGGCCTTCATCTACGCCTTCACCCCCGACAACCGGGGACGCGCGCTCTACGGGGTCGAGACAACCCGGGCCATGTGGGTCCACGACCTGAACCTCATGGCCCACCACGACTGGAAGGCCGCGGCGGCGGCTCCCGCCGACGACGACACGGCCCGGGCCCTCGCGACGGCGGGCGACGTGCGCATCCTGGACGCGTACCTGCCGCGCCCCGCAGCCGGAGACGTCACGGCCGTCTATCTGATCCTCCGCAACGACGGGGACGCACCGGACACGCTCGTGGCCGTCGCCTCGGACGTCGCGGCGCGGGGGAGCCTCCACGAGATGCGCATGGAGGACGGCCAGATGACGATGGCGCCGCTGGCGGGAGGCGTCGTGGTGCCGGCGGGGGCGACGGTGGAGCTGAAGCCCGGGGGACTGCACGGCATGCTCGAGGGGCTGAATCGGGAGCTGGAGCCGGGCACCACCGTGAACGTCGTCCTCCGCTTCGCGCGGGGAGGCGTCCTGGCGGTGCCTGCCCGCGTGGTCCGTTACGAGGACATCGTGCGCTGAAGCAAGGGGCGCGCCCGGCCCCTATTGATCCGGGGCGCGCCCGTTTCTAGTTTTGTTGGCTCGACACACCCGGATCCGGATCATCCGCCCGAGAGAAGCATGCCGAACATCAAGAGCGCCAAGAAGCGCATGGAGTTGAGCCGCACCGCCCGGTCGAAGAACCGCGCGGAGCGCTCGCGCGTCCGCACCGCCATCAAGCGCGTCCGCGCGGCCGGCAGCGCCGACGACGCCCGCGCGCGCCTCCTCGAGGCCCAGGCCGTGCTGGATCGAGCCGCCAACCGACGCCTGATCCACCCCAACGCGGTGGCCAGGCTCAAGGGCCAGCTCCAGCGCCACGTGAACGCGCTCTCCGCCTGACGCGGCCCTCCCGCCGCACGAGACCCCGCCGACGACGATGTCGCCGGCGGGGTCTCTTCTTTCGTTCGGGGTGAACCCCTACTTCCCGAACACCACGCTCCCGCCCACGATCGTCCAGCGGGTCCGGCCCCTCAGCTCCCACCCGGCGAACGGAGTGTTCCTGCTCTTCGAGCGGAACGCCCGCGGGTCCACGGTCCACGTCGCCGCCGGATCGAGGACGGTCACGTCCGCCACCGAGCCTTCCGCCAGCGTGCCTCCGTCGAGCCCGAAGGCCCGGGCCGGCTGACAGCTCATGCGCTCGACCATGGTGGGGAGGTCGATGACGCCCTTCCCCACGACGTGCGTCAGCACCAGGCCCAGGGCGGTCTCCAGCCCCACGATCCCGTTCGGCGCATCCGTGAAGGCGGCTTCCTTCTCGTCGTAGTGGTGCGGTGCGTGGTCGGTGGCGATCACGTCCAACGTGCCGTCGGCGAGGCCGGCGCGGACGGCCGCCACGTCCTCCGGGGTACGTAGGGGTGGGTTCATCTTCGCATCTGTCCGGTACCCCTCCACCGCGCTCTCGTCGAGGATCAGGTGGTGGGGCGAGGCCTCCGCCGTGACGTGCACGCCGCGCCCCTTCGCCTGTCGGATGCTCTCTACGCCGAACCTCGTGGACACGTGCTGCAGGTGGATGTGCCCTCCCGTCAGCTCGGCCAGGAGGAGGTCGCGCACGATGTGGATGTCCTCCGCCGCGTTGGGCTTGCCGGGCACCCCGAGGCGGGTGGCCACCAGACCGGCGTTCATGTGCCCCCGCGCCGACAAGGTGAGGTCCTCGGGATGGTCCGCGACGGGAATGCCGAACGCCTGCGCGTAGAGGAGCGCCAGCCGCATGAGCCCCGAGTCCATGACCGGGCTCCCGTCGTCGGTGATGGCGACGGCACCGGTCTCCACCATCTCCCCGATGAGCGCGAGACGCTCGCCCTTCCGCCCGGCGGAGATGCAGCCGACCGGATAGACGCGCGCGGCCCCGGCCCGCCGTCCCTCCGCCAGCACGAAGCCCACGGTCGCCGGGTCGTCGATGGGCGGGTCGGTGTTGGGCATCGCGCACACGGCGGTGAACCCGCCCGCCGCGGCGGCCCGCGCCCCCGTGGCGATGGTCTCCTTGTGCTCGCCCCCAGGCTCGCGCAGGTGGACGTGCACGTCGACGAGGCCGGGAGTCACGACCAGGTCCGTGCAGTCGAGCACACGCGTGTCCGGCGAGGCGTCCACCCTCTCGCCGAGCTTGGCGACCCGCCCGTCGGCGAGGAGCACGTCCCGCACCGCGTCGAGCTTCTGCGAGGGGTCCACGACCCTTCCGCCCCGGAGGAGGATGTGTCCGCTCATCACTCGGCCCCCTGTTTGGCGGCCTCCGCCTTCTCGGGTTGGCCTCCGGCCAGCAGGTAGAGGACGGCCATCCGCACCGCCACCCCGTTGGTGACCTGATTGAGGATCACCGAGTGGGGCCCGTCGGCGACGTCCGAGTCGATCTCGACGCCCCGGTTCATCGGCCCGGGATGCAGGATGAGCACGTCGTGGGGCGCCGCGTCCAGGCGGGCGTTGCTCACGCCCCAGATGCGGTTGTACTCCCTGAGCGAGGGCACGTAACCCGCTTCCATCCGTTCGAGCTGCAGACGCAGCACGTTCAGCACGTCCGCCCACTGGATCGCGTCCTCCACCCGCGTGAAGACCTCGACGCCCAGTTCGCGGAAGACCGGCGGTACGAGGGTGGGGGGGCCGCACAGGGCCACCTCCGCGCCCAGCTTCAGGAGTCCGTGGATGTTCGAGCGCGCCACGCGCGAGTGCAGCACGTCACCGACGACGCACACCTTCAGTCCCTCGATCCGGCCCAGGTGGTCGCGGATCGTCAGCATGTCGAGCAGGCCCTGGGTGGGATGCTCGTGGGCTCCGTCTCCGGCGTTGACGACGTTCGAGGGAATCCGCTCTGCCAGGAACGCGGCCGCTCCCGACGAACCGTGGCGCATCACCACCATGTCGATGCGCATCGCCTCCAGGTTCCGCGCCGTGTCGACCAGCGTCTCCCCCTTCACCACCGAGGATCCCGCCGCCGCGATGTTGACCGTGTCGGCGGAGAGGCGCTTCTCGGCGAACTCGAACGACACGCGGGTGCGGGTGGACGCCTCGAAGAAGAGGTTGACGATGGTCTTGCCCCGCAGGACGGGGACCTTCTTGATGCGTCGCTCCGAGATCTCCTTGAAGGGCTCGGCGGTGTCGAGGATCGCGACGATCTGTTCGCGAGAGAGGGGTTCGAGGCCGACGAGGTCTTTGCCGAGGGCAGACGCCGCCTGGTTCACGCGGCCTCCTCCGGGTGTTTGTAGACGATGTCCACGCCGAGACGCCCGTCGAGCTCGGGGACGAGCACCTCCACGCTCTGTTGCTCTTCCATCACCTCCACCTGCCGGCCGACGATGTCCGGCTGGATCGGAAGCTCGCGCCCACCGCGATCCACCAGCACGCACAGGAGGATGCGCCCGGGCCGGCCCCAGTCCATGAGCTCGTTGATCGCGGCGCGCGCGGTCCGCCCGGTGTACTGCACGTCGTCGACCAGGACGATGTTGCTGCCGTCCACGCCGTTGGGCGGGAGCTCTGAGCCCCCGATGATCGGACGGGGGCCGATCGCCTCCAGGTCGTCCCTGTACAGGGAGATATCGATGGAGCCGATGGGGACGGCGACGCCCTCCGCGCTCTCGATCTCCGCGCGCAGCAGGCTCGCTATCTGGACACCGCGCCGGTGGATCCCCATGAGCGCGAGCCTGTCCGTGCCGCCGTTGCGCTCGACGATCTCGCGGGCCATCCGGGCCACGACCCGGCGCACCGCGGTCTCGTCCATGAGGGGGATACGTTCGGCGCTCATGCGGCGTGCTCGTCGGGGGAAGGCGCGTCGGGCGGCCCGAACGTAGCGGACCCTCCCAACGGGGTCAACGACCTCCGTGAGGGTTGTCACGGACCCGTGGACTGCCCCATCATGTGCGGACTTTTACCCCGGTCCGCACCCCCGCAGGAGCCCGCCGCCCATGCGCATGCGCCGCCTCGCACTCGCTCTCTTCGCCCTCACGGCCCTCCCCCGCACCGGGCGGGCCCAGGAGGTGGAGAAAGCGCCCGCGGTCGTGCTGGACGGCGTCCCCTTCCAGATCTCGGTTCGCGCCCGGCTCGAGCCCGTTCGCTTCGAGGTGCGGGACGCCAGGGGAGCGCTCCTGGGAAGGGCGGAGGCGGGGCCGTTGGAAAGCGGGGTGGCCTCGGGGCTCGTCGTCACGGAGCGCGGCCAGCTTCCCCTCGAGGTCCGCGTGGAGGGTGGCCCCGTGCACGCCGTGGAGGCGACCTTCACGCCGGGGTGGTTCTCCCTCGTCCCCCCGCTCCTCGCGATCGTCCTCGCGCTGGTCTTCCGGGAGGTCGTGACCGCTCTGTTCGCCGGGGTCTGGCTCGGAGCCCTCGCCGTGGCCGGCTTCAATCCGATCACCGGCACGTGGCGCCTCATCGATACGTTCGTGGTCCCCGCGTTGGGGGACACGGCCGGCGGTCATACCCAGGTGGTGGTGTTCTCCCTCCTGCTGGGAGGGATGGTCGGCATCATCGCCCGCAACGGGGGAACGATGGGCATCGTCGAAGCGGTCGCACCCTTCGCGCGCTCGGCCCGCAGGGGGAAGTTCGCCACGTGGGCCGCCGGCATGGCGATCTTCTTCGACGACTACGCGAACACGCTCATCGTGGGCAACACGATGCGCCCGATCACCGACCGGCTGAAGGTGTCGCGGGAGAAGCTCGCCTACCTCGTCGACTCGACCGCGGCGCCCGTGGCCGCCCTGGTTCCCATCTCCACCTGGGTGGGCTACGAGATCAGCCTCATCGCGGACGGGCTACGCATCGCGGCGCAGCAGAGTCCCGAGCACGCGGCCATGCTCGCCGGCTCGAGCCCGTTCACGATCTTCGTCGAGACGATTCCCTACCGCTTCTACCCGCTCCTCGCCCTCTTCTTCGCGCTCCTCACCTCGGTCATGGACCGTGACGTGGGGCCGATGGCCGTCGCGGAGCGCAGGGCCGCGTCGGGTGGGGGCCTCTACCGGCCGGGTGCCCAGCTCGCCACCGACACCACCACGCACATCATGGACCCGAAGGAGGGGACCCGGCATCGGTGGTGGAACGCGGCGATCCCGGTCCTGACGGTGATCATCGTGGTCCTCGGCGGTCTCTACACCACCGGCCGGGCCGGCGCCGGGCCCGACGCCGGGCTGCGCGATGTCTTCGGTGCGGCCGACCCCTTCGCCACGCTGCTGTGGGGCTCGCTCTCCGGATGCCTGGTGGCGATCCTGCTCTCGGTCGGGCAGCGGATCCTGAGCGTCACGGAGTGCGTCGACGCCTGGCTCGGCGGGATGCGGGCCATGATCATCGCGATGATCATCCTGGTGCTGGCCTGGTCTCTCGGAGCGGTCACGCAGGAGATCGGCACGGCCCAGTACCTCACGCAGATCCTGTCGGACCGCGTCGCGCTCCAGCTCCTTCCGGTGCTGGTCTTCCTCACGTCGGCCGCGATGTCGTTCGCGACGGGGACGTCGTGGGGCACGATGGCGATCCTGCTGCCGCTGGTCATCCCCCTCACCGTGGCGCTGGGTGGGGACGCCGGGTTCTCCGGGGGCAGCCACTACACCGTGCTGTTGGGGGTGATCAGCTCGGTCCTGGCCGGCTCGATCTTCGGGGACCACTGCTCCCCCATCTCCGACACGACCGTGCTGTCGTCGACCGCCTCGGGGTGCGACCACGTGGACCACGTGCGTACCCAGCTCCCCTACGCGCTGCTGGTCGCCGTGATCGGCATGCTCGTGGGCGACATCCCGACGGCGTACGGGCTACCCAACTGGGTGTCGCTGCTGCTCGGGTGTGTGGGGCTGTGGCTGGTGCTGCGGATCTTCGGAAAGAAGCCGGAGGAGCAACCGGCGCGGGTGCGTTGAGCCGGTCCCTCAGCGGCCGAACTTCTCCCTCCCCACCCGGACCAGGAACGGCAGGCCTCCGGCGGACGGCGCGTCGTTCGCCGCCCAGTCGTAGGAGAAGAGGATGACGCCGCCTGCGCCCTCCCGGCGGGCGATGTCGATCTTCTCCACCGTGCCCTCGTATCCGTTCAGGTACGCGCCGATACCGGCCCACAGACGGTCGCGGCGCCCCGCGGACACCGCGGCCTCCTGCACCTCGCTGGCGAATCGCTCGTCGATGGGGGTGTACGCCATCGGCACCACCACGTCGACGATGCCGCGCTCCAGCCACCCACGCCAATCCTGGAAGCGGTTCCGATACGCGTCGTCGGCATCGGGGAACACCGCCGCCGACACCACCAGGGTGGGCCTGCGCGCCTTCACCGCCCGGTAGATCCGCTCGACCAGCTCCGTGATCTGCCCGCGCCGGTAGTCCCCCCACAGGTCGGGGAAGGCGTCCGTGAAGGCGAAGGGATCGCCGCTCCCGTACGCTTCGTCGAGCGCGCCCATCCGGTCGGCGGGCACCCGTGGAGCCACCCACGCCCGGAAGCGGTCGAGGGCGCGCCGCGAGTAGTCGAAGTCGTCCGAAGGGAAGCGGATGTAGTCGAAGTGGATCCCGTCCAGGTCGTAGCGGTCGGCCAGGTCCATCCACACGTCGAAGACGTGCTGCTGGACGGCGGGATCCGACGGGCTGGAGAAGAGACCTTCCACGCTCTCCCGGTGCTCGGCGGCGTACTTCAGGAGCGCGTCGGTGAAGCGCGGATCCCGAGGGTCCACCTCGAAGAGGTCGGCCGCCAGCACCCGCGGCACCGCCAGCCACTCCGGGTGCGCGTTCACGAGATGCCCGGGGTCCGTCGGGCGTACCTCGCCGCTCCACACCAGGTGGGTGTTCACCCACGCGTGCACCGCCATCCCGCGCGCGTGCGCCTGCGTGATCGCTCGCGCCAGCGGATCGAACCCGGGCGCGTCCGCCAGCGGCTCCGCCCGCGGCTCCCACGTCGCGTCGTAGTACGCGTCCCCCCTTCCCCGCACCTGCAGAAGGAGCGTGTTGAACCCGGCGTCCGCCGCCGACGCCACCATCGTATCCACCCTCTCCGGCGCCGTGAGCGTCGTGCGCACCACCCACAGGCCACGCACCTCCGCGAAGCGGCGGACCGGCTCGATGACCCGCTCGGGCCGCTGCGGGCCAGCCGTGTCCACGGCCACCGGTGGAGCCGGCGGTGCCCCCGTCGGCACGCCGACCACGGTGCACCCGGTCACCACGAGGGTCGCGCCCGCGACGGTCGCCGCGCAGCGGAGCCGTGCTCGCGGCCTCACCGGCGCTCCCTGAAGAAGGCCCTCAGCATACTCGCGGATTCTTCCGCCAGCACGCCCGAAGTCACGGCGCAACGGTGGTTGAGACGGGCGTCCTGAAGGAGGTTCCCCAGCGTACCCGCCATGCCGGCCTTCGGATCGGCGGCCGCGTACACCACGCGAGGCACGCGGGCGAGGACGACCGCGCCCGCGCACATCGCGCACGGCTCCAGCGTCACGTACAGCGTGGCGTGCTCGAGACGGAAGTCGCCCCGGGCCCCCGCGGCCGCACGCAGCGCGACGACCTCGGCGTGCGCGGTGGGATCGGCGGCGGCGACCGTCCGGTTGTGTCCCTCGGCGAGCAGCCGCCCGTCGTGTACGAGCACCGCCCCGATGGGCACCTCGCTCCGCGTCCACGCAGCGCGGGCCAGCTCCAGGGCGCGCGCCATCCAAAGCCGATCGTCCGGCTCTTCGGGCGACGCCTGCAGAGTGGGGGTGGCAGCGGCGGGCACAGCCCCGCGACGGGTCAGTGGTGCGTGAGGTTCAGCCCGCCGACGCTCTCGTCGATGCGTCGGTAGAAGGCGGCGACCCTGCCGAGGATCTCGAGGCGGTCGAGGTCCTGCACCACCGTGGTCTCGCCACCGGGCCGCAGCGGCTCGAGGTGGACCCCTGCGCCGTTGCGCATCAGGCGATGGAACCAGGAGCCCCCGCTTGCGCGCGCCACCACGATGGCGCCGTCCTCCAGGTCGCCGGGGGACGCCGGCTCCACGAGCACGAAATCGCCCTCGTGCACCCCGAGCACCGCGAGGTCGTTCGGTCCGGCGCGGACGAAGAACGCACCCTTCTCCCCCGCCAGCCGGCGATCGAGGGAAAGGTGGAATTCCGCCTTCTGCCGCTGTCCGTCCGGGATCTCGGAGAAGCACGGCACCGACACGGTCTGGGCCGACAGATCGACGCCAAGGATACGGACGCCGCGCGACCGCGAGGGGTCCCGCTCCAGGAATCCCTTGTCGGCGAGCGCCTGGAGGTGCTCCGACACCGTCTTGGTGCTCTTGATGCCGAATCGCTCGCCGATCTCGCGGATCGACGGCTGGTACGTGTTGGCGCGCAGATACTGGACCATGAAGTCCAGGATCTTCCGCTCCATCTCGGTGAGGGCCTGGGCTTGAGCGTCCGATACCCGTGAGCCCGGAGGAGCCGGGGAATCCCGATGCGCGCTCGGTTCGGAACGTGGCAACTTCGTGCCTTTGAAAGCAGTGAATCCGCGTGGCCCCCCCAGCGGACGGCTATCCTAATGTGCGCTCGGAACGGGTGTCAAGAAAGGGTTTTGTCACGGGGCCTGTAGCCGTTCCAGGGCCTCGGACACCCGGCCGAGCACACGATCCGTGCCCAGGAGCACGAGCACCTCGAAGATCCCCGGGCTCGTCGCGCGTCCCGTGAGGGCGACCCGCAGGGGATGGATCAACTTTCCGGCGCCCACTTCCAGCTCCGCCGCCCGGCGGCGCAACGTCTCCTCCAGGGCCGCCTCGGTCCACTCCGACCCCCTCAGCGCCGCCTCGACCGCCCGCAGGCGCTCACGCGTGGCTTCCACGTCCTTCATCCAGTGCTTGGCCACCGCGTCCTCGTCGAAGGTCAACGCGTCCGTCACGAACGGCAACGCCTGATCCGCGATGTCATCCACCGTCCGGGCGCGCACCTTGAGCAGCGTCACGAGCCTTCCCAGCCAATCGTCGTCCTCCAATCGGGCGGGGTCGACGCCGGCAACGCGCCGCAGACGCTCCCGAACCTTGCCGAGCAGCGCGTCGGTGGGCGTCTCGGCCAGGTGGCGGCCGTTGAGCCACGCCAGCTTCTCCAGGTCGAAGACCGAGCTCTTCTTCAGGATGCGCTCCGGTGAGAACGCCGCCACGAGCTCCTCCCGGCTCATCACCTCGCGCTCGTCGCCCGGGTTCCATCCAAGGAGCGCGAGGAAGTTGACCATCGCCTCGGGCAGGATCCCCTGCGCCTCGTAGTCGCCGACCGCCGTGGCGCCATGCCGCTTGGACAGGCGCTTGCCGTCCGCGCCCAGGATCAGAGGCACGTGGCCGAAGCGGGGCTCGGGGTAGCCGAGCGCACGGTAGAGCAGGACCTGCTTCGGCGTGTTGGACAGGTGGTCGTCCCCTCGGATGACGTGCGTGATGCCCATCGCGTGATCGTCCGACACGACGGCCAGGTTGTAGACCGGCGAGCCGTCCGAGCGCAGGATCACCAGGTCGTCGATATCGTCGTTGCCGAAGCGCATGTCGCCGTGTACGAGGTCGTCGAAGCGGGTCTCACCGTCGGGGACCAGGAAGCGGATCGCGAATGCCTCCCCCGCCTCGGCCCGCCGGCGGGACTCGCCGGACCCCAGGTCGCGGGCCCACTCCCGCGCCACGCGCGACGGGTGGACGCCGCGCCGCTCGGCCTCGGCCTTCACCTCGACCGGATCCGAGAAGTCGCGGTAGGCCTTTCCCTCCCCCAGGAGCCGGAGCGCCTCCTCCCGGTGCCGATCCACCCCCTCGCTCTGGAAGAAAGGCCCTTCGTCCCAGTCGAGGCCGAGCCAGCCGAGGCCGTGCAGGATCGCCGCGGTGTGCTCGTCGCGGTTGCGCTCCTTGTCGGTATCCTCGACGCGCAGGACGAACACGCCTCCTTCCTTGCGCGCGAGTAGCCAGTTGAAGAGGGCCGTGCGCGCGCCGCCCACGTGCAGATAGCCCGTGGGTGACGGCGCGAAGCGTACGCGCGGCGTCACGTGTCCCGTCCCAGGCGCTCGGTCAGCAGGGTCTTCACCACCTTGGGATCGGCGGCTCCCTTCGTGGCCTTCATCACCTCGCCGACGAACAGCCCGATGAGGTTCTCTTTGCCGGAGCGATACTCCGACACCTTGTCGGGCCAGGACGCCAGCACCTCCTCGACCACCGGCGTCAACGCGTCGCGGTCGGCCACCTTCTCCAGGCCGAGGCGCCTCACGATGTCGGCGGGCGTCCCCCCCTCCCTCGCCATGACGGCCAGGACGTCCTTCGCGGCGCGCCTGGAGACCTCCCCGTCGGCGACCATCCTGGCCAGGATGCCGAGACCGGTGCCGTCGAACGGAAGCTCGCCCACGCTCCGGCCGTCCAGGACGCCTCTCAGGTCGTTCACCATCCACGACGCGACGCCCACCGGGTCGTCGTGCTCGGCCAGGGCCTTCTCGAAGAAGTCCGCTGCTTCCCGCGAGCCCGTGAGGACGTCGGCGTCCTCCGGCGTCAGATCCATCTCACGCACGTAGCGCTCCATGCGCGCCGCCAGGTCGGGGTCGGCGCGGCGGCGCGCCTCGCGCTCCTCGCCGAGGCGGGGGCCCTTCGGCTGCGGTGGCTGGGTGGGGGTTCGGTGGGGCGGCGTCGCCTCGGCACGCGCTGTCGCGGTCCCGGCGGCGAAGGCCGTCGCCCGCTTGGACCACGTGTCCTTCAGCGTCACGATGCGGTTGAACACCAGGTGCTCGCCCCTACCGTCCTCGGGGTCGCGCCAGAAGTAGCCCGTGCGCTCGAACTGATAGCGCGTGTCGGGGGGGTCGTCGGCCACGGAGGGCTCGAGCTTGCACCCGCGCACGATCACGACCGAGTCGGGATTGAGGTTGTCGCGGAGATCGCCGCCCTCGGGAACGTCCTCGGGGTCCGGCACGCGGAAGAGGCGGTCGTAGAGGCGCACCTCCGCGTCGAGGGCGTCCGGCGCGGACACCCAGTGGATCGTGCCCATGCTCTTCGCACCCTCGTCGGCCTCCGACGCGGGCACCCGCGAGCAGCGGAGCTCGACCACCCTCCCCGATTCGTCCTTCACGACCTCGTCACACCGGATCACGCAGGCGTAGCGCAGCCGCACAGCACCGCCCGGACGGAGACGACGGAAGCCGCGGGGCGGGTCCTCGGAGAAGTCGGCGCGCTCGATGTACAGCTCCCGCGAGAAGGGAACGGGACGTGAGCCCTCCAGCGCCACGTCCCGTGGGTAGTACGGTGCGTCGATCAGCTCCCGCGCGCCCTCCTCCACGTCGGTGAGGGTCACCCTCAGCGGGTCGAGCACGGCCATCACGCGCGGCGCGGATCGGTTCAGGACGTCGCGGATGGCGAACTCGAGCTTGCCCGGATCGGCCCACGACTCGGCCTTCGCCACTCCCACCATGTCGCAGAAGAGCCGGATCGCCTGAGGCGGCACCCCGCGCCGCCGGAGACCCGCGATCGTGGACATGCGGGGATCGTCCCACCCCGAGAGGTACCCCGACTTCACCAGCGGAAGCAGCTTCCGCTTCGAGACGACCGTGTACTCCACGTTCAGGCGATTGAACTCGTACTGGTGCGTCCGCGGCTCCTCGAAGCCCACGTTGTCGAGGAGCCAGTCGTAGATCTCCCGGTTGTTCTCGAACTCCAGCGTGCAGAAGGAGTGCGTCACGTCCTCGAAGGCGTCCTCCAGGCAGTGGGCGTAGTCGTAGAGCGGGTAGATGCACCAGTCGTCGCCCTGCCGGTAGTGGCTCGCGTGGCGGATGCGGTAGAGCACGGGGTCGCGCATGATCATGTTGGGCGACGCCATGTCGACCTTCGCCCGCAGCACGTGCGCGCCGTCGGGAAACTCACCGGCGCGCATGCGCGCGAAGAGATCGAGGTTCTCCTCCACGGACCGATCCCTGTACGGGCCCGGCTCGCCCGGGGTGGTCACCGTGCCGCGCCCCCGGCGGATCTCCTCCTCGTGCTGGGAGTCCACGTAGGCCAGCCCCTTCCGGATCAACACCCGAGCGCACTCGTACATGCGCTCGAAGTAGTCCGACGCGAAGTACAGGTGCTCGCCCCAATCGAAGCCCAGCCAACGGATGTCGTTCTGGATGGCCTCGACGTACTCGATCTCCTCCGTCTCCGGGTTCGTGTCGTCGAAGCGGAGGTGGCAACGCCCGCCGAACTCCGCCGCGATCCCGAAGCTCAGGCAGATGGCTTTGGCGTGCCCGATGTGGAGGTAGCCGTTGGGCTCGGGGGGAAAGCGGGTCACCACGCGCCCACCGTAGCGTCCCGCCTCGGTGTGCTCCGCGACGATCTGGCGGAGGAAGTCGGTTCCTCCGCGTGGGGGTGTGTCGGTGTCACTCATGGTCGGGCGGGGCTGAATGGACGGTGCGCCGACGCGCCCGGTCACCCATGGAGGGCGACAGGCACAGCGACGAAAGGTAGCAAATGGAGCGCCTGCCGACCCGCTCCTCCGCCGGGATCGCTATCCTTCCTCGCCCGCCCACTCGATGGGCGAGGGGGCCTCCCACCGCGCCAGATCCTTCGCCCGCCTCTTCGCCCGACGGCGCAGCGCGACCTGGACCCGCATCCATGTCCCCCAGGCGATCGCTCCCGCGCACAGAACGATGCTGGTCTTCTCGGGATCGAGGAAGTTCACCGGGCGGTCGAGGAGCTTCGGGTCGAGGAAGGCGCCGTGCACCACGAAGAGGACCGCGCAGGCGTAGGTGGCGTAGTGGATCGCCTTCCACGACCGGCGACCCATCTTCCTGCGCACGTACGAGGTGACCACCACCACGAAGAGGAGGTACAGGGAGAGCGCACCCAGCACGTTCATCGTCGCCTGCTGCGGGGCACCCGAGGGCCACCAGACGTCCCGCCACACCCACCCGGCGGTGGTGCTGAGCGGCAGGATCACCGCGTGGGCCACGGACAGCGCCAGGGCGATGTAGCCCGTCCAGTTGTGCACGGTGAAGTAGTTGATGCGCCGATGCGGCCAGCTCTTGTACGGGTTGTACTGCGCGGACAGGAGCAGTCCGAGCAGGACGTTCAGGGTGAGCAGCCAGATCGCGAAGAGCCCGAGTTGGGCGGAAATGGCGACGACCATGGAGCAGGGTTCCGGGAGGGTCGTTTCTGGAGCGGGAGGCCCGCCAAGTTGACCCTACCCATACCGGCGCGCAACCGCGCCAGGTTCCACCGGCGTGTAGGCAGGTCTAACTTCTCGAAGGTGGCGGCCCCGCGAAGCCAGAGCCCCGCGGGCCCCCGTTCGTTTCCCCCGCGGGACCCGACGTCCATGCACATCCGACGTACCACGCCGATCGGCGCCGTCCTCCTCCCCTTCCTCTCCTCCGTCGGCCTTTCGGCGCAGGCGAGCCCGCCGCAGACCCTCCCGCCCACCAACCAGGCGATCTTCGCGCCCCTCGCCCTCCCCGATGCCAACGAGGACCGCCTCGGCACGGGAGCACCCGGCCCGGACTACTGGCAGCAAGAGGCCGACTACACGATCCACGCAACGCTCGACACGCTGGAGCATCGGGTGAGCGGCTCCGAGACGATCACCTACGTGAACCACTCGCCGGACCGGCTGGACTACCTCTGGCTCCAGCTCGAGCAGAACCTGTTCGCTCCGGCCAGCCGCGGCGCGCTCATCAACGCCGGCGACCGCGCCCGTTGGCGCGGCTCCTTCAAGGGCGGCGGGATCCGGCTCGACCGCCTGACCGTGGTCCAGGACGGCGAGGAGTACGAGGCCGCCCCAACGGTGGACGGCACGCGCATGCGGGTCGACCTCCACCGACCGATGCGTCCGGCCGGCGACACGCTGCAGCTGAAGGCGGACTGGTCGTTCGTCGTCCCCCAATACGGCGCGGACCGCATGGGCCGGCTCCAGACGAGCCGCGGGTGGGTGTACGAGATCGCGCAGTGGTACCCCCGCATGTACGTGTACGACGACGTCGAGGGGTGGAACCCGATGCCCTACCTGGGCCAGGGAGAGTTCTACCTCGAGTACGGGAACTTCGACGTCGAGATCACGGCGCCGCGCGACATGGTCGTCGTCGCCAGCGGGGAGCTGCTCAACCCCGAGGAGGTCCTCACGCCCGAGCAGCTACGCCGCTACACGAGCGCGCGCACCAGCGAACGGACCGTGTCGATCATCGCCCCCGACGACGTCGGCAAGCCCGAGAGCCGCCCGGCGGGCACCGGCCCACTCACCTGGAAGTTCCGCATCGAGTCCTCCCGGGACTTCTCCTGGGCGGCCTCGAAGGCGTTCATCTGGGACGCCGCCGGCTGGGACGGCATCCTCCTGCAGTCCGCCTACCCGAGCGAAGGGCTCGGCAACCGGGAGAACCCGGGGTGGGAGCGCTCGACCGAATACCTCCGGCACACGATCTCGTACTACTCCGGGCAGTGGTTCCACTACCCCTACCGGTCGGCCGTCAACGTGGCCGGGATCGTGGGCGGCATGGAATACCCGGGCATCGTCTTCTGCGGCGTGGGCGCCCGCGGCCAGGGGCTGTTCGGCGTCACCGATCACGAGTTCGGCCACACCTGGTTCCCGATGATCGTGGGGAGCGACGAGCGTCGGTACGCATGGATGGACGAGGGCTTCAATACCTTCATCAACAACTACAGCAACCTCGACTTCTACGGTTCGGAAGCGTCGCGTACCCAGCGCACGCAGGCAGATTTCATCGCGGGGCGCATGCAGGAGCCAATCGCCGATCAACCCATCATGACGTACCCCGATCTGCTGCGAGGCAGCGGGCTCGGCTTCCTGGCGTACCGGAAGCCCGGCTTCGGCTTGATCATGCTTCGTGAGGTCGTCCTCGGGGAGGACGTCTTCATCAAGGCGTTCCGGACGTACGTCGCGGAATGGGCGTTCAAGCACCCCAAGCCGGCGGACTTCTTCCGCACGGTCGAGGAGGTCTCCGGGGCGCAGCTCGACTGGTTCTGGCGTGGGTGGTTCTACGACACCGATCTCCTGGACCAGTCCGTGACCGGCGTCGAGCGGACCGACCACGGCACGGTGATCCACCTGCACAACGACGGGGGGCTGGTCATGCCCGTGCTTCTGCGGATCGAGCTGAGCGACGGGCGCACCCTGCAGCGGAAGCTGCCCGTGGAGATCTGGGCGCGCAGCGACGCCTTCGACTACTGGCTCGACGACCAGGGCACCGTCGTCGCGGTCACCCTGGACGCCGACCATCAGCTCCCCGACGTGGACCGCTCCGACAACGTGTGGAAGCGGATGGCGAGCTGAGCCTGCCGGCGGACAGGTGCGCCTAGCCTCCGGGGGGCCACACGGCCCCCTGGGTCCGTCCCCGCCGGGTGTTCCGCTCGTAGACGTCGTTGCGCTTCTCGTATTTCCGCACGATCCCGCGGGCGAGCGTTCCGGCGACGTCGCCGATCGCGGTGCAGTCCCGGGTACGGACCGCCTCGAGGACCCGGAAGGTCTCCACGGCAGCCTGCATGCCGATGTTCCGGTGTCCGTACTCGTGCCCGCGGAGCGCCTCCTCGAATCTCTCCCACGCGAAGGCGAGGGACGGAGATGCGGAATCGTGGTCCTTCCAGTCGGGAAGGACGATCTCGACCTCCAGGAGAACACGCACATTCAAGAGGCGGCAGGCACCTTCGTGCATCGTCGAGCGCCATTCCCATCGCACGCACCAGCTCGTAAGCCCCTGTACCACACGCCCCTCCCACCTCGGCCCGGCATGCTCAAGAGAACGGCCGATGGCCGCCACCGTGCGGCCCCGTACGGGATAGGTACGCTCACGCACACTCATGAAGACCCCGTCGGGCAGCAACGGCGGCTCCCGTCTGCTGAAGGGCTCGGGCACGCACGCCTGCGTCACCGCCAGTATCGTGACAACCGCCATGCGTCTCCGCCGCCCGCGCAACACGTCAGTCTCCGGGAGCCACCGCTCCGGCCACGGCCGGCCGGGCGGAGCGCACCCCCCCTCTCGCCCCGGCCTTCCACCCCTCCAGCACCCCGTACGCCGCCGGCGTGATCGTCAACACGAACAGCGTCGAGGAAAGCAGCCCTCCGATGAGCACGAGCGCGAGCGCGTCCCAGATGTTCGAGCCGGCCGGGTCGCCGAACACGACCAGCGGCAACAGGCCCAGCACGGTGGTGGCCGTCGTCATCAGGATGGGCCGGACGCGTTCCAGCGTGCCCTTCACGATCGCCTCGTCCAGGGAAAGGTCCACGTCTCGCCTGCGCACGCCGTTCACGTGATCCACCAGCAGGATCGCGTTGTTGACCACGATGCCGAACATCATGATCACGCCCACGTAGGCCTCGCGGGTGAACGACGCCTCCGTGTAGAAGAAGATCAGGTAGACGCCGATGAGCGCCATCGGCACGGTGAGGATCACGCACAGGGGCTGCAGCAGGGACTCGAAGAGGGCGGCCGTCACCATGTAGACCAGCAGTAGCGCCACCGCGATCGTCACCCAGATCTGCGTGCGGTCCTCGCGGCTGATCCACCAGTACGTGTCACCCTTCTTCACCGTGTAGCCCGGCGGGACCTGCGTGGCCTCGATCACCCGATCGTGCCACAGATCGCCGAGCTTCTGCGGCCCCCGGAACTCGTAGGCCACGGTGCGCTCGTACTGCTGATTCTCCCGGTG
>Ga0307423_1000415_pt1 | contig 28864 bp, 20 predicted proteins | sample SalMarWE160310MG_FD_202154 | JGI IMG/M metagenome (GOLD analysis project Ga0307423, IMG submission 202154) | Salt marsh sediment microbial communities from the Plum Island Ecosystem LTER, Massachusetts, United States - WE1603-10 | ecosystem: Environmental > Aquatic > Marine > Intertidal zone >... | reverse complement strand
GCACCGGCGGAGAAGCCGAGCAGCTCGTAGGGGAGGTCCGGCGATCCCTCGCGGGCGCGGATGTAGGCCACCAGCTTCGGCACGTAGGCGAAGGTGCGCTCCTCCGCGTCGGCCAGGGTGCCGTCCTCCCTGAAGACGCCTCCGAACTGGTAGAGCCGGTTGGGGAAGCGCTCCGCGTCGAACAGCGGCACCACCACCATGGTCCGGAACCTCTCCGCCATCCCCGCCGCGTTGTCGCGGTAGGCCTCCGCCGCCCGGGAGGCTCCGTGGAAGAGGAGGATGAAGCCCTCTCCCGTGTAGTCGGCCGGCTTGTAGGCGTAGAGCTTCAGCACGTTTCCGCCGATATCCGCCTCGACGACGCTCTTGCCCACGTCGAACGGCTCGAGAGCGGGTGCGCCCTGGGCCAGGGCGGGCGCCCCGGGAAGCACCAGCAGCCCCGCTACCAGGACGAGGCGGACGAGAGACGCCCGGACTCGGGACCGCGCTGTGGGGTATGACATCGCTCAGTTCCTCCGTGCGGCCCCGAGGATCAGCTCGGGGCGGACCATGGGCTCCTGCCGGCGCAGCGCCTCCACGTCGTCGATCTCGATGGGAACGAAGCGGGTGAGCCACTCGTGCCCGTCCCCGGTGACGAGCACGTCGTCCTCGAAGGCGACCCGGGTTCCGTCCACGATGGCGCCCTGCTCGATGGCCAGGACCATCCCGGGCCGGAGAGGCTCGACGTAGTTCCCGTGCTCGTGCACCTCCATCCCGATGTAGTGGCCGATCCCGTACGTGTAGCTCTCGTCCCAGCCGCCGGCGTCCCGCAGCATGGACACGGCAAGCTCGTGGAGCTCCTGCCAGGTCACGCCCGGCCGCACCGCGGCGATCACGGCCTTCTGCACCTCCAGCACGCCCTGGTAGACGCGCCGCTGCTCGGCGGTGAAGCGATCGCCCGCGGGTACGGTGCGCTGCACGTCGGCCGAGTAGTGGTTCATCCGGGCGCCCGTGTCGAAGTGCACGAGCACTCCCTCGCCGATGTGGGCGTCGCCCTCCCGGGCCGCCATCTCCTCCTGGGCGCTCTCGTAGCGGAGCACCTCGTCGAGATGGCTGGCGATGGCGACGCCGGTGGGAAAGCCGAGGTCTGCGCCGCGCAGCCGGTAGACGTAGTCCACGGTCTCCATGACCTGGCGGGTGGTGGGCCCGGGCCGTGCCACCTTCATCCCCTCCATGAGGCCCTGGCCCGTGATCTCGATGGCCCGGCGCACGTTCTTCAGGGCGAAGTCGTCCAGCACCATGCGCATCGGGTCCAGCAGATCCCCGGCGTCGCGCACGTCCAGCTCCGACGTTGACGCGCGCAGACGCTCGACGAATCGCAGGCGCGGGAGCGGCGGCTCGTTGAGGTTCGTGACGCGCGGGTAGTTCACGTAGAGGATCTTCCCGTCGTCTCCCCAACCACGCGCGAGGTCCGACGCCACCTCCTTGAAGCGGAGCTGCGTGATCCGGAGGTTGCGGTAGTCGGTCAGCGCGCTGCTCAGGTGCTCCAGGAAGCGGTCACGCGGGAAAACGTGCTCGACGCCCGAGAGGCGGCTCGCCTCGGCCGGATCGAGGTCGGTGTAGAGGATCTCCCGGTACGTGGACCCGGCCGGGTTGAGCACGAGGACCGACCCCGGAGGGGCCGCGTCATAGATCCCCGTGAGGAAGACGAAGTCGTGGTTCTCCGTGTCCGGGACGTAGAACTCGTACAGGTTCGGCTGGGAGCGGTCGGCGCTGGTGACCACGGCCAGCCCGCCCTCCATGCGGCGCATGAGCTCGGCGCGCCGGGCGACCGCCGCCTCACGGTGGCCCTCCCGCATCTCCAGCGATTCCAGCGATGTCTGAGCGGTAGCGGGTGGGGGAGGAACGAGAGCGAGGAGCAGGAGGGACCGGACGATCGTCGTGGAGCGTGTCATGGCAAGGCGCGCGAATGCGCTCTGAGGTCGTCACCCGAGGGCAGAGGTCGAGGGATGGTGGGCCGCGGGTCCGAGGGCCGCAAGCGGGAGTGCGTCGGAGCTTCACCGCACGCGGCGGGTGAGCCGAGAAGCCCGACGACGCCGGGAACGTCCGGTCGCAGGGTGGTCCCCCCGGTCGCCGTCAGGACGGTTGCGCCCACACCACCGGTGCACCGGAGAACGGGCCGGGCTGGTCCGGATGATACGGGAGCACCCGCACGGTCAGTCCCCGCCGGCCGCTCTGGACGCACTCGATCGAGCCCCCGAAGATGAGGCGGGGACCTGCGGCCTCTTCATCGCACGTCAGTCCCACGGCCCGTCCGCCGGAGATCTCGAGACGCTCGTCGACCTCGCCGACCCAGGCCTGGACGGCCAGCTCGCCGGCCAGGAACGGTCCAGGGTCGATGATGGCCTTCAGCTCGACGCGGGTCCCGACCTGCACATCGTGGGGCAGCTCGGCGGTCACGTCGACGACCTGCACTTGGTGCCAGGCAGCCCGTATCTTGTCCCGCCAGGCTGCCAGCGAGCGGGCCCGCCGGAAGTCGTCGGCCTCCAGGCGGGCGGCCCGGTCCCGTGCGACGTGGTAGGCCTCCGTCACGTACTGCTGCACCATGCGGTTGGTGTTGAAGACGGGGCACAACTCGCCCATGGCGCTCTTCATGAGGCCGATCCATCCCTTCGGCAGACCGTCGCTGGAGCGGGTGTAGAAGAGCGGCACCACCTCACGCTCCAGCAGGTCGTACAGCATGCTGGACTCCACCCGGTCCCCGTACGCGGGATCGTCGTAGTCCTCGCCCCGTCCGATGGCCCAGCCCGTGCGCGGCGACGCTGCCTCGTCCCACCAGCCGTCGGGGATGCTCAGGTTCAGGGCCCCGTTGAAGGCAGCCTTCATCCCGCTGGTGCCGCTGGCCTCCTTGTAGCGGCGCGGCGTGTTGAGCCAGACGTCCGCCCCCTGCACGAGATAGCGGCTGACCACGGAATCGTAGTCCTCCAGGAACACGACCCGGTGGCGGAATTCGGGCCGTCCGGCGAGCTGGACGACCTCGCGGATCAGGTCCTTGCCCGGTCCGTCCTTGGGATGGGCTTTGCCCGCGAAGATGACCTGGACCGGCCGGCCGGGGGCGTTCAGGATGCCGCTCAGCCTCGTCGGGTCGCTCAGCAGGAGCGTGGCCCGCTTGTAGGTAGCGAAGCGCCGCGCGAAGCCGATGGTCAGGGCCTCGGGGTCCAGCACGTTCTCGGCCTCGGCCAGGCTCCCCGCACCGGTGCCGCGTCGGCGGAGCTGAGCGGCGAGCCGCCGCCGCGCGAACGCCACCAGGCGCTCGCGCCGCCGCTCGTGCGTGCGCCACAGCTCCTCGCCAGGGATCTGCTCGGCTCGGCGCCACCGCCGCGCATCCCCCGGCTCCTCGGCCCAGCGAGGTCCGAGGTACCGGTCGTACAGGGAGCGCATGTCGTCGGAAATCCACGAACCGGCGTGGATGCCGTTGGTGATGTGGGTGATCGGCATCTCCTCTTCCGGTACCCCGGGCCACAGCGCGGGCCACATTCGGCGTGCGACGTGGCCGTGCAGCCGGCTCACCCCGTTCACGAAACACGAGGTCCGGATGGCCAGCGCCGCCATGTTGAACGGCTCGGAAGGATCACCGGTCCGGATGCGCCCCAGGTCGAGGAACGCCTCTGACGACAGCCCCAGCTCACTGCGGAAGGGGCCGAAGTGGCGCTCCATGAGGTTGGCGGGAAAGACGTCGATGCCGGCGGGCACCGGCGTGTGCGTGGTGAAGAGCGTGCCGGCGGTGACCAGCTCGCGGGCCTCGCCGAAGGACATCCCGTGCTCCTTCATGTTCCAGCGGATGCGCTCCAGGGCGAGGAAAGCCGAGTGTCCCTCATTCATGTGGTACACGTGGGGCTTGAGTCCCAGGAGCTTCAGCGCCCGGAGTCCCCCCAAGCCCAGCAGGATCTCCTGACGGATCCGCACCTCCCCGTCGCCGCCGTACAGCTCGCCGGAAACGCCCTTCAGGTCATCGGGGTTCTCCGGGATGTTCGTGTCGAGCAGCACCAGCGTGATGCGCCCCACCTGCACGTGCCAGAGTCGTGCCGTGAGGGGGCGCCCGGCCAGATCCACGGTCACGTGCAGCGGGTCGCCCTTCGCGTCGCGGAGGGGCACGACCGGCATCGTGTAGAAGTCGTTGACCGGGTAGAGCTCCTGCTGCCAGCCTTCGTTGTTCAGGTACTGCCTGAAGTACCCCTTCTGGTACAGCAACCCCACCGCCACCAGCGGGACACCCAGGTCGCTGGCCGACTTCAGATGGTCGCCGGCCAGGATCCCGAGTCCGCCGGAGTAGATGGGGAGCGACTCCGTCAGCCCGAACTCCATGGAGAAGTAGGCCACGAGGGGCCGCTTGGAGGAGCCGAACGTCCTGAGGTACCAGGTGGACGGGGACTGCAGGTACTGCTGCAGGTCGGACGCGAGCCGGTCCAGGTGGGCCAGGAACGCGTCGTCGTGCGCCACTTCCTCGAGGCGCTCCTGGGGCAGCCGGCCGAGGAGGAGCACCGGGTTGTGGTAGGTCTCCTCCCAGAGATCGCGATCGAGGCGCCGGAAGAGAGCGATGGTGTCGTGCTCCCACGACCAGCAGATGTTGTAGGCCAGCTCGCGGAGGACCTTCAACCGAGCCGGAACGACGGGGTCGACCTGGAAGGTCAGTATCGGCTTCATGGCGGGGACCAATACCTTGGATCGGTCGCGGTCGGGCGGCGGCGACTCTACGAGGGAGCGTCGCGCCGCCGGCCTCGGTTGGCAAGATGGACGTGGGGGACATGGACGTGGGGGGCATGGACGTGGGGGGCATGTAGCGAGACATGTCGACCGACCTGAAGTCCAGGGCCGTGCCCTTCGCCATCGGCCCATCGCGCTTGTAGCTTCGGTGTCCGCGCCCTACCGTGCTCTCGTGCACCGTGGGACGATCGAGAACGCGATCCGCTCGACACCCGTGGCGCCGGCGCTCCCCCTTGAACCCTTGCTACTGAAGGGGCTGCCATGACGGAACGCCAGGACCCCACCCCCGACAGCCCCGAGGGGCAGGTCATCGGCCCCTACCACATCGTCCAGGTCATCGGCGAGGGGGGCATGGGCGTCGTGTACGCGGCGGAGCAGCTCCAACCCGTCCGCCGTCGCGTCGCCCTCAAGATGATGAAGCCGGGGACGGACTCCCGAGAGGTGGTCGCGCGCTTCGAGGCCGAGCGACAGGCCCTCGCGGTGATGGACCACTCCGGGATCGCCAAGGTTCTCGACGCGGGCGTCACCGACGACGGTCGACCCTACTTCGTCATGGAGCTGGTGCGCGGCCTCCGCATCGACGAGTACTGCGACCGGTTCCGCCTCACGCACCGCGAACGCATCGAGCTCTTCATCCAGCTGTGCCAGGCGGTGCAGCACGCCCACCAGAAGGGAGTCATCCACCGCGACCTCAAGCCCTCGAACGTCCTGGTGACCGAGCAGGACGGGCGCGCGGTGCCGAAGATCATCGACTTCGGGATCGCCAAGGCCACGGGGTGGCACCTGAGCGATCGGCCTTCCCTCACCGGCATGGGTGTGCCCGTCGGCACCCTGGCGTACATGAGTCCCGAGCAGGCCGAGGGGTCCGACCTCGACGTCGATACCCGCGCGGACATCTACTCCCTGGGCGTGATCCTGTACGAGCTGCTATCGGGAGCCGTCCCGATGGATGCCCGCGTCAAGGGCGTTCCCGCCTTTCTGGCGGAGCTCGTGTCCCGCGACACCACCTTCCCGACGCCGACCCAGCAACTGGCGACCGTCCCGAACCTGGAGCGCATCGCCACGTCCCGGGGCGTGAGTGCCGAGAGCCTGCGAAAGGCCCTCTCGGGGGACGTGCAGTGGGTGGTCATGAAGGCGCTGGAGAAGGACCGCGCCCGGCGCTACGAGACCGCCAACGGCTTCGCGCTGGACCTGCGCCGCTACCTCGACGACGAGCCGGTGCTGGCCCGGGCCCCGTCCGCCGCCTATCGCCTGGGGAAGCTCGTGCGCCGTCACCGTACGGTCATGGCGGCCCTGGCGGTCGCGGCGCTGGCGCTCGTCGGAGGGACCGTGGCGGCGACCCTCGGGATGCTGCGGGCGCGGGCGGCTCGCGAGGCCGCGGTAGCGGCCCAGACTCAAGCTGCCACCGAGGCCCGGACCGCGCGGCAGGTGTCCGACTTCCTGATCGACCTCTTCGAGGTGAGCGACCCCAGCGAGTCCCGGGGGACGACGGTCACGGCTCGGGAGATCCTGGACCGGGGGGCCCAGCGGGTGGAACGGGAGCTGGCCGACGATCCCATCGTGCAGGCGCGGCTGATGGCGGCCATGGGCACCGTGTACGAGGGCCTGGGGCTCTACGACGACGCCCTCGACCTGCTGAAGCGCGCCCTCGCGCTGCGCGAAGCCAACCTGGGGGCCGACGATCCAGAATTGGCGGAGAGCCTGCGCGAGCTGGGTGGCGTCCAGCAGCAGCGCGGCGACCTGGCCTCCTCGGAGGAGAACCTCCGTCGCGCGCTGGCCATCCTGGATCGGGCGCCCGCCGCGGATTCCGCCGAGGTTGCCCGGACCCTCCTGGGACTGGGTGGAACCCTCGTGTCCCGCGGACATGCCGACGAAGCAGGGCCCCTGCTGAGCCGGGCCCTGGACATCGAGGAGCGGATCCCGGGAGCGGACCAGGCGACGGTGGCGGTCATCCTCCAGGACCTGGGGGCGGTGGCCTACTACAAGGGGCAGCTCCCCGAGGCGGCGCAGTACTGGTCCCGGGCGGTGAACATCCGGGAGCGCCAGTTCGGCGAGGACTACCCGGGCGTGGCCACCGGCCTGAACAACCTCGGTGCCGTGTACTTCATGGAAGGTCACTACGACCAGGCCCTGGAGGCCTATCAGCGTGCCGACAGCATCTGGAAACGAACGCTGGAGCCCGGCCATCCACGCTTCGGCATCGCCCTCACCAACATCGGCGAGACCTACGCCGCGCTCGGGCGGTACAAGGAGGCGGAGCCACTGCTGGTGGAGGCGCTTCGCCTGAAGGAGCGCGCCCTCTCCCCCGACGAGCCCGGCATCGCCACGACGCTACGGGTGCTGGCGGACGTGTACCGGGACGAGGGGCGGTACAAGGAGGCTGAGCCGCGCTATCTCCGGGCCATCCAGATCATCGAGGACGCCCTCGGTCCGAAGCACCCCCGCCTCGGCGAGATCCTGGACGGTTACGCCAAGCTGCTCCGCGCGGAAGGTCGCGACGACGAGGCCACCAGGGTGGAAGCACGCCGGTCGGCCCTGGACGCGAGCTGACCCGCCGCCCCTGCGTCCCTACGCGCTCACTGTTCCCCGCCGATGATGATGTCGGGGTCGATGTCCTGGCTCGTGCCGTCCGCACACTGGACCCGGACGTTGTAACGGTAGGCATGCCTTTCGATCGCCGAGGCGAGAGGCTGCGGCGTCGTCGCCGGCGCCGCCGGCGTTCCCGTGAAGGTGCGCGCGGCGAACGGCCAATCCAGCGTGTCCTTCGGCGTGATGGTCCACGACGTCGCGTTCGGGGACGCCGAGACCCACACGACGTTGTCCGATCGCCGCATCGCGATGCTCGGGGGGGTGATCTGGGCCTTGCCGGAGGGTGTGCACGCCCCCGTGACCTTCGCCTCCTTGGGCGCTCGCGCGATGCGGCCCCGATTCGTTGCGGCGGCGGTCAGGGCGAGGAGCACCAGGAGCGGGAGGATCATGACACGGAGGCGCATGGCGGTCTCATGGGGAGGGAGGGTCGCGTTCGACCGGTGGAGCGCACTATGAGGCGTCGGGCGTCGCGGGACAAGGATGAACCGGACGACGCGTGCGGTGGCGGCAGGTTCCTACATGCCCGATCGAGAACTTCCCGACTGGACGGATCGGGCCCGAATGGGGACGCTGTAGGATCCCCATCTCGCCTTCGGGAGGACTCCCATGACGCCTGTAACGATCCGCTTCCGACTCAACGGTCGGAACACGACGCTCGAGACCGACGGGAACCGGCGCCTTCTCTGGGTTCTGCGCACGGATCTCGGGCTCACAGGAGCGAAGTTCGGGTGCGGGATCGCGCAGTGCGGTGCCTGCACGGTGCTGGTGAACGGCAACCCGGTGCGGTCGTGTCAGACCTCGGTCTCGGGCATCCAGGACGCCGAGGTCACCACCATCGAGGGGCTCGCCAACGGCGACACGCTGCATCCGCTCCAGGAGGAGTTCATCGAACGTGGCGGCTTCCAGTGCGGCTACTGCACGTCCGGGATGATCCTGGAGGCGCATAGCCTGCTCCAGAAGAACCCCCATCCGACCCGGTCGGAGATCCTGAGCGGGCTGGAGCAGAACCTGTGCCGCTGCGGTGCCCACAAGCGGATCGTGGAAGCCGTCGAAGCCGCCGCCGCGCGTCTGTGAGGAGGGAATCATGAACAGGAACGATCTGGGCCCGATGGCCGTGAACCGCCGCGACTTCCTGAAGTTCACCGGTGGCGGCATCACCGTGGCGGTGGCTCTGAGCGACTGCACCCTCCTCTCGGGAGCGCTGGAGCAGCAGCGGGGCTACCCGTCCGACTTCAACGCCTACCTGCGCGTCGGCGAGGACGGCCGCGTCACCGTGCTCTCCGGAAAGATCGAGATGGGGCAGGGCGTCGAGACGTCCCAGGCGCAGATGGTGGCGGAGGACCTGCGCGTCCCCCTGGATGCCGTCGACATGGTCATGGGCGACACGGACCGGTGCGTGTGGGACGCCGGGACCTGGGGATCGCTGACGACGCGGGTCTTCGGTCCCGCGCTGAGGGCCGCCGCCGCCAAGGCCCGGGAGGTGCTGCTCGAGCTGGCCTCGGAGCGGCTGGGCGTGCCCGCCAGCCAGCTGCAGGTGGAAGACGGCGTCGTCTCGGTGGTGGGCGGCGGCGGCAGCGTCACGTACGGCGAGCTAGCCCGGGGCCAGAAGATCGAGAAGACGCTGGACCACGAGGCGGTCCTGCGGGCGGTGAAGGACTTCACCGTGATGGGCACGTCGCCCAAGCGCTTCGACGGGAGGGAGAAGGTCACCGGCGCTGCGAAGTACGCAGGGGACGTGCGCCTGCCGGGGATGCTGCGGGCCAGGATCCTCAGGCCGCCCGCCCACGGTGCCACGCTCAAGAGCGTCGACACCTCCGAGGCCGAAGCCGCGCCCGGCGTCCTGGTCGTGAACCAGGACGGGCTGGTGGCGGTCCTCCACGAGGATCCCGAGATCGCCGAACGGGCGCTGGGACTCGTCCAGGCCGAGTTCGACACGCCCGAACCCACGGTGGACGACACCACCATCTGGGACCGCATGCTGGCGGCGGCCCCCAGCGGCCGCACGACCCAGGAAGCCGGAGGGCTGGCCGCCGGCGAGAAGGCGTGCGAGAAGCTCTTCGAGCGGACCTACTACGACGGTTACGTGGCCCACGCGCCCATGGAGCCGCACACGAGCGTGGCCCAGGTCGAGGGAGACCGCGTCACGGTGTGGGCGTCGACCCAGAGCCCCTTCGGGGACCAGGGGCGCGTCGCCGAGGCCCTGGGCATCGACCCGTCACGGGTCCGGATCATAACCCCCTACGTGGGCGGCGGATTCGGGGGAAAGGCCGTCGGCCGGCAGACGGTGGAGGCGGCCCGGCTCGCGTGGATCACCAAGCGACCCGTCCAGGTCCTGTGGACCCGCGAGGAGGAGTTCTTCTACGACACCTTCCACTCCGCAGCGGTGGTGAAGGTCCGCTCGGGCATCGACGCCGCCGGACGCGTCGGGCTGTGGGACTACCACGTCTACATGGCGGGGACCCGGGGCTCGGAGGTCCTGTACGAAGTGCCGAACGTCGCGGTGGTGTCGCACTCGGCCCGGAACTTCCATCCCTTCGCCACAGGGGCGTGGCGGGCCCCCGGTGCGAACACGAACACGTTCGCCCGTGAGTCGCAGATCGACATCATGGCCGCGGACGCGGGCATCGACCCAATGGAGTTCCGGCTGAACAACGCCACCGACCCGCGCCTGCGCAGCGTCCTCGAGGCGGTGGCGAAGCTCGCGAAGTGGGAGGCGGCACCCGCCCCGAGCGGACGAGGTCTGGGGGTGGCGTGCGGGTTGGACGCGGGGACGTACGTGGCGCACGTGGCCGAGGTCTCCGTCGACGAGTCGACCGGGGCCGTGCGCGTACAGCGCATGTGGTGCGCCCAGGAGATGGGCGTCGTGGTCAACCCTGACGGCGCCCTCATGCAGATGGAGGGGTGCATCACCATGGGGCTGGGATACGCGCTCATGGAGCACATCCGCTTCCGCGGGGGGGACATCCAGGACCGGAACTTCGACACGTACCGGATCCCGCGCTTCTCGGATCTCCCCGAGATCGAGAGCGTTCTCGTGGCCAACGACGATCTGGCGCCCCAGGGTGGGGGCGAGCCGGCCATCGTGTGTATCGGCGCGGTGATCGCCAACGCCATCTACGACGCCTGCGGGAGCAGGGTCTTCACGATGCCGTTCACGCCAGAGTCGGTCTTGGCGGGGATGAAGACATGAGGGGAGCCTAGTCCCACCGGAAGCGCCTCATCCACCTCCGCCCGCGGCCTTCCGCCTGTCGGCGAGCGTCGCCTATTCGCTCACCTGCTCGCCGACCTGGCGCTTGAGGCGCGCCAGGATGGCGCCCATCCCCCGCAGACGCAGAGGGGACACCACGGCCTCGAGCCCCATCGTTGCGTAGAAGTCCGGCGGGACGGCCATCACCTCCGGCCAGGGTTCACCCTCCAGGCCTTCACGCAGGATTCCCGCGAAGCCGAGCACGGTCGGGCTCTCGGCGGGCGCGTCGAAGAAGAGGTGCACGGCGCCGTCCCCGTCGACCCGCGTCGCCAGGAAGAACGGCGTCTGGCACTCCTGCACCCGCTCGAGCCCGGCGCGGTCGCGGAACTCCTCGGGAAGGGGGGGGACCTTCTTGGCGAACTGGAGAAGCGCCTGGACGCGCAGCTCCCGGGGGGCGCGCTGGAAGCGCTCGACGATGCGCTCGAGTCGGTCGGGCAGGGGCATGCCTCGGCTACCTCCGGGGAGCATAGGGGTTCCGAAGAGGGGTGGCGCCGAGGTATGAACGCCGCCCGGGGCCCTTCCGCTTGCCACCGCTCGCCAGGTGGCCGCAGCCTCACTGTAATCTGTCCGACAGTTTCGGGGTGCGATAGTTGCGTCAGGAGACGAGGTGCCGCCTCGTTCGACCCTGCGGCCGAGCGATAGAACCGACTCGCACCGACGTACCGACCAAGCTCCTGCCGAGGCGCAGATGTCCGCATGCCATCCGCTCAGGCCTGATCCATCGCCATCACGCGCTGAGACCGCGGCGTTCGGCTCAGGGGTCTCGTGCGAGCTCGGATGAGAGGCGCAGGCAACGCAACACCTGTAGGATGGGCGCGACGGACCGGAGCCTTCGAAGGGCTCCGGTCCTCAGCGCTCCCACCTCTCGATGACGCCCCAGTGGAGCCCCTCGTGACGCGCAGAGAAGCGTGGATGCCACGTCGCCGTGCGTGCACAGAACGACGGTCGCGACACGTGGGTCCCGACTCAGCTCCTCCACGACGGCGCCGGCGCGGCGGAGCACGTCGGTCAAGCTCTCCACGGCCCAGCGACGATGGGTGGGATCGCCGAGATCCGCTTCCCAGACCCGGGCATAGGCCCGGTCGGGCCCCAACTCGAGATCGCCGAAGTCGCGCTCCCGCAGCCGTTCATCCACCGACGGGCTCACTCCCAGGACCTCGGCGGCCACCTCCGCGGAGTCGCGGGCGCGCAGCAGAGGGGAGGACACCAGAAGGAGCGGCGACGTCAGGGAGCGCCTCGATTTCGCCCGTGCGACGCTCCGCCGTACCTGGTCACGGCCGAGGGGCGTCAGCCCGTATGCGTCGCCCGCATGCTCGACGCGGCTGGCGATCAACCCCTGTTCGTTGGCGAGGCTCCGTCCGTGTCGGAGCACGAAAAGACGCGGCATGCCCCACCTTCGGCTGCGCGTGGGCGTGGCGCCAGTGGGTCGCCGACCGACCGGGTCGGAGGAACGGCTCGTGAGCCGAAGCCTCTCCCTGGGTCGGACGGCGCGGCGAACGATGGCGAGCTTCTTGAATCTCTTCTGGCGCAACGACAAGGGGCGTTGGGACAGGAGCTATGCGGAGGGTCACTGGGGATTCCTCGACTCGATCGAGCAGGGTCCGCGGCACCGTGTCATCGCGGACCTGTTGCGCGCTCGAGAGGACGCCGCGTCGAGCGTGCTCGACGTGGGTTGTGGGACCGGGGCCCTCGTGCCGCATCTGCCCGACAACGTGTCCCGGTACGTGGGGATCGACCTCTCCAGCGAGGCGATTCGCATCTGCCGAGGAAGGAAGGACGGCCACGGAGACCGGACCTTCATGGCGACCTCCTTCGACGATTACGCACCGGTGGAGAGCTTCGAGGTCATCGTCTTCAACGAGATGCTGTACTACTACCCGATGCGCCGGATTCCCGAGGTGATCGCTCGAGCGCGTGGCCTGCTGACGCCCGGGACGGGCTCGATCATCGTGTCCATCCATGAGCGAAGCCTGAAGAAGCGCGCCGTGTGGAGGCGACTGCGCGCCTGCATGGTACCGACGGAGAGCACCACGGCGGTGGACCCCGGGACTGGAAACGCCTGGCGAATCGAACGGTACGACGTGCCCGGCACCACCGGCGGGGCGGCCGACGTCGAGCACGTGCTTCAAAGCTCGGCAGAGTCCATGCGCTTTCTCCGGAGCGGCGATCCAGCCGATCCAGGGGATACCAGCCCATCGAAGGAGTAACGGTCGTAGCGCAATGAACGCCCATCCTACCCGTGTGTCCCGCGTCCAGACGGAAGTGCCGGGCCCCGGCAGCAGACGCCTGCGCGAGCGCGAAACGAAGCATCTCGCCCCGGGCTTCCAGGCGATCGCCGCGCATGCCGGCATCGCCGTCGACCGGGGAGAGGGTTGCGACCTCATCGACGTCGACGGCAATCGCTTTCTGGACCTCTCGGCGAGCATCTGCGTCGCCGCCCTCGGATACGGCCACGCCGCCTACCTGAGCGCCCTTCACGAACAGCTCGACCGCTCGCACGCGGGGTCCTTCACCACAGAGGCGCGTGTGCGCGCGCTCGAGGAGGTGACAGAGGTCGCTCCCGAGGGGCTGTCCCGCCTTCAGTTCTATTCCGGTGGGGCCGAGGCGGTGGAGAGCGCGATGCGCCTCGCGCGCGCTTTCACGGGCAAGCTCGAGACGCTCTCGTTCTGGGGCGGGTTCCACGGCAAGACCACAGGCGCCCTGGCCCAGATGGGTAGCGACTTCAAGCACGGCCTCGGCCCCCTCCCCACCGGTGCTTACCTCACGCCGTACGCGGACTGCGCCCGCTGTGCGTTCGGCGCCACGTACCCCGGATGCGGACTCCTCTGCGTCGAATTCGCGCGGGAGAAGATCAAGCGTGAGACCACCGGCAGCCTTTCGGCGATCCTGGTGGAGCCCATGCAGGGCACTGCCGGAAACGTGGTTCCGCCTGCGACGTTCCTTCCCGCGGTCGCGGAAGTGGCGCGCGAACACGACGCCCTCCTCGTCGCCGACGAGATGATCACGGGCTTCGGTCGAACGGGGAAGATGTTCGGCGGCGACCACAGCGGGGTCGTCCCCGACATCATGACCGTCGGTAAGTCCCTCGGCGGTGGCTTTCCCGTCAGCGGCGTCCTCGCCAGGGAGGACGTCACCCGGGCTCTACCGTGGTCCAAGCCCAGCTTCTCCAGCTCCAGCTATGGTGGCCATCCCCTGGCGGCCGCGGCCGTCGCGGCCTCGGTCTCGATCATCCGGCGCGAGGGCCTGACGGATCACGCCGCGCGGGTCGGAGAGCATCTGCGGCGGGGCCTGGTAACCCTCTCTGAGCGCCACCCCAGCGTGGCCAACGTCCGGGGCAAGGGGCTCTTCCTGGGATTCGATCTCGTCGAGGAATCCGGCGCGCTCTGGCCGGCCGCACGTTGCCAGGCGTTGTTCCACGCTCTGTTGCGCCGCGGCGTGATGTCCATGGCCTATGCCCCGCGCGTTCGAATCAACCCTCCCCTGATCCTCTCCGTGGACGAGGCCGACGAAGCGCTCGACGCCCTCGACCTCGCCCTCGCCGAGCTGTGACCCACCCACCCTCCCTCTGCCCGGCGACGCCGGACTGCGAGACTACCACATCCATGGAACACTCGACCAACGGGCGCCGGCTGAAGGGCGCCCTCATCGGGTACGGCTTCATCGGATCCCGGGGCCACACCCCCGCCTATCTGAAGCGCAAAGACGTGGATGTCGTGGCGGTGGTCGACGGCTGCGACGCGCGGCGGGCGCTGGCTTCGGAGCTCCTGCCAGCGGCGCGGACGTTCTCGTCCGTCGAGGACCTGTTCCGCTCCGGGACCCACCTCGACTTCATCGACGTCGCCACGCCCCCGAGCGAGCACTTCACCATCTGCGATGCGGCCCTGCGACGCGGCATCCACGTCCTGTGCGAGAAACCTCTCACCACCCTCCCGTCCGAAGCGGAGGCCCTCGTGGAGCGCGCCTTCGCGTCACGGCGCGTCGTCTTCCCCTGCCACAACTACAGGTTCGCCCCCACCGTCCGTGCCATCGATGAGATCATCTCGTCGGGGCGCATCGGTCGGGTTCGGTCGGTCACGCTGGACACGTTCCGTCCGACCCACGCCAAAGGTGTGCCGGAATGGAATCCCGACTGGCGACGCCGGCGCCGCTGGTCGGGTGGTGGCATCGCCATGGACCACGGCAGCCACACCTTCTACCTCGCGTTCGACTGGCTGGACGCGTGGCCGACCTCGCTGACGGCGAAGATGGTGAATCGGGAGCCGGAGCGTTGGGACACCGAGGACGACTTCTCCGCGACGCTCGTGTTCCCCGGGGACCGGACCGCGCACGTGCACATGACGTGGACCGCCGGCGCTCGCCTCGTCATCTACACGATCCACGGCGAGCGCGGCGCGATCGTCGCGCAGGATGACGACATCATGATCACGACGCGTGAACCCATGGGCACGGGGGACGACGGGACGTGGCAGGTCGAGCACCGGGTGGTCTCCTCCAGCTGGATGGACGCCAGCCACACCGCGTGGTTCAATGCGATGTTCGACCGGTTCCACACCGCGATCGAGAGCAACGACTACGCGGGCGAGGACGTGCTCGACGCTTGCCGATGCATCGCCGTCATCCAGGAGGCCTACTCCTCCTCCTCCTCCTCCTGTGTCGAGCGGCGCCTGAACACTCCCCCCGGCTTCGAGCGGAGAAACGCCCGGGTCGATCGCCGAGCTACGATGCCCGACCACGCCGAGGCTCTACGGGTCTGCGCCGGGTGAGGCCCAGCCCGCAGACGCTCGTCGGGCTCGCTGTCTCGGGGGCCTTGCTCTGGTGGGCTTTCCGCGACGCGGATCTGGCGTCGATCGCCCACCAGCTCAGGGTGGCTGACCCGGGCCTGTTGGTCGCCACCGCCTTCCTCTCGACGAGCGGGGGACTCATTCGAGCCCTGCGCTGGCGCCTCCTGCTCGAGCCCGTCGGCGCCTGGACGACGCTACGGTCCCGGTGGGCGGCTCTGAACATCGGCTTCATGGTCACGAACCTGTTCCCGGCCCGGCTCGGGGAGATCGTCCGGCCGCTCGCTCTGAGCAGGATGGCCCCGGTGTCCATGTCCGAGGCGCTGGGGACCGTGGTGCTCGAACGAATCCTCGACGCTGTCGCCATCGTGATCCTCACGGTCGTGACGCTGCTGTCTCCCGTCTTTCCCGTGGACGCCACCGTCCTCGGGCGGCCGATCGGCGACATCGTATTCGTGGCGAGCCTCGTGGCGTGCGCGGCCCTCTTGGCGGTCGCTCTGCTGGCGTTGCGCCCGGAGCTGCTCACGCGTGTCGGGCACGCCTGGCTGCCACGGTTTCCAGGTGAGTGGGGTGAAGCAACGGCCCGCCGACTCGAGGCGGTGCTCTCGGGCCTGCTGTTGATGCGTCGACCCGGGGCCCTGTTCCGGGCGCTGCTCTGGTCACTCCTCCTCTGGGTGTGGATGGCCGCGGGCTTCTGGACCGCGTTCCGTGCCTTCGGCATCGATCTCGGCTTCACGGCGGCGATGTTCACCGAGTGCGCGCTCTCTCTGTTCGAAGCGCTCCCCGCCGGCCCAGGCTTCATCGGCACCATGCAGGCCGGGGTGCTGGCCAGCGTGCACGGCGTGTTCGGGGTAGCGACCGGACCGACCCTCTCGATGGCGGTGGGCTACTACGTGGCGGGCTTCATCCCGGTGACCCTTCTGGGCTTGTACTACGCATGGTCGATCGGTCTTCGCCTCCGCTCCATGAGCAGGACCGCGAAGACAACGCGGGAGGCGGCATCACCAAGGTGATGACCCGCCACCGCATCACGCCGTGTATGCGGCGGCGCGTGGGTTCCGGTTGAGCGTGGTGGCGAGGTGCCGGCCCCGTCCCTCGCCCCGTGAACCGGTGGTGGCGAGTCGGGTAGGGATCGTTTCCACGGAACACCGACGGCGGAGCCACCCTGGAGGATCCATGCCTGCCCCGCGCGATCCCGACCCCCGCTTCCAGCAGTATGCCCACCCCCACGTGCTCGTGTCCACGGACTGGCTGGCAAGGCACCTCGACACCCCCGGCCTGGTCGTGGTGGAATCCGACGAGGACGTCCTCCTCTACGACATGGGGCACATCCCCGGCGCCGTGAAGGTGGACTGGCACATGGACCTGAACGACCCGGTCAGGCGCGACTACCTGGACGGCGAGGCGTTCGCCCGCCGGTTGTCCGAGCGGGGGATCGCGCGCGACCACACCGTCGTCTTCTACGGCGACAACTTCAACTGGTGGGCGGCATACGCGCTCTGGGTCTTCACCCTGTTCGGCCATCCGGACGTGCGCCTGCTCGACGGCGGACGGAAGAAGTGGATCGACGAGGGTCGGCCGTTGGACACCGACGTGCCCGATCGGCCGAGGACCGGGTATCCGGTGGTGGAGCGAGACGACGCGCCGATCCGCGCGTTCCGCGACGACGTCATGCGGCACGTGCGGGGCGGGGGACGCCTGGTGGACGTGCGCTCCCCGCAGGAGTACAGCGGCGAGCTGCTGCACATGCCCGACTACCCCCAGGAGGGCGCGCTCCGGGGCGGCCACATCCCCGGCGCCCGCAACGTGCCCTGGAAGCGGGCGGCCAACGAGGACGCGACGTTCAGGGCAGCGGACGAGCTGCGCGCGATCTACGAGACGGAACAGGGGCTGTCCGCCGACCAGGACGTGGTGGCCTACTGCCGCATCGGCGAGCGCTCGAGCCACACCTGGTTCGTGCTGCACCACCTCCTGGGCTACCCGAAGGTGCGCAACTACGACGGCTCGTGGACCGAGTGGGGAAATCTGGTGCGGGCGCCGATCGAGCGGTGACGCTGACGAATCGGTACCCCTCGCGCAGTCACGAGAACCGGAGGAGGTGGCCGAGTCCGATCCGCTCCAGGATCCCCCGGAAGCGGGGATCGTCCTGCAGGTTCAGGAACTTGGGGGCGAAGAAGAGATAGAGGAGGTTGGCGTCCCGCTCCTCCACCGCCCGGTCTAGAGAGGCGAACGCCTCGTCCATCCTCCCGGACCCGGCGTACGCGACAGCCAGCCAGAACCCTGGAACGTAGCCCGCCCGCTCTCGGTCCTCCAGCTCGCTCAGGACCGCGTCGGCGTCGGCTCGGCGCTCCAGCATTGCATAGAGGTATCCGAGGATCCCCAGGAAGGCGACAGCCCGGCCACCGAGGCGCACCGCCTCCTCCATGTGGTGGAGGGCTTCGTCCAGCCGTCCCATGCGGGACAGGGTGTCCGCCATCGCCAGGTGGGGCAGCGGATGGTCGGGATCTTCCGCGAGGGCCTCGCGGATGAGCTCCTCGGCCCGGTCGAGCTTCCCGAAGACGTAGTGGATGGTCGCGTACCGGTCCCGGGCCCGGGAGTCCAGGGGACTCAGCTCGTGAAGCCGGCGGTTCGCCGCGATGGCCTCGTCGAAGTCGTGCCGCACGTACGTGCAGTAGAACTCGTCCCACAAGTACGCCTCGGCGAAGTTGGGGTTGAGCTCGAGGGCACGGTCGATCCCCTCCTTCGCCCCGGCGAAGTCCCAGTCCAGGTACATGCGCGAGAGCGCGCGGGCCAAGTGGGCTTCGGGGAGGCGGCTGTCCAGCTGAAGCGCCCGGTTCGCGAGCTCCGCGGCTCGGGGCATGGTCTCCCGGCCGGGCCGCTCCGCGAATCCGATCGACTGCAACGTCAAGGCCTCCGCCAGCGCGGCCAGGGCCGGCGCGAAGCGGTCGTCCCGCTGGATGGCGGTCTCGAAGTGCGCGATGGCTTCTTGGAGCGTATCGGGACGGAGGTGCGCCACCGCATGACGCCCCTTGAGGTACGCGTCGTAGGCCGAGAGCTCGGCGGTGGCGACCGACGGCTCAGTCCCTTCCCCGGCGTCGTGAAGGAGCCTGTGCAGCACGCAGCCGGCGATCTCCTCCTGGATCCGGAAGACGTCGCCGTGCGTCCGGTCGAACTGCTCGGACCACACGTGGTAGCCGTCCCGCGTGCTGATGAGCTGGGCCGTGATCCGGAGCGCCCGTTCGGTGCGTCGCACGCTTCCCTCGATGACGTGGGTGACGTCGAGGCGCCGCCCGATCTCCCGAACGTCCACCCGCTCGCCGCGGAATGCGAAGGCGGAGGTGCGCGCCACGACGCGGAGCCCCTCCTGGCGGGCGAGCGTGTTGGTGAGCTCCTCCGCGATGCCGTCGGCGAAGTAGTCGCCTCCCGGGTCCGGGCTCATGCTGTCGAAGGGAAGGACGGCGATGGAACGGGGCCGGGCGGAGGCGGGATCTGGAGCGTCCGAGTCGCGGGTGTCGGCTTCGCGCGGTGCCGAGGGGGCCTCGGGCCTGACCTCGTAGGTCCAGGCCAGCACCAGCGCGATGGGGAACCCGAGAAGGACCAGGACGACGATGTAGGGCCGTGCGTTCTCCAGCCCCAGGGGGTCCAGGATCAACTCCGCCGCCCCCAACACGGCCAGCCCCACGGCGACGTAGACCGCTGCGGCGCGGTACACTTTCCGGCGTCGAAGCTCAGAAAGGGTTTGCCGGACTCTGGAGGCCATGGCGGAGGCCTGGACTGCGGAACCGGGAAGCGTGTCTCTCGGTCGACGTGCCAATCTTCTCCGGTGCAGCCGGGAACCGCAAGAAAGCCCTTGGCGAATCCCTGTCCGCCTCACTCCGTGACGAGCGCCTCCCTCGGCTCCACGCCCGCCGCCCGCCGCGCCGGGAGGTAGGCGGCGAGCGACGCCGCAAGCGCCAGCGTGGCCACCACCGCCACGTACGTGGCGACATTGGTTGGCTCCACGCCGAAGAGGACGCTGCGGAGGAGCCGCGACATCGTGAGCGCTCCGACGACGCCCGCGACCGCACCGACGACGGCGACGCGCAAGGCCTGGGCGACGATCGGGCCCACCACGGCCTGTCCGGATGCGCCCAGCGCGATGCGGATCCCGATCTCCCGCGTGCGCTGCGCCGTAGCGAAGGAGACCACACCATACAGGCTCAGCGTGGCCAGGAGCAGGGCGACCAGGGCCAACGTTCCCACCAGGCCCACATTGAGACGAGGGCCCGCCCGCTCTCCGTCCAGCGCTTGCGCAAGCGGCGTGATCTCGGGCACCGGGGTGTCTCCGTCCACGGCCCAGACCGCCTCCCGAACGGCGGCGGCGACGCCACCCGTGCCGGCTTCCGTCTTCACGAGGAGGGTCATCTCGGGCATCGCCACGAGCCCGTCGGGGAGGAACAGCATGGGCGCGGGCTCCGCGGCGAGAGCCATGTCCCTGATGGGCTCCACGACGCCGATCACGACGAGGTCAGCCCCCTGGGGTTGGTTCCAGACCAGGTGGCTGCCGACGGCGTCCCCCGCGGGCCAGAGACGCCGGGCGAGGTTGGAGGTGATCACGATCGGCAGCGGCGGCTGCTCGCCCGCGTTCGCCGCGGCGACGAAGCTGTCCCAGGAGTCGTCCGCTTCCGCCAGGTAGCGGCCCCGGACGAGCGGGATCCCCATCGCCTCGAAGAACCCGGGGGTGGCCGCGCGCCACTGGATCTCCACGAAGTCGTCCAGCGTCGCCGCCTGCCCCCTGGCCGCTACACGGTTCGCCGGCCTGGGGCCGAGGAAGGGGACCACGTTGTAGGCGCCGGCCGCGCGCACGCCGGGGATCGCCCGGATTCGCTCGAGCACGTCGTGATAGAAGACGCCCACGGGGCGCTGGCCCGAGGGGTATCGGTCGGCGCGCGGCGCGATGCGAACCGCCAGCACGCCGTCCGCGCTGAAGCCGGGGTCCACACGCCCGAGGCGGACGAACGTCGACGCCAGCAGACCCGCTCCCACGAGGAGCACCACGGCCAGGGCCATCTGTCCTGCCACCAGCACGCTCCTCATGCGCCGTCCACCGGGGGACACCGGCCGGCCCGACCCCTGGAGGGCTCGGGCGAACCCTCCGCGAGCCGCATGGACCGCGGGCACCAGCCCGAACAGCACGGCGGCGCCGACCGTGGTCAGGAGCGCGAAGACGAAGGCCGTCCCGTGCAGCGCGACCTCGTCCAGCCTCGGTAGCGCCGCCGGGCCGACGCTCCGCAGCATCGGAATCAGGAGGACCACCAGGAAGACGCCGACCATGGCGCCTCCAACGGACAGGACCAGGCTCTCGACCAGGAGCTGGCGTACGATGCGCAGCGTCCTCGCGCCCAGCGCCGAGCGCAGCGCCACCTCGCGCTGCCGCGCCGACACGCGTGACAGGAGGAGCGTGGATACGCTGGCGCACGAGAGGAGGAGCAGGAGGATGCCGGCTCCCGAGAGGACGCCCACCGCACGCTGCGCCTGCGCGGGGACGAGCCAGTCCGGGAACGTGCGCACCCGGAACCCCCATCCACCGTTCGTGTCGGGGAACGTCCGCCCGAGCGTGCCCGCGACACGGCCGAGCGCGGCGCGCAGATCGGCCACCGTTGCGCCCGGCCCGAGTCGGCCGATCGCTTCCAGCCGGTGATCGCCCCGGGGGAACGCCGGGTCGGGCCCGAAGGGCACCCAGACCTCTTCTCCGAACAGCGGCCGGAGGTGTACGGGGGCGATGCCCACCACGGTCCTGGGGATGCCGTCGATATCGATGGACGCCCCCAGCACGCCCGGGTCCGACGCGAACAGCCGCTGCCAGATCCCCTGGCTCAGAACCACCACGTTTCCCTCCTCCGCCGCCGATGCGTCGGAGGACGCGAAGGCCCGTCCGATCTCCGGGGGTGCTCCCAGCAGCTCGAAGAAGCCCGGGGTCACGACCATGCCCTGGATCTGGAGGGGCTCGGTGTGGCCGAGCAGCACCATGCGCCGCATGGCGAGGGCCGCAACGTCGCCGAGGTCGCGGGTCGAGGCCGCGACGTCCAGGTAGTTCGGAGCCGACAGGGAGTACGGGTCGCCCCCCGGATTGGTCTCCTGGATGCGCACGAGCCGGTCCGCCTCCGGGTAGGGGAGGGGCCGGAAGATCACCGTGTCGGCCAGGACGAAGCCCAGCACCGTGGCGCCCACGCCCAGGCCGACGGTCAGCGCGGTGACCAGGGAGAAGCCCGGGTTCCGCCGGACCTGTCGAAGCGCGAAGCGGAGATCCTGGAAGAAGTCCTCGATCGGCCTCGTTCCGCGCTCTTCCCGGGTCTGCTCCGCGAAGCGGTCGAGGCCGCCGAACGCGACAAGCGCCCGCCGCCGGGCCTCCGCGGGGGTGGCACCCTGCCGCACGTACTTCTCCGTCTCCATGTCGATGTGGAAGCGGAGCTCCTCGTCCATGTCGGCGTCCTGCCGTCCCTTGCGGAACAGGGACCGGAGTCGCTCACCCACCGCCTTTTGCCAGGACATCATCCCCTCCCGTCGTCTGCCGGGCTCACCCGGCCCCCTGTTCGGACGCCCGCAGGATCTTCTCCACGGCGCCGGCCGAGCGCCTCCAGGCGTCGTGCTCCTGTGCGAGCTGCGCTTCACCCTCGGAAGTGAGCTCGTAGTAGCGGGCACGACGGTTGTTCGGGCTCACGCGCCAGGCGGCGCGGATCCACCCCTTCCGCTTCATCCGCTGCAGCGCCGGATAGAGCGAGCCTTGATTGACGAGGAAGACGTCGTCGGACCACTCCTGGATCCGCTCGCTGATTCCCCACCCGTGCATCGGCTCGAGGGACAGGATCTTCAGAACCAGGAGGTCGAGCGTGCCCTGGAGGAGGTCCGTGCGCTGCTTGGCCATCGTCTTCCTCTAGATCATCTTCTGTAGACCATCTAGATGAAGATGGATCGAGCACCCGTGGTGGTCAAGGGGGTCAGTCTCCCTCTTCGCCGCCCCACCGCTCCGGATCGAAGAGGCCCGTCGGCAGGGTCGGGTCCGCCTCGATGTCGAAATACTCCTCTCGCATGACCTCGTGTCCGTCCACAAGGAAGTGGACGGTCGGCGAGATCCATGCCTGGCCCAGGGGTCTGTAGTCGTCGAAGCGGATATCCTGCAGGCTGGTCTCGGGCCCGCCGGTGGGCCTGATGAGGCGCACGAACACGAGGCGCTCGCGGTCGATCCAGAACTGGGGCGCCGTCTGGTCGCCCTCGGCGGCCCCCACCGCGTAGACGGGCCGCCCCTGCCAGCTGTCCGTGTGCAGGAGGGACAGGTCGAAGCCCTCCGAGCCGAGCACCTCGACAGTCCGGGCCACCGGTTGGCGGTAGACGTCGAACCCGAGGATCAGGAGGGGATTTCGCCGCGCCACCCGCTGCACCAGCTCGCCCTCGTGGAACACGAAGAGGCTGTCCCCGGAGTAGATCACGCCATTGCCGTCGTAGTCCGCGGCCTGGTCGATGCGCAGCTTGCCGGGGATCTCCGCGTGCTCCAGCCAGACCGCGTCCGGTGGGTGCGATCCGTCGGCCGCCGTGCGCACCACCGTCTGGCGGAAGCGCAGCGTACGGTACCAGACGTCGGCGTAGCGGTCGTGCATCGCGCGCACGACCCCCTCACCGGTGGTGGGCTCGGGCGCGCCCGAGCCGCAAGCCGCAGCCAGGGCGACGCCCGCGAGAAGCAGCAGCGTGAGGGGGCGGTTCATCGATCTACTCCGGCTGGGGGAAGGGTCTCCGCGATTCCCACATCGATGTACTGACCTCCCCGCGAGTTCCTCACGTGGACGGCCAGCGTGTGCTGGCCCGGCGTCAGGAGCCTCCGGGCGAGGTCGTCCAGCGGGAGCACGGAGTACGCCTGGTTGTACCCGGCGAGCGCCGCCACGTGGGTTCCGTCGATCCACACGTCGGCGTCCTCGTCGTGGCGGACCACCAGGCGCGGGTCCGCGAGGGTCCCCGCCGGCAGGACGAAGCTCCGGCGCATCCAGAGATCCGTAGTGGTCCACGGCGTGCGTACCCGCGTGCCCGAGTCCGTCGTGCGCCCGAAGCCACCGACTCCCGTGAGCCAGCCCGTGTCGTCGAAGTCGTGGCTCGTCCAGTCGCCCGTGGGCTCGGAGGTGGTGTAGCGCCAGCCCTGTCCCTCCCCCCGGGAGGTGGCCACCACGGCCCGGAGGATAGGTTGCGCGCCGTACAGCGCTTCGGCCGCCGCCCGGGCCGCCGGGGGCAGCTTCACCACCGCACGGTCGTACGTCATCATGCCGTTGACCTCCACCTCGACGTCGGTGGTCTGCGTGTAGATGGCCGCCGCGAGCCCTTCGCCTTCCAGGAAGCGCAGCTGGCCCAGGAGCGCGAGGTACGCGGCGCCGAGGCTCGCCGTGTCGGTGAAGGTCCGATACCCCCAGTTGTCCCTGGGCAGCCAAGTATGCCCCTCCAGCGGGAGGCCGAGCCCGCCGAACTCGCCCAGGACGCGCGCCCGGCGCCCGTCCCTCTCGGGGATGGCGGGTCCCGGATAGGCGTGCTCGTCCACGACGTCGCCGACCCCCCGGTCCGTCCAGCCGCTGGCTGCGTTCACGAGGCGCGTCGGGTCGTATGCCTCGAGCCACGTGGCGTAGCGCTCCGTGTCGTGCTGACCCCACCCCTCGTTGAAGGGCACCCACATCACGATGGAGGGATGGTTCCTGAGCGCGTCCACGACGTGCCGCAGCTCGTCGCCGAACTCCTCCCGGGCCGGCTCCGTCCGGTTCCCGCCACTGGGCATATCCTGCCACACCAGGAGGCCGAGACGGTCGGCGTGCCAGTACCACCGCGCCGGCTCCACCTTCACGTGCTTGCGTGCCAGGTTGAAGCCCATGCGCAGCGTGGTCTCGATGTCCGAGCGCAGCGCTTCGTCGGTGGGGGCGGCGTAGAGCCCGTCGGGCCACCAGCCCTGGTCCAGGAGCCCGTACTCGAAGAGGGGGCGGCCGTTGAGGAAGAGGCGGAGCACGCCCGTGCTGTCCTCTTCCACTGCGATCTTCCGCATGCCGAAGTAGCTCGCCACGGAGTCGCCCGAGGCCAGGCGCACCCGCAGGTCGTACAGGAACGGATCGCCCGGCGCCCACAGGTGCGGATCGGGGATCGAGAGCGTCAGCGGCTCCCCGGTGCGGCCCGACCCCTCGGCGACACGTCGGCCGTCGGCGAGGGCCTCGACGCGCACCGCGGTGCCGGCCTCGGCGCCGGCGGCGTCCACCCGCACCGTTACGCGCGACGAGTCCACGTCGGGGCGGATGTCCAACGAGGTCACGTATGTGGCAGGTACCGCTTCGAGCCACACGGTCTGCCAGATCCCCGTGACCGACGTGTACCAGATCGAGTGGGGCCGTCGCACCTGCTTGCCGCGAGGTTGCTCGCCGTCGTCGGTGGGGTCGGTGACCGAGACCACCAGCTCCTGATCCGTCGTCGCCGCCAGCGCGTCCGTGACGTCCACGGTGAAGGGGTCGTATCCGCCGCGGTGCTCACCCACGCGGCGGCCGTTCACGAACACCACGGCGTGGAAATCCACGGCACCGAAGTGGAGAAGGAGGCGGTGGCTTCGCTCCGCGTCCGCCTGGAACGTCCGGTGGTACCAGAGCCGCTCGTCCGGGGCCACGGTGCGCGTGACCCGGCTGAGCCGGGACTCGATGGGGAAGGGGACGAGGATGCGTCCGTCCCACGTGTCCGGCCGGGGAGTGACGCTGTCGCGCACCGCGTAATCCCACCATCCGTTCAGGCTACGCCACGCGCCGCGCGTCAACTGCGGCCGTGGGTAGTCGGGGAGCGGGTTCGCGGTGTCCACGTCCGCGGCCCACCGGGTCACCAGGTGCGCGTCGGGCGCCTGGGCCGATGCAGGGGCGTGCAGCGCCAGGAGCGCACAGAGCGCTCCTGGCGCGAACGCGAGCGGCCGACCCGCACCGAGAGAGGCACCGAGCCGAAAGCGGCGCAGGACGGTGCGGCGCCGAAGGGGCGGGGAGCGCGGGGGATCGGTGGGCACGCGGAGCCTCTGCGGGCGAGTCGGAGTCACGCGCGGCGCAATATACCCTCGGGACCCGCCCGGGAGACAGGGACCGAGGCCCGCCCCGTCCAGTTCGCTTCGCCGCCGGCGAGGTTGGCACCGCGAGGGTGCCGACCCCGGGGCTCGGACCGCGAGGCGGGGTGGGGGAAAACCCCCACCCGGCGGAGAGTCCTTCAAGCTTCGATGGGGGAAATGACCCCGACCGGTTCCGCCGCGTCGGTGCCCGATACGTCCCAAGACCCATCAGGGATTGATGTTACGGAGTTGGCTGGGTCGCGGTACGGTGATTGCCTCCCTGGCAGGTGAAGCTGTTCCCGCAGCGAGTCGTCGGCGTACGTGCAGGAGCAGACCGGCGCTCACCGAACGTTAGGAGAGGCCATGACCGCCCTCACCCTGTTGTCCCTCGCGGCCCTCACCGCCGCGCCGGCCCCCGCGCTCCCGTCGGCGTCGACGGAGGTCGCTCGCCGCACCGAGGCCCGCGTCTCCGAGTACCTTGAGGGAGTCGGCCGCGAAGCCTCCGCCGTCGTGGTGACCCCGTCGGACCCGATTCCGAGCTTCTCGCGCCAGACGGGCCTGGCCTGCAGCGCGTGTCACACCAGCTTCCCGCAGCTGAATGCCTTCGGCCGGATCTTCAAGCTGAACGGCTACACCATGAGCATGCTGCAGACCGTCCAGGCCACGGACAGCAGCGGATCCTCCCTCCGGCTGGACCTGATCCCACCCGTCTCGGCCATGGTCATCTCCTCCCTCACGTCGGTGAGCAAGGACGTTCCGGATCAGCAGAACGCGAGCATGGCGTTTCCCCAGGAGCTGGGCCTGTTCATCGGAGAGGCCATCACCCCCAAGATCGGCACGTTCCTGCAGCTCACCTACGACCCCGCCGAGGGCGGTATCGCCGTCGACAACGCCGACATCCGGTTCGCGAGCCACGCCAACATGAGCGGCAAGGACGTCCTGTACGGCTTCACCATCAACAACTCGCCCACGGTTCAGGACGTCTGGAACAGCACGCCGGTGTGGGGCTACCCCTTCACTGGATCCGAAGTCGCCCCCGCGCCCATGGCCTCCACGCTCATCGATGGCAACCTGGGTCAGACGGTGATGGGTGTCGGCGGCTACGCGCTCTGGAACAACCTCCTCTACACGGAGCTGACGCTCTACCGGTCCGCATTCCAGGGAGGCCCCATTCCCGTGGATGCCTCGGCGGAGAACGCCATCCACGGCGTCACTCCCTACTGGAGGGTGGCGATCCAGCACGCCCTCGCCGGTGGTCAGATCATGGTAGGCACGTACGGTCTGGTGTCCCACCTCGTCCCGTCCGGCTTCGAGGGCACGCAGGACCGGTACACGGATGCCGCGCTGGATGCCCAGTTCGACAAGACCATGCCGGGCGGAGCCTCGTTGGTCGCGCACGGAACCTGGATCCACGAGAGCCGGCATCTCGACGCCACGTTCGCCGACGGAGGAGCAGACCGGGCGGCGAGCAAGCTGCGTACGATCAGGGCGGACGCCACCTATTACACGGCATCGAGGGTCGGCTTCACGGCCGGGCTGTTCTCGACCTCGGGGGACGCGGACGCGGGTCTGTATCCGGCGGATCCGATGGACGGTAGCGCCACGGGAAGCCCGAACAGCAGCGGCTACATGCTCCAACTCTCGTTCATGCCCTGGCTGAACACCCGCCTCGGCGCGCAGTACGTGGGCTACACGAAGTTCAACGGGGCCAGCAACAACTACGATGGGGCGGGGCGCAACGCGTCCGACAACAACGCCCTCTATCTGATGACCTGGCTCGTGTTCTGACCGAGGTGCCCGGGGGGGAACGGCCGGCCATGAACGTGACGCGTACTGCCACCGTCACGAGGCCCGCCGGCTCCCCCGGGTGCGTGGCACCGGCTCAACCCAAACCGAAGCGCTCCAGGCGATAGCGGAGCGTGTCGCGGCTGAGCCCGAGAAGTCGGGCGGCCGCGCTCTTGTTGCCCTGCGTCCTCTCCAGCGCTTGCTGGATGAGCTGCCGCTCGACGTCCTCCAGGTCCGCACCGTCAGCCGGCAACACGAACGCATAGCCCTTTCTCTCCCCGTCTGCCGCGACGATCTCGTCGGGAAGGTGCTTCACGTCGATGACCCGGGTGTCCTCGAAGAGCAGGATGCGCTCGATGACGTTCCGAAGCTGGCGGACGTTTCCCGGCCAGGCGTAGCGCTCCATGGTGGCCAACGCCTCGGCGGTCACGGTGCTCTCCGGGCGGCGCAATTCCCGACTCAGCAAGCGGATGAAGTGCGTCACCAGGGGAGCGACGTCGTCCGGGCGCTCGCGCAGCGCGGGGATGTCCACGGGAACGACATTCAGCCGATAGAAGAGATCCTCGCGGAAGTCGCCACGCTCCACCGCCCTCGTCAGGTCTCGATTCGTCGCAGCCACGACGTGCACGTCCACCTCGATGTCTCGAACGCCGCCGACCCTTCGGAATGACTGGCTCTCCAGGAAGTGCAGCAGCTTGGCCTGGACCGGGGCAGGCATGTCGCCGATCTCGTCCAGGAACGCCGTCCCATGGTTTGCCACTTCGAGGAGCCCCCGCTTCGCCTGGCGAGCTCCGGTGAACGCCCCCGCCTCGTGCCCGAACAGCTCACTCTCGACGAGGTGCTCGGGGAGGGCGGTGCAGTTCACCTCGACGAACGGCTGGGCGCGACGCGGTCCGCGAGCGTGGATTGCCCTGGCCACCACGTCCTTTCCGGTGCCGCTCTCTCCTCGGATGAGGATGTTCGAGGGGGATCCCATCTCCCCGATGCGAGAGATACGCTCCGCGATGCGACGCATCGCCGGCGAGCGGCCCACGAGCGTGACGTCCGAGAAACGCCATTCGTGTCCTGCGCGCAACCGCTCGACCTCTTCACGCAGCGTGCTCGCCGACAACGCCTGGTCGATGAGCAGCAGGATCTCGGAGAGGTTCACGGGCTTCTCGAGGAAGTGATAGGCGCCGGCGCGCACCGCTCCGACGGCGGTCTCCACTTCGCCGTAGGCGGTCATCATGATGACCGGCACCGACGGCGCGATCTCCTGGACCTCGGCCAGCACCTCGAGGCCCGAACAGTCCGGAAGCCTCAGATCCAACACGACGATGTCAGGTGGAGAGCGACGCACGGCCGCGATGGCGCCTGCGCCGTTCTCGAAGGACTCGACCTCGAAGCCCTCCTCCGCGAGGTGCTCCTCCATCCACAGGCGTATGAGCATCTCGTCGTCGCAGACGAATACACGCGCTCGACTCACGGTTGCGTGCCTCCGTGGTTGGATGTGCCTCCGGGGCCGCCAGCAGGCCCTTGCAGGGGGATCGCGATCTCCACGGTGGTACCGACTCCCTCACGGCTTTCGATGCTCACCCTGCCACCGTGCCGCTCGACGATCTCCCGCGTGATGGAGAGACCGAGGCCGGTTCCCCCCTGTGGCCGCGTGGTGAA
>Ga0307423_1000413_pt1 | contig 28925 bp, 21 predicted proteins | sample SalMarWE160310MG_FD_202154 | JGI IMG/M metagenome (GOLD analysis project Ga0307423, IMG submission 202154) | Salt marsh sediment microbial communities from the Plum Island Ecosystem LTER, Massachusetts, United States - WE1603-10 | ecosystem: Environmental > Aquatic > Marine > Intertidal zone >... | reverse complement strand
GAGGGCGCCGACGAGGGCCGGATCGTCCAGCTTCGCGTCGTGGGTGAGTGTCACGATGGCCGTACGATGGTCCGGGCGGAGCTCGGCCAACGCCTGGTCGGGCCACGACCGCACGAGGTGGATGCCCGGGAAGCGTTCCTCCGTGGCCCATACCGAGCGGGGATCAACGACGTGGACGTCGAAGCCCGCCGTCGTGGCCATGCGGGCGAGGGGCGCCGCGATGTGCACCGCGCCCACCAGGATGATGCGGACGGACGGGTTGTAGGGGCGCAGAAAGACGTCCCCGTCCGCATCGGTGACGGTGTCCGCACGGTCCTCCAGGAGGGCGCGCCGGGCAGCCTCCATCGGCCACGCCCCGTTGGGAGCAGGTGTATCGGCGTCGAGGGGGAAGAGGAGCGCCTGTTCTCCGTCGGGCAGGCGCGTGGCCAGGACCACGGCGCGTTGGTCGTCGAGGACGTGGAGCAGCTCCGTCAGGAGCTCCTCTCTCACGACACGCGCTCCAGGTAGATGGCCACCTTGCCGCCGCAGGCGAGCCCCACCTCCCACGCCATCTCGTCGGTGACGCCGAAGCTGAGCGTCCGACCCTTCCCCGAGCGGATCACCTCGGTCGCCGCTTCCACCACGGCGTTCTCCACGCAGCCGCCGGAGACGGAGCCGCAGAACTCCCCGCTTTCGTTGACCGCCATGTGGCTTCCGGCCTCGCGGGGAGCGGAGCCCCACGTGCGCACGACGGTGGCCAGCGCGACGCCCAGTCCACGGGCACGCCAGTCGGCTGCCGCGGACAGGACGTCACGATCCGTGCTCGTGACGCTTCCGGGGAGGGTCATGCAGACGTATACCGGCGAGGGGCGGCCGAGTTGCACGCGCCCGGAACCCGGCTCCACCCGACTCCTCGGCTCCGCCCCCTACCGCCTCCGGCGGCCACGGCACCCGCACACACCGCGTGGGCGCCCCTCGCTTGCGTCGACGGTCACGGGCGTCCGATTGTACGAGCGGTCTACACTGCCTCGCGACCAGGACCGCTGGCTGAATGAGCGACGACCTCGTCGGCCGCACGATCTCGCACTACCGCGTCATCCGCAGGTTGGGTGGTGGCGGCATGGGCGTGGTGTACCGTGCCGAGGACGTGCGCCTCAAGCGATCCGTCGCGCTCAAGTTCCTGCCGCCGTCCCTCACGCGCGACGAGGAAGCGCGGGCGCGGTTCGCACGCGAGGCACAGGCCGCATCCGCGCTTGACCATCCCGCCATCTGCACGATCCACGACATCGACGAAACCGAAGACGGGCGCCTCTTCATCGCGATGGCCCTCTACGAGGGCGAAACGCTGAAGGAGCGCCTGAAGCGAGGGCCCCTCGAGGTCGACGAGGCGCTGGACATCGCGGCCGCGGCGGCCGACGGCCTCGCCCGGGCCCACGAAGGCGGGATCATCCACCGGGACGTCAAGCCCGCCAACCTGATGCTCACGCCTGCGGGCGGTGTGAAGATCCTCGACTTCGGCGTGGCGAAGCTGACCGGCGCGTCCGAGCTCACTCGGATGGGCGTGCTTGCGGGAACCGTAACGTACATGTCGCCCGAGCAGATCGAGGGGAGGGACGTGGACGGCCGCGCCGACGTGTGGGCGCTCGGCCTGGTCCTCTACGAGATGCTGACAGGCCGCAACCCGTTCCGCCGGGATCGACCCGAGGTCGCAGCCGCGGCCATCCTGTCGGAGGACCCCGCTCCCCCGAGCGCCGTGCGCGACGGCCTGTCACCCGCGCTCGACGCGCTTCTGGCCGACGCGCTCCGCAAGGACCGGGACGCCCGGCTCCGGAGCGCCGAGGAACTCGGGCGGCGGATCGGCGAGCTCCGGCCACCAGCCGCCGCCGCGATGCCGGGCACGGTGTCCCGGTGGGTGTGGGCGCTGTCGATCGCGGGCATCGCGGCCGTGGGCGGCCTGCTGGCACAGAACCGTGCGCGGGCAGGCCGTGAGGCGGCCCGCGCATCGCTCCCCGTGATCGCCGCTCTGGCGGACAGCGGGCGCTACGAGGAGGCGTACGCGCTGGCGACGGAGACCAGCCGGAAGCTGGGGGAGGACAGCACGGTCTCCCGTCTTCTCAGCGAGGTCACCGACGTCCTGACCGTGGAGTCCCAGCCGTCGGGAGCCCGGGTCCGGCTGACCCGTTTCCCCGAATCGGGAGCCGACACCGTCTCACGGGACGTGGGCACGACACCCATCCACGACCTCGAGGTCCCCCGCAGCGACTATCGCGTCGTGGTCTCCCTGGAGGGATACGTACCCGTCGAGAGGCTCGCCTCGAGCACGCAGATGCGCTCGGAGCTCGCCGTGTTCGGCGGATCGACCAGGATCGCACTGCATGTGCCGCTCCAGCCGATTGACGGAACTCCGGCCGACATGGTGTTCGTCCCCGGCGGCACGTACGAGCTGGTGAGCCACGCCGCACCGCGGGGCGACACCGCCGACCTCGACGCGTTCTTCATCGATCGGTTCGAGGTCACGAACGCGGACTATATGGCCTTCGTGCGGGCCGGCGGCTACGCGAACTCCGAGTACTGGGACGCATCCTTCGTGAGGGGTGGGCGGACGCTGTCGTGGGAGGAGGGGACGAAGCTGCTGGTGGACCGGTCCGGCCTACCGGGTCCGCGAACCTGGAGCGGAGGAGAGTTCCCCGAGGGCCAGGCGAGCCATCCGGTGTCCGGGGTCACGTGGTACGAGGCCGCGGCCTACGCGCGCTTCGTGGGCAAACAGCTGCCCACGTTGTACCAGTGGGAGAAGACGGCGCGGGACGGGCGGATCGCGCACCGCGAGGGCGTGATCCTGCCCTGGGGCTACGAGGGACCGGGCGAAGGCGTGCGGGAGCGCGCGGCATTCGCGACCACCGGCACCACGTCCGTGGATCGATACCCCTTCGGCATCAGCCCGTACGGTGCGTACGCCATGGCCGGCAACGTCCGCGAGTGGACCCGCACCGCGGCCGACAGCGGACACATCGCGACCGGTGGCTCGTGGCAGGACCCCGCCTACCTCTTCAACGCCATCGGCGTGTATGACGATCTCTTCGCGGCCTCCGACCTCGGGTTTCGTTGTGTCCGGCCGGCTCGACCCGAGGCGGACCGCGCGGGCGACGGCTTCATCGACCTGGCCCGCCGCACACCGACCTACCACCCGGTCGACTCCGCGACGTTCGTGGCACTCCTGACCCACTACCGCTACGACAGGACGCCCCTCGACGCGCAGGTCGTCGACCGGGTCGAAACACCCGATTGGGTGCGCGTGAAGGTGGCCTACGACGGGCCTGGGGACGACAGGGCGCTGGGCTATCTGTTCCTGCCCCTCAGGGCCACGCCGCCCTACCAGACGCTCGTGTTCATCCCGGGTGCGAGCGCCTTCTACGCGGAGACCGCGGCGGAGGCCGCGGAGTGGGTGCTGGGTCCCCTCGTGCGGGGAGGGCGGGCGGTTTTCGCGCCCGTGCTGCTCGGCATGCGCGAGCGTGCCTACGGCTCGACATTCACGGCACCCGAGCCGCAGACCGTGGCCTACCGTGACCTCATGGTCCAGCAGGCGACCGAGATGCGGCGCGGCATGGACTACCTCGAGACGCGCGACGACATCGACGCGGATCGCCTCGCGTACGTCGGCCTCAGCTTCGGGGCCGGCTCCCACCTCGTCTTCGCAGGCACCGACGACAGGTTCAAGGCCGTCGTGCTCCTCGGCGGCGGCATCGACGAGCGGCTCATGCCCACGTTGCCCGAGGCGAGCAGCGTGAACTTCGCCCCATGGATCCACCCGCCGAAGCTCCTCGTCAACGGCACGACGGACGACGAGCATCCCTGGCTGACGCGGGGCCTCCCCCTCTGGAACCTCCTGCGGCAGCCGAAGGAGCTCGTGCTCGTCCAGGGAGCGGGCCACGTGCCGCCTGTGGAGGCGAGGGTCCCCGCCATCACGAAGTTCCTGGATTCACATCTGGGGCGCGCGCGCTGAGGTCGAGCTCCCGCACGGCCGGAGCGAGCCCTCAGTCCCCCATCACGTACGCGAAGATCAGCGGCGCCACGATCATCGCGTCCGAGTTGATGTTGAAGCGCGGCGTATCCGCGCCTTCGAGCTTTCCCCAGGTGATCTTCTCGTTGGCCGGCGCGCCCGAGTAGCCGCCGTAGGACGGCTGCGCGTCCGTGATCTGGCAGAAGTACCCCCAGAAGGGCACGTCCATCTGCAGGTCCTGGATCATGCACGGTACCGCGCAGATGGCGAAGTCGCCGGCGATACCGCCGCCGATCTGGAAGAAGCCAACCGACGGCTTGCCCTCTTCCGCCCCGTGGTTGGCGACGTACCACTCGATGAGCTGCTGGAACTGCTCGGTCCCCGTCTTCACGCACGTGTGGTGCTTGATCTTCCCCATCATCACGTTGGCCGAGAAGATGTTCCCCGTGGTGGAGTCCTCCCACCCCGGCGCCCAGACGGGAATCCCCATCTCCTTCGCCGCCAGCATCCAGGAGTTCGCCGGGTCGATCTGGTAGTGCTCCTCGAGCGTGGGGTCGTCGAGCACCGCGAAAAGGTACTCGGCCGGGGTGTGCCGCTCCCCCGAGGCGGCGGCCTCGGACCACAGCTTGAGCAGACGCCGCTCCAGGTGCCGCATGATCGTCTCGGGGATGCACGTGTCGGTGACCCGGTTCATCCCGCGCTGGTAGAGCGCGACCTCGTCCCCCGCGGACAGCTCGCGCCAGGACGGGATGATCTCGTACTCCTTGTTCGCGAGCAGATTGAAGAGATCCTCTTCCAGGTTCGCGCCCGTGCACGAGATGGCGTGGACCTTCCCTGCACGGATCATCCGCGCCAGGATCACCCCGAGCTCACCGGTGGACATCGCCCCGGCGAGCGTGACCATCATCTTGCCGCCCCGCGCCAGGTGGTCTTCGTACGCGCGCGCCGCCCACACGGCCTCGCGCGCGTTGAAGTGCAGATAGTGCTGGTCCATGAAGTCGCGGATCGCGCCCAATCTTCTCTCCGGTCGGAGTGGTCGGTGCGCGTAGTGTACAGCGTCGCGCGTTCGTGAAAAACCGCTCACGGCGCACGCAGCCCGCCCCACGAGGGCCGGCGGCCGACCCCCACGACGATGTCGACGTTGCGGTCCTCGGCGGCAGAACGCACCATTGGCCCACATGATCGGCCTACCCCCCGCCTCACCACAGCCGTCGGAACCCGCTACGTTCTCGATCACGAGATCGTCGCCGGAGGCACGGCCACGGTGCACTTGGCCCTGGACGTGAACCGGCTCAGGCACTTGCAGGGGACACCATGACCGCGGGCACATTCTGGAGCGAGCTGAAACGGCGGAAGATCGTCCAGCGCGCTCTCGTATACGGCATCGTGGCATGGGTCGTCATGCAGGCCGCCGACATCGTGATCCCGGCGCTGAACATCCCCGAATGGGGCGTATCCCTCGTGGTGGTGCTTCTCGCCCTCGGTTTCCCCGTGGCCATGATCCTGGCCTGGATGTTCGACAGCCCCGTGGAGGTCATCAAAGGGCAGCGTCGGCCTCCGCGTTCGGCTAGAGACCGCCGGGGTGACGAAGAGGACGCGGGTCCCCGCTCCATCGCCGTGCTGCCTTTCGTCAACATGAGCGACGACAAGGAGAACGAATACTTCTCCGACGGGATGACGGAGGAGATCCTCAACGCGCTGGCCAAGGTCCCCGATCTGCGCGTGGCGTCCCGCACCTCCTCGTTCGCGTTCAAGGGCAGGGTCCAGGACGTGCTGGACATCGCCGACGAGCTCCGCGTCGACACGGTGGTGGAGGGAAGCGTGCGCAAGGCGCAGAACCGGGTCCGGGTCACGGCCCAGCTCATCAACGCCGACGACGGCTACCACCTCTGGTCCGAGACGTACGACCGGGACCTGGAGGACATCTTCAGGGTCCAGGACGAGATCGCCCGCTCCATCGTGGACGCGCTCAAGCTCGAGCTGGTGGGCGAGGAGAAGGAGCACCTGGTATCCCCGGAAACCGAAGACGTGGAGGCGTACACCCTCTACCTCAAGGGCCGCTTCTTCTTCAACCGGTACCAGGAGACGGACCTGCGCCGCAGCCTGGACCACTATGCCCAGGCCCTGACGCACGACCCGCGCTACGGACGGGCCTACGCCGGCATGGCCGACACCTGGATGCAGCTCGCCGACGACTGGGTGGCGCCGGAGACCGCCTACCCCGAGGCGAAGGCGGCTGCGGAGAAGGCCATCGAGCTCGACGACAGCCTGGCCGAAGCCCACACGGCGCGTGGCAAGGTGCTGGGTTGGTTCGAGTGGGATTTCGACGGGGCGGAGCTGGCGCTCCGCCGGGCCGTGGCGTCCAACCCGCGCTACGCCGACGCCCACTGGGGGCTCGCCAGCATCCTGCCCTCCAACGGGCAGATGGAGGGAGCCATCGAGGAGGCCCGGACCGCCCTGTCCCTGGACCCGCTGTCGGGGATCTTCAGTTATTGGCTGGCCCGCTTCCTCTACTTCGCCAGGCGCTACCGCGAGGCCAGGGAGGAGGCCACCCGGGCGGCAGAGCTGGATCCAACGTCGTTCCGCCCCCATCTGGTGCTGGGTCTCTGTCACCTCATGGAGGGACGGCCCGAAGACGCGCTGGCGTCCTTCCGCCGGTCGCTGGACGTGAGCGGCGTGCTGTCGGCCAACGCCTTCATCGCGAGGGCCCTGGTCGCTGCGGGGCGGGCGGACGAGGCCAGGACGCTACTGGACCGTCTGGAGTCGGGGGACGACTACGTGCGCCACGAGTTCATGGCGCCGGCCTACGCCGCGCTGGGAGACGTGGACCGGGCGCTGACCGCCCTGGAGACCGCGTACGAGGAGCGCTCGGCGGGGCTCGTCTACCTGCACGTGGACCCCAGCTACGATGCCCTGCGGGGAGAAGCGCGCTATCAGGACCTGGTGCGGCGCATCGGCTTGAAGTCGGGCTGATTCGCGGCGCCCTCGCGGCCGCCGCGGGGGGACCTCAGGCTCGCGGCGGACGGATGAACAGGTGGGTCCAGCGGGTGCCCTCGAGACCGACGCCGTGCTCGGTGAGGGCGCAGTTCTCGATGTTGGCCTTGTGGCCCGGGCTGCCCAGCCAGCCGGCGAGGACGGCCTCCGCCGTCGGATACCCCCAGGCGATATTCTCGGCGGCCGAGGAGTAGGACACGCCCGCGTCGGACAGCCGGTCGAAGGGTGACTTGCCGTCGGGGTTGGTGTGGTCGAAGAAGCTCCGGGCCACCATGTCTTCGCTGTGAGCCTGCGCCACCGTGGCCACCGCCGAATTCCATTGGAGCGCGGGGCAGCCGACCTCGATCCGGTGGGCGTTCATGAGCGAGACGAACCACTCCACCTCGGGGTCGGCGCCGGATCCGGGGCCCGTCGGGCTGTCACCGGCACAGGCCAGGAGGGCCAGGAGCGGCAGGGCGAGAAAGCGGGCCGGGTTCATGAAACACGCTCGCGGTCGGGTCGAAGGGGATGCTCTTCCATGTGTGTGACCCTGCCGGCGAGAGTGCAACGCCGACCTGCGGCCCCCGTTGGGCGGCTTCCCCCTCAGAACCCTCCTCCCCCGCCCCCGCCGCTCCCACCACCGCTGCTTCCGCCCCCACCCGATCCGGATGGACTGGAGGACATGGTGCTGCTGGCCGCCGTGGACATGGCGGTGAGGTCGTGGGTGAAGGAGGAGGCATGGAAGGCGCCCCCATGCGGTCCCGAGTACCACCGCGGCGGCTCGGAGTACATGCCCTCGAACGCCTTGGCCCACTTGCCCTCCGCCTTGAAGGCCATGGCGTAGGCCAGGAACCGCTCGAACATCTCCGGCGAGGTGATCATCCGCTTGTACCGGGGCTCCTCCACCCTCTCCAGGAACTCCTTGAAGCCGAGGGCCCACTCCCTGGCCCGGGCACCCTGCACGGTCCGGGCCGGCATGATCTGCGCGAAGACGAGGACGATGAGACCGCTCAGGCCGAAAGCGGTCCCCAGGGTGACCGGGTCCAGGATGGGCATAGCCCCCGAGTCGTTGGCCCAGATCGCTCCCGCCACCCCCCCGATCAGGAGGGCGCCCCCGCCCGCGATCCACCGCCCCTTCACCGTCTCGGGGTCCCGATCGTAGTGGCCCTTGCTCACGAGCTGCTCGTAGAGGGCTTTGCGGATGTCCTTCAGGTCCTTGTAGAACTTGTTCTTCAGGTCCGACAGCTCCACGGTCCCGTAGGTGGGTCCCCCTCCGGCTCCCTCCCCTTCGTCCGGCGTCTCGGCGCCGCCAGCGCCGAACAGCGTCTTCAGAAGGCCCCCCGAGGCCTTCGGGCCGGCGTCTTTGAAGAGCGCCCTCAGATACAGTCCCTCGTGGGTGGTGAGGCCGCCCCAGGCCTCCTCGGGTTTCTTCAGATGGAAGACGTACTCGGTGTGGGAGAAGATGCCCAGCGTCTTCGTCTCGACCTGCTGGATGTGGACGAACCCACGGACCGCCAGGTCCACCAGTGTGGCCGTGATGTCATGCATCTCCGCCTTGTGATCCACCAGCGTTCCGACCTCGGCGGGGCTGAGCCGCTCGGGCGGCTCGTACTGGACCGTGATGGCCCGGGCCTTCGGGTCCCTCCCCTTCCGCCCCCACTGCCGAAAGGCCAGGAGGAAAGCCAGGAACGGTAGCGCCAGAGGCCCCCAACGACCGGCACCCCGACCGAGCTGGGAGGCGGCGGCGGGCCGGGCCACCGTGCCCGGAGCCCAGCCCACCGCCACGGTGAGGCCTTCCCCGGGACCGAGGGACCGGGTCGCGTCGAAGGAGACGGTGCCGCCCCGCGTCGCGATGCGAACCGCCTTTTCCGTGGATCCCGCGGCGCCCGTGTACCCCGCCGACTGCGTGGGAGCCACGCCGTCCGGGAGCACGACACGTGCGCTCGCCCTTTCGATGGGGACTTCCCACCCGTTCCCGGTCGCGTTCCAGTAGAGCTCGTCCAGCGCGCCGACATCGCTCCCCTCCTGGAAGAAGCGGATGGCGTTGTGGACGACGTAGCGGATCACGACGGTACGTGTGGCGTCTTCCGCCCCGGGGATCCAGATCTGGAACCTGCGCATCCACCGGCCCTGGTTGGTGGCCTCGTACCGGAGCGGCTTTCCGGCCTCGTCGGTGACGCCGGTCAGATCCACGGCCAGACGCTCCCTGCCACCCTCGGCGGTCCGGTGCTCCAGGGAGAGGTTCCTGTAGATGCCGTTCCAGGACCCCGTGAAACGGGGGCGGATGGTCTCGGTGACCTGGACATCTCCGTCGGCCTCGACCCGGAGCTCGGCCTCGAATCGCTCGATCACCAGCGTTCGTTGCGCCACCAGCGGCGAAGTCAGGACCGGAACGGAGCCGGCCAGCAGCATCTCCGCCAGGAGCAGGACCCGGTAGGCTTTCATGGCTTCCACTCGTGCACGTGCCTTATCCGCCTTCAGTGAGAGACCGGCTCCATCCCCTTCCGCAACACCCGCCCTGCCCGCACGTCCTGGAACTCCCCGTCGCGGATCGCGGCCTGCCCGTTCACGAAGACCCACACCATCCCTTCCGCGAGCTGATGCGGCTCGGTGTACGTGGCGGTATCGCGCACGCGATTCAGGTCGAACACCACGACGTCCGCGGCGGCGCCGGCGCGGAGGATGCCCCGGTCGGGCATCCGGTACACCTCTGCCGGCAGCGACGTCATGCTGCGGACCGCGGTCTCCAGGGGGATCGTCCCCTTCTCCATGGCGTACAGACGGATCTTGCGGGGAAAGGCACCGTACGAGCGCGGGTGCGGGACCCCCTCCTGCCACGGCACGAGATCGCCGTCCGAGCTCGTCATGGTCCACGGCTGCGCCATGAGCGTCTCGACGTCGCCGTCGTCCATGTTGTACGAGACGATGCTCGCGCTGCCCCGTCGGATGATGTCCACGGCGACCTCCAGCGCGTCCTGCCCCCGCTCCCTCGCCACATCGCTCAGCCGCTTGCCCTCGATGGAGGGATCGGGACGGAAGCGGCGGAACTGGATGCGGTCGGCGCCGCCGCGCCGCGCCAGGTTCTCCACCATCCCCTCGTGGATGCGCGCCATGTCGGCGGGACGGGCCATGCGGGCCATCAGGGAGTCCCTGCCGCCGGCCTGTGACCAGCGCGGCAGCAGCGCGGCGTCGAGTCCGGTCGCGGACGCCGTGTAGGCGTACTGGTCGGCGAACACCTGCACGCCCACCTCACGCGCCCGCTCGACGCGCCGCACGATCGCCTGGCCGTAGCCCCACACGTCCGGTCCGAGGGCCTTCACGTGCGTCAGGACCGCGGGGATGCCGGCCACGCGACCCACCTGGATCACCTCGTCCACGGCGGCCATGAGCCCCACCGAATAGCTGGACTCGTCGCGGATGTGGCTCTGATAGCCACCGCCGTACCGGGCGACGATCTTGGCCAGATCCTCGATCTCGGCCGGCTTGGAATAGAAGCCCGGCACGTAGAACGTCCCGCTAGACATCCCCCACGCGCCTTCCTCCATCCCCGCCCGCACCAGCTGCTCCATGCGCTGCATCTCGGCGGGCGTCGGGTCGCGGTCGTCCGAGCCGAGGACCGCGTCGCGCACCGAGCCGTGGGACACGAACTGCGCGACGTTGACGCCGATGCCGTCCTTGAGCAGGTCGCGGCGCTGCTGGGCGAGGTCCACCGGCCCACCGCCGTCGGGGTTGGCAAAGATCGTCGTCAGGCCCTGGACCAGGAGGGGGCGCGCGTGGCTGAGCCCCGGCGTGGCCAGGCCGCCGCCCGCGTGGGTGTGCGTGTCGATGAAGCCGGGGGTCACGTACAGCCCCGTGGCGTCCACGACCTCGTCGGCCTGGACGTCGCCGAGATCGCCCACCGCCGCGATGCGATCACCGCGCAGGAGGACGTCCGCGTAGATCCACGGGTTCCCGGTTCCGTCCATCACCCTCCCGTTGCGGATGAGGATCGTGTGCTCCTGGGCGGCGGCCCGTGCCGCACCCAGGGAAAGGAATGCCATCGCCGCGAGGGCGAGCGAACGTCGGATCATCGTGAATCTCCCGAAGCCCTGCGTGTAGAGTTCATCCCAAAACGGTCCGCTCCCTCCAGGAAGACCCGCGCGTCGACGGCCTCGGCCCCCGTCGCGTAGACGAAGAGGGGGTTCACCTCCACCTCGGAGACATCCTGGTTGTCGAGGAGGCAGCGCGCCACCGCGCCCGTGGCGGCCACCACCGCGCCGACGTCCGCCGCGACCCTCCCCCGCGCGCCGGCGAGCAGGCCGTAGGTGCGCAGCTCGCCGAGCATCTCGCGGATGTCGTCGTCCTCGACGGGGAGCACCCGGTGAACGACGTCCCGGAGCACCTCTACCCAGATCCCCCCCGTCCCCAGCGTCAGCATGGGCCCCACGTCCGGGTCGCGGCGTGCGCCCACCAGGAGCTCGGCCAGGGGGGAGGCCAGCATCGGCGAGACGAGGACACCGTCGATGCCCGGCTCGAGTCCGTTCTCTTCCAGCCAGCGTGACGCACGTCGCTCGATGGCGGCGAACGCCTCCGCCGCCTCGGCGGCGGACCCGATGCCCAGGGCCACGCCGCCCGCGTCCGTTTTGTGCGGGATCTTCGGGGACACCACCTTGAGCGCAACCGCGGTCCGCATCCCTTCGACCGCAGCGGCGGCTTCCCCGGGGGTCGCGCACAGCGCAGCGGGGGGGAACGGCATCCCCGACGCGCGCAGGAGCGCCCGTGCCTCCGGCTCCGTCAGCGCATCCCGGCCGGCGGCGCGCGCGGCGGCCACGACGCCGTTCGCCCGCAGGTCCTTCACGCGGCGGCCCGCGGCGGGAGCCACGGCCTCCGGCTGCGGAGCGTCGCCGTCGAAGAGCCCGCGGTCCGGTCGCCAGGCGGGTCGCGCCAGCACGCGGCCTCGGCGCCAGGTCTCGCCGATGCACCGGCACGCGACCTCCAGCGACTCCACGACCGGGACATGGCCACGGCCGAGCAGCTCGAGAGGCGTGCTGGAGTGCGATGCGTACATGGAGTGCACGACCAGCGGCTTGCCGACGTTGCGCATGATATCGGCCATCGCTTTGGCCGCCCGCCCCTCGGGCTCGGTGAGCACGTCGGCGAAGCGGATCCCGTAGCCACCGAAGAGGCCGACGACCAGGACGCCGCCCACGGCGCCGTCCGATGCCACCACCTCGAGCGCCCGGGCGAACATCTCCGGATCGGCGTCCGCCGCACCCGCCAGGTCCACGGGGTTGGTCACCGCGGCCGCCCGACCGAGGAGGACACGAAGCGCCTCACGGGTTCCGTCGGAGAGTCGGGCCAGGGGGACGCCCAGGTCGGACAGCGCGTCCGCGGCGAGCGTGCCCTGCCCGCCCCCGTCCGACAGGATGGCGATGTCGCGGCCGCCCTGGACCGCGGGCTGGGTGGCGAGCGTCTCGGCCAGGTGCAGCAGCTCGTCCGTGCGCGTGACCTCGACGACCCCGGCCTGCCGCAGCCCCGCCCGGAGACGGTCGTATTCCCCCGCCACCGCGCCCGTGTGGGAGCGCGCCGCCGCTTGACCGGTCGCGGAGCGCGCGCCCTTGAGCACCAGCACGGGCTTCGCGCGCGCTACGCGCGCGGCCACCTGGAGAAAGGCGCGTGCGTCCCGGAAGCCTTCCACGTAGCACACCACCGCCCGGGTGTCCTCGTGTCGGCCCAGGAAGTCGAGGTACTCGTGGAAGCCGAGGTCCAGCTCGTTGCCGACCCCCACCGCGACCGCGATCCCCTCCTGTGAACGCGCGGTGACCTCGTTCATGAGGGCGAGGGCGATGTTGCCCGACTGCACCAGGAGGGAGAGTGAGCCCGGCCGAACGTCCCTCGCCCCGATCAGGTTCAGCCCGAAGGGGAGGTTGAGGATGCCGGAGGTGTTCGGGCCCACCACCCGCACGCCGTGGCGTCGTGCGGCCTGGAGCAGACGTTCCTCGAGCGCCGTCCCCTCTTCGCCGGACTCCCGAAAGCCCACCGCGAGCACGACCACCCCCCGCACGCCGCGCTCGCCGCACGCTTCCACGGCCTCGGGAACGCTCGCGGCCGGCGTGCAGATCAACGCCAGATCCGGAGCCTCGGGGAGCTCCGCGACCGAAGCGTGCACCTGCAGGCCGAGGATCTCTCCGCCGCGGGGGTTCACGGCGTGGACCCTTCCGGCGAAGCCGGAATCCCTCAGCGCCCGCAGCACCTGGAACCCACGTTTCCTGGGATCCGACGACGCCCCCACCACCACCACCGACCGGGGAAAGAAGATCGGGTCGAGGGGATGACCCACACGGGCCCGACGCTCACTCACCCGTGAAGCGGGGCGGGCGCTTCTCGTGGAACGCGTCCACCCCCTCCTTCCAGTCGGCCGTGCCGAAGATCTCCTCCAGCGCGCGGGCCTCGAGGCGCAGCGCCGTCTTCCGGCGCATCGCTCCCGCCGGTCCGATGAGCCGCTTGGCCCACGCCAGCGAGCGTGGCGCCTTCTCGGCCAGCCGACCGGCGAGCGCGCGCGCCTCCTCCATCACGCGCTCCTTCGCCGCGGCGCGGCTCGCCACCCCCCACGCGGCGGCCTCCGTCCCGGTGAAGAAGTCGCCCAGGTAGACCAGCTCCCGCGCCTTGAGGGTGCCCACCCGCTCGGCGAGCGTGTAGATGACGCCCCCGCCCACGAAGGTGCCGAGGGAGATCTCGGGAAAGCGGAGCTTGGCATCGTCGGCGACGATCATGAAGTCCGACGACAGCGCCATCTCCAGTCCCGCGCCGATGGCGTGCCCGTTCACGGCCGCGACGACGGGCTTGGGCCCGGCCTGCAGGCGGTGGTTCACGCGCTGCGCGGTCCGCACGTAGCGCTTGCGCTCCTCCCCCGTAGGCGGCCCGGATCCGTGGGACTTCAGGTCGGCCCCGACGCAGAACGCCCTTCCCTGGCCGGTGAGCACCACGCAGCGCACCTCGCGGTCGGCCTCGGCGCGGCGCAGCTCGTCCAGGAGGCGCTCGTACATCGGGAGGCTCACGGCGTTCAGCCGGTCGGGGCGGTTGAGCGTGAGCAGGAGGATGGAGCCGTCCCGCTGGGCGAGGACCGGCTCGTCGACAGGGCCGTGGCGGCCCTCGGACGGATGCGACATGCGCGTTGCGGTTCCGGTGCCGGAGGACCCGATTGCTCCTCGAACGAGGGAACATCGAGGGTCGCGCCGGCGAAAGATAGGGGGCTCGTACGAGAACGATCCGCGCCGCGACGGGGCGGGCGGGGAGAACCGGACGGAGGAGGCGGTCGCTGAGGGACGCTGCTGAGCTCGCGACGCTGCTGCGCAGCCTGGACGGGCGGGGATACAAGGCCTACAAGTCCATCGCCGGAAGCTGGGCGTTCGGGGGCTTCACCCTCGATGTCGACCACGTCCAGGGCGATCCCTTCGCCGCCCCGAGCCGCATCCGCGTGACGGTCCCTCCCCCCGTCGCCGCGTTGCCCGACGAAGCCGTCCGCAGCCGATCCCGGGCCCTGGGCACCGCGGCCTTCCTGGCTCGAGCCCTGGGCCACGCCGCGCGCGCCGCACCGCGCGTGGGAGGCAGCGGGCGGAGCGGGGAGATCGAGGTCGAGTCGCCGGGCCAGGAGGTCCTCCCCCAGACCGCGGTCCAGGTGGATTCGTCGGGCGGGGTGGAGGCGCGGTTCGGGGTGGGGCTGCCGGCCGGGGGACGCCGCATCCTGGGCACCCAGGCGGCCACGCTCGTCACCGAGCGCCTGCCGGCGCTGGTGCGCGAGTCGCTCTTCGCGGCGGCCCACGACCCCTCGGACCTGGTGCGCCACGCCGAGATCAACGAAGACGCCGACCACCTGCGCGCCGCCCTCGCGGCCCGGGGCCTCGTCGCGTTCGTGGCGGACGGCGCCGTGCTGCCCCGGCGGAGCGGCGTGGACGACCGGCCCCTCGAGGGGGGCGAGGTCGTCCCGTTCCGCTCTCCCGGATCGCTGCGCGTCGTGCTCGAGGCGCCCACCGCCGGCTCCGTGGCAGGCATGGGCGTGCCGGTGGGGATCACGCTGGTGGTGGGAGGCGGCTTCCACGGCAAGAGCACGCTGCTACGTGCGCTCGAGGCCGGCGTCTACAACCACCGTCCGGGCGACGGGCGGGAGCGTGTCGTGAGCGACCCGGACACCGTCAAGGTAAGGGCCGAGGACGGCCGAGCCGTCGCGGGTGTGGACATCTCACCCTTCATCGACGGCCTGCCCCTCGGACAGGACACCCACCGCTTCACGACGCCCAACGCCTCCGGCTCCACCAGCCAGGCCGCCACGATCGTGGAGGCACTCGAGTCGGGCGCGCGCGCACTCCTGGTCGACGAGGACACGTCCGCCACGAACTTCATGCTCCGCGACCGGCGCATGCAGACGCTGGTGCCCAAGGAGGCGGAGCCGATCACGCCGTTCGTCGATCGCGTGCGCGAGATCCAGGAGACCCTGGGGGTCAGCACCGTCCTCGTCCTGGGCGGCAGCGGTGACTACCTCGACGTCGCCGACACCGTGGTGGCAATGCGCCGGTACGAGCCGCACGACGTCACGGCCGAAGCCCGCTCCGTGGCGGCGGCGAACCCCACCGGGCGGGAACGGGAGGCGGGTCCGCCGTTGCGTCTTCCCGAGCCGCGCCTGGTGGAGGGCTCGTGTCTCGACCCGCGCCGGGGGCGGCGGGCGGTCCACGTGAAGGTGCCCGACCTGCGCACGCTCCTCTTCGGGCGCGACACGGTGGATCTGGGCGCCGTGGAGCAGATCGTGTCCCGGAGCCAGATCCGCGCGATCGGCAACGCTCTCGCCCTTCTCGCCCGTTCACTCGACGAACGCCGCCGTACCATCCCCGAGCTCCTCGGCGAGATCGAGGCGCGGGTCGCCGAGGGCGGCCTCGACGTCCTCGACGAGCGTCGGCCGGGAGACCTGTCCGCGTTCAGGCGCCACGAGCTGGCGGCGGCCTTGAACCGCCTTCGCTCGTTGCGTGTAGTCTGACCACATCCGGGTCCCCTCAGGGAACCCCGTCGAGGAAGGAGAGACTCCGATGACCCGCCGATCCACACCCGCGCTCCGGACGACGGGCCTGCTGTCCGCCGCCGCCCTCACCCTCCTCGCGACCGCCCGGACGGGGGCCGCCCAGGAATCGGCCACGGCGCTCCAGCCGGTGACCTCGGTGGAGGGCATCACCGAGTACCGGCTGGACAACGGCCTGCGCGTCCTCCTCTTCCCGGACGACTCCAAGCCGCAGGTCACCGTGAACATCACGTACTTCGTCGGCTCGCGGCACGAGGGCTACGGGGAGACGGGGATGGCCCATCTCCTGGAGCACATGGTGTTCAAGGGAACGCCGACCCACCCCGACATCATGCAGGAGCTCACCGAGCGCGGCGCCCAGCCCAACGGCACCACCTGGTACGATCGCACGAACTACTTCGAGATCTTCCCGGCCTCGAGGGACAACCTCGAGTGGGCGCTGGACCTCGAGGCGGACCGGATGGTGAACTCGCTCATCGCGAAGAAGGACCTCGACTCCGAGATGACCGTCGTCCGCAACGAGATGGAGGCCGGCGAGAACAGCCCCCAGAACATCCTCACCGAGCGGGTGCTGTCCACCGCGTACCTCTGGCACAACTACGGGAACTCGACCATCGGCGCCCGCTCCGACGTGGAGGACGTGCCCATCGAGCGGCTGCAGGCGTTCTACCACAAGTACTACCAGCCGGACAACGCGATGCTGGTGGTGGCGGGCAATTTCGATGCCGACCACGCCCTCGACGTGATCGCCGGGAAATTCGGCTCGATTCCCCGGCCGGACCGCACCGGCGCCAACCACCTCTACGCGACCTACACCGAGGAGCCGACGCAGGACGGCGAACGCATGGTCACGCTGCGGCGCGTGGGCGATGTGAAGGTCGTCACGACCATGTACCACGTGCCGCCGGGATCCCACCCCGACTTTCCGGCCGTGGACGTGCTGACCTACGTGCTGGGGGACAGCCCCTCCGGAAGGCTCTACAAGGCCCTGATCGAATCGAAGCTCGCCACCAGCACCGCGGCCTACGCCTACCAACTCCGGGACGCCGGCCCCTTCTTCGCCTTCGCCGAGGTCCGCAAGGACGGCGACCTGGACCGGGCGTGGAGCACCCTGAACGAGACGGTCGAGGGCGTGCTGACGAAGCCGGTGACCGGCGAGGAGGTGAATCGCGCCAAGGCCACGCTCCTCAAACAGATCGAACTGGCGTTCAACAACTCCGCGGGGATCGCCCTGCAGCTTTCGGAGTGGGCGGCGATGGGCGACTGGCGCCTCCTCTTCCTCTACCGCGACGGCCTGGAGAAGGTGACCGCCAACGACGTGAACCGGGTGGCGCAGGCCTACCTGAAGCCCGACAACCGCACGGTCGGCCTCTTCTACCCGACCGACGACCCCGATCGGGCCGAGATCCCGGAGGCGCCCGACGTCGCGGCGATGGTGCAGGGCTACGAGGGGCGCGAGGCGGTCGCGGAAGGCGAGGCGTTCGACCCCAGCCCCGCCAACGTGGACGCGCGCACGACCACGCACACGCTCCCCAACGGCATGGAGGTCGCGTTGCTGCCGAAAGAGACCCGGGGCGACGCCGCCGTGATCCGTCTGCGCCTGCAGTTCGGCGACGAGCGCTCGCTCACTGGGCGCGGCGCCGCCGGCGACCTGGCGGGCGACATGCTCATGCGCGGGACAGAGCGGCATACCCGCCAGGAGATCCAGGACGAGCTGGACCGGTTGAAGGCGTCGGGAGGGCTCGGGGCGACCGTGACGCAGGGCACCGGCCAGTTCGCGACGGTGCGGGCCAGCGTCCCGGACGTCATCCGCCTCGTGGCGGAGATCGCCAGGATGCCCTCTTTCCCCGAGGACGAGTTCCAGGTGTTGAAGGAGCAGCGGCTCGCGCAGTACGAGGAGGCGCGCTCCGACCCGGGCACGCTCGCCCAGATCGCGCTCCAGCGCCGGATGTCGCCGTGGCCGGAGGGCCATCCCAGGTACGTCGGGACGATCGACGAGGAGATCGCCGCACTCCGGGGCGTGACGCTCGACCAGGTGAAGGCCTTCTACCGCGACTTCTACGGCCCGCAGTCCGGCAACCTCGTGGTCCTGGGCGACTTCGACCCGGCCACGGTGCGCGCGGCCATCGAGGAGGCCTTCGGGGACTGGTCCAGCCCACACCCCTACGAGCGGATCGCGACGCCCTTCCGCGACGTCCCCGCCGACGAGATCCGGATCGAGACGCCGGACAAGGCCAACGCCTACTTCCTGGCCCAGCAGAACCTCGAGCTGACCGACACCGACCCGGACTATCCGGCCCTGATGCTGGCGGGCTACATGATCGGTGGCGGGGTGCTGAACTCGCGTCTCGCCCGTCGCATCCGTGTCCAGGACGGGCTGTCGTACGGCGTCGGCGGGGGCATCAGCGGCCATCCGGTCGACCCGGCAGGTGCGTTCAGCGCGATCGCGATCTACGCGCCCGAGAACGCCGACAGGCTCGAGGCGGCCTTCAAGGAGGAGGTTCAGAAGGTGCTCACCGACGGCTTCACGGCCGACGAGGTGGCCACGTCCAAGCAGGGCCTCCTGGAGAACCTGCAGCTGTCGCGCGCACAGGACGGCTCGTTGGCCGGACAGATCTCGTCGAACCTGTACTTCGACCGCACCTTCGAGTTCGACGCGGCGCTCGAGGACCGGATCCGGGCGCTCACCGTGGAGGAGATCAACGCGGCGGTGCGCCGCCACCTCGACCTGTCGAAGATCACGATCGTGAAGGCCGGCGACTTCGCGGGCGCCAAGGCGAAGATCGGGGATTCTTGAAGGAGGGTGTCCGCGCTGACCCGTCCCTGAGGGCGGCCACCCTTCCCGGGCCGCCCGCTCCCCTCGGCGCCGCCGAGGCGCCGGTGGTCCGCGTCGCTGTCGCCGGCCCGAACCCCTTCCTGCTCGAAGGGGAGCGGGTCGCGGTGGCCGGCTCGGAGCGGGGGGGAGCGGCGTCGCTCAGGATCGACGGCCGGGTCGTGGCGGCGGACCTCGTCACCGACGCCGGCCCCGCGGCCAACGTCGTCGTGGGGCCGGCCACCCTGCGCCGGGAGCTCCCGGGAACGCGCGGAACCGTCATCGAGCACCTCCTGGCCGTGCCGGCGCTTCCCATCGTGGCGGTGCAGTGGAGCGCCCCGCCCGGTGCCCGCGCCATGTCCGGGCTCGCGCTCGAGCTGACGCTCCTACCGGGGGCCCGGGGACTCCGCTACCGAGCCGACGGCGCGGGGCTCCGCGCCACGTGTGAAGACGACGACACCGTCGTGGACGCCGTCGTCCACCCCCAGCCGTCCGAGTGGTCGGTGGGGGAAGTGGACGGTGGGGGCATCCGCGCCCGTGCGATCGTGGAAGCCGACGGGCCCGTCACGCTGCTGATCGCCGCGGGCTCGGCGACGCAGGTGGAACGCGCGCTGGCGGCCGCGCCCTACCTCCCCTCCCACGAGATCCGCGCCGCGGCTGCGGCGGACCCGGCGAAGATGGACACCCTCGTCGTGCGGAGCGGCGTGGGCGAGCTGGACGATGGCGTCGTGTGGGCGACCGCGCGCGTGCACGCGGCGCTGAGGAGGACGACGGTCGACGACGCCGGGGCGGTCTTCTGGTCCGGCGTCGGCGCGCTGGCCGTCGGTGACGTGGAGAGCGCGAAGCGGGCCCTCGCCCTTCTGGGACGACTCGAACGACCGGAGCCGCTCGCGGTCCTCCTGGCCGCCCGGTATGCCCTCGCCTCGGGCGACCAGGGACCGGCGTTGGAGCACCTGGACGCGCTAGGCCCGGAAAGGTTGGAGGCCCTCCGTCGCGACGGCAGCGAGGCGTGGGGCGGATGGCAGACGGCCCTCCGCTCCCTCGCCGATGCGCTCCACCAGTCCGCGTCTCCGTCCGAGCTCGACGGACTGCGAGCGCAGGCGGCGCGACCTTCCGCCGTCACCGGCGGCGGGGTGCGGCTCCCGATGGCGGGCGGAGCTACGGCAGCCCCCACGTCGTGGACGGCATACCTCTTCGGCGTGGGGGATGGTGGGATTGCGCCCCCGGCCGGCCGGCCTCCGCGCGGCGCGGTTCCGTGGAGCACGTTGCGCGCGGGCGGGGCCGACGCCGGCTACGCCGCGTGGCGGCAGGCGCTGTCGGAAGGCCTTGCGGGAGGCCCTGCGGGCCGGGGCACGTGGGACCCGTCACCGGCGCCATGGTCGGCGGGAGCACCCGCCGCCGGCGCGCTCCTGGCGACGCTCGCCCACGGGCTGCTGGGGATCGACCCGGATGCACCGTCCGGACGGCTGCGGTTGGCCCCCGCGCTACCCGACCACATCCGGTCGTTCACCGTGGAGAACATCCGCGTCGCCGAGGCGCGGGTCGGTCTCGCGTACCGGCGCGAGGGGCGGGTCCACCGCTACCGGTTGGAGCCGCTGGGCGGACGCATCCCGGTCATGGCCGTGTTCGAGCCGTCCCTCCCCGTGGGGAGCGTGACGTCCATCCTGGTGGACGGCGCCGAGGCCGACCTCGAGCGCTCGGCCGAAGAAGGGCGGACGCGCCTGCGGGTCCAGCTCCCGCTGGACGCGGCGCGCACGCTCGAGGTCGAGGGAAGTTGACGATCAGCCCTTCGGGCCGTAGCCGTGCTCCGCGAGAAGCTCGCGCAGGCGAGCTTCCCGGTCGGGCAGGGCGGTACGCGAGATCGTCCGGGCGAAGTCGATGCGATCCGCTTCGGTGACCTTGTCCAGCACGGAGATGGGCGCGCCGTAGCGCAGAAGGATGCGCTTGGCGTCGACGGCCACCATATCGCTCAACTTCGCCCCCTGTCCAATCGCTCGGATGAAGTGGGTGAAAACAGTTTAGGATAACAAGATAGAAGGATCCCGGCAAACGCTTGTTCCGGGGAGCGGGCTCCGGTCAGCTCCGATCGATCACGACCGTGTGCGTGTTGCCCACGGAGAAGACGATCGCGCTCCCCAGCAGCTCGACGAGCGCGTTGCCCAGGAGCGGGTCGTCGACCACCACCGACACGCCGATGAGCGTGGTGGTGCCCGGATCTCCCGGCAGGCCGCCGGGGAGGCTCCAGTTCTCGAAGTCGAGCTGGTAGCCGTCCCGATCGAAGGAGTAGCCGTCCGGGAGGTACTCGACGAGCTCGGGCGGCACCGTGCCGGCCGCCGTCTCCGCGGGCCAGCCGTGGAAGTTCGCCTGGTAGTTCTGCGTGGCCACCCGCACGACGTCCATGTCTCCCACCAGCTCGGTGGCCCGGGCCCGCAACAGGATGTTCTTCATGTTCGGGATGGCCAGACCCGCGAGAATCCCCACGATGGCCGCCACGACCAGCAGCTCTATCAGCGTGAATCCCCCCCGCCGATCGTCGGGCTTGCTACGGGCGCGGCGCAGCGTGGGCCGGCTGTTCTCCGGGCGCCTGGGCAGAGGCATGGTCATCCCCCTGTGAGCTTGTTGACGGCGGATCCCACGAACTCGTCGGCGGGCTCCGTCGAGTCGTAGACGACGGCCTCTTCGCCGGCTGTCGCCACGAGCTGATACCTGTTGGCGCCCTGTCGGCGGTACTCCACCCCGGGAACGGTGCTTCCCGCATCCGACAGCACGTCCGGAAGCCGCCCGTGCTTGACGCGGTAGTCCTCGACGCGCCGGATCTGCAGGTACATGGCCAGGCGGAGGCTCTCGACGGCGTGGGAGGGGTCCGGCGGTTCGATGGGGTCGATCGTCGCCCACCTTGGAGGCGCGACGAGGAGGTAGAGCGCGAGGACCGAGAGTTGGATGCCGAGCGGGAGCATCCACCTTGGCTGCTTCTTCCGGGGCGGCTTCTCCTTGATCGCCTTCTCGCGCTCGGCCGCGTGCTTCATCACCGCGGCGAGCGCCTCGGCCGTATCCTGGCCGCGCGCCTCGTCCTTGGCGTGATACGGGCGTACCTGGTCCTCGGAGCTCATTCCCGGGGGACTCCGGACGGCGATGCGGGCGGAAGAATCGGCATGTTCTCTACAAACTATGCCTGGACGGCGGCTCCGCCCAAGAGGCGAAGGCAACGTCGTGCGGAGGAAGATCTTAACGGAGGTGGCCGCCCCGGCGAAACCGCAGGGCGCGGCCGGGGTCGACGGGCCCGACCGCCGTCCGTAGCTTGACCTCATGACGCCTCCGCCCGCGGGTCTGTCCCGTTCCGTCGAGGACTACCTCAAGGCCATCTACGGCATCTCGGAGCAAGGGGAAGCCGCCTCCACCAGCGCCATCGCCGACGCGCTGGCGGTGCAGCCGGCGTCCGTGACCGGGATGGTGAAGCGCATGGCGGAGTCCGGTCTCCTCGAGCACGCCCCCTACCGCGGGGTGCACCTCACCGAGCGAGGGATCCGCGAGGCTCTCAAGGTGCTTCGCCGCCACCGGATCATCGAGACATACCTGTGCGAGCGGCTCGGCTACGCATGGGAGGACGTGCACGGTGAGGCGGAGCGCCTCGAGCACGCCGCCTCGGACGTCCTGGTCGAGCGCATGGACGCGGCGCTCCAGTTCCCGAGCCACGATCCGCACGGGGCGCCGATCCCGACCAGCGGCGGCGAGATCGAGAGCACGGACGTCCTGACCCTCGCCGACGCGCCGCCGGGGTCGGTGCTGCGCGTGCGCGCGGTCCGTGACGAGGATCCGGACGGGCTCCGCTTCATCGAGGCCGCGGGGCTGACCCCGGGTGCACGCATCCGGGTCGAAACGGGCGAGGAGTCGGAGGAGACCGTCGCCGTGACGGTGACCGGCGACGGCGAGCACGTCCATGTACTCCGCCGGGACCTCGCCGCGCTCATCTACGTGGTCACCGCCGGGAGCTGACCGATGGGCCACTCCTCCCCAGCGGTCGTTCTGGGCGTCGCCGGCGGCAGCGGCTCGGGCAAATCCACCGTGGTGCGGGAGGTGTGCCGTCTGCTCCACCCGAGGACGGCGAGCATTCTGCACCACGACGCCTACTACCGGGACGTGGGACACCTCCCCTTCCCGGAGCGCGTTTCCGTGAACTTCGACCATCCGGACAGCCTCGAGACCGAGCTGATGGTCGAGCACGCGCGGAGCCTGATGGACGGCAGGCCGGTGGACGTGCCCATCTACGACTTCTCGCGCCACGTGCGCCGCCCCGAGACCGAGCGGTACGATCCGGCCGCGGTCGTGATCCTGGACGGGATCCTGGTGCTCGCGGATGCGCGCCTGCGTGACCTGATGGACCTCAAGGTGTTCGTCGACACGGAAGCCGACCTGAGGCTGATCCGGCGCATCCGACGCGACGTGCTCGAGCGCGGCCGCAGCGCGGATTCGGTCATCACGCAGTACGAAGCGACCGTTCGTCCCATGCATCTCGAGTTCGTCGAGCCCAGCAAGCGCCACGCGGACCTGGTGGTGCCCGAGGGGGGGTTCAACCGGGTCGCGGTCGACCTGGTCGTCGCGAGGCTCCGCTCGCTGATGGCCGGGAAGGACGCTCCGGCGCGCGTGTGAGCCGGATCAGCCGCCGCACGGGGGCGCGCCCGCCGCGGGCCCCGTGGAATCCGTCAACACGTACACGGCGCGCGTCACCGAGGAGCCGAACACACCCGTGCCGTCGCCACGCAGGCTGGGGATGCGCACCTGCCCGGAGGGATTGAAGTTGCCCCCACGGATCCAGTTCACGTAGTTGCGATCGGCCGCGGTGATCGTCACCCGCCCGCTCGCACCCCCCGGAAGGCCTTTCTGGAGCTCGAGGGCCAGGGCCTGGTCCAGCTCGAAGCGATCGAACACGCCGAACTCGCCCGGAAAGACGATGGTGGTGTCCTGTGCCGACACCGAGACCCCGAGCAGGTAGAGCGGATCGTTCTCGACCGGGATGCCCTTCGGCTCCAGGGCGTCGCGCAGCCCAGAAAGGAACGTCTCGTCGACGTACGCCCACGCCCCGGCGGAGCGGGTCCAGCGAAGCTCCAGGGGCGTCGACGGCTCCTGCAGGCAGCGCGGCGGGAACACGTCGTACGTCCCCGGCGGGGGCGTCAACAGCGTGAAATCCCCCGGGATCACGGTGGTGCCGCGAATCACGCCGCCGTCCGCGAGCGTGATCTCCAGATCCAGCGTATCGCCGGAGTGGATCCGATAGGACACGCCGTCCTCCGCCCAGTAGCATGTGCCCGTGCCGTCCACCGGTGTCGACCGCACGCAGTTCCCCACCTCCGTCTCGGCCATCTCCAGCGAATATCCGTCCCTTCGCGTGATGACGACCCGGGCGCCGGGCACCGGTCGGGAGGCGCCCGTCGCACCCTCGAGCGTGCGGTGCAGGAACGCGGTCGCGTGGTCCGGGGTGGGAGCGAACCCCAGCTGGACGTAGGCCTCGGCCACCACCACGTCGTCGGCCTCCACGAGCGTGATTTCCTGCAGCTCGCAGGCGGCCGTCGCGATCACCGCCGCTCCCAGGGCCATGCTGGCCACCCTCCGCACGCACCGCATCAGAAGTGCACCTCGAGCCCGAACGTGGGCAGGAGGGGGAACATGGAGATCCCCGCGCGAACGGGAGGCTGCTCGGAGTACTGGTAGAAGTAGAAGAGCACGTTCTTCCGGTTGTACATGTTGAGCACGTCCACGTAGGGAACCAGCGTGCCCCACGACCTCGTGAGCGTCTTGCGCGCGCTCAGGTCGAGCCGGTGGTAGGTGGGATACCGTTCGGCGTTGCGCTCGCCGAGGTAGACGGCGTAGTCGCCAAAGTTGTCCGTCGAGTTGGCGGAGCCGGCCCAGTCGAGCAGCCCTCCCCATTGCACGAAGTTCGGGGAGTAGACCGCGTAGGCCCCCAGGGCCCGCGTGTACGGAGTCCCGGTCCCCACGTTCCAGCGTAACCCGCCGTCCCATCCCCACGGCATGGGAAAGCGGAGCACGAGATCCACGTCCAGGCGCCGATCGAAGATCGGAGGGTAGGTGACCTCGGGCGCCGGCCGGACCGGGGACAGCAGATCCGGGAAGGTACGCTCGGCCTTCAGGAAGGATACAGCCAGCCACCCGTTCACGTCTCCGGCCTCGCGGCGAATCATCAGATCCGCCCCCCAGGAGCTGCCGTGGCCCGTGAGGATGTCGTCGAGCGGGTCGTTGGGGTCGTCGCCGGAGTTGATGGTGACCACCCCGTCGAAGGAGCGGACATACCCTTCCAGGGAGAGGAACCATTCCTCGCGCGGGTATCCCTCCACCCCGAGCTGCAGCTGGTCCGACACAACGTGCGGCGCGCGTGCGCCGGCCAGCACCCAGATGTCGAGGCCGAGGGGGAGCTCCTCGTCGCGGAGCGAGTGCACGTACTGGGTGTAGCGTCCTGCCGCCAGCTTGATGGCGCCGTCGCCCCCGGCGAAGAACCGCTTCACCGCCAGCCGGGGTGACACCTCCTCGCTGCCTTCTCCGGGATCCGGGCGCCAGGCGTCCAGACGCAGGCCGGCCTCGACCAGCCATCGTCGCGGAAAGAGCCACGATCCCTGCGTGTAGGCGCCGAACAGCGACCCCGTGCCGTCCCCGCTCGCGAACTCGGTTCCGCCGGACACGGCCCGGTTGTGGTAGCGCATCCGGTCCGCGCTCACGCCCGTCTTCAGGCGGAACGCGCTCGAGGGTCGGGCTTCCCAGTCGACGCCGAGCTCGCCCTGGGAGATGTGGGAGCGGAAGTCCGTATCCCCGAAGTCGGGGAAGCTCAGGCCCGTCCCGTAGCGCGACCAGCTCGCCCGGGCGTCGATGGAGCCTCCGCCCCGGCGCGGGTGCGTCCATTGCGCTCCCACCAGGTCGTTTCCCCAGTTCCAGTCGATGCGCAGCGGGAAGTCCGCGGGGTCGAGCCGCGTGAGGTTCAGCACGTCGTCGCCGGTGTACGCCGTCAGGCGCAGGCGATCGCCCGGCTTCGTCCATCCCTCCACGACCCCCTGGAAGTCCTGGAGGTGATAGGGGAAGTCGAACGCCGGCTTGAGCACCCAATCGAAGTAGGAGCGCCGCGCGGAGGCCCGCCAGTGGACGTTCGCGTGCCCGAGAGCGTTCGCCACCCCGGTCGGCAGGCCACCGGACACGGCTACGCGCGAGGCGAGGAGGGAGACGCCGCCGTCCACGGCGAACCGGCCGTCGCCCGGGTCGCTCTCGATATCGAGCACCGAGGACACACGTCCTCCGTGCTCCGCAGGGAATCCGCCGGACTGCAGCTCCGCCCGGTCCAGCATGTCGGCATTGAAGACGGAGAAGAACCCGCCGAGGTGGAAGGGGCTGAACACCGGCACTCCGTCGAGGAGGATCAGGTTCTGGTCCGCGGAGCCGCCGCGCACGTGGAAGGAGGCCGAGAAGTCGGACGTGGACACCACGCCGGGAAGCACCTCGACGGCGCGCAGGGGGTCGGCCTCCGCGACGCCGGGCACGCGCTTCAGCTCTGCGAGGTCCATCTCGCGGACCGTGGCTCCGCCGATCTCCTCGAAGCGCACGCGCTCGCGGCTGCGCTCCGCGCCCACGGTGATGCCCTCCAACTCGATGGCCCGCCGGCGGAGGACCAGGTCGACTTCGACGGTCTCCCCCGGGCCAACTCCCACCGACTGTGAGACCTCATCGTAGCCCACGCCGGAGGCCCGCACCGTATAGGCCCCGACCGGGACCGAGTCGAGCCGGAAGAAGCCGAGCCGGTCCGTGTCCGCAGCGCGCAGCAGCGTCCCGGCCTGCGTCAGCGTGACCGTGGCGCCGAAGACCGCCGATCCCTCGTCGTCCCTGACCCGCCCCTCGATCCCGCCGGCCTGTCCGAAGGCGGACGCGGCGGTGGCCAGGAGGGAGAGCGCGGCGAGGAATCCGGCTCCCCCGACTCTATGGAAACGCAAGCGGAACCTCGATCTACGGGGCCCGCATCCCTGCGTGCGACGGGCCGCGGGCCCGCCCGTTGGGCGCGGGGATGCCTTGAGCATTAATCTTAGCGCCAGATCGGACCCCAATACCGTGAGACCTGCCACTCCGTTCCAGGGTCGGTGCCACGTGCGTGTCTTCTACTGCGACCATTTCGTCCTCCCTCTCCCCGAGGGACATCGGTTCCCGATGGACAAGTACCGACGCCTCCGCGAGCGGGTATCCGCGCGGGGCGACGACGACCTGCGCGTCCCCGACGCGGCCACCGATACCGAGCTCATGCGCGTCCACGATCCGGCGTACGTGAACCGGGTTCTGGCCGGCTCGCTCTCGTACGAGGAGATCCGTCGCATCGGGTTTCCCTGGTCCCCCGGGTTGGTCGAGCGGTCGCGCCGGTCGGTCGGTGGAACGATCTGCGCCGCCAGGGCCGCGCTCGAGGATGGTGTGGCCGCGAACCTGGCCGGTGGCACGCATCACGCCTTCGCCGACCGCGGCGAGGGTTTCTGCGTCTTCAACGACGTGGCGGTCGCCGCGAGGGCGCTGCAAGCCGAGGAGCGGGTCCGACGCGTCGTGGTCCTCGACCTGGACGTGCACCAAGGCAACGGTACCGCTTCGATCTTCAGCGCCGACGACTCGGTCTTCACGCTCTCGGTGCACGGCGCGAACAACTTCCCCTTCAGGAAGGTGCCGGGCGACCTGGACGTGGAGCTGCCCGACGGAACCGGCGACGAGGTCTTCCTGGAGGCGGTGGACGGAGCGGTGCGCACCGCGCTCGACCACGGCAGCGAGATCGCGTTCTACGTGGCCGGCGCGGACCCGTTCGAGGGCGACCGCTTGGGTCGCCTTTCCGTGACGAAGGCGGGAATGGCGGAACGCGATCGAACGGTCTTCGACCTGTGCGAAGCTGCGGGGATTCCCGTCGCGGTCGTCATGTCCGGTGGATACGCCCGGGACGTGAACGACACCGTCGACATCCACGAGGCCACGATGCTCGCGGCCTCGCGCCGCACCAAACGGAGGGTGGCGTGAACGACGATGCCCTGACCCGACTCCGGCGCTGGCCCCGCATCCGCCTGGCCGCGCTGCCCACACGGCTGGTGGCGGCGCGCAACCTCGCCGGCACCTTGGGCGCAGGCGCTCCTCCGATCTTCGTGAAGATGGACGCGGAGACGGGCTTCGCGCTCGGAGGCAACAAGGTCCGGAAGCTGGAGACCGTCCTCGGCGGAGACCGCCTGGAGGGCGTCACGCACCTCATCACCACCGGGGGACCGCAGTCGAACCACTGCCGGGTCACCGCGGGCGCCGCAGCCCACCTCGGCCTCGGATGCGTGCTGGTCGTGAACGGAGCCGAGCCCGGAGCGCCGCGCGGCAACGCCCTCCTGCACCGGCTGTTCGGCGCTGAGGTCAGGACCGTCCCCGACCGGGCCGCGCGCACCGCGGAGATGGAGCGGGTCGCCCGGGAGATCGCCGACCGCGGAGGGCGCGCCGTCGTCCTCCCTCTGGGTGCGTCCACGGGCCTCGGCGCCCTGGGGTACGCCCTCGCGGCGCTCGAGCTCGACGAGCAGCTCGCTGCGGTGACCAGCGGAAGGACCACCTGGGTCTTCGTCTCTGCCTCCTCGTGCGGCACGCTCGCCGGTCTGCTGCTCGGCTTCTCTCTGCTCGGCCGGGAGGATGTTCGCCTGGTCGGCGTGAGCGCGGACGTTTCCGCCGACGGCATGCGCGCGGAGACCGTGCGGCTGGCCGCGGAGGGGGCCGCGCTCCTCGGGTGGGAAGGGTCGATCTCCACCGAGTCGCTGTCGTGTGACGACGGGCAGGTGGGCGAAGGCTACGGGATCCCCACGCCCGCGACCCACGAGGCGATCGCCCTCTTCGGCCGGACGGAGGGGATCGTGCTCGATCCGGTATACACCGGGAAGGCGGCGGCCGGGCTCCTGGCGTGGATCCGGGAGGGACGTGTCCGCGCGGAGGACCGGGCGGTCTTCGTCCATACCGGCGGGCATCCGGCGCTGCTCGTGTAGCGCGCGACCCGTCCCGACGACCCACGAAGCGCAGGCTCCCCCGTCCCGCGTCCTTGGCAGGGCGCAGCGGGCCCGTCTATCTTCGGCGGCCATGAC
>Ga0307423_1000412_pt1 | contig 28934 bp, 22 predicted proteins | sample SalMarWE160310MG_FD_202154 | JGI IMG/M metagenome (GOLD analysis project Ga0307423, IMG submission 202154) | Salt marsh sediment microbial communities from the Plum Island Ecosystem LTER, Massachusetts, United States - WE1603-10 | ecosystem: Environmental > Aquatic > Marine > Intertidal zone >... | reverse complement strand
CTGAGCAGCGTGGCTTTCAGGGCGACATGGCATTGAACGACTGGTTGCAGGCGGAGGCGGGCGTGAGCGCACGGTTCGCTGCAAAGCATTAAACCCGGTTTTTCAATCCGGGAACGGCGGGTCGGCTAGCAGGCCTGGTCGTGGCGTAACCGGCGATCGGTTGTTTTAACCTTGTGCCGATATTCCGGCGGTACATGGTTTTTGGAAATGGAATGGCACAGCAGTAAAAACGGTGCAGAGCACAATTTCCCCTGATCCGGAGGGAAGGGTGCGCTGTCATCGTTTCACATCAGCATCCGCCCGAATCTTCGGTCTGGAGTGACTCCACGGTAAAGTCCAGATACCCGGCACACACCGGGCCGGCGGCGAGCGTGCACGCGAAAAAGAAAACGGCCAGCAGCGTATTCAGGCTAACTTTTTTCATCATGGCTAAAAGCATGATAAAAACAGGGTCAGGCGTCTATTGTCCGGAAGTCCTAGAGGTCGGATATGGCATCAAAGCGGCCGGATACACTTTATAGCGGGGCAGCAGGGGGAACCGGCGAGGCGCCCGCCAGGCCTGTGCGGCCTGGCCGAATAAGGCGGTCGGCCAGCAGGGCCTGACGGTTGAATCGGTTATACTTTCCCCTGAACTTCCCAGCCACAGTCCGCCTGTCGATGCCGTGCCTGATCCAGATCTCTTCATCTCCCTGCTCACCATCGAACTGTTGATTCCCTGGGCCCGGTCCCTGAAGGACAAGCGCAGTGCCGTGCATGGCCTGAAGGATCGTCTGCGTTCACGTTTCAACGCCTCGGTTGCCGAGGTGGCCTATCAGGACAAATGGCAGCGGACGGTCATCGCTGTTTGTATGATCGGGAGCAACAGACGACAGCTGGAATCAGACATGACCAGGGTTCGTCAGCTATGCGAAGAGGCCCAGGACCTGCAGATTACCGAAATGCATCAGCAATGGTTGTAAGCAGCATCATGCTGTACTTTTTGCTCTTGGACATTGAAACCGCCCTTTTTTTCTAAAATAAATCCGTCCCCTTGATTCCTCGGACAACCGACAGTCACAGTTCCAGCCACCGGCTTAAGCACCAGGAGTGGGATAAAAATTGTTCATGTCTATAAACGAACCAAGAATGAAGTATTGCGTGTTGCAGATACAAGTGCCGGCATGTCCCGCAAAAAAAGGGGGGGCGGTTACCCGCCCCCCGGTTGCTTTCGGTGTTAAAACCGATGTGGTTGCTGTGAATGGCCGTTACTGGTTTTTCCTGTCAAAACCAGTGAGCTGATGAATCTGCAGGTTACCGCCATTGATGTATCCCCAAACCTCGTAGATCACATCTGTGCGATTCATCTGACTCGGGTCGATGCTGCCATCCGGATTCTTGACGACATCCTTCGCGCTCACGCCGTCATAGATGGTGATGCGGTAGAAATCGGAGCAACCACAGTTGGCCAGACCCGGCCTGCCTTTCTCCCCGAATCCGATTACGGGACACAAATTCGGATCCACGTCATCCGGGTTTTTCTTCGGGTTGTCATTGCCAGGCTCGCCGAGATCATCGATGTTGACCTCGAACCAGTGGAATGTTCCGTCAAAGGTCTTGTTGCCGTTACCCTCGGCAGTCGCGTTTGCGCCAGCCTGGACGAAATCAGGCTCCCTGTTGTTACCCTTGCCTATGTTCTTGAACGTCCCGATTCCATCAAAATCGAGCTGCTTGGCTGGTGAGGGTGGATTACCGGACGGTTTACAACCACCCGGATCGCTGCAACGGATCTCGTCGATCTCGGTACCCTCGGGCGCGCTGGACGTGCCCGCATGAAAAGTGAAGGCACCGGCCGGGCCGCTATGCTGGGTGTGAGTCCATTCGCCCTTTGGCTGTGGCGGTAGCGCTGTGTTAGCCCCCGCCTGGCCGCCGGCCGTATAGCGGTTTTCACCGCCTGCTGTCGCGAAAATATCATTAAGACCACCGGTAAACCTGCAGCCGATTTTCTCTGGCGGAGGATTACAGTAGTGACTCGGATCAAAGTCGGTGTTGTTACCCGCTACGACGGTACCGATATTCTCGTAGGTCGGCCGCGTAACACCCGTGTTGTCCGGGTCACAGCCGGGTACGATTGTTACACCGGAAGTCGTATCCACCAGATTTTCCGCCGGCAAGCTGGCCGTATAGATCCAGGTCTCGTTCGGCGACAGGACGTTGTCACCGTCGTCGCTGGCTGGTTCGAACACCGGCGTCACACCTGTTTGATCATCGCTGACTATAACTTCGCTCAGGGCAAATGGAACATTGCCCGTATTGGTCACACGATATGTCCAGGTCACGCTGTCACCCCCAGGGATCTGGGGAACATCGGCATCATTGGCCCCGTCCGCATCGTTGCCGTTGGTGAGCTTCTCGATGTCGATACCCGGCTGCGGCGGGTTACAGTAGTGACTTGGATCGGAGTCGGTATTTTGGCCGGCAACCACCGTACCGATGTTCTCGTAGGTCGGCCGCGTATCACCCGTGTTGCCGGGGTCACAGCCGGGAACAATTGTTACACCGGAAGTAGTGGTCAGCAGGTTCTCCGCCGCCACGTTGGCGGTATATTCCCAGACCTCGTTTGGAGACAGAATGCCGTCGAGGTCATCGGTGCCCCCGCCCGGAACAAACATTGGCACCACGCCCGTGGCAGCCGACTGGTCATCCGTCACCACCACTTCGTCAAAGGTGAACGGTACGCCACCGGTGTTGGTCACCAGATACGTCCAGGTGACGGTGTCGCTCGGCGCAATCTGCGGTACGTCACCGTCATTTGCACCATCGGCCTGGTTGCCATTGGTGAGTTTCTCGATGTCGATACCGGGTTCTACCGGCAGCGAAAGTCCGGCGGCTGACCAGGCGATCGAGTCGCTGTCCGCAGTGATTTCTACCGTTACCTGTGAAGCCCCGGCCGGGATGTTGACGGGTATGATTTCCGTGTCCCATTCCGCACCATCGGAGCTGTCGAACAGGTTGTTGAGTGTGATAGGTGTACCGTCGACGGTAATCGTGGTCGTATCCGGTAGGTTAGTGGCTAAGCCGCCAACCAGCACCAGCTCGGCGGTCCTGGCGGAAGATGACGGCGCGATGCTGAACGTCTGGGGAGCGGAGACCTGCTTGTCGGGATCGGGCTCCGAGGTATTGCCGAACACGTAGTCGTGTCCGTCCCGGATATCGATGCTCCCCGCGCTGCCGTCATCGAAGATGACCAGTACGCTCGCGCCGTCGGTGCGCAGGTGGCTGAAATTATCCAGCACCAGGGTGTTCGCCCCGGTGCTGACCAGGCCGGTAATATCGGCCCGGTAGGTTGCCTGCAGAATTGCCCCGCCCTCGAACGAAACCGGTCCGCCGATGCGGTCACCGGTCACGGCGGCGGCATTCACCGTGATCGTGTCAGTGGCACTGCTGGTGTTGGAATCCGCGACGCTCCAGTAGAGCAGCGCCTGATTCACGGTCCCGGGCACATTGAGGTTGATGGTGCCCGGCTGCGCAAACAGACCGGTACCGGCTGCTGCAATTCCCGAACCGGATGCAATCGCGATACCGGGAGGCCCCAGCGTTTCTGTTCCAACTGCGAGTGCAAGTTTAGGGAACTGCGCCAGCACGATCAGGCCGGCGCTGAGGATAACCGCTTTCCAGAGAAGTCTTATGTGGCTTTTCATTGGTGTCTCTCCTTAACGTAATCTTTCACACATCGTTGTTGTCGTTGTCGTCAAGATCTTTTCCCCACACGGATGTGCCGCTGGTGGATTAACCGTAAATAAGCAAGGTAATGGATGTCTGCATCTTGAGATATGAAAATGAACAGCGCCGTTCTTGCGTAATGATTCGGATTGCGCCGGCCGGGGAAAGGGAAGGCCAACCCGTCCCCCAAAACAGGCTTTATGTCCGATGTTCAGGCAATCTTCATGCCGTCAAAATATTAACGATTGTTATCAATCACCTAGCCAGGGCACGCGAACCGCATTGCACGAGAACTGTTAACGTTCTTGACGCTGTGCCTGACTGTATTCCTGCACGCAGGGCTGTCAGTCGCGCCGATGTCGCCGCAATTCATCATAGTTTACAAATGCTTGCATATTGACGCCTCGGGTGCTCCCGGATGCGGTTGTCCTGTAACGAATTCCGACACATTGCACCCCTATTTATTCGCTGTTAGCTGAAAAAAACCCGCTGGAATATCAGGGGCCGGATACATTTTACAGGCGGGAGTAATTAGGTATCCGGCCCCTTTTGATTAAGGGCTATGGTTACAGCGGCTCAGTACGCCGGTGCGTCTGCTTCGTAGCTCAGGCCCAGTTTCCCGGCCTGCTCGCGCACGGCCCGGTAGATCTTGTCGTCCAGCGAGTCCCTGGCACCACCGGCCTCCTCCACTTTTTTGCCCAGGTAAGCCGCGCGTTCCCGTGTCAGTTCAGTGATCTGGCGCTTGAGTTCATCGCGACGTTCGGCCGTCTCGCTGATGACCCTGGCCTGCTCTGCCGGGGCCATGGCCTGCATGGGTTCCGGCAGCTCGTCCTTGTCGATGCTGGAGAGATCGACGCGGCCGCTGGTCACTTCATCCACCAGTTCGCCCTCACCGAGGAAGTTGGCGGCGCCGCTTTTCGAGGCATTGAACGTCGCCCGTCTTGCGCGGGACTCGACCGACGAGGCCGCATGCAGCTTGTCGGTCGCGTCCAGCTTGCGGCGTTGTTGTTCCTTCTCCTCCGCGGTGCCGTAGTACAGGCGTGTGTCATCCATCTTTGCAGACAGCGTCGCGATTTTCTCGTCAAAGGGGGTGGCGATCGCCACGGCGTTGCCGGACTGTTCCACCTGGAAATACTGGCCAGCGCCCAGTTTGGCAATCTGCTGCCAGGCGGGTGTGGTGTCGCCTACCTGGCCGCTCTGGATGGCATTGACCACGATGCCCTTTGCTTTGGCAGCACGCAGTGTCACCGGGTATTTGACGTCGTCCGGGTAATCCATGTGCGGCGGTGCGTCACCGACCAGGAAGATCACCTTGTAGGCACCGGCCTGCTGGCTCCAGGATATCCTGTGAACGGCGTCATGCAGCGCCTGGTTCACGCTTTCCGGTCCGTCACCGCCGCCGTCGGCCTGAAAATCCATCAGGGTGGCGTACATGGAATCCAGGTCGCTGGACAGGTCCACCACCCGGGTAACATAGGCATCACCGCGGTCACGGTAGGCGACCAGTCCCATCCTGATCTCGGGTGCGGATTGCGCCGAGGCCAGGGTGGTGGCGATGGACCAGATCTTTTCCCTGGCGGCCTGGATCAGGCCACCCATGCTGCCGGTCGTATCGAGTACGAACACCACGTCGATGCGGGCGCGTTCATTGGTTGCCGGGTCGATACCGGGCGGGTCGGCGGGGGGCATGCCCCCGACGCTCCGGTAGGCCGGCAACAGGGCGACCGTGGCCGTCGTAAAGGCGAATAATGCCATAGCGATGAGTTTCGATTTCATTGGAGTCTCTCCTTGCAAGGTTCACTGGTTGGATGAAAGTTTGCGTACCGCGCTTTCTGCGGCGTGGTACGCGACTTGAAAGCGGTCTTCGTGCATGTGGCCGTCCCGGGCTGTACCGGGTGTGCGCGTGACGCTTTTCGGGATGGCGACAAACAGCGCCTGTACCAGAAAAAAGCACCAGATGCCGAGAAACACGCTGCCGGTCCGGGTGATCGCCCAGATGCCTGCCGCCAGGCCCAGGCCGTTCAGTCCCAGGTCGGCGAGCGCAGACAGCGCGCTGGAATAAAAGTACAGCGAACGGATGAGCCAGATGGCGCCCAGGTGCAGGCACGCGTAGAGCAACAGGGGCGGTTGCGTGAACCAGAGCAGGCCCGCAAGCAGCAGCCAGGCCGCGGCGGCCGTGACCCGGCCAACCCGCTCGGGGCTGCGGCTCAGCAGGTAGACGATATAGACGAGACCGATGCCGGCAATCAGCAGGCGCACTGCCGGTACGCCGGGAAACACCGTGTCCAGGGCGGTGTACAACACACTGCCGGCCAGGCTGGTGCCGAGTGCGACGGCGATGCCTTCAGGGAAGGTAGGCTGTTTCATGGCCGGCTCCTGTGCTTTTTTTCGCGCAGGAAGGCCACTTCCACATCCTCGTCGCGCACGGTGATATCCGGGATGGCCCAGTCGTCTTCGGGTCGGGCGCGATCGCCTTCCCCGGCCAGCAGTTCGGCCTTCTGCCGCATGCTCTCCAGGCACGCCTGGTTTTCCCTGAGCCGGGAGTTCAGCTCGTCGAGCGCTTCCCCGAGTGCTTCACGTTTGCGGGACAGGATCCTGCCAAAGCGCTGCGCCTCCAGCTTGCGCCTGATCCATGCGCGGGCCAGGTCGTCACTGCCGGATTCGAAACAGGTGTCGAGTTCCTCTTCGATGGCATGCAGCGACTGTTCAAGCTCGGTCTCGCGGCTGGCGAGCTGCCGTCGTTCATGCTGCAACAGCTTGCTGCGCTGCCCGTCTTGGGCCAGTTCATCTTCCATCTCGCGGACCGCCTGCCGAAGCAGTACCCCGGGTTCCTCGATGCGGTCGAGCACGGCGTGGAAATCGGCCTGGAACAGGCGCGAGACGCGTGTGATAAGTGCCATGGTGGTTACCTCCTGCGGTTTGATCTGGATGTGAGTCCAGTCTGGGCGGGCAGGCGGCGTGGTGGTAGGCAGGTTTTGGTAAAACCTGCGATGGGAAATTTACCAAAGATTTACATGCCGGGGACCGGGCGGGCTGGTAGGCTTTAATACAGTGCTGTTCAAGCCGACAAGTAATGTAACAGGGCACTACTGCCCCGAAACTCCCTCCCCCTCAGGGAGTACCCGCAGGGCATAAATACCCGCAGGGCATAAAAGGGTTGGGGAGACGACTGCATGGAGAAGGTGAGACCGTGAAACGGTCGAGAGGCTGGCCTGGGCCATGTAGGAGGTAGAGTAACGCATGGAGCAGTTACCGAGGAGGTACGAGTCCAGGGACGGACTCGGTAGAGCGAAGCAGGATGCCGGAGCCGAGAGCACCAACAGCAGGCGCCCAAGGCGACGAATGGAGCAGTTGCCGAGGGGATAAATAGAAAAAGGCAGTTAATCCTGATTATGTCCCCTCTCCCTGGCCCTCTCCCGAAGCACCCAAAAAGCGGGCATAAAGGAGAGGGGATGCTCTTATAGTTTGTGGAGGTGGAATGTCTTGTACTGCGTGTAAATCTTTCATTCATGATGTTACGGACAACCCGGTGATCGTTTATTGAACAGAAGTTGCAAAAGATGATTATTCATTAAGCGCCAGGCAAGGACTGGCCGGGACTGACAACGCATGCAACGCAAGATCCGACTCCTGATCGTTGAAGACGAAGCGGCCATCCGCACCGGGCTGATGGATGTCCTTGTTTACCACGGTTACGACGTGGAGTGCGCGGCCGACGGACCGGCGGGTCTGGACAAGGCCCTGAGCGGGCGCTTCGACCTGGTCCTGCTGGACGTCATGCTGCCGGGCATGGACGGCTTCGAAATCTGCAACCGCATCCGTGCACAGGATCGCGACCAGCCGGTCATCATGCTGACGGCCAAGAGTACGGATGAGGACATCATCCAGGGCTTGTCACTGGGCGCCGACGATTATGTGGCCAAGCCGTTCTCGGTCGCCCAGCTGGTGTTGCGGGTGCGGGCGGTGCTGCGCCGGTCACGCATCGGCGCCGAACTCGATGCCCTGTTCAGGCTGGGTGAGGATGTCGAGGTCGATTGCCGGAACCTCCAGGGCCAGCGGGGTGACGAGGCATTGTCATTTACCCGCCGTGAGGTGGAGATGATGCAGTATCTGCGGCTGAATTCGGACCGTCCGGTCTCCCGGGACGAGTTGCTGGCGAAGGTCTGGGGTTATGCAAAAAATATCGATATCGAAACCCGGACCGTCGATATTCACATTGCGAAGCTGCGGCGCAAGATTGAACCGGACCCGGCAAAACCGCGGTATCTCGTCACGGTGCGCGGTGCGGGCTACCGCCTCGTGGCGGAATAGTTTTACCGCTTATGTTTGGCACCTCACTCGCAGGACTTGACCGGAACAGGCTGCGCCTGTGGCTGGCCGTATTTTTTCTTGCCCTGGCTGTCCCGACCGGGATTCTCGTCTACCAGGCTTACAGCCAGTTGAAGTGGGAGGCGTTTCACCAGTACCGGGTACTGGCAGAAGAACTGGCCGCGCGCATCGATGCCCGTATCGTTCAGCTGATCGATACCGAAGAGGCGCGCTCGTTTGCCGATTATGCCTTCCTGAATGTGGCGGGCGATCCGGCAGCCAGCTTCCTGCAGCGTTCGCCGCTGTCGGCCTGGCCGCACGTATCGCCCATTCCCGGCCTGGTCGGTTACTTCCAGGTCGACGCCCGCGGTGCCTTCACGACACCGCTGGTGCCGCCGGCGGGGACGGTGGCGTCGGCCTACGGTATTACCGCGGAGGAACTGGAACAGCGGCTGGCCCTGCAGCGGAAAATCGGGCAGATCCTCAGTCGCAACCGGCTGGTGCAGGACGGCAGGACCGGTACGATGGCGAGCGGGAAAGCGGTCACGGATGCACCGCCTGCCAGTGCAGCACGCCGTGACAAGGACGCGCTGGAGCAGTCGGGCCTGGAGGATCGTGCCCTGTCGGCAACGGTGGAACCGCTGCAGGAGCCGGTGCCGGGTCAGGCCGCCTTCGACCGGCTCAACAAGACAGCCGCCCCCCGCGAGCAGGCGCAGCAAACCGGCATCCTCGGCCGGGTCGAGGACCTGCAACTGGATTACGGCTATCAGTCCGAACCGGCCGATGCAGCCGAATCCCGGGCCACCAGCGGGGTGCCCGTCACCGCCAGGCGTGCACGCAAGGAGCGCAGTACCTTGCCGGAACCGGCGGACGAATCCGGTGCCGCGTCCTTTGCAGGTGCACGCGAGGCCGGTGCCCCGGCGCCGTCCCGGCCTGACAGGGAAATCCGCATCCGGACCTTCGAGAGCGAGATCGATCCGTTCGAATTCAGTCTGCTCGACAGTGGCCATTTCGTGCTGTTCCGCAAGGTCTGGCGTGACGGACAGCGGTACATACAGGGCGCCTTGATCGAGCAGCAGCCGTTCGTACGCGGCCTGATCGAAACGATGTTCCTCGACACGGCGCTGTCAGGCATGAGCGACCTGCTGGTGGCCTGGCGGGGTGATGTGTTCTCGGCCTTCAGCGGGCGTGCGGCGCGGGAGTATCTGTCCAGCGCCGAGGCGCTGCGCGGTACGCTGCTTTATCAGACGCGCCTGTCCGCCCCGCTGGGCGATGTGGAACTGATTGTAAGCATCAACCGGCTGCCGGCGGGGGCCGGCGGCAGGGTGATCGCCTGGCTTGCGGCCATCCTCCTGCTGGTGCTGTGCGGCGGCTTTTACCTGATGTACCGGCTGGGGGCGGGGCAAATCGAACTCACGCGACAACAGCAGGATTTCGTCTCTGCCGTCAGTCACGAACTGAAAACCCCGCTCACCTCGATCCGCATGTACGGCGAGCTGCTGCGCGAGGGCTGGGCCTCCGAAGAAAAGAAAAAGATCTACTACGATTATATCTTCGATGAAAGCGAGCGCCTGTCACGGCTGATCGCCAATGTCCTGCAACTGGCGCGCATGACCCGCAATAACCAGCAGGTTGACACGAAATCCCTGACCGTTGCCGGGCTGATGGATGGCATCCGGCCCCGGGTTTCCTCGCAAATCGAACGTGCGGGTTTTGAACTGAACATGAGCTGCGATCCGGAAGCCGGGCAGGCCATCATCCGGGTCGATCCGGACTGGTTTATCCAGATCTTCATCAACCTGGTGGACAACGCCATCAAGTTTTCCGCCAGTGCGGAAAAGAAAGTCATCGACATCGGCGCCCGCCGGCTGCGTGACGGCAGTGTGCAGTTCAGCGTGCGGGATTATGGCCCCGGCGTACCCGGGGACCAGATGAAAAAGATCTTCAAACTGTTCTACCGTTCGGAAAACGAACTCACCCGCGAAACCGTTGGCACCGGCATCGGCCTGGCACTGGTGCATCAGCTTGCCCGGGCCATGGGCGGTCAGGTGGACGTGGTCAACCGGGAGCCCGGCGCGGAGTTCCGGGTGAATATCAGGGTAACGGGGGCCGGTTCCCGGGGCTCGCTTAAATAGAAATTATCGGGGCCGGTGACGAACCGGAATCATTTACATCGGGTGCCGACCGCTTTCTATGTGATAATTCAGTCCTGTCATGAAAATATTGATGCGCAATTTGTCCCGGGAAACGACGGAAGCGGAGCTGCGGGTCCTGTTCGAAGCCTATGGGGACGTGCAGTACTGCACCGTGGTTATGGATCGCGTGACGGGGAAATCCAAAGGCTTTGGTTTCGTTGAAATGCCCCGTGCGGGTGAGGCCAGGGTGGCCATCAAGGCGCTGAATGGCCAGGATGTCGGCGGCAATATCATTCGGGTGAAAAAGGCGGAAAAGCGCGAGGCGGGTGTCACCGGGGAGGACTGAGTGGCGTCGCGCTCGTGATGTATTGCGTTGAATCAGCGAACGTCTGATTCATCCGCAATCACGTGTGTCCATGTCTGCTATCTTCAGCAAGCTGCGCCGGATGCGCATGCATCAACCCTTTACCTGTGCGTTTCGGTGCGCACGCTGCACCCGGCCATGGTCTTTGCCTGCATCAGTGACGCCCTGGTGAATCGGATGGCAAGTGCGTTAGCCGGTTTTTCCTGTCGACAGGTTTCACTCATTGCGGAAGTTCCGCCATACATGGGGATAAATATGACGCCCTGGATTTTACTGGATAGCGCGCAAGTGCCCGGCAACGGCGGGGAATTGCGACTGTACCAGCGGGGCGATGAATTCTCGATCAAGGTCGCTGGCCGTGGCGAGTTGATGAACAGTCGTGCCCATGGTTCCGAGGATGCGCTGGCCGAGCAGACCTGTGCCAGGCTGGCGGTTTGCCCGGAGCCGCGACTGCTCATCGGTGGTCTGGGCATGGGGTTTACCCTGGCTGCGGCGCTCCGGCACCTCCGTGAGCAGGCCCGGGTGGTTATTTCTGAACTGGTGCCGGCCGTGGTGGGGTGGAACAGAGGGGTGCTTGGGGAGCCCGCCGGTCATCCGCTCCGGGATCCGCGCGTGACCGTGCGCGAAGGGGATGTGGCCCGCCTTCTGGTGGCCGGGCAGCATGCTTACGATGCGATCCTGCTGGATGTGGATAACGGCCCGGAGGGTCTCACTTGCGCCGGGAACGACTGGCTCTATGGCATGGACGGGTTGAACGCGGCCTATGCGGCACTGCGCCCCCGGGGTGTGCTGGCGGTGTGGTCGGGCGGTCCGGATACGGCCTTTTTTCAAAGGCTGCAGAAGGTGGGGTTCGAGGTGGATGAGGTGCGTGTGCGTGCACATGGATCGAAAGGGGCGCGGCACATTCTCTGGTTCGCCACGCGCATGGTATAGGCGAAACCGGAATGGGTCCCGGTTTCTGATGCGTCAGGCGTTGATGGCCAGCCGCCGCTGCCGTTGCTGAATTGTCCCGGGCGCATGGCCTGTACCAGTAGGGGTATAATTACAGACACGAAATCCATAGAACCGGGTAAATCGCCATGAGAAAACAGCTCGCTGTCATTCTGTTTGTCCTGCTGGCCGCTGCCGCCGTTCCAGCCCTGTATGCCGACACCCTCGAAGAGGTCAGGAAATCTGCCGAGCAGGGGGACAAGGCAAGCCAGTTCAGTCTTGGCCAGCGGTACGAAGCCGGAAAGGGGGGCGTCGAGCGGAATCTCGAGCAGGCCGCCGACTGGTACCGCAAGGCCGCCTCGCAGGGGCATAAAAAAGCGCAGACAAACCTGGGTAATCTCTACCGGGCAGGCCGGGGCGTCGAGAAGGATTATCGCGAGGCCATGAAATGGTACCGGAAGGCGGCTGACCAGGGCGATACCAAGGCCAAGATCAACATCGCCATGATGTATGCCACTGGACAGGGCGTGGACAAGGACGAGGCAGCAGGGCTGAAATGGCTACAGGATGCGGCCAGCGCGGGCGATGCCCAGGCGATGGTTCAGCTGGGGATCCTGTACCGGACGGGTAAGGGCGTCGGGAAGAATGATGAAACGGCCACCCACTGGTTCCAGCTGGCCGCAGAGAAAGGGGATACGGTTGCCCAGCATAATCTGGGTCTCAGCTATTTTACCGGCAAGGGAACCAGGCAGAATTACACGGAGTCGGTTAAATGGCATCGCAAGGCCGCGGAAAAAGGGTATCCGCCTGCCGAGTACAGCATGGGCCTGCGTTATGCCAAGGGTAACGGCGTCAAGCAGAATGACAGCGAGGCAGCCAGGTGGTACCTGAAGGCGGCCAGGCATGGCCACATGAGCGCGCAGAACAATCTTGGTCTCCTGTATCGGAAAGGTCAGGGTGTCAGCCAGGATTACGGGGAGGCGCTCAAGTGGTTTCGCAAGGCCGCGGAACATGGACATGCCCAGGCCCGGTTTAATCTGGGAAACATGTACCTGAAGGGACAGGGCGTCAAAGCGGACCGTGCAGAGGCCAGAAAGTGGTTCACCAAAGCGGCGGACCAGGGTCACAAGGGATCCAGGAAGGCTCTGGATTCGATGTGAGGGATTATCTGAACGTCTGGACGGGGTCGGACCTGTACAACTTGCCGAAATCGCTCGTAATCTGTTCCTGGCAGGCGTTGTTTCAGGGCCTGGAACGCCCGTTCCGGTAGCAAAACAATGTTTGTATGACGTTCCGGGTTCACCCCACACGAGCGTGATTTCTGCGCGATAACATCGCGAATTCGCACTTCGCTGAACGCTTCATTTTGACCCCGAAAAAGTCCTGCCAGGGCGTGACGGCCGTCCGAATCCGCGGCATGTTCAATCTGCATCAACAGGTTGTCCAGGTCCGACCCCGGGCTCTACGGGCTCTAGAGACCCGCGCGTTTCCAGAAACGGTTTTCGTACTGACGCAACGGATCCTCGACCTGCAACCGGGTCATTTGCTGTGCAAGAAAAAAACCATTGGCGCCCTGCTGGGCCTTGACCAGCAGGCCATCACAGCGGTATCTGCAGACAGCCGCTTCAGCCGCCCTGAACAGTCGATGGCCAATACCCTGGTGGTGATAAGCAGGGTCGACGTAGATACCGTGCAGCGACAGGGCCTTGTGACCGGCGGGACTGTCGACCGGATCTGCCTGTTCCCAGGCTGCGGTACCCAGGAGGTTTTTCCGTTCGTCCTCCGCCACCACGATTTCGAGATGCTCGAGGTCCGGCAGGGTATAGCGGTAGCCGGGCAGCGCGAGACGTTTGACCCGGTCGGGCAGGTCCCATGTCGTCACGGCCGCTTCGATGACGCGGTTGATGGCCTCGAGATCCGCCTGTCTGGCGGGTCGTATGTTGATGTCCGGTGCGGGCATGATCGATGTCTTCCACGGGGGCAATTACAGGGCGGCAGGGCAGGGCGGATACAGTGTCCCCGGCACAGGCGCTGGCATGCCGCGCAGCATTCAACCCTCTGGTCGGTGGACGCTGACGAGGTATGCCAGGCTCGCCTGGTTGAACGGCGTCGGCACGACGTCAAGGGTATCGAATGCCTCCTGCCCGTCGCAGGTATTTCCCTCCATCAGCATCGTCAGCTGGTCGCGGGTGATCGGGAAGAAGGCATATCGATCCAGCATTGTGGCAAGGCCCTTCAGAAGCAGGACGGGTGCCGGAAGTGCCCGTTTGGTGACGCCGCCCGCGCCCGCGATGGTCCGCAGGATCTCTTTCCAGGTCAGGGCGTCGGGGCCGCCGAGCGTGAACACGTGACCCGTTGTCCCGGGCAACTCCAGGGCCTTGACGAAGGCCGCGGCGACATCCTGCACCTGCACGGGCGACATCCGGAACATGCCGGCATCCGTCGGCAGCACGCCGTTGAAGAACAGGGGTGCCGGGAGCGGTGACCGCACGACGTCCCGGTACAGCTGGGTGGCAAACTCCATCCGGCCGCGCGGGTTGCCGAACATCACGGAGGGTCGGAAGACGGTCCAGTCCAGTCCGGTGGTGGCCAGGTATTGTTCGGCCCGGTACTTGGTGCGCTGATACCCGGTGCCGTCCAGCTTCACGCCGTTGGCGCTCATCAGGAGGAAGCGCTGCACACCGGCCTCTTCCGCTGCATCCATGGCACGTCGGGCACCCTCGAAATGCAGCGCCTCGTAGGTCACACCCTGTGCCGGGTATTCACGCAGGATGCCGATGTTGTAGATCACCGCATCCGCGCCGCTGATGGCCGCGCGTACCGCTGCCGGGTCGGCGATATCGCCGGTCACCAGCGTGCATTGTCCTGCCTGGGTGAGCTTGTCGGCGCTGGCGGAACGCACCAGCAGGACAGGGTGGTGACCCTGCTCGAGCAGCGCATCGACGAGGTAACTGCCGACGAAGCCGGTGCCACCGAAAACCGTGACTCTCATGACGCCTTCTCCCGGGTCACCGGCGCGCGCGCGGGGTGTGTGCCGGTTGCGCAGTCGTCCGTGCCGCACCGGTGGCGGTAGCGCCATGCCGCGAAGTGGCGGTAGGCAAAGCCGAGGGGGCTGCGCAAGCCGAGGATGGTCACGAGTCGCGCCAGCCACCGATAGGCAGGCAGGTGGATCCAGATGACCAGGAAGGCATCGATGCCCCGCTGCCAGCGCCCGGCTGCGTCCAGCACGTGCAGCTCGGCCATGGCGCGCTCGAGGCTGAGCCCGAACCCGGCCAGGGTATCGGTTTCACGGGTCGCATCCACCCAGTGCAGACGGGCCGCCCGGTCGAGACGGCGGTAATGGGCGATCTCGCGGCGGCACAGGGGGCAGGCGCCATCAAATAAAACTACGGGGCGTGACGCCGAAGCGACGGGGGTTAGAGGCTGCTCGGGGTTCATCGGGTTGTCTCCGGTATCGGTTCAGGGCATACGCAAACTCTTGTACAGATATTATACATTATACTGTACAAATATGTAGAGTTATTGTATAAGTATGCCTGGTTTGGCGGCGTGCCGTCATCAAAACTCCAATCACCCTCAAGGAGGCAGACATGAACAAGTGTTTAACGATTCGCCGGGGCACCCTGATTGCACTGGCTGTTGCAGGACTGGGCACCGCCGGCGTCACCCTTGCCGGGCCGGGGTGCATGAACGACCCGCGCATGGCCAGGTGGTTCTACCCGTACAGCCCCATGGCGCCGCCGGCAGCCTATGCCTGGCAGGCCGCACCGGCCCCGTACCAGGGACGCATGGCGGCTCCCTACGCCAGGCCAATGACCGCCCGGCAGGGCAATCCCGCAGCAACCGGCAGGCCGGCTGCACCGTCAGCGGCTGCCACGGGCGCTGAACAGACCACCCGGGTCGCCGCCGGCAGCGACAGCACGGCTGCCGCTGATGCCGTCACCGTACGTATCAGCGGCATGCGATTCGAGCCTGCGAACATCACGGTCAGGCCCGGCACGAAGGTGACCTGGGTGCAGGGTGACCGCATGCCGCACATCATTTCCGGCAAGACCGGCGGGATGCGCTCGAACACCCTCTTTACGGGCCAGGAATACAGTTACATCTTTCAGAAACCTGGCAGTTACGGCTACGCCTGCGATCTGCATCCGTCCATGAAGGGCAGTGTGGTCGTCGAGGAAGCCGGGACGGGTACCTGAGTGCCTGGCCGTACCTGCATGCGAAGCGCCCCGCGGGGCGCTTCGTTTTCTGCACACGGCGACCATCAGGCAGTATTTCATAAAAACCGGGTGACAAGGCCATGAACATAGCGATAGCAGGTGGTTCGGGTGGTATCGGCAGCGCATTTGTCGCAGCGCTTGCGAGGCGCGTGGAGGTGGATATGATTACGGCAACCTACCACCGCAATACGCCGGAGAACGGCCATGCCCGGGTCACCTGGCAGAGGCTGGACATGACAAGTGAATCCTCTGTCCGGGACTGGGCGCAGCAGCTGGGCGAAATCGACTGGGTGATCAACGCGGCGGGTATCCTGCATACCCCGGCGCAGGGTCCCGAAAAAAGCATCCGGCAGGTCGACCCCGCCTTCTTTCTCGACAACATCCGCATCAATACCCTGCCCACCCTGTTGCTGGCCAAGTATCTTCAGCCCCGGTTCCGGCACGGGCGTCCGGCCGTGTTCGCGACCGTCTCGGCCAGGGTCGGCAGCATCGAGGATAATTACCTGGGTGGATGGTTCAGTTACCGGGCTTCGAAGGCGGCGCTAAACATGAGCCTGAAAACCCTGGCGATCGAATGGCGGCGCAAGCTGCCCAATGTCGCGGTGGTGGCCCTGCATCCGGGCACGACGGACACCGCACTCTCCAGGCCCTTTCAGCGCAACGTGCCGCGGGAGCAGCTCTTTACGCCTGCACAAAGTGTCAGCTACATGCTGAATGTCCTGGACGGCCTCAAGCCGGCGCAATCCGGACGCTTCATGGCATTCGATGGCGAGCAGCTGCCCTGGTAACCGGGTCGAGTCAGCGGGAGCCACAGCACATCCCTGCAGGTGCCGGCAGTCAGGCAAGCGTGTCCGGCCACCAGGTGCGCAGGATAACCGCCGTTCTGAACCGGGCTGTGCGGATCGAACGGCGCATGAGCATGCACGGCGGCGGTCATCGGTGCTGCGCCAGTGCGGCGTGGTGCCACCGGGACAACGGGCCATGGTGCCCTGCTCGGGTAAATACGCGCTCAACGGGTCTGTGCAAGCCGCCAGTAATGTTAAAGTACCAACCGGCCGCTCGATCGCGCCCTTACAGCCGCTTGCCCGGGAGTAAGGCCGACGAGGTGTTCGGCTCGTAGTGCAGGGCAACCATCTCCCGGATCTGCATCGGAAACCGCGCACGTGGAAAAAACGGAACTCCTGAAACAGCTGCAACTCGACGACAGCGCGCGGGGCACGGGCGCGAGGCCGGCCCTGCCACTGGTCATCGGTCTGGTGATCGCGGTCATCGCGGCGCTCGGTGCCTGGTACTGGCTGGCCGGGGGCAAGGTGTTCACGGTCAAAACCGCAACGGCACAGGCATTGAGCGGGATCCAGGGCAGCACGTCCGTGCTCGATGCCACCGGCTATGTCACCGCGCGACGGCAGGCCACGGTCTCGGCCAAGGTGACCGGCCAGGTCACCGAGGTGCTGATCGAGGAAGGCCAGCAGGTGCAGGCAGGCGAAGTGCTGGCGCGGCTCGACGACACCGACGCACAGGCCCAGTTCGAGCTGGCGCAGGCGCAACTCGATGCGGCGCGCGCGCAGCTGGCGGGACTGCGCCTGCTGCTCACCCAGGCGCGGCGCGACGATACGCGCCAGCAGGACCTGCTGGCGCGGAAACTCACCAGCCAGCAGGCGGCCGACGATGCGCGCACCCTGGTCGATACCCGCCAGGCGGCCATCACAACCCAGCAGCGCCAGGTGGAGGTGGCCGAACGCGGTGTCGAGGTCGCCCGGGTCGCGCTGGACAACACCGTGATCAGGGCACCCTTCTCCGGGGTGATTACGGTCAAGGCGGCGCAGCCGGGCGAGATCGTGTCACCGTTCTCCGCCGGCGGCGGATATACCCGTACCGGGATCGGCACCATCGTCGACATGGATTCGCTGGAGATCGAGGTGGAGGTCAACGAGGCCTACATCGGGCGCGTGCAGTCCGGCCAGCCGGTGCAGACCACGCTCAACGCCTATCCGGACTGGAAGATTCCCGGCAAGGTCATCACCATCATCCCGGCCGCCGACCGTAGCAAGGCAACGGTCAAGGTGCGTCTCAGCATCGATGTAAAGGATGCGCGCATCGTGCCCGACATGGGCGCACGCGTGGCTTTTCTCGAGAACGATACAACCACTGCCCGGACCGGCACGCAAGCCGAAACACCGGTCGGGGTGCTGGTCCCGGCCAGCGCCATTCGCACGCAGGGAGACAGCCAGCAGGTCTTCGTGATGACCGACGGGCATGCGCAGGTGCGTAATGTGAAGCTGGGCCAGGCCTATTCGGATCTGCGCCAGGTAACCGACGGGGTGACCAGCGGCGAGCGCGTCATCCTCGCGCCGCCCGGCGATCTGCAGGACGGCGACCGGGTGAAAACGGAGCAACCCGGCTGAGCGCGCCCGTGCGCCCGGGATTCAACGAGGTTAAACATGGACAATCTGGTCTCCCTCCGCGGCGTTACCAAAAGCTACCGGCGTGGCAAGCAGAACATCGAGGTGCTGCACGGCATCGATATGGACATCGCGGGAGGTGATTTTGTCGCGTTGATGGGGCCGTCCGGTTCCGGCAAGACCACGCTGCTCAACCTCATCGGGGGGCTTGACGGTGCGAGCGCGGGCAGCATCGAGGTAGCGGGTACGCGCATCGATCGGATGGACAGCGGTGAACTGGCCAGGTGGCGGGCAGCCAATATCGGTTTCGTGTTCCAGTTCTACAACCTGCTGCCGATGCTCAGCGCGCAAAAGAATGTGGAGCTGCCGCTGCTGCTGACGCGGCTGTCCGGCCCCGACCGCCGGCGCAATGCCGCCATCGCACTTGCGCTGGTGGGTCTGGAGGATCGCGCGCAACACCGGCCAGGGGAGTTGTCCGGGGGTCAGGAACAGCGCGTCGCCATCGCGCGCGCCATCGTGTCCGATCCAAAGATCCTGGTGTGCGACGAACCGACCGGCGATCTCGACCGGCATACGGCTGACGAGATCATGGAGCTGCTGCAGCAGCTCAACCGCGAGCATGGCAAGACCATTGTGATGGTGACACACGATCCCAAGGCGGCCGAGTTCGCGCACCGCCAGCTGCACCTGGACAAGGGCACTCTCGCGGGAGACGGGCCGTGACCCGAAGCCGGCGATGAAATTTCTGCCACTCGTCTGGGCCGGCCTGATGCGCAAGAAGGCGCGCACCCTCCTGACGCTGCTGTCGATCATCGTCGCGTTTCTGCTGTTCGGGATGCTCGATGCGGTACGCGTCGCCTTCACCGTGCGCGACAGTCTGGAGGGCGCGAGCCGGCTGGTGGTGAGTTCCAAGCTGTCGATCATCCAGCCGCTGCCCTACGCGGACCTGGCGCAGATCCAGCGTGTCCCGGGGGTGGAGCAGGTGGCGTTCGCAAACTGGTTCGGCGGGATTTACCAGGACCGCAAGAATTTCTTCGCCAACTTCGCCGTGAGTCCGAACTACCTGGACATGTATCCAGAGTTCGTGCTGCCCGAGGAACAGCAGCAGGCATTCCTCAAGACCCGCACCGCTGCCATCGTCGGCGCCAACCTGGCGAAACGTTATAATTTCAAGGTCGGCGACAGGATTCCGCTGCAGGCGACCATCTTTCCGCACAAGAACGGCGACAACACGTGGACCTTCGACCTGGTCGGTATCTTTCGCACCCGCGAGGCGCGCGATCGCAACCAGGAAGACCAGATGATCTTCCGCTACGACTACTTCGACGAGGGCCGCACCTTCGGCCAGGGCACCGTCGGCTGGTATATGGTGAAGGTCAGCGATCCCGGGCGCGCCCAGGAGGTGGCCCAGACCATCGATCGCCTGTTCGCAAACTCGGCCGACGAAACCAAGACCCAGACCGAGAAGCAGTTCAACCTCGATTTCGTCAAGCAGATCGGCGACATCGGCCTGATCGTCAGTTCGATCATGGGCGCGGTGTTTTTCACCATCCTGCTACTCACCGGCAACACCATGTCGCAGGCGGTGCGCGAACGCATCCCGGAGCTGGCGGTGCTCAAGACCATCGGCTTTTCCAACCGGAGCGTGTTGTGGCTGGTGCTGGGCGAATCGCTGCTGCTGGCCGCTGTCGGTGGCAGCCTCGGGCTGCTGCTGGCGATGGCCGGCGCGGGCGCACTGAGCGCGGCCTTCCGCGGCGGCGCGTTTGCCGTTGGCGCGCAATCCTGGCTGACCGGTCTCATGATCATGACGGTGCTGGGCGTGGCGGTGGGCCTGCCACCGGCCTGGCGGGCGATGCGGCTGCGCATTGTCGATGCCCTGGTCGAGCGTTGAGGGAGCGCCTGCATATGCGCTGGCTGGAACAGATTCTCGAGATCACCTGGATGAGCCTGGCGACCATTCCCCGGCGACTGGGTTCCGCGCTGGTGATCGTGGGGGGTATCGCCGGCGTGGTCGGTGTACTGGTCGCGCTGCTGGCGATCGGCGAGGGCTTTCAGTCGGTACTCGCCGAGGCCGGGCGGCTGGACGATGCGATCGTGCTGCGCAAGGGCGCGAGCGCCGAACTCAACAGCGGCCTGAGCCGTGAAGATGTGGTGCTGATCGCGCAGGCCCCGGGCATACTCAGGGACAGCGCCGGCATCCCCATTGCCTCGGCCGAGGTGGTGGTCGTCGCGAACCTGCCCAAGCGCAGTTCCGGCACCGATGCCAACGTCGAGATCCGCGGTGTGGGGCAGCGGGTCTGGGAATTGCGCAGTGCCGCCCGCATCATCGAAGGCCGGCGCTTCGAGACCGGCAAGCGCGAACTGGTAATCGGCAAGGGTGCGCAGACCGAGTTCGCCGGGCTGGAAGTCGGCAGGACGGTCCGCCTGGGCCTGCAGGACTGGACGGTGGTGGGGGTGTTCGCCTCGGGCGATGCGCACGAGTCGGAGTTGTGGAGCGATCCCGAAGTGTTGCAGGGTGCCTACAACCGCGACGGTTACCAGTCGGTCACGGTCAAACTGACCGACGTCGATGCCTTCGATGCGCTCAAGGCCGCCCTGAGCAGCGATCCGCGCCTGACGGTGGACGTCCAGCGAACGCGCGACTATTACGCCACGCAGTCCGAGGACCTGACCCGGCTCATCCGTATCCTGGGTGTGGCCATCGCGGCCATCATGGGCGTCGGTGCGGTGTTCGGCGCGCTCAACACCATGTACGCGGCGGTCTCCACGCGCTCGCGCGAGATCGCCACCCTGCGCGCGCTCGGCTTTTCCGCCACACCGGTGGTGATTTCGGTGATGCTGGAGGCGGCGCTGCTGGCGCTCGTGGGTGGCGTGATCGGCGCCGGTATCGCCTGGGCTGCCTTCGACAACTACACGGCATCCACGCTGGGCGCGAACTTCAGCCAGGTGGTGTTCGCCTTCCAGGTCTCGCCGCGGCTGATCCTGGACGGTCTGCTGTGGGCGCTCGGCATCGGTCTGCTGGGTGGACTGTTCCCGGCCGTCCACGCGGCACGCCAGCCCGTGACCAGTGCACTGCGTGCGTTGTAGGTAACGAGGCATGACAGGCCAACTTGCCTGTCATTGGCGGGGGACACTTGCCATCATCGTTGAACCCGTACAGATAAAGAGCTTGGACGCCCATGCCTGCGGGTGTATTATGCAAACTCTTACCTCCCCCTATTTCCTCCCAGGGAAAATCCGGCCGGTGAGTGCTATACAGCACCACTAACCGATCAGGAATAAAAGCCACACTGGTGGCTGATCCTCTCCGGCTAGCCATATCAACAACCCGTTGGGGGCATGTGCCATGACTCAAAAAACTTTCCGTATCGCCAGGCAGTTGCTGATGGTTCTGTCAGTCACACTTTCCATCGTACTGATCGTCGTCCTCGAAGCGACCAAATAACATAAACAAGGGATGTCTGGAATGCGACAGGCTTCGGCCATTTCACTTAAGGTGCTGCTTCTCGCGGTACTGACGGTGCCTGCCCAGAGCCTTGTGTTCGCCAGTGACACTGCTGTCGAAGTGCCCGAGCATGCAAGCGCCAGGAGCTACGGCGACGGGTGGGACTGTGATCAGGGGTTTCGCGCGCTTGAGGGGGGGTGTACAGCCATCGAAATACCTGCAAATGCCTACTCCACAAATGCCTCCTACGGGAGCGGCTGGAAGTGCGGACGAGGCTATCGAGAGCACAACGGGGCCTGCGCAGCCGTTCAGGTGCCTGAACATGCATACCCGACAAATACGTCCTACGGACGCGGCTGGAATTGTGATCGAGGCTATCGACTGGTCGAGGAGGCCTGCGTAGCCATCCAGGTGCCGGCGAACGGCTATTACGTGGACGCATCGTTCGGGGCTGGCTGGGAGTGCGAGCGCGGGTATCGACCGGTGGATAAGCACTGTGTCGCCATCCGGGTACCAGCGCAAGGATATCTGACGGACACTGCGTTCGGGTCGGGCTGGGAATGCGATCACGGCTATACGGCGGTCAACGAAAACTGCGTCGCTGTGCTGGTGCCGCAGAACGCTCACCTCAATGCGGCCGGAAACGACTGGGAATGTAACCGCCCTTACCACAAGCGAAGCGGGGACTGTGCTCTGCCTTGAAGGGAACTGGCGGTGCTGGCCAACCCGTTGCGGCCGGGCAGGTGTTGGCCTGAAGAATACCTGTCGCCTATCTGCAGACACATCGTGCGGGTGCAGGGGTCAGGCATGTTTCAAGGAAGGGCTGATCAGGTTGTCATTCAGGGCGGAGCGGGGAGGAGGCCCGGAATTCAGTTGCGGTTAACCGACCTGTTACCGGATTAGCCGCTTCGCCCCCCTCCGGAAAGCGCATTTGTTCTGCACTGGCTTCACTGGTCACGGTATAATTCCGGCATAATTCCAGCATTCGCATGCCGCCGGGTTACTGAAATCGTGAAACACTTCTGCACCATCAGATGGCCGGGCTATCTTCGGCGACATGCCTGAATGAGAGGAGGCCGGCAGGTCAATACAGAGATCACTCGACTGCCGAAGGGGTTCGTCGATCGGCTGACAAAACCGTTTACCCGGTTCTTGAGCATCGAGGCTACCGGCGGCGCCGTTCATCTGCTGTTCGCTGTCGCCGCCTTCGTTCTGTCAAATTCCCCGTGGGCTCGTCTTAATAAGAACACCCGGGAGACATCGGTCGATCTCCATCCCGGATCGTTTTCATTTGCCAACGTCGGGCTGCCACAGTCCTCTGGCGAACCCGGCAATTCCGTCACGATGGCACTGTTCATAGCCAACCCGGCTTTCAGCCAGCGTCTGGTCGACAGCGCCAAACCGGGTATATTTCCGGCATCGGTCGTTTCCGCGGAGGCAGGTATCGCGCTGTTGAGGGGGGTTGTCCTGCCATGGGAAGCATGCTCGCGCGGCGCACCGGTTACGCGTGGCATGGGTTTCATGCAAACACAGTACAAAAGCCCGGTGCTGCGCTGGTCGCTCCGGGGCAAGGCAAGGAGAATCACATAGCCATCAAAGAGTCAGGTGTTTCGTTGCGCACACGCAATGCGCTGCGTTATGACCGGGATGCCGGGTTACTTCGCTCGGAGTTGTTCAGTATCGAGCAACTGAAGCGTCACGCGGTAACGCTGGCCGGCCAGCATAAAATCGAACCACATCCCGGGCCGGACAGACTATTACCCCGCCTGGCGGACAATGAGCGCGTTCTGCTGGCGGCGTATGACGTCGTCACAGCCGCAGCCAAAACGGGACAACGGATCGCACCGGCAGAGGCCTGGTTGCTCGACAATTTCTATCTCATCGAGCAGCAGATCGGTCAGGCGCGCCGGCATCTGCCGCGCGGCTACAGCCGGCAGTTGCCGCGACTGGCTGATGGCCAGTCAGCCGGTTTCCCCCGCATCTATGATCTGGCGCTGGAGTTGATCTCTCACATGGACGGTCGTGTCGACAGCGACAACGCCACCCAGGTCGTCGCCGCCTACCAGAGTGCTGAACCGTTAAAACTGGGCGAATTGTGGGCATTCCCGATCATGCTGCAGTTGGCACTCCTGGAAAACCTGCGCCGCGTCGGCCTGCGTATCGCCCGCCGGCGCGAGGAGCGCGACGCGGCCATCACCTGGGCTGACCGCATGCTCGCGACGGCCGAACGCGAGCCGAATCAGCTTATCCAGTTGCTCGCCGAGTTTGCCAATGCCGATGTCCCCCTGACCGCGCCGTTTGTGGAGGAATTTTACGCAAGGCTCCAGGCCCAGGGACCCGCCATGGCGTTCGTACAAACCTGGGTCGAGCAAAAACTGCTCGAACAAGGGGTGACCGCAACGCAGTTGTCGGAGGCGGCCGGCCGGACGGCCGCGACCAACCAGATCTCCATCGCAAACAGTATCGGCAGTCTGCGGTTCATCGGCGCGATGGACTGGAGGGATTACGTCGAGTCGCTCAGTGTCGTGGAACAGACATTGCGTGAAGACCCGGCGGGGATGCACGACAGCCAGGATTTTACCACCCGTGACCGGTACCGGCATGTCATCGAAGACGTGGCGCGGGGCAGTCCGCGCAGTGAGTTGGAAGTGGCACACGAAGCCATCGTTCTCGCGCAGAAGGCTGCAGGGCGAGTGGGTGGAAACGATCGCAGCGCACATGTCGGCTACTATCTGGTCGATCGCGGACGGCAGAGTCTGGAACGTGCGGTCGGCTGCCGATTGTCGTGGACCAGACGGGTCAGTCGGGCGAGCCGGCATTTCCGCCTGTTCCTTTACCTCGGCCCCGTCCTGTTGCTCACGCTGCTTTCGACATCGGTCGTGCTGTCCTCTTTCGGCAGCTTCACGCCCGGAGACTGGCGGTACTGGTTTTTTGCGATCACCGGCCTTATCGGCGTCTCGGCGCTGGCTGTCCCGCTGGTGAACCTGCTGGTCACGCTCGTCTTGCCGCCCCGTGCGTTACCACGCCTGGACTTTTCGAAGGGCATTCCATCCATTCACCGTACGATGGTGGTTGTCCCCACCTTGCTGGACACGCCGCAAGCGGTAGACGAGCTTATAGAGGCCCTGGAGATTCGCTATCTCGGCAATCGCGATCCGAACCTGTTTTTTGCCTTGCTGACGGATTTCCGAGACGCGCCCGAGCCCACGTTGCCGGAGGATGAAGCGTTGCTCGCCCGCGCACGCGCAGCTGTCGAGGGACTCAACGAGACCTACAGCGAGGACCGCCCGTGCATCTTCTATCTGTTTCACCGGCCCCGCGTATGGAATCCATACGAACGGGTGTGGATGGGCTACGAGCGCAAGCGCGGCAAACTTGAGCAGTTCAATGCCTTGCTGCGGGGAGGGGGGCAGACTGCCTTCTCGGATGTTGTCGGTGATGTGTCCATCCTCGCTTCGATCAGGTACGTCATTACCCTGGATACCGACACGCAACTGCCCCGCGACGCGGCACGCACACTTGTCGGTAACATCGCTCATCCACTCAATCGGCCGGTGTACGATGTGGACAAGGGACGCATCGTCGAGGGCTACGCGATCCTGCAACCACGCGCCTCCATCAGCCTGACCAGTGCAGGCCAGTCACGGTTTACCAAACTGTTCGCCGGTGAGGCAGGCATCGATCCCTATACACGCCAGGTATCGGATGTCTACCAGGATCTTTTCGGGGAGGGGTCGTTTATCGGCAAGGGCATCTACGATGTGGATGCGTTTCGTCAGGCCGTCGATGGACGCTTTCCGGAGAATCTCATTCTCAGTCACGACTTGCTGGAAAGCGGCTATGCACGCTCGGCGCTGGTGACCGATGTCGATCTCATTGAAGAGCACCCGGCCAGTTACGCCATGGAGGCCAGCCGGCGACACCGGTGGATACGAGGCGACTGGCAGCTTGCCGGCTGGCTGCTCCCGCGCGTGCCCGGACCAGCCTTAGCAAAGGGAGCGAAGGCGAAGCGGCAACCGAACCCGCTCGCCGCCCTGTCGGTGTGGAAACTGTTCGACAATCTCCGGCGCAGTCTCGTGCCGCCGTCGCTGCTTGCCCTGCTGTCAGGGGGTTGGCTGTTTGGCCCAGGATCGGCGTGGTTCTGGACACTGCTGGTCGCGGGCGTGGTGTTCTTGCCCGCCGTGCTCGGCGCCGTGATCGAACTCATCCGTAAACCGGAAGAACGTGACTGGCTGGTGCACCTGATCCTGACGGGAAAATCCGCGGGCCGCCCGATCGGGCTCGCTGTACTGACGCTGATACTTTTACCCTACGACACACTGATTTGCCTGGATGCGATACTGCGCTCGGGTGTGCGTATGCTGTTCACGCGCCGCGGCTTGTTGCTCTGGCAGCTGCGCGCCTATGCAAGACGTAACGCGCACCATACCCTGGCCGGTTTTTTCATGGAGATGTGGATCGCGCCTGTTCTGGCGGCGGTGCTGGCCTTCGCGCTGTGGCAAACCCGCCCGGTGGAGTGGTTCTTCTGGGCGCCCGTTTTGTTGCTCTGGCTGTTGTCGCCCGTCATCGGCTGGTGGATCAGCACGCCGCTGGTATCACCCGTGCCGGACCTGAACGCCGAACAACGGGCATTCCTGCGGGCGTCGGCCCGGCGCACGTGGCGCTTCTTCGCGGAGTTCGTCGGTCCACAGGACAACTGGCTGCCGCCCGATAACTTCCAGGAATATCCGGCGCCGGTCTTCGCCTCGCGTACCTCACCCACCAACATCGGCATGGCGCTGCTGGCGGATCTGGCGGCGTACGACTTCGGCTACATTTGCGCCGGGGAATTCCTGCGGCTTGCCGGGAACACACTGGCCACGATGGAAAAGCTGGAACGCTACCGCGGCCATTTTTACAACTGGTATGACACGCGTACCTTGCAGCCGCTTCGCCCGCAATACGTCTCCTCGGTGGACAGCGGCAACCTGGCTGGCAGCCTGCTGACCTTGCAAGCGGGACTGATCGAGTTGAAAGATCAGCCGGTGTTGTCCGCACGTGCGTTTCAGGGGCTGCAGGACACCTTGCAGGTGCTTGCCGAACACCTGCCTGCGTCACCCGCCCCGGAGCTGGCGAAAAAGGTCAGGCGTTTGCAGGATACACTGCACTCACTGACGCTGGTCGGGCAGCCGCAGACACTGGCTGCCGCCGATAGCATGCTGGATGAGATTCACCGTATCGGCGGTGGACTGGTTGCATGGCTGCCAGCGGATATCGATATCGATGGCGAACTGTATTACTGGGCACAGGCATTCGACCGGCAAGCCCGGGCACTTCGGGAGGACCTTGGATACCTGGTGCCCGAGCCGCAGCAGTTCAGCGCCATCCCGACACTGGCGGAACTGGCAAGAGACAGCGTAGTTGGCACGCATGAGCTGTCTTCGGCCGCGGTGGTAGTGCCCCGCTCCAAAGGCGCGACGGAGCGGATCAGGATCATCGATGATCTGGTGGAACGTTGCCGCGAACTGGCGGTGATGGATTTTGAATTTCTCTACGATACCTCGCGTGGCCTGCTGGCCATAGGTTACGACGTCGGTGAAAGGCGCCGCGATCCGTCCTGCTACGACCTGCTGGCATCCGAGGCGCGCCTGGCCAGTTTCCTGCTCATCGCGCAGGGACAGGTGCCACAGAAGCACTGGTTCGCGCTCGGCCGCCTGCTGACGAGTCATGGCGGCGACGTGAGCCTGATTTCGTGGAGCGGCTCGATGTTCGAATACCTCATGCCGCGGCTGATCATGCCGAGTTACGACAACACCCTGCTGGATGAGACCTGCAAGGCGGCGGTGTCGCGCCAGATCGAATACGGCCGGCAACGCGCTGTGCCCTGGGGCATTTCCGAGTCCTGTTATAACGCCACCGATATGCACCAGGTCTATCAGTATCGGGCCTTCGGCGTGCCCGGTCTGGGCTTCAAGCGCGGACTGGGAGACGACCTGGTCATCGCGCCTTACGCCAGTGCACTGGCGCTGACGGTGATGCCGCGTGAAGCGTGTCGCAACCTGCAGCGGCTTGCCGCCGATGGTTTCCTCGGCGACTATGGGTTCTACGAGGCAGTCGACTACACGCCATCGCGTGTGCCACGGGGTAAGAATCACGCAATCGTGCGTACCTTCATGGCGCATCATCAGGGCATGAGCCTGCTGGCCTTTGAGCATGTATTGCTCAACCGGCCAATGCAGCGCCGATTCATGTCTGACCCCTTCGCACGGGCGACGCAGTTGTTGCTGCAGGAGCGTGTCCCGAAGCAGGGCGCGACGTTGCATCCGCACGCGGCTGAAGTGAGCGCCGCCGCGCGGCCCGCTGCCGCGGAAGCAGGCGCGATCATGCGCGTGTTTACCGATCCGAATACGCCGATACCGGAAGTACACCTGCTGTCCAACGGCAGATACCACGTCATGGCGACCCATGCCGGTGGTGGTTATAGCCGCTGGCGCGACCTGGCTATCACCCGTTGGCGCGAGGATGCCACTCGCGATTGCTGGGGCACATTCATTTACCTGCGCGAGAGCGACACGGGCCGTTATTGGTCAGCCGCGTATCAACCGACACTGCGCAAGGCCGATTACTACGAGGCGATCTTTGTGCAGGCGCGCGCGGAATACCGGCGGCGCGACCGGGCGATCGAAACGCATACCGAGATCAGTGTTTCGCCCGAGGACGATGTCGAGATCCGCCGTGTCACGCTCACCAACCAGTCATCGCTCACACGTCATATAGAGGTGACGAGTTATGCGGAGGTCGTGCTGGCGCCGCTGAATGCCGACCTGGCTCACCGTTCGTTCAGCAACCTGTTTGTGCGAACCGAAATCCTGTCCGACCGGCAGGCCATCCTCTGCACCCGGCGCCGCCGCACACCGGGGGAGCAGGTGCCGTGGATGTTTCACCTGTTGGCGGCGCCCGGTGCGGTTGCCGACGCGTCGTCTTACGAGACTGACCGCGCCCGGTTCATCGGACGGGGCCGTACGACGGCCAACCCGGTGATGCTGGATGACAGTGACAGCCCGCCGACCTTGTCGAACACGGCGGGTTCGGTGCTCGATCCCATCGTGGCGATCCGCCGCACCATCACCTTGCCACCCGACGAATCGGCGACCGTGCAGATCATCTCCGGTGTCGCAGACACACGCGAGGCCGCACTGGCGGTACTTGATAAATATTGTGACAGACACTTCGTTGAGCGTGCCTTTGAGTTGGCATGGTTCCAGAGTCAGGAAGTGCTGCGCCACCTCACCGCTAGCGAGGCCGATGCACAGGTCTATGGCCGCCTGGCTAGCTCGGTCATTTACGGCAATGCCCTGCGCCGTGCCGCACCCAGTGTCATTGCCCGCAACCAGCTCGGCCAGTCCGGACTTTGGCGCTTTGCCGTCTCGGGCGATCTGCCGATCGTCCTGG
>Ga0307423_1000411_pt1 | contig 28940 bp, 22 predicted proteins | sample SalMarWE160310MG_FD_202154 | JGI IMG/M metagenome (GOLD analysis project Ga0307423, IMG submission 202154) | Salt marsh sediment microbial communities from the Plum Island Ecosystem LTER, Massachusetts, United States - WE1603-10 | ecosystem: Environmental > Aquatic > Marine > Intertidal zone >... | reverse complement strand
ACGCCGGGGCAGCGGGCGGCCATTCACCAGCACCACGTTTCCCGCCTCTCAGACCACTTCCGGGGCGCCAAGCGCCAGGCCGTCGTGCGCCCCGAACAACCCCTCGATGCTCGGCTAGCCGGCTACATCGTCGACGGCAGCCGCTCCGGGCTGCGCGAGGATCTCGATCTCAAGCTGGCCGAGGGACTCGCGCCGCTCGACATCATCAACGGGCCGCTGATGGCCGGGATGGCGGAGGTCGGGCGGCTGTTCAACGCGAATGAGCTGATCGTCGCCGAGGTCCTGCAGAGCGCCGAGGCGATGAAGGCCGCGGTTTCGCACCTCGAGCAGTTCATGGACGCCGACACATCGGCGGCGCGGGGCCGTGTTGTCCTCGCCACCGTCAAGGGCGATGTCCACGACATCGGCAAGAATCTGGTCGAGATCATCTTCGCCAACAACGGTTTCGAAATTATCGATCTCGGGATCAAGGTCGTACCGGAGAGCCTGGTACAGGCGGTGCGCGAGCACCGGCCGGATGCCATCGGTCTGTCGGGCTTGCTGGTCAAGTCGGCGCAGCAGATGGTGGTGACGGCAGGGGATCTGGCAGCGGCCGGGATCGACCTGCCGATCCTGGTCGGCGGTGCGGCGCTCTCGAAGCGATTCACGAACGAGCGCATCGCCCCGGCCTACGGCGGTCCGGTGCTCTACTGCTCCGACGCCATGGCGGGGCTCGAAAAGATGCTTCGTATTGCGGATGGCGGTGGTATTGCTGCAACGACCAGCGTCGCGAAGGCCAAGCCCGGACCCGCGAAAGCGGTTACCCGCGCCCGGTCGCAAACCGCGTCCGCGAGCGCCGGACCTGCGATCCGTCCCGACATCGACCCTCTGCCACCGCCGCGCCCGGACCGCGTCGTATGGTCGCCGGTGGAGGATCTGCGCGAAGTCTGGTCGTTCATTAACCCGCAGATGCTCTACGGCAAACACCTCGGTCTGCGTGGCAGCTTTGCGCGACTCCTCGAGGAGGGCGATGTCAAGGCCGAGAAGCTGCTGGCGGTCATCGAAGGGCTCAAGGACGAGGTCGAGAACTGGATGCGGGTGCGGGCGGTATGGCGCTTCTGCGAAGCGGTACCCGACGGTGAGGCCATCAGCTTGTACGAGCCCGGATCGGAGAAAGCTGCCCACACGTTTGTCTTCGGACGCCAGGCCAAGCCCGGCGGGCTGAGCCTTTCGGACTTCGTCGTGCCGCCGGCGGGCGGTGTCCGTGACTCGGTGGCCCTCTTCGTGGTCGGTGCCGGCGACGGGGTACGCGAGCATTCGACGGCAGCCAAAGAAGCGGGGGAGTACCTCTCAAGCCACGCCATCCAGGCCCTCGCCATCGAGACTGCCGAGGCCGCCGCCGAGTGGCTGCACGCGAAGTTGCGCGAGGCGTGGGGATTCCCCGATCCGCCGGAGATGGGGATGAAGGACCGCTTCGCGGCGCGCTACCGCGGCAAACGGTTCAGCTTCGGCTACCCGGCGTGTCCGGACCTCGACGACCAAACCGCGCTGTGGCGGCTGCTCGAACCGCAGGAGATCGGGGTCAGCCTCACCGATGGGATGATGATGGAGCCGGAAGCATCTGTGAGCGCTCTTGTTTTTCATCATCCAGATGCACGCTATTTCTCGGTGACGGGTACGAATCGATGAAACCGATTTCGAATTTCGAAATTCGGATTTCGGAATTGACCCCCAACCGCCCACGAATTCCTCGGGAGGTTGGGTGGGATATCCGCAATTCGAAATCCGAAATCCGAAATAATGCGAAGTCGGGTTGACCAGGGAACATCGAACGAGCAAACTTGCACGGCGATGAATGAGCTGATCTTGATCGTCGACGACGAGACCGGAATTCTGACGACGCTGGCGCAGATCCTCGGCGACGAGGGTTACCGCACCATCACCACGACCAGCGGCGAAGAGGCCCTGCATCTGTTTCGCGAACAGCGGCCGGATATGGTCTTCCTCGATATCTGGCTGCCCGATTGGGACGGCCTCGAGACGCTCCAGGCCCTGCGCGACGTCGATCCGCAAGCGATGGTGATCATGATGTCCGGCCACGGAACATCGGAGACCGCGGTCAAGGCGATCAAAATGGGCGCCCACGACTACCTCGAGAAGCCGCTTTCGTACGACCGTACCGTGAGGGCGGTCAAGGACGCCCTTGCCACCAAACGAGCCAGGGTCGAGGCGGCCGGAGCCGGGATCCTGGAGCAAAGCCGCGAACGAATCGAGCCGGTGATGAAGTTCGACCCGCCGCCGGAGCTGCCGATCCTCGAAGTCACCGACCGCCACCAGAGGACGATCCGCGATGCCAGCGTGATCTATGGGCTCGGGCTCCACTCGGGGGGCCGCACCGGCATGGTGATCCAGCCGTTGCCACCCGATACCGGCATTCATTTCATCACCTTGCCGAGCGGCGTCACGATGCCCGCACACGTGAGCTCGATCGCCGAGACCGACTACGCGACCACGCTGACCCGAGACGGCGAGAGCATACGCACGGTCGAGCACCTGTTGTCGGCGCTGCACGCCTGCGGCATCACCAACCTGCTGGTCAAGGTCCACGGCGAGATTCCGGTGCTCGACGGCTCGGCCCTGAGCTTCCTCGATCGGCTTCAGGAGATCGGGATCGCCAACCAGGATTCACCGGTCAAAGAACTGGTGATCGATCGCAGGTACCAGGTCGGCGAGGGCGACAAGTCGCTGGTCATCGAGCCTGCGGACTTCTTCTCCGTGTCGTACCAGCTCCGTTATCCACCGCCGGTGGGGGACCAGTTCTACGAATTCGAGATGGCCGACTGCGAGGCGTTTCGCGAAGAGATTGCGCCCGCCCGGACTTTCGGCTTCATGCGCGACCTCAGGATGATCAACGAGCTCGGTCTCGGCACCGGAGGCCGCCTCGACAATTTCATCCTGGTTGGCGAGGACAACGTCATCAACACCGACCTCCGCTTCCCGGACGAGTTCGTGCGCCACAAGATTCTCGACATCATCGGCGATCTCTACATGCTCGGCTATCCGGTGCGCGGTAAGGTCACGGCGAGCCTGACCGGTCACCGCGACAACATCGAGATCCAACGCCAGATCCTGGCTGCGAACAGCTGATTCTGAACCCACGTCCGAGTCCGCATCCGAGATTCTCATGCGGCGATACGGCCCCGCAGCTTGTCGGCTTCCCCTGCCCACCTACTTATCGCAACGACGCAAAGGCGCAATGGTTTTATTTGACCTGGCGCGAGAGTCACTGCCGTTTGTTCCAGGGCATTGGTCAATAAAACCTTCGTGATTTCTTGGTGTTCTTTGCGCCTTCGTGGTTCAAATGGGCGGGTGGGGGAGGAAGCGAAATCTGCAGAGGCTCACTCGATGTAGCCGAGCGCCCGCAGCTGATCCACCAGCTCTTCGTCGACGTCGGAGGCGCGGTTTTCGCCTTCCGTCGGTGCACCCCACGTCGGGATCGTCTGCAACGCGTGAGCGTTGCGGAATGCTTCGGTGAAGATCTCGGTCCGCGCCCGTCCGGCGAAGTCGTCGGCCACCGGGAGGCCGATGGCATAGAGCACCGTCGGCGGGACGTCAATCACCCGCAAGTCCTCTGGCTTCGCCTTCGGGTCGATGTCAGGACCGGCGGCGATGAAGACGCCCGGGGTCTTGCGGCCGTGGGTGCCGGACAGAAGGTCGACCGATCGTATGGCGCCGCGGAGCGGGACACCGGCAACCCGCAACGGCTTCTGAGCTCCTTCTGTGAGGACCTCGACCGAGAAATCGGCGCCCTTTTTCTTCTCCTTCGGGGTTGCGTCGCGTAGGGCGAACACGGGCGCGCCGCCGGTGTAGGTAACGGTTGCGAGAGCTGCTTCGAGCCGGTCGCGGATCAGGGCCTGTTCGGCGGCCGTCACCTTCCCGCCGTTTTCTCTACCGGCGAGCGCGTAACGAACCTTCTTCACCAGCGACCGCTCCGGTGAGGCGTAGCTGTAGAGCTCGGTCCGATTGAAATCCACTCCGCCGTCGGAGGTCGCCAAGAAACCGAGGTGCTCGAGGACGGCGTCGAAGTTGAGGCGAATGTGGGTGGTCACGCCGTCCATGGCTTCGAAGCCGTGGTCGGACATGACGATGATGTTGACATCGGGACTTGCTGCCGCCATGAGCTCGCCGAGGGTACGGTCGACGAGCTCGTACTCACGGGCAATGAGCTCCCGCTCCGCCTCGAGCTCGGAGGGCTCGGCGGCCGGGAAGGCCTCGGGCTCGAAAGCGCGCCAGTGGAAATGGCAGGAGATGTCGACGCCGCGGAGGTAGAGTAGGATCAGATCGTAATCCTGACCGGCGAGATCGATCCCCAGGCGGCCGAAAATACGATCCGCTTCGAGCATCGAGCTCGGCTCGTGCCCTTTTTCCTCTGCGCGGAACCGTGTCAGCTCGGCGTCGAAGACTGCGCGGTACTCAGGGGGCCACACGCGGTCCGGGATTTCGTGGATAGCACGGTCCGAAATGATCGTGCCGTTGACCTCTTCGACCGGCCACGATGCCCACCACCCCACGACCGCGACCCGGCCGCCGGTCGCGGTCACCATGTTCCACAGGGCGGGAACCCGGCGCAGGGTTGACGATACCGGCTGGTCACCCTTGACGGTCGGTACCACGAATTCGGTAATGCCGTGCGCCTCCGGCATGACCCCGGTGGCGACCGTCGTCCAGATCACCGGCGAGGCGTGGTGAAAGGTCTCGAGCGGCGAAGCGACCCCACGATCGGCGAGCCGCTTGAGACTTGGGAGACGGTTCTGCGCCCACATCCAGTCGATGACTTCCCAGTCGGCTCCATCGACACCGAAAAGGATGAATGGATGGGTCGGCGTCGGATCCTCCACGCCCCGACACGAAACCAGCGTTAAGGCCAATACAGCGGCCAGGAAGACCGTCAAGACGAGAGACGATCGATTCACCATGAGCGACCGGAGTCTAACACCGAGAAACATTGTTCATCGTTGAAACGGTGGAACGTTAGGACGTTACCCATGCTCCCATTCCCTTGATGACGCCGAGGTGACGGGAGGGTGGCCGATAATCCGAAATCCGAAATCCGAAATTCAGAATTCCATGCTCTCCGGCTCGTAATACTCGCGCGGGTGCTTGCAGCAGGGGCACTTCGGTGGCGGCTCGGTGCCCTCGTGGATGTAGCCGCAGACGGAGCACTTCCAGCGAATGGGCTTCTCCCGCTTGTAGACGGTTCCGTTCTCGACCATCTCGAGGAGCTTCTTGTAGCGGTCGCGGTGTTCGGCCTCGACGCGGGCAATCATCCTGAAAAGGATCGCGGCCTCCTTGTTGCCCTCCTCTTCAGCAGCGTCGGCGAATTCGGGGTACATGCTCGTGGTCTCGTGGTGCTCGCCGCCGATCGCCTCCTTGAGATTGGCGACGGTATCGCCGATGCCGCCGAGCAGGGCGAACTCGTCCTTGGCGTGGCGCATCTCGTTGATGGCGGTCTCCTCGAAGATCTTTGCGATGTAGTGGTAGCCCTCCTTGCGCGCCACCTTGGCGAAGTAGGTGTACATATTGCGTGCCTGGCTCTCACCGGCGAACGCGGCCCTCAGGTTTTCTTCAGTCTTGGACATCTTTCCTCCTTGTTCGAGCCCGAACATCCCACCATGTCGCTGCTGCGGCCAGCGATATGCCGTAATCTGCGGCGTTTCCTCGCGTCGGGCTGCTCGACGTACCGTCAAATACGCCTCCGCGACCCTCAGGTCGAAAACACCACATCTCACGACATCTCGCTGGCCTCGCGACGCGACATGGCGGGATGTGCGGGCTCATGTTGGCTCGCCCACATGGGCGATATCGGTGAACTGTGCGATCTCTGAACTCGTGGTTCGAAGGTCGGCGATGCCGAGGCGATGAACGTCGTCGTTGCCTGTGAGCCGGGCGAAGTTCGCGAGCTCTCTGGTCGTGACGCGGAAGAAGTTGGCAAGCCGCTCGGCCGACAGGTCGACGTCGAAACGAGACCTGAGCTCGGGATCCTGGGTCGTGATGCCGACCGGACAGCGACCGGTGTCGCAGATGCGGTACTGCTGACAGCCGATGGCGATCAACGCCGCCGAAGCGAGAGCGACCGCGTCCGCGCCCATGGCCAGTGCCTTTGCCACGTCCGAAGCGGACCGGAAACCGCCGGTGATGACCAGAGAAACCCCTTCAGCGGCCATAGCGTCCAGGTAGCGCCGGGCGCGCGCCAGGGCGAAGATGGTGGGGATCGCGGTCGAGTCCTTGACCGTCTTTGGCGCGGCGCCGGTGGCTCCCGGCCGGCCGTCGATGGTGATGAAGTCGGGTTGTGCGTGCAGTGCAATCTCCAGATCGGCCTCGATGTGACCGGCCGCGAGCTTGACTCCGATGGGTTTGCCGCCGGAGGTCTCGCGGAGCCACTCCACCTTTTGCCGCAGTTCATCGGCGTTGGTGATGTCTTCGAAGTGGGCCGGACTGATCACATCCTCGCCCGGCGGGAAGCCGCGGATCGCCGCGATCTCCTCGGTGACCTTGTGCCCGGGTAGATGACCCCCCATCCCGGGCTTGGCCGACTGGCCGATCTTGATCTCGATGGCGTCCACCGCCTTCAGATTTTCGTCGGTGACGCTGTAGCGATTGGGTACGTACTCGAAAATGTAGCGGTGTGCGGCCGCCAGCGACTCGGGCACGATACCGCCCTCGCCCGAGCACATGACCGTCTCGACCGCGGCCGAACCTTTGGCGAGGGCGATCTTCGCCTCCCTCGACAGAGCGCCAAACGACATGTGGCTGACGAAGACCGGGGTCGAGATGACGAGAGGATGCTTGGCCTTGGGACCGATCACGGTGCGGGTGGCAACCGGCTCGTCGTCGTTCAGGGGGAGGGAGGCGAGCTGCGCCCCCATGATCAGAACCTCGTCCCACGACACCACCGGCTTGCGGGTTCGCATGGGCTCGATGATCGATTCCCCAGTGATTGCCATCCGCTGAATGTGCTGGAACTGATGCTCCAGGTCATCCGACGAGCGCTTCCAATCGGACAGGTAGCCGGCGAGGGCTGATGCGGCTCCGGCGGTCTCTTCGCGAGGCACGGCCTGATCGGTGGATGATTCTCCCTGGACCTCGAAATAGCTCTTGTCCGCGCCGCAGACCGGGCACTCCCAGTCATCCGGGAGATCGCTCCAAGCGGTGCCTTCCGCGTCTTCGTCGTAGATGTGGCCGCAGACCGAACACTCGTACTTCATGGTTGCCTCTCCAACCGGTCGGCTCCGAGCTACACTTCAACCGGAATAGCTCGCTAAATGAGAAATGTACCTGTTAAGGGCTATATGTCAATAAATCCTGAGATTGCGAAGGTAATCATATAAAGTCATCGCGATCGGACTCGATGAAGTTACGAAGCTCTGGATCCGATCGGACCTCGGAGGGCCCAACCGCTTTACGGCTGAACGGCTGTTCGGGCCACCCGCCCACCACGGAGCCAGCGCCGAAGGGCCGCAAAGCCGTTCAGCCGCATAGCCGTATTTCCATTGACCCATCACTCTTCAGGTGCTACAACTGCGCGCCCGCGTTCGCGGGAAGAAGAGGATCCTATTGATGACCGAATTCCGAAATCTGGCGATCATCGCCCATGTTGACCACGGAAAGACCACACTGGTGGACGCCATGCTGTGGCAGAGCGGCACCTTCCGATCGAACGAACGGGTCGCCGAGCGGGTCATGGATTCGGGCGATCTCGAGCGCGAGCGTGGCATCACGATTCTCGCCAAGAACACCGCGGTTCGGCACCAGGGAATCAAGATCAACATCGTCGACACTCCGGGTCACGCGGATTTCGGGGGCGAAGTCGAGCGAACCCTGCAGATGGTGGACGGGGTGCTTCTGCTTGTCGACGCTGCCGAGGGGCCGCTGCCGCAGACCCGCTTCGTGCTGCAAAAGGCTCTCGAGCTCGGTCTGCAGCCGATCGTGGTGCTCAACAAGATCGATCGCGATGATGCGCGGCCGGCCGAGGTGTTGGACGAGGTTTACGACCTGTTCATCGATCTCGACGCTGACGAGGACCAGCTCGATTTCCCGGTCTTCTGCACCGACGCACGTAAGGGCCTGTGCCGGCGCGGAATCGACGGCGACTTCGGCGATCTTCGGCCGCTGCTCGATGAGATCCTCACAACCCTGCCGCCACCGAAGGGTGATGAGAAAGCGCCGTTGCAGCTTCTGGTCACCAATCTCGACTACTCGGACTATCTGGGGCGGCTCGCGGTCGGCCGCATCGTCAACGGCACCCTGCACGCCAACCGGACCGTCGGGATCGCCCGTGAGGCCGGTATTGGCGAGGCAAAGGTCGGCGTCGTCTACTCGCACGAAGGTCTCAAAAGGGTCGAGGTCGAAAGCGCGGTGGCGGGGGACATCGTCGCGCTGGCGGGCCTCGACGAGGTGAACATCGGCGATTCGCTGGTCGATCGGGACGATCCGCAACCGCTCAGGCGGATTGCCGTCGACGAGCCGACGATGTCGATGGTGTTTTCCGCCAACAACTCGCCGTTCGGCGGCCGCGAGGGTCAGTACGTGACCGCGCGCCAGATCCGTGCGCGCCTCGAGAAAGAGGCTCTCCACAACGTCGCCATCCGGCTGCAAATTCTCAGCAACGATGCCTTCGAGGTGCGGGGCCGGGGCGAGCTGCAGCTCGCCATTCTGATCGAGACCATGCGTCGCGAGGGTTACGAGCTGTCGGTGTCGAAACCCGAGATCGTCATCCGCGATATCGACGGCGTTCGACACGAGCCTATGGAAATTGTCCAGGTCGACTGTCCCGAAGACTACGTCGGTGTCGTGACCCAGAAGCTCGGCGGCCGAAAGGGCCAGATGACCGAGATGCACAACCCGGGTCATGGGCGGGTGCGGCTGGCCTTCCGGATCCCGTCGCGTGGATTGATCGGTTTTCGCTCGGAATTCCTCACCGATACCCGCGGCACCGGCATCCTCAACCACCTCTTCGATGGGTGGGCACCGTGGCAGGGAGAGATTCCGGGCCGCGCCACGGGAGCGCTCGTGGCTGATCGTTCCGGCAAGACCACCACCTACGCTCTCTTCCACCTCGAACCCCGAGGCACGCTCTTCGTCCACCCGGTGACCGACGTATACGAGGGGATGATTGTGGGAGAAAATGCGCGTGTAAATGATCTCGACGTCAACGTCACGCGCGAGAAGAAGCTGACCAACATGCGAGCCGCAGGCGCAGACGAAGCGTTGCGGTTGGCGCCGCCGCGCAGGATGACCCTCGACCGCGCGATCGAGTGGATTGATGATGACGAGCTGGTGGAGGTCACGCCGACCGCAATCCGCGTCCGCAAGCGGGCGCTGGCAGCCAACCGTCGGTCGAAGACAAAGAAGAGCGCGTAGGCAGCCGCCCACCCACCCGAAATTCGATTTTCGATGTGCTGCTCTCGGCAAATGCTCTGATGTTGGCGCGCTTTTCTTCCAGTACGCTCCCCGAGAGCATGCCAGGCCCGCCGTCATGATGTTGAGGACAACATCACGTCGGGATGCCAGGCACCTCCGATAGCCGCGGTGTTGACCAATGCTTCCACCGGTCGATAACTAAAGGTGTGCTGTCTCGTAGTACTCGATGTGGCTGGACGACACTTGGGGGTCGATTGAAAATCAAGATCCGCCAGGCTGCAAAACGGACCTTCTGGGGATTGGCGGTGGTGGTCGCCCTCTCTGCCCTCTACCTCTCGGTCTTCTTCCTGCCCTATCCTCTGTTCCCGCATCACGCCGAGCTCGCGGGATTCAGCGTCTACTCCGATCGCGAGATCCCAAGCGATTTCAAACTCGTTGCCGAAGATGCGCGGCATCGCGTTGAAGCGATGGAGCCCTATCGTGGAGCCGCGACACCGCGCATCTTTGTCTGTCGGTCACGACGCCTTTTCGTTTTTTTTGTGAAGCTCGCCGGCATGCATTACGCCGGCCAGGGGCTGGGGATCTCGGCGGCCGGGAGTGTTTTTCTGTCCGCGCCGGGGATCGAGGCTGTCGGGCGGCGGAACGGCGGTCAACCGGTACACTCGAGACTGCAGGGGTCGTGGGCGGCAGCGATTGCGCACGAGGTCGCACACGGCCTTGTATTTGCTGAGTTGGGATTCAAAAGGGCGCGGAGGATCCCGGTCTGGAAATCGGAGGGCTACGCCGATTACTCGGCCAATCTCGCCGCTGCGGCGTCTGATACCGATTACGATTTCCGGAGCCGAATCCGATATCTGCTGGACGACGATTCGTGGCGGCTTTCCGTCAAACACTTTGACCGCCGTCATTTTCGTTGGCACGTGTTGGTGGAATTCCTATGCTCGGTGAAGGGCCTCACCTTCGAGGATCTCATCGACGAGAGTGTCTCTGAAGACCGAGCATGGGACCAGACGATGGCGTGGTACTCGACCGGCGGTTCTTAATCTGCCCTACCGCTCAGATACCAGATACCAGATCCGCCCGCCCCTCGGCAATTGCAGAGGAGAACCCATGATTATGATGCATCCGGCATCGAGTGGGGATTCCCGAGAACGCTATCGTCAAAAATCCGAGCCGCACTTCAGGGGCCTCGCCTTATAGCTCGCGATTGCGGCCTGGGTGCGGCCGACCATGGCGTGCGGGGCGAGGCGGCCGCAGTGGCCGTGACCTTCAAAGGGCTCACACAGCCCACGGCAGAAGGAGACCTGGTGCCCGTTGTACGGACACTGAATCGTGGTGTAGCTGCGGAAGTATGTGCGTTTCCGCTCGCCGCGTGGTCGAAGCAATGACATCAAGTACCCCCACCCGTCATTTTACCAGGATTCATTCCTGGGTTTTCTCCATGCCCGTCTCTGTCTCCGTGCCCGAAACCCCGCCACCAACGGTGTAGACTCAGCCCATGAACACACCATCGATGGACGAATCCGCCGTCTTCGCCATTGAACACCCCGCCCCGAACCTCTTCACCTACTACCTCCTGTCGTCGTTCGCCCTCGGACCGCTCTTCTTCATTCTCCTGATTCCGCTCTACTTCCGCTATCACACCCTGCGTTACCGTTTTGACGAAGAGGGGATTTCCATGCGTTGGGGAATTCTCTTCCGACGCGAAATCAACCTCACCTACGCACGGATCCAGGATATCCACCTGCGCTCGAACTTCGTCGAACGCTGGCTGAATCTGGCGCGGATCGAGGTGCAGACGGCGAGCGGCAGCTCAGGGGCCGAGATGACCCTCGAGGGTCTGCTCGAGTTCGAGGCAATCCGCGACTACCTCTACGCCCGCATGCGGGGGAGTCACGACCGGCAGAGTGTGTCCGCTCGGACCCCGGTTGCGGGGGTCGGGGTCGATACGGCGGCGATGCAGGACCTGGCCCATACTCTTCGTGAGGTCGCGGCCGAGCTGCGAGCGGTGCGTGCGGCCCTCAACAGCCGCGAAAGGGGCGATTTGCCGTGACAAACCCGCATATCTCACCAACCGTCTGCTGCGACCGGAGATGTGCAGCAATCTGCGACGTTTGCTCCCGTCGGGCTGCTCAACGTACCGTCAAGTACGCTTCCGCGGCCCTCAGGTCGCAAACTCCACATCTCGCTACACCTCTCCGGCCTCGCAACGAAAGCTGGTGAGATATGTGGGTTGGCCGCCTCAAGAACCTGATGCTGAGGCTCCTCAAGGTGCCGCCCGAGCCGCATCTGCCGGCGGGTGCGACTGACAGCGCGAGGGTCTTTCGGGCATCGAGGCGGTACCTCCAGCTCAAGCTCCTGCGCTGGGGCGTGGGGCAGGTCTTCACCCTCATCGGCCTCGTCGCCGCGCTCGTCGCGTTGCAGTTTATGGCCACCGGCACGGTTGAGGTCCTGGAAAAAGTGCCGCACAGGGCCATCATCTGGCGATTCGCGGGATGGTTCGAGGTCATCGGTGTGATCGGGTTCCTCCTGCAGCTCCCCCTGTCCCTGGTGCCGGTGATCATCGACTGGGAGATGCGGTGGTACATCGTCACCGACCGCAGCCTGCGCATCCGCGAGGGGGCGTGGAAGATCAGCGAGATGACACTCACCTTCGCCAATGTGCAGGAGGTCTCGATCCGGCAGGGCCCGATCGAGCGACTGTTCGGGATCGCCAACCTGAAGGTCCGAACCGCGGGTGGTGGAGCGAGCGTCGGCCCGCACGAGGCTCAGAGCGAGGAGAAAAGCGGCCACATCGGTTATTTCCGTGGCGTCGACAATGCGCCGATGATCCGCGACCTGATCCTGGAGCGCCTCAAACGGTTGCGCGACGCCGGTCTCGGCGACCCCGATCAACCGCAGACCGAGCTGGCGGGCGTGGAATCGACCTCAGCTCCCGCCGTCGTCGATGCCGCTCGTGAGCTCTTGACCGAAGCCCGCGCCCTCCGCCGCACCGTCGTCCCGTAGGCTCAGGCGAGAACAGGGCGCTCCTCGGAGGTGCCTGGCATCCCGACGTGACGATGTCCTCATCGTCGCGTCGGCGTGCCTGGCATCCTCTCGGGAAGCGCCTTCAGAGCACGGCGCGGTGAATGCGCTCGATCATCACGACCCGCGAGGCGCTGCCGACAAGGTCGCGAATGATGTGAAGGTTGGAAGGGAGTGAACCGGCGACGTCGGCCTTGGACGGACACTCGAGACACGCCAGACCCCCGTCTCCCAACAGACCGGTCTCGAAAATCTGTGTCAGCGCTTCGAGCCCTTCGATCCAGATCTCGAACGGTGGATCGGCCCACGCGATGTCGAAGCTGTCGCCGCGATCGGCCAGATACCCGACCGCGGCGGCCGCCGGTCGAACCAGGAGCTCGGCGCGATCAGCCGTGAGATCGAACGCCCCTGAATTCCTTTCGATCAGGCGAACCGCTGCGCGATGCCGCTCGACAAAAACCACCGAGCGGGCACCGCGCGAAAGTGCCTCGAGCCCGACTGCTCCGGTGCCGGCGAAAAGATCGAGAAAGCGCGAGCCGGCGACCCGGTCTCCGAGCACGGCGAATGCACGTTCACGCATCGAGTCCGGAGTCGGTCGCAGGCCCGTACCCTTTCCCGGACCCAGCAACCGTCGTGATCGCCAGTCCCCGCCGGTGATCCTCATTGCTCGTCTTCCACGACGCGGAGAATGACCTGGTCGCGCATGCCCAACGGCACAGACTCGCGGACGTAGGTCGAATCGTGCTCGAGAATCAAAAGGCCTTCTTCCCACACTTCAACCACCGTCGCGGTCGTGCCGTTCATCAGCTCGACCCGATCGCCCTTCTGAGGTTGCCAGGTCCGTATTGCCTCCGACGATGGGCTGGCCTCGAAAACCTGGAGCTGGAGGTCGTCAAGGGCCCCCTGGATTCTGGCCAGCGGCAGCTTGACAACCGACATGGGTGAGAAGCGAAGCAGCCGTGGCGCGTCGCGTCCGACGTGTAGGGAGAGTACGGCTTCGTCCTGCGGCGTTTCGACATCCGAGGAGACGGGTTGCTTGTCGAGTTCCTCGGCGGCGGTCTGGAGGATTCCCAGATAGACCATGTACTGATCCTCGGGAAGCGTGATGCGCCGCATGAAATCCTGCTCGTCGCCGCGTCGCACTGTGACCACAACGACGCGGTTTGAAAAGAGCGAGACCCGGGTCGCAACCTCTCCGTGGGTGACCGTACGTTCCGCGACCGGCACCGGCGCCTGGCCCGAGGCCGTGGCCGCAACAATCGAGAACATCACCGGCAAGGCGGCACGGACGATCATGGGTGCGTCTCCGTCTCCAGAGAGCGGGCCGTTTCCAGGGCCCATCTCAGCGCTTCGTTGGCCGCAATCATGTCATCGATTAGCGCGTCGCGGGTCAATTTGAGGGCGCGGCCGATGTGAGGCCCCGGTGAAACTCCGGCGTCGAGGAGATTCTGCCCGCTCACCGGCAGCTGTACCCGTGTCGCGGCGACTGCTGCGTTCGCCAGGCTCCTTCGAGACTCGAGGGGCAGATCGGACATTGCGAGCAGGAGTGCCTCGATGGGATGTTGCTCGACCACCTGTGCCTGCTGGGAAAGCGACAATCTGGAATTCGCCGCCGCTTTGATCTCGTCAACCGCCGCAGGTAGGGCCAGGAAGAGTTGGCGGACCGGACCACCGAGCTGGAGGCGCTCGGCGAGTTCCCTGGTGACCTCGTTCCCTGACGAAAGGGCCAATCCCCCCAGAAACAAAATCCAGGGCTCGGGCGGTGCGCCGAGCTGCTCGAGCTGATGCCAGGCGAGCTGGCCTTCGACTTCCATCAGGTAGCCCCGCACCTCTTCCGACCACTTCAAGTCGGAACAGAGCGCCGACAGCAACCCGAGGTCGGCGGTCAGGGCGAGTGCCTGCGTCGGGTGCGGTTCTGCGAGGAGGTTTTCGAGCTCGCGGCGGAGGCGCTGGCCTGAGAGGCGCTCGAACACGCCCTCTCCGAGAGCGGTGGAGATCAGATTGCGAGTATCGGGAGCAATCGTGAAACCGAGCCTGCGTGCATAACGCACGGCCCTCAGGGCGCGGGTTGGATCGTCGATGAAGGAGAGCGAGTGGAGGACCCTGATCTCTTGCCGCTGGATATCCATGCGGCCGCCGAAGAAATCTACCAGCTCGCCGTGGCTCTCGCCGGAGAGAGCGATCGCGAGCGAGTTGATGGTGAAGTCCCGACGGTAGAGATCTTGGCGGATCAGCGAGGTGGCGACCTCGGGGAGTGCCGCAGGGGTTCGGTAGAACTCGGTGCGCGCCGACGCCACATCGACCCGCAGACCGTCCGGGAGGGTGACAACCGCGGTCAAAAACGGTTCATGTGGATGGTGACGACCGTCGAGTGCCTCGGCGAGCGCTTCGGCGAAGGCGATGCCGTCGCCCTCGACCACCAGATCCACATCCTCGTTAGTGCGCTCCAAAAGGAGGTCTCGCACCATGCCACCGACCAGATAGACCGATACGCCCATGCGGTCGGCAACCTCACGTGCGGCCGCGATCAGGCGCTGTACCCATCCCGGTGTGACCTCTCGCAGAAGCCTGGATATCGGCTGACTCACCGGGCGGGTGCCGGCCATGCGGTGATCTAGGGACGAGCCTGCGGCGTGTTGCCGCTCGAAAAGACGGCGGAAGAGCTCCATGCGCGTAATGATGCCGGCTGGGCGGCCGGCTTCCTCGACCACGACAAATCGATAGGAGCGTTCGAGGAAGACATCGCGGAGGTCATCCAGCGGAATCGTCGCCGAGACTATCGGTAGCTCGGGCTGCATGATCGAGCTCACCGGTCGATGACCCATGCCGTGGCTGAGGGCGCGGTCGAGAATCTGTCGGGTCACCAATCCAACTAGCTTACCGGTCCTGCTGTCACGGACCGGCAGCGCATTGACCCGCAGATGGTTGATCCGATCCTTTGTCTCCTCGACATCGTTGGTGTCGTCGATCAAAAATATGGTGCGGGCGGCGATATCGATGGCGGTTATTGGCGGCGGCATTTCGACCGCAAGCGTCTCGAGAAGAGTCTCTCGGAGCTCGACAGGCATCATCCCGGTAACTCTCGCCGAAGCGGCCGTCGGGTGACCGCCGCCGCCGAAACGTTGTGCCACACGACCGATGTGGAGACCGGGGAGGCGTGAGCGAAGGATAAGGTTGATGTTCGGGGGATGGACCAACATCACCGCGCCGACAGCGATTTCGAAGATCTCGATCCAGCGGTGTACGACAAATGCCGCTTCTTCGTAGTAGCGGTCGACCTCAATCATCGATAACGCAACTGGGGAACCGGCGACCATCACCTCTTCGGTTGCCTCGACCATCCGGTTCAGGAGCTCGAGCTGCTCGGGCTGGAGGGCTTTCAACACCCACCGTCGGACCCATTCGAGCGACGCACCGTTTTCCAGGAGCCAGGCGCTGATCCGGAGATCGTCCGGGGTCGTCTCACGGTAGGATAGACCTCCGGTATCTTCGTAGATGCCCATCAAAAGGAGGGTCGCCTCCTCGGCGGTCGGCTCGATACCTCGTTCGCGGAAGAGCTCGGCGACGATTGTGCAGGTGGCGCCTACTGGACGCTCGAAGATCTTCCCAGCCTGGATGTCGTCTTCATCCTCTTCCATGTGGTGGTCGATCACTGTGACCGGGCATTTGTCGCGCTGAATGAGATCGTAGACTTCTCCGAGCCGCGATGGGCTCCTGGTGTCCACGACCACTGCGTGTTTGATCGTCGCCGCGCGGGCACGACGCAGCCTGACCTCCGGGTAGCTGACTTCAGACTCTGCAAGGAATCGGCGGACCGCCACCTCCTGGGAACCGGGGAAGAGGACTTTCGAACCGGGAAAGAGCCGCACCGCGCACACCGCCGCAGCAAATGCGTCGAAGTCCGCTGAAAGGTGGGTCGTAATGATCCTCACGCGCCCATTGTATTGAATTCGCGCCTCTTGCAGGCCCGGGTAATACGGCTATTCGGCCATACGGCCATATGGCTTCCCCCACCCGCCCACCTGAACCGCAACGAAAGATGCCGAGAATTGCCGTCGTCTCTATGCTGATTCGGGCGGCCAGCCGGCCCGAATAGCCGCATAGCCGTAGAGCCGTGGAGCTCCTGGACGGACTGAAGCGGCCTCCAGTGAACTTCGCGTGTATAACCTCAACCATGTCATTGCGTACTTCCCGCATGCGCCGCTTTTTCGTCTGCCTGGTCGTCATCTGCGTCTCCGCTGCTGCCGCGGCCCAGGTAACGCCACTCCAGGTTCCGATCGGGGAGATGGTCGAGGGCATCGCCTGCGCTTCCGACCCGACCCAGACCTACACCCTCTACATTCCGTCGACCTTCGCCAATGATCGTCGATATCCGGTTTTGCTGGTCTTCGATCCGCGTGGGCGATCCTTGCTCGCGGCCGAGCTTTTCAGGGAGGCCGCCGAAACCTATGGTTGGATCATCGTCAGCTCGGACAATACCCGTTCCGACGGATCCTGGGACCCGAACCTGGCTGCGCTGCAGGCCTTGTGGCCGGAGATCCATTTCCGGATCCCGACCGACGTTCAGCGCATTTATGCGACCGGGTTCTCGGGCGGCGTCGCGGTCGCGACCCTGCTTGCGAGATCGACCGGCGAGGTCGCCGGGATCATCGGTTGCGGAGGGTTGAATGTGGTCAACCAGGTGGAAGACGACACGTTGGCCTTCTTCTTGACAGCCGGCAACACCGATTTCAATTTCAGTGAGATGCACCATCTCGACGATGTCCTGGCTGAGCAGGGCAACCCGCACCGGCTCGTGATCTTCGAAGGCCCTCACTCGTGGATGTTGCCGCCGGTGGCCCGAGAGGCAGTCGAGTGGATGGAGCTCATCGCCATGCAGCAGGGAACCCGGAATCGTGATCGAGATGTGATCGACAAGCTGTACTCCGCTGACCTGAAAAGGGCGCAAGCGCTGGCGGCGAATGGACAGGCCCTGGCGGCGGCGAAGCGGCTGCGGGAGATGGAGCGCACCTACAAAGATCTGCACGATACCTCTGACGCGACTGAGGTCGCCACCGGTATCGAAGCCGGCGAGGAGTTCAAGATGCAGCTCAAAACTCTTCGGCGGGCGATGGATTACGAAGCCGGGTGCCTGGAACGACGCTACGCCGCGCTGACCCTGTTGCGAAACTCCGATGTTCCGCCGCCGACCCAACAGCTCGCCGGCAATCTCCACATCAGGGATCTGACGCGAAACGCTGAAAAGCCGGGCGAGGAAGGTCTGATGGCCCAACGCTGCCTCAACAGCTTGTATTCAGCTCTTTCCTTCTATCTTCCGTTGGAAGATTTGTCGAATAAGCGCTATGGACAGGTCGCCGTCTCGTACGAGCTGGCAAACATGATCCGCGACGACAACGCGGTGGTCTGGTATAACCTCGCCTGTGTACGTGCGCTGCTCGGCAAGAAGAACGACGCGATGAATGCGTTGGAGAAAGCGGTGGAGCGTGGTTTCAACAACGCCGAACTGATGGCGAGCGACACCGACCTCGACACGCTCCGAGAGCGCGATGACTTCAAGGCCCTGTTGGCGTTGTTTGGTGCAGTAATGGTCGAATGACCACAGAGACACAGAAGTACAGAGAAAACACAGAGCCGCCCACCCACCCGATAACGCAGAGACGCAAAGACGCAGAGGCGCAGAGAGAGCGCAGGTCGCTGGGCCGGGACACCGCGATGCGCACTCGTGGTTGGAGCGGTGGCCCGGTCCAGCGGTCGCCGGCCGTCGTCAGACGGCCGGCACCTCGCCGCACGGAGGAATCCAGAGTAAATTATCCGCGTCTCTGCGCCTCTGCGTTGAAACCGGTGTGGGTGGGTGGGCTTTGCGTCTTCGCGCCTTTGCGTCGTTGCGTTGAGTTCGTCCGGTCAGGCGTCGCGGAGGATCTGCAGTGCGTGGTCGCGGTCCCTGAGCGAATCCGCCTTGCCCTGATAGATCGTGCCGCGACCACCTCCGCGGCCGCCAAGGGCCGCAGCGATCGCCGAACCGGCCTCGCCGATGTTCAGGCCTGAGGATTCACCTGCGACCACAAGGAAGATCGCGCCCTCTTCGCTTTCCGAACTCAGCAGGGCCCGCCGGTCCGGCGCCGCTTCCGCGATTGTGCGCCCGACCCGCTGCAGAAAGGCCATATCGCGGTCCTGCCAGTGGGCGTCAAGCAGCTGTGCATCGTCCGCGCACAGGGTCGCTGCGGCGACATCGGCGAGCTCTTCGCCGAGGCGACGGACGGCTCGAGCGAGCTCTTTCTCCCGATCCAATCGCAGCGCGATGACCTCGGAGAGCTTGTCGTCTCCGGTGTCGAGCAGTGACCGGAGCTGCAGGTTGCGATCTTCATGGGCTGCCATCCTCCGCCGGACGCGGTCGCCGGCAACGAAGAACACCCGGGTGCCGCCCCGCATGGGCTCGGTTCCGAGGAGGCACAGGAGACCGATTTCCGCCGTCGATCGGCAATGCGTTCCGCCGCAGGTGTTGAGGTCGAGGCCCTCGATATCGACCAGCCGGACGGTGCCCTCGAATCCCTCGGGCAGGCGACGCGACCGCACACCGAGGCGCTCGAAATCACTGACCTCGGCGGTCCGGTAATCCACCGGGCGGGCGGCGTGGATCTCTCTGGCGACGGCCTCCTCCAGGCGGTAGAGATCGGCGCGATCGAGCCTCGGTGCGTCGAGCTCGATGTCGCTCCACTCTGCTCCGAGGTGAAAGGCGGTGGTTCGCCAGTCAAAGTCCCGAAGGGCCACAGCGGTCAGCACGTGTTGGCCGGTGTGTTGTTGCATGTGGTCCCAGCGCCGCGACCAGTCGAGCTCCAGCCGTACCGGCCCTTCGCCCACCGGTCGAGACAGGTAGTGACGGATCTCCTCGCCGCGCCTTTGCACGTCGAGGACCTCGGCGCCGCCGAGTCGCCCATGGTCAGCGGGTTGGCCACCGCCTTCCGGATAGAAGAGGGTGTCAGCGAGGACCGCAAAAGGATTTCCGTCCTCTTCGCCAATTGTCACGACGTCGGCCGTGAGCTCGGTGAGATAACAATCGCGGTGATACGCGGGAATGCTCATTGTCTCTCCAGCGGGTTCGCAACTACCCTCGGCCCCTCAGCGTACCCGCTGCGACGGGGATCACCGACGCCGGAGAAGACCCCGGTCGCGGGGTCGTAGATGACCGCGTTGACTCCGCCGAAGAACGCCAGGTCGGCTCGGGGCACCGGCTCAAACTCGAGGCGAAACATGTGGTCGAATCCGAAGCTCTGCAATCGATTGGCATCTCTTCTCGTGATCGGATCGGTGATTTCGATGCAGATCCGCGCCGGATCGTGAGCGCTGTTCCACAGCACCCGCGGAGCGACCACAGCGTCCCGAATGCCCATGTCACGGTCGATCACGTTGCTGATGACATCAACCACCGAGGGCGGAATGCGGTCGGAGCCTGCGCTCCCCAAAACCATGATTTTGCCATCACGACGGACGATAGTGGGGGCCATGGTTGTGGCGTAGCGTGCGCGTGGCCGCATGAAGTAAGGACTCCCCGGATGCTCGAAATCGAAGAACTCGAGACAGCTGTTGTATGGAAAGCCCAGACCAGGGGTCGCAACTTTGGCGCCGTACTGACGGCACAAGGTCTGGCTCAACGCTACCGCATTGCCATGACGGTCCACCACTGAGACGTGTGTCGTGTGCTCGCCCATTTTCGGAGCCGGCCCGGCTATGCCAAGGGCCGTCTCAGCGATTGCGCGGCCGGGTGTCATCAGCGAGGCCCGCTGGCGGGCGTGTTCTTCAGACAGGTAGTCGATTGTTCCCACTGCCTGCCGAGCCGTGTTGTGAGAGTACTGGGCGTGGTCGAAATTCGCGATCCGGAATGCCTCGATCATCACGTGCAGACGACTCACGGAGTCTCGGCTAAGAAACTCGCGCGAGAAGGTTTGTAGGATGTTGAGCGTCTCGGCCACCTCGCCGCCCCCTCCAGGCCAGGGATAGGAGATGACCTCCGCCCCCCGGTATCCGGACCACAACGGTTGAAGTTCTCTTGCCCGTACGAGTGAAAGATCCACCGCCTGAAGGTAACCCCCGCGCGTTCCGAGGTCTCGCACCATCCTGCGCGCGATGCCCCCACGGTAGAAGGAGACCGAACCCTCTTCCGTCAGACGGCGAAGAGTCGCAGCGAGATCCGGGCGGCACACGATGTCGCCCACCGATCCGAGTTTGTCGCCACCGTCGAGTACGACGAATCGGAGGTAAGGCGAAGCAAGGATTTCGTCAAAATAGCCCGTGGTCCAGGCGACCGTGTTGGAGCTGAGTCGAAATCCCCGATCTGCGATCTCTATAGACGGCTGCAGCACCTCCTCGAGCCTCATGGTGCCGTAACGTTCGAGAGCGTGGTTCAGGGCAGCAAGGGTCGCTGGCACTGCGACCGCCTTGGCTCCCATGTGTTCTCCGGAATTTCGGAGCTGGAGGAGTGTGGCGGCGTCGGCGGCAAGTGGCACGATCGCCGACCCGTCGATTGCAGTTGTTCGGCCGTTCGCCAGCGAGATCAGGATGTACGTCATTCCGCCGAGCCCGGATCCGCCAGGATCGGCAACCCCAAGTGCAAACGCGGCGGCGACTGCCGCGTCGACCGCGTTTCCGCCCTGTTCGAGGATCTGGACCCCGGCCCGTGTCGCTTCCACCGAGCCAGTAGACACCATGCCCTCATCGGAATGCGCTTCAGAGGCGTAAAGTGATGCAGGCTGAGAGTGCTTTGATCCACCGCCGTGATGCGCACAGGCATCGACCAATATCGCGGCGCCAATCAGCACGACGCAACCGAGCAGGCGGAGGCTGACGGTCCGCGGAGGTTCCGTCTCCTTTTTCATGGCTGGCAACTCAGTTTTCATGACGGAGCCATTGTTCCACAGCGGCAATCGAGAGCTCAGCGGGAGGGAACCGTTTCGACCACCACACGAGCACCCTGGGCCGAACCCCACCGCCGGCCGTCGCCGACTCCGACAAAGGTCATGGCCTGGGCGTCCCAGCCGACCGCGTTGACGCCGCCGAAACCGGCCATTGTCGAATCCGGAGGCGGCGGATAGCGCATTACGGTCATGTTTTCGAACCCCATTTGCTCGAGGGCTTGAACGTCTTCCTCGGAGATCGGATCGACCAATTCGATCCACGCCCGTATCGATGTAATGCCGCCCCACAGAACGCGGGGAGCGTCGACCGCGTCACGAACGCCCATCCCTCGGTCCACCATGTTGCTGATCAGCTCCGCGATCAGCGGCGGGATTTTGTTGCTCCCAGGGCTGCCGAGGGTCGCGAACAGCCTGCCGTCCTTGAGGACGATGGTCGGGGACATGGTGGTTTGGTAGGGGCTGTTCGGCTGAAGGTACCCGGGGCATTGAGGATTGTTGACGTTGAAGAGCTCGAGAAAGCTGTTGTAGGGAAAACCGAGACCTGGCGTGGCGACCTTGGCGCCAAACGATCGGCCGAGGGTCTGGGTCAGCGATACGACGTTGCCCAGGCTATCGGCGACGGAGACCTGGGTCGTGCTTTCCCCCTCCTCCTGGCATTCGGAGTTGAGAAGGGGAGCCAGCGTCTCTTTCGCAATCGCCTTTCCCGGAACGATCAGAGCCGTGCGATCCCTTGCGTGGACTTTGCTGAGAGGGTCGGAGCCGAAGCTCCGGTTTCGTTTGGCTGCCTTAGGGGCATCCGCGGCAGAGATCCGGAAAGCCTCGATCAACGTATGGTGCCGTTCGGCCGAGTCTTCGGCAAGAAAATCGCTCGGGTAGGTTTCGAGGATATTGAGGGCCGCCACCAAACCGGCGCCGCCGCCGGGTGGAGGCGCGGTGTAGACATCGAAGCCGCGATAGGTGGTGTGGAGTGGGGACGCCTCCTGCGCCCGCACCATGACCAGGTCCGACTTTCGCAGGAAGCCGCCGCTCCTGATCATGTCAGCCTCGATCTCGTCGGCGATGCTGCCGTGGTAGAAACTCTGCACACCTTCGGCGGCAATCTGTCGATATGTGTTGGCGAGTTCCGGTTGACAATATCGATCCCCTGGTTCGCCAATCGTTCGACCATCCTCCATGGCAAGGTATGGCATGTAGGCCGATGCCGCCAAGATGTTGTCGTAGTACTTCTGTGTCCAAATGATCTGGATTTTACTGAGGGCGTATCCACGCTCGGCGACCTCAATGGCCGGCTGGAGAAGGGCCGCCATGTCCATGGTGCCGTAGCGCGTTCTCGCATACTCGAGGGTGGCCAGTGTCGTCGGCGCAGCAACGGCCTCGTAACCGTAGGTTCGGCCGCTTTCCTTGAACTCTCTGAACTTCTCGATATCGATCGCCATTGGCGTGTGGGAGGTTCCGTCGACCGCCAGCGTGCGACCATTCGCGAGGTGGATGACCATGTACGTCGCTCCGCCGATGCCCGAAGCATCGGAGTCGGCGACGCCGAGGGTCAGAGCGGCAGCGACCGCAGCATCAATGGCGTTTCCGCCGTTCTCGAGGACCTCAACTGCGGCTTCGGTGGCCTCGGGCGACCCGGTGGCGACCATTCCGAAGTCCGACCGAGCTTCGGTTGCGTGAAGCTCGGGCGGCAGGCGATCGTCGTGAGAGGGGGAGTCGGCTGACAGCGCGCTGACGATGCACATCGCCATCGCGGCAATCGTCACCTCAATTCGAAATGCACCAGACGGACGCAATCGGTAATCCAGGGCCTTTCTACAGGTCACAGCGGAACCGCACCTTGTGGCTGCTTGTCACCACTATGACCGGGCGTCTTGTCTGCTCATTGTACGACAGCCTCGAATCGACGGTCGGCGACCCGCCCCTTGACAGAGTTTCATTCAGAATGTATTAATACACTAGGATATTAATAAACTAGGACATTGGAGCAGCCGGTGACCATCGACATCAAACTCGACCTCAAGAGCGGCGTTCCCTTCTACCGCCAGGTCATCGATCAGGTGAAGGCCGCCATCGCCACCGAGAGCCTCTCGCCGGGCGACCGTCTGCCCACCGTGCGGCAGCTCGCGGTCGACCTGTCCATCAACCCGAACACTGTCAGCCGTGCCTATACCGAGCTCGAGCTGACCGGCCTGGTGGAGACTCAGATGGGCTCCGGCACGTTCGTCGGCAGCCGGCCGGTGGAGCGGAACAACGTCGAGAGGCGGAGAGTGCTCGATCAGCTCTGTCAAGAGTTCCTGTCGAAGGTGTCGACCCATGGCTTCACCCTCGATGACGTTCTTCAGAACCTCGAGCAGCGCCGCAAGCGCTGAGAAAGGGAGTTTGAAATGCAAAAGTTGGGGCAGATGAGGCTCGACGCGCTGGAACGGTTCGCCATATCCTCCCGGGCCGACTACCGGTTCGCACCGCTCAACATCATGATTCTGGTCGTCCTCTGCCTTGCGGGTCTGGTGGTTCATCTGGTGGTGAAGCCGTTCAGCCTCGAGGCCGTGATCACCATGATCGGCTCCGCCATCGTCCTTGCCACCTTCTTCCGCCTCTTTCAGGTCTGGGAGTCGGTGGTGGTGTTCACCACCGCGGCGGCGCTCTACGTGTATCTTCGCCACCGGCCGGACGCCTGGGTCCTTGTGACAACGGTTGTGGTTGCAGGCCTCCTCTGCGCGTGCATCCAAATGGCCTACCAGTGGGAGAAAGCGGTCGTGCTGCGCTTCGGGCGGTTCCGGGGTCTCAGGGGTTCGGGTCTCTTTACTGTGTTCCCGGTCATCGACAAGGTCGCCAACTACGTCGACCAGCGGATTCGGGTCACCGACTTCAAGGCCGAGACCACCCTCACCAAGGACACGGTGCCGGTCAACGTCGACGCCATCGCCTTCTGGATGGTGTGGGACGCGGAGAAGGCGGTGCTCGAGGTGGAAGACTTCGAGACCGCAGTCACCCTGTCCGCCCAGACCGGTCTTCGGAATGCCATCGGCCGTCACGAGCTCGGCGACATGCTCTCCCACCGTGATCGCCTGGGCAAGGAGATTCAGCAGGTGCTCGACGCAAAGACCAGTGCGTGGGGCATTACCGTCCAATCGGTGGAGATCCGCGACATCATCATCCCGAAGGAGCTCGAGGACGCCATGAGCCGGCAGGCTCAGGCCGAGCGCGAGCGCCAGTCGCGGATCATCCTCTCCAAGGCCGAAGAAGAGATCGCCGAGAGCTTCGAGCGGGCCTCGGAGCACTACAAGCACAACCAAGCGGCCCTCCATTTGCGCGCCATGAACATGGTCTTCGAGGGACTCAAGAAGAAGGGTTCGATGATCATCGTGCCCTCGACCGCGGTCGAAACCATGGGGCTCGGTGCGATGGGAGGCTTGACCGCGTTTGATCGGATTCTGGGTACGGGCGAAAAGGCCACCGACGAGGCATCAACATCCGGCCTGCCGGAAAAGGAGCCAAAAGGGGGATGATATGTTCCTCGAACCCCCGTCCGAGTATCGAAGGCAGACGCTCTACGCGGGCCTCATTCTGCTCATCCTGCTGATCGTCGTCGCCGTGATCTAAGGTTGACGACGACTCAAAGTCGATCACTCCAGTTCACCTGACCTCGGTGATCATCCACGCTTTGGTGGCCTTCACCGCCTTCCTGCTCCTGCGGCGACTGTCTGGCCGTGACGTGCCTGCACTCCTGGCTGCATTGCTCTTTCTGATCTGCGAGGACCATGCGATGACCGTGGCGTGGATCGCCACCATCACCGATCTGCTCTGTGCACTGTTCCTCAACCTGGCGTTACTGTGCCATATCGCCGCCCGGCAGGAGCGCAAGCCCTTTCTGTTCGCCTCGAGCTTGGTTTTCTTCCTGATCGCGTTTGCGTCGAAAGAAACCGCCGCCATCTATCCCGTGATCGTAGGCGCCTACGAGCTCCTCTTTGCTGGTCGACTGGCCGGCGAGAAAGACGGTGTCAAGCCGCCTGCCCGCATCAAACTGACGCTCGAGAGCTGGTGGGCCTGGGCCATTCCCCTGATCGTGTTCGTCGCCTACCTGGCCTTTTACCGTAGTCTGCTGCCACCGTTCACCACCATGATGTATGTGGATCCATTCAGTCAGCCGGTCCGATACCTGGCTACGGCCATCCCCAACATCCCGGTGTTGTTTCTGGCGTTGCTGTCGCAGTTTTTGCCATCGATCGCTCTGATGGTGCCGGGGACACTGTATTGGGCCGCCGGGCTGGGCATCGTCATGGTTGTGCTCCTGCTGTGGGCCCTGCTGCCCTATTGCGGCGAGCCCACCATCTGGTTCTCGCTGGCCGCCTTCACTCTCGCCCTGCTTCCAGGACTGGCGACGGATCCGGGCGAACGCCTCCTGTACTATCCCAGCGTTTTCGGGTTCTTCCCCGTCGCCTGGCTGGTTCTGCAGATCCCAGCCCTGAAGCGCCGATTCATGTCGGAGAGCCCGGCCGGGGTTCGGGTGCTCGGCTCTTTCTGGGGTTGGTATCTGCTCGTCTCGGCGTTGATACTGCCTGTGGTGCTGCTCTTCGTCTACCCTGCGATGTGGATACCGAGCATGGCCTGGCCGGAGAAAACGGTTGTGGACAGCCTGCCCTTCATCGATGACGACGTCCACCAGCACGTCATCTACCTGAACACCAACTCCTCCTTGAACACCTTCTACCTGCCCGACATCTATCGCTACCACCGTGACACATATGTGGATCTCCGCGTGCTCTCCAGCTTCAACGGCCGCGTCGAAGCGCGGGCCGAGTCTCCGAACTTACTCGTACTGCGCACGCGGGATAGCGGATGGCTGAACAACTTGTTCGCCAATATCATCCGCGTTGACCCTGATTTTGCGGTCGGCGATGAGTACCTCACGGACACATTCACCGCCACGATCCTGCAGGTGACACCCAGCAACCGGGACGTACTCGAGGTGCGGTTCGACTTCTTCGTGCCCCTAGATGATCCGTCCGTGATTCCATTCTTTTGGGATGGGGAGAGATATCAGCGCTGGCGGCCGACTGGTGACTGGCAGCTACTCAACTCGGCCGTCAATCCCTTTTCCTTCTAGCTCGATAGCACACTTCAAAATTGAAATGGCTGTTGATTGTTCCCTTCTGTCGGGAACGGGACCGGGATCGACAAAAAAAGACCCGGCCGAAGCCGGGTCCTGATTGATCGAAGGGGGAGAGCGATCAGTACATTCCGCCCATGCCGCCCATGCCGTCCATGCCGCCGGGCATTCCGTGTTCCTTCTTCTCCTCGGGGATCTCGGCGACCAGCGCCTCGGTGGTGAGGAGCAGGCCGGCGATCGAGGAAGCGTTGAGAAGGGCGTTCTTGGTGACTTTGGCCGGGTCAATGATACCCGCCTTGATCATGTCGGTGATCTCGCCCGCCGCTGCGTCGAAGCCGATCGCCTTGCCCTTGCTGCGGATCTCGCGCACGATCACCGCCGCCTCGTCGAGACCGGTGTTGAGGATGATCTGCCGGGTCGGCTCCTCGAGAGAGCGGAGCAGGATCTTGACGCCGGTCTGGATGTCGCCGGAGGTCTCGTCGGCGAGCTTCTGGACGGCATCCATGGCGCGCAGCAGGGCGACGCCGCCGCCGGGCACGATGCCCTCTTCGACGGCCGCCTTGGTGGCGTGCAGCGCGTCCTCGACGCGGGCCTTCTTCTCCTTCATCTCGGTTTCGGTGGCGGCGCCGACCTTGATCTGCGCCACACCGCCGACCAGCTTGGCCAGGCGCTCCTGGAGCTTCTCACGATCGTAGTCGGAGGTGGTGTCCTCGACCTGGCGCTTGATCTGGTTGACGCGACCGAGGACCGCCTCGTGCTTCGACTCGTCGCTGTCGTCGACGACGATGGTGGTGTCGTCCTTGTTGATGACGATCTTCTTGGCGGTGCCGAGATCTTCCCAGGTCACGTTTTCGAGCTTGATGCCAAGGTCCTCGGAGATCATCTTGCCGCCGCTGAGAATCGCGACGTCCTCGAGCATGGCTTTGCGGCGGTCGCCGAATCCCGGCGCCTTGACGGCGCAGATCTGGAGGGTTCCGCGCAGCTTGTTGACCACCAGGGTGGCGAGAGCTTCGCCCTCGACGTCCTCGGCGATGATCAGAAGGGGTTTCCCCTGTTGGGCCACCTTCTCGAGGATCGGCAGGAGGTCCTTCATGTTCGAAATCTTCTTTTCGAAGATGAGAATCACGGCGTTCTCGAGCACGACTTCCATGCGCTCGGCGTCGGTCACGAAGTAGGGCGAAAGGTAACCGCGGTCGAACTGCATGCCCTCGACCACCTCGAGGGTGGTGTCGAGGCCTTTTGCCTCCTCGACCGTGATGACGCCGTCCTTGCCGACCTTTTCCATCGCCTCACGGATGATCTCTCCGATCTCGGAGTCGGCGTTGGCAGAAATGGTGCCGACGTGGGCGACCGCGTCACCCTCGACCGGCTTGGCGAGCTTGCTGATGGTCTCCACGGCGACCTTGGTTGCCTGGTCGATGCCACGCTTGAGGTCCATCGGGTTGGCGCCGGCGGTGACGTTCCTGATGCCTTCGCGATAGATGCTCTGGGCGAGAACGGTCGCGGTGGTGGTGCCGTCACCGGCCACGTCGGAGGTCTTCGACGCGACCTCGCGGACCATCTGCGCGCCCATGTTCTCGAGCCCGTCGGGAAGTTCGATCTCTTTGGCCACCGTCACACCGTCCTTGGTGATGGTCGGCGAACCGAACTTCTTCTCGAGCACGACGTTGCGGCCCTTGGGGCCGAGGGTCACCTTGACTGCGTTGGCGAGCTTGTTGACACCCGCCAGCACCTTGCTGCGGGCCTCCTCGCCATAAACGATCTGTTTTCCAGCCATTTTCGCCTCCTACCTACTTCTCGATGATGGCGAGGATCTCGTCCTCGCGGACGATCGTGTGTTCCTCGTCGTTGATCTTGATGTCCTGGCCCGTGTACTTGCCGATCAGGACGCGCTGGCCCTTCTTGACGGTCATAGGCAGGCGCTTGCCATCTTCGTCCATCTTGCCGTCGCCGACCGCGACCACCTGTGCCTCTTGCGGCTTCTCCTTGGCGGTATCCGGGATGATGATCCCGCCGCGCACCTCTTCCTCGGTGTCGACGCGCTTCAGTAGCACCCGATCACCCAAAGGTTTGACCTTCATGTGACTCTCTCCTTTCGAGTTATCGCTGTTTGCTGGCACTCACACTCAGAGAGTGCTAGCGTGAATATAACGAGGGATCGGGCGATTGTCAACCCTTTTGCGAGGGATTTCTTATAGATGTCGACTAAGATCTTCATCGACAGTCGGCGAATGCTTTTCTTAGCGCTCCGGACTAAGGTTTTTTGATGACACGTCGCTTCTAGCCCGCATATCTCACCGGGTTTCGTTGCGAGGGCGGCGAGGTGCCGTGCCCAGTGGGGTTTTCGACCCGAGGGGCGCGGAGCGCGTACTTGCAGTACGTCGAGCACCCCGAGGCGAGAAAACGCCGTTGGGTGCGGTGCATCGGCGCCCGCAGCAGGAAGTTGGTGAGATATGCGGACTAGCTGTCGACGAAGAAGATACCCGGCGATTCGCACGGAG
>Ga0307423_1000409_pt1 | contig 28999 bp, 26 predicted proteins | sample SalMarWE160310MG_FD_202154 | JGI IMG/M metagenome (GOLD analysis project Ga0307423, IMG submission 202154) | Salt marsh sediment microbial communities from the Plum Island Ecosystem LTER, Massachusetts, United States - WE1603-10 | ecosystem: Environmental > Aquatic > Marine > Intertidal zone >... | reverse complement strand
AAAAAGATTATTGAGCAAAGCAGGGTTTATGCTGAAACTCTCAAAGATCAGATGTTGAATGAAAGTAAGGATGAAGCCAAGAAATTAATTGATAATGCGAGTGCAGAGATAGACAGAAAGAAAAATACTGCTTTCGAACAATTGAAAAATCAGGTTGCAGAAATTTCCTTGAATGCCGCGGGAAAAATTATGAGAGAAAATCTGAATACTGAAAAAAACAAACGGATTGTTAATGAATATTTGAAAGAGATTAGTAAGAATTAAAAATGTCTGATTCTAAAGTTGCATATAGATACGCATCTTCTCTGCTGGAAACCGCTATGGAGAAAGGTATTCTTGAAAAGGTATTTAAAGATATAAAATTACTGATTGAAAGCTTGGATGTTAGTGGTGAACTAAGGAGAACAGTTGAAAGCCCGGTTATCAAACCGGAATTGAAGTATTCGGTTTTGAAGGAAATATTTTCAAAGAAGATGAATAAAGAAACATTAAAATTTATTCACTTTGTAATTGATAAAAACCGCGAGGAAGTTCTCTATTCAATAGCTGAGAAATTTGTTGACCTGAGAAATGGACATCTTGGAATAGTAGAGCTGGATGTTAAAACAGCATTTAAATTTGATGATGATCAAAAAAAATCTTTGATTAAAAAATTTGAAAAGATCTTGAAAAAAACGGTAAATATACATTTGGAAATAGATGATTCAATTATAGGTGGATTTGTTGCACAAGTTGGTGATACTGTTTATGATGCATCTTTAAAACATCAGTTGGATCTGCTGAAAAAAGAATTTGGACAGGGAAATATTTCCCTTAACTAAAAAAAGAATTTAGAGGAATAATAATTATGTCTGAAGTTAGACCGGACGAAATAAGTGCGATACTAAGAAAACAACTATCCGGTTTTGAAAGTGAAACGGATATATATGATGTTGGAACCGTTCTGCAAATAGGCGATGGTATCGCTCTTGTGTACGGACTCGGCAAAGTGATGTTAAGTGAATTGGTTGAATTCCCGAATGATGTTATCGGGATGGTTCTTAATCTTGAAGAAGATAGTGTCGGATGTGTTTTATTCGGCGATAGTTCACTTGTGAAAGAAGGCGATACCGTAAAGAGAACAAAAAGAGTTGCTTCGATTCAAGTAGGTGAAGAAATGTTGGGAAGGGTTGTTAATCCTCTCGGGCAACCAATTGATGGAAAAGGAGCTATAAACTCAAAGAAATATCTGCCAATCGAACGAAAGGCACTCGGCGTAATTCAAAGACAGCCGGTTAAAGAACCACTTCAAACAGGTATAGCCGCAGTCGATTCTATGATACCGATTGGTCGCGGTCAGCGTGAATTAATTATCGGGGACAGGCAGACTGGTAAAACCGCTGTTGCAATAGATGCAATTATTAATCAGAAAATTACTCATACTGAAGAAGCAAAGTCATTAGGTATCAAGCCTGTCTATTGCGTTTACGTCGCGATCGGTCAGAAAAGTTCCACAGTTGCACAGGTAGTTGCAAAACTTCAGGAACAGGGTGCTATGGATTATACAACTGTCATTGTTGCTTCAGCTTCGGAACCGGCACCGTTGCAATTTATTGCGCCATATTCCGGTGCCACACTCGGCGAGCATTTCCGTGATAACGGAATGCATGCTCTTGTAGTGTATGATGATCTATCGAAACAAGCTGCGGCATATCGTGAATTGTCGTTACTTTTAAGAAGACCACCAGGACGTGAAGCTTATCCCGGTGATGTATTCTATCTTCACTCACGACTTTTGGAACGTGCTTCTAAATTAAGTGAAGATATGGGTGGCGGTAGCCTCACTGCTTTGCCAATTATTGAAACTCAGCAGGGGGATGTTTCTGCATACATCCCAACCAACGTTATTTCGATTACAGATGGACAGATTTATCTTGAATCTAATCTGTTTAATGCTGGTGTCAGACCTGCAATAAATGTTGGTATTTCAGTATCACGTGTTGGCGGTAATGCACAGATTAAAGCCATGAAAAGAGTTGCGGGAACATTGAAGCTTGACCTGGCACAATACAGGGAACTTGAAGCTTTTGCTAAATTCGGCTCCGATCTTGATAAAGCTACTCAAAAAACTTTGGCTAAAGGTGCAAGATTAGTTGAACTTTTAAAGCAGGATCAGTATTCTCCTATGCCTATTGAGAGAATGGTTGTTGCTATTTATGCAGGTACTAACGGTTACATGGATAATATTCCCGTTCCGGATATAAAAAGGTTTGAAAAAGAAATTCTCGAGTATATAGAAGTAAAGTATAACGATATATACGATGCAATTAAAAAAGAAAAAGTAATCAATGATGGTACCGCGGATAAATTAAAGTCTGCAGCTGAAGAATTTCTTAAAGTGTTTAAGAAAAGTGCTTAATTAATAGATCTAAGATGGCAACGTTACGAGACATAAAAAGAAGAATTGTTGGAGTAAAGAGTACTCAGCAAATTACAAAAGCTATGAAGATGGTTGCTGCTGCACGGTTAAGAAGAGCGCAGGCAAACATTATTAATGCAAGACCTTATGCTGATAAAATTGCTTCCATGATTTCAAAATTACCAACTTCAGATGATTTGTCATCGAATATTTATTTTACATCAGGAGAAGTTAAAAACGTCGCGCTTGTTGTTATCACTGCCGACCGAGGACTTTGTGGGGCATTTAATCAGAATATTATTAAAGAAGCTGAGAAATATATAATTGAGGAACTGAAACCTAATCATATTAAATACAAGATTTACTGTGTTGGTAAAAAAAGTGCGGATTACTTTGTTAAAAGGGAGTATGATGTTCTAAAAACCGATACGGGCTTGTTTACTTCTTTGAGTTATTCTTCTGCTCTTAAAATTTCTGATATTTCTATTCTAAAGTTTCTTGATAAAACATTTGATAAAGTAGTATTAGTTTATAATACCTTCATTTCGATAATTCAACAGAAGGTAGTATTAAAGCAATTATTGCCTATATTAGTTGACGAAAATCTTGAAGAAGAAAATGTTGATGATGCTGATTATATATATGAACCTAATAGGAATTATATATTTGAATATCTTATACCAAAATATTTGAAAGCACAGGTTTGGAGGGCGTTACTAGAATCGAATGCAGCCGAATTAAGTGCAAGAATGACTGCGATGGATAATGCAACTACAAATGCTGAAGAGATGATTAAATCGTTGAACCTGACTTACAACAAGGAAAGGCAGGCTGCAATTACAAAAGAGATTCTGGAAATTGTATCTGGTGCAAATGCTCTAAGGGCCAGCTCACAATAATAATTGATTTTTATTAAAGTACCACGTTAGATAACTGCAAATGTTTGAAGACTTATCTTTAAAGTTAGAGACTGCTCTTAAAAAAGTAAGAGGGCAGGGTAGACTTACAGAAAGAAATATTTCCGATACATTAAGAGAAATAAGGCGTGTTCTTTTAGATGCTGATGTAAACTACAAAGTGGCTAAAGAGTTTATTGAGGATGTTTCTGCGAAAGCACTGGGGAAAGATGTATTGACTTCAATATCGCCTGGTCAGTTGATAACAAAAATAATTTATGATGAACTGACAAAACTTTTAGGTGGTGATCAGAAAGAGTTAAAAATAAATGCATCCGGGTTAACCAGTGTATTAGTAGTTGGATTGCAGGGTTCCGGGAAAACAACATTCTCAGCGAAGCTTGCTAAGAAGCTTAAGGAAAATAAAAGACGAGTTCTGTTAGTTGCTGCAGATGTTTATAGACCGGCAGCCATTGAACAATTAAAACTGCTGGGTAAACAAATTAATGTAGAAGTGTTTTCCTTGATCAAACCCGATGCAATAAAAGTTGTTAAAGATTCTCAGCGTTATGCTAAAGAAGAACGTTTTGATACAATAATAATTGATACTGCAGGTCGTTTACATGTAGATGATAAAATGATGCAGGAAGTTTCAGAAATAAAAGAATTTATAAAACCGACCGAAACTCTTTTTGTTGTCGATTCAATGACGGGGCAGGATGCGGTAAATTCTGCAAAATCTTTTAACGAAGCCGTAGATTTTGATGGTATTGTTCTTACAAAACTTGATGGTGATGCTCGTGGCGGCTCGGCTCTTTCAATTCGTTCGGTAGTTGGAAAACCTATAAAATTCAACAGTAATGGTGAAAAATTGGACTCTTTAGAGGTTTTCCATCCAGACAGACTGGCATCACGAATTCTCGGTAAAGGTGATGTTGTTTCCCTTGTTGAGAAAGCTCAGCAGAATTTTGATGAAATTGAGGCTGAAAAACTCGAAGAAAAACTACGAAAAAATAAATTTGATTTTAATGATTTTCTTAAGCAAATTAAAGTGATTAAGAATATGGGTTCTTTGTCATCCTTGCTAGGGATGATCCCCGGAATGGGATCTCAGCTAAAAAATGCACAGATCGACGATAATGCACTAGTTAAAGTTGAAGCAGTTATCAGTTCTATGACACGGGATGAACGAGCGAACCCTAAAATTTTGAATGGAAGCCGTAGAAAGCGAATAGCACGTGGAAGCGGTACCTCCATTCAGGATGTAAACAGGATGTTAAAACAATTTAACGAAATGCAAAAAATGATGCGTCGTCTTTCTAAAGGAGGAACTGGCAGATCATCTTTGCGCAATTTAAAATTTAATTAATGTAAAGTTAGAAACCGGAGGTTAAAATAATTTGGCAGTTAAGTTAAGATTAAGAAGAATGGGTAAAAAAAAGCAGCCTATATATAAAATTGTTGCTGCTGATGCAAGATCACCACGTGATGGTAGATTTTTAGAAATGCTCGGTTTATATAATCCGTTAACTAATCCGCATACAGTAGATGTTAAGGAAGATCGTGTAATGTACTGGTTGAATAATGGTGCACAGCCAACTCATACAGTAAAAAGTCTATTGCGTCAAAAAGGTATTACACTCAAGAACGAATTGACAAAGCGAGGAGTTGCTGAAGATGAAATTGAATCGGAACTAGCCGAGTGGAATAAGTTAAAGGAAGCAAGTGGTAGTCGTAAAGTTCAAAAGAAAAAGATTTCAAGGAAAGCCAAAGCCAAGGTAGAGGCATCTGATGATTCTGCTAAAGCCGAAACAGTTTCTCAGGATAACTCTGAAAAACAGAATGAAGCTGAAGCTGAAAAAAGTACGGCAGAAGTAAAGGGTGCTGCTTCTGATGAAAAAGAAGCTGAAAAGGAATAATTTAATTCTTTTTGTAGCAAATTTTTCTTCTGTACAAATAACTCTAAAATGCTCCCGGCTCAATAAAGGAGGCTCTGTTTTATGAAAGAGTTCATAGAGTATATTGCAAAACATCTTGTTGATAACCCGGACAAGGTTGAGGTTGAGGAGAAAACACCGGAAGAAAATAAAGTAGTGCTTTCTCTTAAAGTCCAGTCTGATGATGTGGGCAAAGTAATAGGAAAACAGGGAAAAACTGCTCAAGCAATGCGTACTCTTTTAACGGCTATTGCTGCAAAAGAAGGGCAACGTGCAATTCTTGAAATTTTAGACTAAAGAATAAATTCAAGAATTATGTGAAAGACTTTTCCCTTATTGCAAAAATAATTTCTCTTTACGGGATAAATGGTTTTGTAAGAATTCAAACTTATTCAGATTATCCAGAACGGTTTTTTCGGTTGGATGAGGTCTTTGTCGATTTTTGGGATCAGAAAAAAAAATTATTTGTTGAAAAAGTTAATAATCGGGGAAAGTTTTTAATCTTAAAGTTTAAGAATTTTAACGACGAACGTGAAGCCGGTATTTTTTTAGGTAGAGATTTATATGTGAAAGAAAATGATCTTGTTAAGCTGCCTGAAGGCAGCTATTTTATTCATGATCTTATAAATAGTAAAGTTATCCAGGGAGGAAATAAAATTGGAATTATATGTGATGTTATTCAGCCTCCCGCTAATGATGTAATTGTCATAGAAGGGAAAAACAAGAAAGAAATCCTTATTCCCTTAGTTCTTGAATTTATTGAAGAATTCGATCCTGAGAATAAGAAATTAGTTTTAAAAGAAAACGTAGTATATGATAATGAGGATTGATGTTATTACCGGTGTCCCCGACCTGTTAGTAAGTCCTTTGAACACAAGTATACTGAAAAGAGCTCAGGATAAGGGTAAAGTTGAAATCGTTATCAACAATTTACGTGATTATGCATTTAACAAGCATCGACAAATTGATGATAAACCCTTTGGCGGCGGACCAGGAATGGTACTTAAGCCTGAACCGTTCTTTGAGTGTATTGACAAGCTTTCCGGTGAACGTAGATATGGTCACATCATTTTTACTACACCAAAAGGTAAGCTGTTCGATCAGAATACCGCAAATAAATTTTCTCTTGCAGAAAACCTGATCATCATTGCCGGGCATTATAAAGAAATTGATGACCGGGTAAGAGCATGTTTTGCGACTGATGAGATTTCTATCGGAAACTTTGTACTAACAGGAGGAGAGTTACCTGCTCTTGTTATGATCGACGCAATTGTAAGACTGTTACCCGGCGTTTTGAACGATAGTGAAGCGGCTTTGAATGATTCTTTCCAGGATGGAGAAATCATTGAAGCTCCTCATTATACAAGACCCGCTGAATACAGAGGTATGAAAGTTCCCGAAGTGTTGCTTTCGGGAAATGATAAAGAAATTAAAAAATGGAAAGAAGAACAATCTAAATTACTTACAAAAAAATGGCGAGAGTATAATTCAGCCAAAGGCTGATAAGCCTCTGGCTTAAAATAATGGAGTTTGCGATGGTTAACATAAATAAAATAGTACCCGATCAGATTAGAACCGACATTCCAAAATTTCGTTCAGGAGATCATATAAAGGTACATGTTAGAGTAATTGAAGGTGATAAGGAGAGAATCCAGCCTTTTGAAGGAGATGTTATCAGCGTTCGCGGTGCAGGAATTAACAGAACATTTACAGTTCGAAAAATTTCCAGCGGCGTTGGAGTTGAAAGAATATTCCGTTTAAACTCACCTAAAATTGCAAAAATAGATCTGCTTAAGCAGGGCGATATAAGAAAAGCAAAATTATTTTATCTGAGAAATCTCTCCGGTAAAGCCGCTCGTATAAAATCAAAATAAGTTTGAACACAAAGTTAATGAGCCGCTCGTCAAAGCGGCTTTTTTAATTATGCATAAAATTTTCTTCCCAAACAATATCTTTACAAAAATCTTGTCCGATATGTTGGATAAATCGTTGCAGGACTCGATTGCCTTACTGCCTTCGGCTTCACTAACAAAAAAACTATCTGAAGATTTTTCCGCCGTTGCGTTGATCCCGACTTCGGATATTATAACAAACAAGGAACTTTACATTTCAGACAAGGTCGGTATTTCATTTGAGGGCTCATTATGCAACAGCTATATTTTTTATGAAAAGAGTAAAGACGCTATAAACAGTCTTAAACTCTACGGCGATGCTTCAACAATGGAGGTGATATTCGGAAAGATTTTATTCAGGGAATTGTATAATGTAAATATTGAAATTGTGTTAACTGCAGATAAAGTAAACCTGGAGAATAGTAATTATATAATTGCCGGTAACGATAATTTTCTCGAATCAAAATTTAGATGTGGAATCAGCTTCGCCGAGGAAATTGTCGATATGATATCGGCACCTTTTGTAAATTATGTTTTTGCTTCTCAGGATAATAATAAATTGATTGAAGTATCGGAACATATTCTTGAAAAAATTTCCAGCATCAACTTCAGTGATTTTCCTATCCCAAATGAATTACCCCGGGAAAGCCACAATTTTATAAAAGAAAATATTTCAAAGGTTTTTTATTCCTTGACTGACCAGGATATGGAGGGAATAAACCAGTTAATCCGTTTACCCTTCTACCACGGAATGATTAAAGATATAGTTGAAGTTAAGTTTGTGTGAGATTAAAAGTGTAGGGACAACCCAACGATTCATCCCTACACCCACAAATACGAATAAAGTTAATCACGCTTCTACGTGACTTACACTTAAGATGTTTTGGTTTTCGCTCATCTTCCTGAGCATTTCTGCTGTAACGGGATTTTTTAATTTCATTGTACAGCAAGCTACAACTCCGCCGTCAAATATCAGATTTTCGATTTCTTCGATATTTATATTGTTGTCTTTTATAAGATCAAGAACAGATGCAAGTACACCGGGCTTATCAAAATGTTTAACAACAAGCTGGTAACGTGCGTCGGTAAGCTTTGCCCTGTTAACCCAATGATCTATGATTCCGCTGCGTGTAAAGTGTCTTATGATATTTACAGTTTCTTCAGCAACTGCGTCTTGTGCCTGTTCCGTAGAAGCCCCGATATGATGTGTAACATAAATGTTCGGATTATCCTGCAAGTGTGATTTTACCTCTCCTGTTTTGGTTTCAGGTTCACCTTTAAATACGTCGAGAGCTATTCTTAAGTTTTTTTCTTTTATAGCTTCAATCATATCTTCCTCAACTATAATATCCTGCCTTGATGTATTGATGAGAAAAGCCCCGTCTTTCATATAGTTGAACATCTTTTTGTTAAACAACCCTTTAGTTTCTGGTGTAGCTGGAAGATGAATAGTAATAATATCGCATAACGGAAGAAGTTGATCCATTTCTGAAAAGTCTTTTATTTGTACACCTTCTATTCTTGTAATGTCCTTGCCGTAAACATTCATTCCAAATGCGACCGCACGTTTTGCAACTTCTTTACCGATTGCACCGACACCTATTATTCCGAGGGTTTTTCCTTTAAGTCCTTTTCCCTTTGAGTATCTGTCTTTATTCCAGGCACCTTTACGAAAATCGATAACATTATCGGGTATCAGTCGGTCGAGCGAGATCATTAAGCCAAATGCCAGCTCAGCTACAGCAACAGCGTTCATACCGGGACAGTTAGCAACGTAGATGCCTTTCCTGTTAGCTGCCTGTATGTTAATGTTATTTACACCTGATCCCGCCCTGATTATAAGATTAAGATTACTGCTGTTTTTTATAGTCTCTTCATTAACAACAGTCGAGCGTACAACAAGAATGTCTGTTTCTTTTGCCGCTTCCACAAGATCTTTTTCCCCGAACTTTGGTTGATAGTCAACTTCAAGGTTCAGGTCTTTCATTTGTTTGATGTATTTTTCGGGAAATTTATCTGCAATTAATACTTTAAGTTTCATTTGGTTTTTCTCCTTTTATGGTATTCCTGGAAATGATTCCACAAATTTGATTTTTAAATCAGCGAATGAATCTACTATTTGTACTTTTAGGTCCGGAAATGAATCTACAATTTGCCACTCTCCACATTTATCAGGAAATGATTCTACTATTTTAACTTTGAGATCGGCAAAAGAATCTACTATCTGAATTTTGATATCCGGAAACGAGTCTACGAACTGGATTTTTCCGTAAAGCTTGTATCCGTTAAAAGTACAGTTATCTTCATTTATTTGATTTTCACTTTGCGGGTAAATTAATGATGTAAAAAAAATCAATACAAGAAAGCAAAAGAACAGATGATTTTTTTTAAAGAGGTTGTTCATTTTATTTCTTTAACATTGGAATTTTCACATTCCATTTTTTAGCATTATTAATTGCTTGATCGTAACCGGCGTCAGCATGACGAAAGATACCCATTCCCGGGTCGTAAGTTAGCACACGCTCTAATCTTCTTTCGGCATCTTTTGTCCCATCTGCCACAATAACCATTCCAGCGTGAATTGATTTTCCTATTCCAACTCCTCCTCCGTGATGTACAGAAACCCAGCTTGCACCACCGATTGCATTCATTAAAGCGTTAAGAATCGGCCAGTCAGCAATGGCATCGCTGCCGTCTTTCATCCCTTCAGTTTCACGGTTTGGTGAAGCTACCGAACCACAATCGAGATGATCTCTTCCAATTACAATAGGTGCTTTAACTTTTCCTGTTGCTACAAGATTATTAAATATTTTTCCCATTTTTGCTCGGTCACCGTAACCTAACCAGCAAATACGGGCTGGTAATCCCTGGAAGTGAACTTTCTTTTGTGCAAGGTCAATCCAGTTGCAAAGAGCTTTGTCCTCAGGAAATGTTTGCTTTATTGCTTCATCGGTTACATAAATATCATTTGGATCGCCTGAGAGTGCAGCCCAACGGAAAGGACCTTTACCATCGCAGAATAACGGACGAATAAATTCGGGTACAAAGCCGGGAATATCGAATGCATTCTTTATCCCATTTTCTTTTGCTTCACCACGTATGTTGTTTCCGTAATCAAAAGTAATTGCACCTTGTTTCCGGAATTCAAGCATTGCTTTCAAATGCTGAACAATGGTTCTTCGTGATTCTTTGATGTACTTTTCAGGATTAGATTTTCTTAAGTTGATTGCTGCCTCTAAATTCATCCCCATTGGTACATAACCATTAAGGACATCGTGCGCAGAAGTCTGATCAGTGAGAATATCAGGTATAATTTTTCTTTTTAATATTTCCGGGTGAATTTCCCCAGCATTTCCGACCAGACCAACTGATAAAGCTATACCTTTTTCTTTTGCATCAAGAACTTTCTCAAGAGCTTCATCAAGGTCATCAGTCATAAGGTCGAGATATCCGGTATCTAATCTTTTTTGTATTCGGTTTTTATCAACTTCAATTCCAAGAAATGCAGCCTCATTCATCGTGGCAGCCAATGGTTGAGCCCCGCCCATTCCACCTAAGCCGGCGGTAAGAACAAATTTCCCTTTTAAAGTCCCATCAAAATATTTTCTTGCACACTCTGCAAAGGTTTCATAAGTGCCCTGTAAAATTCCCTGTGTTCCGATATAAATCCAGCTTCCAGCCGTCATCTGACCAAACATTGTTAAGCCTAAACCTTCCAGTCTTCTGAATTCATCCCAGTTTGCCCAATCGGGAACCAACATTGCGTTGGAAATTAAAACTCTCGGGGCATCAGGATATGTTTTGAAAATGCCAACCGGTTTACCGGATTGAACGAGAAGTGTCTCATCGTTCTCTAATTGTTTAAGTGAATTTATGATTGCCTCATAGGCTTCCCAGTTTCTTGCGGCTTTTCCGCTTCCGCCGTAGATGATAAGTTCTGCGGGATTTTCAGCAACTTCAGAATCAAGGTTGTTCATTAGCATTCGCATAGCAGCTTCCTGTATCCAGCCTTTACAGGTAAGTTCTGTTCCGTGCTTCGCTTTAATTGAGTTTTTTTCTTTTTCGAGTATCATTTCAGTTTTTAAAATGTATTTCAAGTAAATTATTGTATTGCGTGTACAAAGATTTCATCAACCATTTTTTGATAAACCAGCTTTTCGCCATTTGTTTTTTTATTTGTTCAACATTTTGTTTTAGCTGGAATGTGAGCCGGGTTTTTTCATCTTTCGTTAATTTAATTGTGCCCTCGGTTTGTCCGAGTTTATCAAGAATGGAATTCAGTGCTTTCGATTCACTATAAAATTTATTATCACCTTCCATTTGTCTTAAGGATTGTTTACAGAAAGTGCTTATCAGTTTTTTCTCGTTTTTAGTAAAATCGAAATTATAATTCTGGAAAAGCTTTTTCATCCTGTTTTGGTAGATTGTTAAATGATAAAAGTTTGTCTCTTATTTTCTGATAGCCCGGCTTGATGATATCATAAATGTAATGTAATCTTTCACTATAGTGTAAGAATGCCGACTTCATAGCATTTATATTAATCTTCTCAATATCGTCAAATGTAAGGTTAAAATGTTCAATAGCTGTAAGATATTCTTTAGTTAATGTCGTATCGCTCATCAATCTGTCATCTGTATTAATAGTTACTCTGAATTTTTCCTTAAATAAAATTCCAAAAGGATGATTTTCTATTTTATCTACTGCTCCGGTGTGCACGTTACTAAGCAGGCAGATTTCTAAGGGCACTCTCTTATCAAGTATATATTGTGCTAATTCACCAAATTGAACGACATTTCCATCCTTGTCATAAACAAGGTCTTCCATTAAATGTGTAGCATGTCCTATCCTGTGTGCGCCACACCATTGTATAGCCTGCCAGATAGATTCCTTACCAAATGCTTCACCGGCATGTATTGTGATATTAAAGTTTGCTCTCTGAATAAATTGGAAAGCATCGATATGCCTCTTAGGTGGATAACCCCCTTCTTCTCCTGCCAGATCAAAACCGACAACGCCCTGGTTACGGAAATTTACCGCAAGCTCAGCGAAATCAAGTGTGTTTTTCATATTTCGCATACCGCAGATTATCAGCCCGTAACCCACACCAAAATCTTTTTTACCACGTTCAAGTCCTTTTAGTACGGCGTTCACGCTGTCTTCATAATAAAGTCCCTTTTGAGTGTGATAAACAGGCGCAAATCTTGTTTCCACATAACAAATGCCATCGTTTTTCATATCTTCAATCATTTCATAAGCAACACGTTCCAAAGCTTCCTTTGTTTGCATAACTCCGCAAGTGTGTTCAAAACCCTGTAAATATTCTACAAGATTTCCTTTGTTAGCACCTCTGTGAAACCAGATTGCTAATTCTTCAGGGTCTTTTGTGGGCAGTTTATTATACTTGTGCTCATTGGCTAATTCAATGATGGTTTGAGGTCTCAATCCGCCATCTAAATGATCATGGAGTAAAACCTTGGGAACAGTTCTGATTACTTCTTCTGTGGTCAAAATTGCCTCAATTTTTGTTTCTAAAAATATTTGATTCTGTGAGTAAAATCAATTTAAGTCTTCTTTGCAATCTTTATCAAATGGATAATTAGTAAATTTCTAAGCTTCTTTATAGTGCTTTTTGCTTATAATAAAGGCTTACATAATTTCTTGACTATAGGGGGGTAATATGGTAATTTTCCACTTATAAATTATCTTTTATCAACGGAGTTAAGATGCGAAAGACAAATTATTTAGTAGTTATTGCGCTTTTTACCGCATTGATTTTCAGTGGATTTCAGTGTTCCTCTACAGAATTAACGAGTGCCAGGTTGTACATCCAGCAGAAAAATTATGACAAAGCACTGAATACCCTGCAAAAAGAAGTTGCACAAAATCCTAAGAGTGATGAAGGCTGGTTTTTAATGGGAAATGTTTACGGTGAAGTAGGAAAATTTGACAGTCTGATTTTTGCATTTGATAAATCTTTAGCAATAAGTAATAAATTCGAAAATGAAATAACGCAACAGAAAACTTATTACTGGGCAAATTCTTTTAATTCCGGTGTGAGTTATTTTCAACGAGGGAATAAAGCTACAGATAAAGATAGTATAGCTGCTTTTTATGATAAATCAATTGATGCGTTTACAACAGCAACAAAGCTGGAACCTGATTCTGCAGATACGTTTAAAAACCTGGCTTTCGTTTATATGAGCTCAGGTAAGAATCAAGAAGCAATTGAACCATTAAAGAAATTGGTCCAGCTAACTGATGAACTTGATGGATATAAATACCTTGGACAAATTTATTATAGTTTGGGAACCAAGAGTAAATCAGATTATAATACAAGTGGGAATATTCAGGATAGTATAGATGCAAGTAAAGATTTCGCAAATGCAGTTGATATTCTTGAAAAAGGTACAAAGTTGTATCCCGGAGATGCTGATTTATTAAGGACGTTATCTGCTTCGTATGTTGAAACTGGTAAACTGGATATTGCATTAAACAGCTTTAAAGAATTAGTTGCTAAGGAACCGGATAACAAAGTATATCTTTATAACTATGGTGTGTTATTATTAGGCAATGATCAATATGAAAAAGCAGTCGATGAATTTAAAAAAGCACTTAATATCGATCCCGATTATGAAAATGCAATTTATAATCTTGCTGTTACCTATGTTAAGTGGGGAACTCAAATGAATAAGGAGTCTGTGGAATCTGAAGAATATAGTGATGCGTACAAGGAAAAATTCCAGGCAGCATTGCCTTATCTTGAGAGGATAACAAAAACAGATAAAGCTGATGCCGAAGTTTGGGAGCTTCTTGGAAAAGTATACAGTGTTCTCGGTATGCAGGATAAAGCATTAGATGCATTCAATCATGCAGATCAATTAAAGTAGACATAAATTCGTTAAATATAGAAAATGATATGAATCAGGTAAAACAACCTCAGGGGCAACAGATAAAAATAGAACTTGGCGAAAAGGAAGCTGAAGGGATATATTCAAACTTAGCAATTATTACACATTCACCGGCTGAGTTTATAATTGATTTCACACGGGTTGTGCCCGGCGTTCCTAAAGCCAAAGTGTTTTCACGTATTATCACTACACCGCAACATGCTAAAATGCTTCTGAAAGCTTTGAAAGATAATATTGATAAGTTTGAAGCCAGGTTTGGAGAGATAAAGGTTGATACACCGAACCAGCATTTCGGATTTGTTCCCCCGCAGGGTGATGAAAAGATAAATTAGAACTCACCTTTAATCCCCTCCTATTAAGAGGTGATTTTTTTAGCTAACTGCAACTTTTTACGTTAGTAGCGAAGCTTTATTATTGAAATAATTGCCGCGGCTAAGAAAAACAAGTTAGCAAACCACGCAGTTAATAATGGCTCTAAAGCACCGTTTTTACCAAATGCCTGGCTCACCTTCATAAATACTAAATAGATAAATGTTGCCAGAATACTAATTCCAACCTGTACTGCCAATCCACCTTTTCTTCTGTTAGCTGAAATCGGAAGACCGAATAAAACAATAATCAGGCTGGTAAATGCAAAAGCGATTCTTGAATGATATTCGATTAAAGTTGCTGTAGGATCATTCCCGGTTCGTTCCTGTGTTTTTATCAATTCATTCAATTCCGCAAGATTCATTTCCCCTGGTTTTATTTGTTTTTTTGCAAGATCTGCAGGACGAAAATTTAAATAGTCAATATTAAGTGTATCAAAATATTTTACCTGTTGATTAGCATTGCTAAAAAATCTCTCAACTCCATTTGTTGCAATCCAGATGTTTGTTAAAGAATCATATGATAATTTAGGAGCGTCGATTCTCGAAATCATTTGAGTAAGATCGTTATTATTGAATGTCTGGATGCTTACACGGCTTGCTGCGTTTGTTGAGGAATTAAAGAATCCTATACTAATTATTCTTGTTCTGGAATCCTGAAAATAAATATTACTCTCAGAATAATTAAACCCTTTTTTCAAATACAATTGTTCAATCTGTGTTTTTGTTTTATTTGCCATCGGAACAAGATATCCACCGAAGTAAATGGAAAATAGACTGATTACAAAAGTGGCAATCAGGAAAGGAAGCATAAATCTGAATATGCTCATACCACTGGAACGCATCGCGGTTAATTCACTAGTACTTGCTGCTTTTCCGGCGGTAAACAATGCTGCAAAAAGAACAGCAACAGGTGTCATTAGCTTAATGATTTCCGGTGAGAAGACAAGATAGAAATGGATAACCTTCCATGTGGGGACGTTTTGATCTATAAAATCGTCAAGATTTTCCATAGCGTTGATTACTACAAAAAGCAACGTAAACGCAAGCAACCCGAATATTACCGTTTGAATAAATTGTTTGATCAGGTATTTATCAAGAATTTTCATTCTGAATATTTTCATCTTCATTTCTGTATCTTTTGGGAACAAGTTTTTTAAGTAATGTAAATTGAATTGTTACTGTTTCTTTATTTGTCCTAATAACCAAGAGAATGCCAACGATGGTTAGAAAAATATTTGCAGCCCACATACCAATGAATGGTGAAAAGATATTCCGTTCCGCAAGTTTTTCCCCACCAATTAGAAACGCCCAGTAAAGAAGAAAAAAGAACATGCTGATGCTGGCTGCGACACCGAATCCTCCTCTCTTAACCATTATACCAAGCGGTACACCGATAAGCATAAACACGAAACAAGCAACAGGTAAGGCAAACTTCTTATGAATTTCAACTTCATATTTTCCTATCTCTCTTTTGCTCCAATCCACCCTGTTGTAATTTGAAATAATAATATTTTTAACTGATTTTAACTGATCAAGAATTCTTACATAAAGTAGTTTATCTGTTTTGGAATTTCTTAATGTTGGAATTTTTTTATTAGCAGTTGAATCAATATAAAAATATTTACTTGTTTCTTTTTCCAATCCGGCAGTGAACTTTTCTTTAACAAGCTTCAGACTATCAACAATTTTTTCCATAGCTGTTGTACTTAATTCTCTTTCACCTCTTATTCCACTTGCAGTTTGCTGAAATGAAAACTGATCGGCATTCATTGTAATCCTGTGTTTATCGAAAACAATTTTCCTATAGATTCCCGTATTATTAACATCAGATTCATGTATTTCCCCGTTTTTCAAATCCATAATTAATTTTGACTGATCCGGAGAAAAATATATATGTCCGTGATGAGCAGTAACAACATTGATTTTTGCCGGATTTGTATAATCATAAATAACAACTTCTTCCAGGTCGTTCGTCTTTTCATTTATCTTTCTAACAAGTATGGCATAATTCGAAACTTCCTGTGAGAAGAATCCGGGTTCAAGCGAAAGTGTAGGTTTCTTCCTGGAGATATCCTGCATTAATAATTTTGCCTGATGATTTGCATCAGGCAGTACGTCATCATTAAAAAGGAAAAGAAGATAACCGATAACAATGCTCGCAATAAAAGGTGCTAACATCATTTTATACAGGCTAACGCCTGAGGATTTCATTATAGTTATTTCATTATTCTGAGAAAGATTGCCGAACGCCATGAGCGTAGAAACCAAAGTTGCCATTGGAACAACAAGAACGAGCATCCAGGAAAGATTGTAGACGATGAGTTGAATAATGATCCACGTGTCAAGTCCTTTGCCTACTAATCTGTCTGCGAATTTCATTAAGAATTGAAGTAGAAAAATACACATCAGGGTAATAACTGAGAAAGCAAAAGGCGCAAAGTGATTTTTGAGTATGTATTTGTGTAAAATCATTTTACTTAAAATAAATAAGGAAGCATCGTTTAACAAGGAATATTGACCGCTTATCGATAAAACCTTAAAAGTATCATATAAAATAATTTTATTTGCTTAATGTAAAGCAAACATTTAAAGTTTTTTTATATATTTTGATAAATGTTAATTGGAAGTTCTTACCTTCCATTAATAATGATTGTTTTCGGGGAATCCTATTATTATTTATTATAGAAAGGATCCGGAATTGGAGAGAGTGGTTGATTATATTAATTCCAGTATTCATACTTACATTGAGGAATTAAAAGACTTTTTGCGCATCCCGAGCATTAGTACTTCCGAACAGTATAAAAATGATATGTTAAGAGGTGCTGACTTTGTTGCAGCTAAGCTGAAAGATGCCGGATTAAAAAATGTCAATGTCATTAAAACCCAAAAGCACCCGTTAGTTTATGCTGATTGGTTAAATGCTCCTGATAAACCAACCGTTTTGATATATGGGCATTATGATGTACAACCAGTTGATCCGATAAGTCTTTGGGATTCATTGCCATTTGAACCTGTCATTAAAAATGGAAAGATATATGCACGGGGTGCCACTGATGATAAAGGACAGGTTTACATGCATATAAAATCTGTCGAAGCATATTTAAAAACAATAGGGAAGCTTCCGGTTAACGTTAAGTTTGTAATAGAGGGAGAAGAAGAAGTTGGTAGTGAAAGCCTCGAAAATTTTATAAATACAAACACAAAAACACTTAAGTGCGATGCTATACTAATTTCCGATACAGCACTTTATGGTCCTGGTATTCCTACAATTACTTATGGCTTACGAGGATTGGCATATCTTGAATTGCAAATTACCGGACCGAATAGAGATTTACATTCCGGTACTTTTGGAGGTACAATTGCTAATCCGATAAATGTCCTTGCTGAGATAATTTCAAAATTGATGAACAAGAACGGTCATATTACTATTCCCGGTTTTTACGATGATGTTGTTAAGGTTACGAAAAAAGAAAAAGAAAATTTTGAATCGCTTAAATTTTCAGAGAAGAAATTTGCAAAAGAAATAGGTGTTAAAAAGCTAAAAGGAGAGAAAGGTTATACAACTTTAGAAAGATCCTGGACGCGTCCTACTCTGGATTGTAATGGTATATTAGGTGGATTTACTGAAGAAGGAGCTAAAACAGTTCTCCCTTCAAAAGCAATGGCAAAAATAAGTATGCGCCTTGTTCCTAACCAGGATCCTAATAAAATTGCAAAACTATTTACGAAATACATTAAGAGTATTACACCTCCAACAGTTTCTCTGAAAATTAAAAATTTGCATGGTGGCTATCCTTTTCTTACTCCGCTGGACGATAAAGCTATGGTAGCAGGTGAATATGCAATGACCAAAGCATTTGGAAAAAAAACTGTATTTATGCGAGAAGGGGGATCAATTCCCATAGTAACAGTATTTACAAAAAGATTAAAAGCTCCGTCAGTTTTAATGGGGTTAGGTTTAAACACTGAAAATTTACATTCCCCGAACGAGCATTTTGATCTTAATCATTTCCATCTCGGGATATTGAGCTCTGCGTATTTTTTACAGGAATATGCAAAATAATCTTACTTTTACCGGTTTATTTTCTCAAGACTTTTTTCAACGAACTCCAATTATTGATATATATGATTATTCATACATTAAGGATAGTTTTTTGATTATTTGTCCCCGGTATAATTTTTGACCTATTATCAGGCTTATTTTGTCGTTTTACCCTTTTTACACAAGTTCTTTGTGATGATTTAAAAGTGATATTCTGGCTAAATGCCATCGGGAATCATAATCGGAATATTAATCAAAACTTTATTTTAGTAACATTGCCAACTACTTAGGAAATTTTTTAAATTTGAACAGGCAATTGAATCATATTTTATGAAACCAAAAGTTACATTATATTTAACAAAATTTGTTAACTTATATTTTTGATGGAATATATTAAGGATAATTAATGATTGAAACTGAAACCATGCCAACGGAATTAATAGAATATTTATCTGAAAAAGGATTTGATACTTTGTCGATCGATGGTTATAAGGTCATTGCTAAATACAGTACAAAGGAAAAAGAAATAGATAGTTTATACTCAGGTGTAGGATTAAGGAATATTTCGCACCTGGGGATAATAGAACTTAAAGGTAAAGATGTGCTGGATTTTCTTCATCGCATCTCGACTAGCTCAACACAAAATCTTCCCAAAGCTCATACAAAGGTTACACTCTTTGCTTCCGATAAAGGAAGAATAATAGGTGTAACACGACTAATTAATTTTGAGGATTACCAGTTGCTTGTTTGCGGTAGAGAAAATAAATCTAAAGTAATGAGATGGGTAAAAAAATATGTAATCAGCGACGATGTACATGTTAACGACGCTAATGGCAAATATAGTTTACTGGAATTAACCGGTCCGCAGGCTGATTCATTTATAAGAATAATTTGCGGTGATGTTGTAAATGAAATTGATACAGACACGTTCAAAATCATTCACACTGAAAATTTATTATTTTTCCTGATAAAGTTTAAAGATGAAAGAGGGCATAATAAATTTTGGCTTCTTTCCGATTTTGAAAACAGTAAACGTATAGTTAATAATATGTTTGAATACGATGGACCGTTTAATTTCAATCTGGTTGGGGAAGAAGCGTATAATACATACAGGATAGAACAGGGAATACCTTCGGCGCCAAACGAATTGAACGATAACTACAATCCGCTTGAAGCCAGGTTGATGGAATTTATTGATACTCAAAAAGGCTGTTATATTGGTCAGGAAGTAATTGGACGTCTTGATACATACAACAAGGTGCAGAAATATTTAGTCGGTATTAAATTTAATGAAGAGGTCATCGGGGAAGAACAATTTACTTTGTTCAACAACAACGAAGAGATAGGAAATATAACTTCGCTTACAAATTCCATTAAGTTAGAATTACCGATCGGGTTAGGCTATATAAGGAAAGCATTTTCGACTGCAGGAACAAAACTTATTGCAAAAAGCACAAACGGAAGATCATCTGTGGTTACCGTTTGTGAATTACCATTCATAAAATGAAAATCTACACTAAAACCGGTGATAAAGGTGAAACCGGTTTATTCGGTGGAGAAAGAGTATCAAAAGATTCCCCAAGAATTAATGCTTACGGAACAATTGACGAACTCAATGCGTTTATAGGTTTGGCAATTACCGAGATAAAGGATAGTTCTGTAAAATCATTATTAAGTGATATTCAAAACAAGCTTTTTATAATCGGTTCTGATCTGGCTACACCGGATAATGATAAAACTAAAAAACTGGATATTTTCCGATCTCCGGCAGAATATTATGAAGAGTTAGAGAAACATATTGATGTATATGAAGTAAAATTGCATGAGATCAAGAATTTCATTCTTCCCGGTGGTTCAAAATCGGCTTCACTTTTACACGTTTGCAGAACGATTGCAAGACGGGCTGAAAGAGAGCTTGTAGCATTAAATAATACGGTGAAAATAGGGGATAATATCATTATTTTTACGAATAGATTATCTGATTTGTTTTTTGTTCTTTCACGTTATGAAAATATGATCTCAGGTATTCCCGACACTTTATGGAAATCCGATTAACAAAATTTATAATTAACAATTAAAAATTGTTAATTCTGAATTGGATCCGGGGGTGAATTTGGTTTCGACGGGATTAAGGAGACATTGAACTGCGTACCGTGTTCTCCGCAGACACGTTAATCGGCGGTAAAACAAATTAATTGGCGAATATAATTACGCCCTCGCTGCGTAAATAACGCAGCCGTTCCCCATTCTCCCTCTTGCCGGGGTTTGGATGAACGCCGTTAGGTAAGATAGCAGATTCTGTTGTCTGTGCAGTTGATGCGAAATAAACAGCAGGCAGACTTTAAGCGATTTTTGTCTGTTTTATAGCTTAAAGTCGAAACAAAACAGACTATGTATGTAGAAGTTCCTTGGATCTTAATTTCGGACGCGGGTTCGACTCCCGCCACCTCCACTCATCTTCGTTTTGAGCTTTGCAAAATGAGGAAAAACACGGCGTGGTTTGGTTTTGTCTAAGGATAGTAAGGAAAATTTTAAGACTAATCCAATAGTATTAGAAATCATTTCTCTTATATGTAGAATAATATTCATTTTCTTCAATAAACAAATTGTTAAAATTTAGGGACATCATAAAAAGGCTAATTTACAAAAGCTGAGAGAGGTGCAGAATAAAAATTAGTGAAATATTGTGTATTGTATTTAGAATTTTAATATTTATTTGGCAATTGAAAGAATAAAATTATTACATTTCATCAGTATGATAAAATCAAATTACCTAATTACACCTCAATATAACTCCGCAATAATTTATATATTATACTATCATTTTATTTGCAAATTGCGAGCTGTGATATGAAAATCCTTCAATTTTTATTAGTCCTTATACTTTTTTCTTTTGAAACTTTCGCTTCAGGAATATTTGTGAACCAGGTTGGGTATTTATCAAATCTGCCAAAACATTTTTATACTGATGAAAACGCTGACAGCTTTTATGTCGTTGAAAATTCAACAGGCACAGTTTACTTTAGCGATGCTATGACTCTTTCCGTAACAGACGATCCGGCAACAGGTCTGACATTGTATGAAGGTGATTTTACTTCTTTTGAGAGAACCGGTTCTTATTTTATCAGGCTTAGCAACGGTGATAGTTCATTTGTTTTTAATATTTCATCAAATGTTTTTGAAGATGCATACTTTAAATCGCTCAAAGGTTTCTATTTTCAAAGATGTGGTGTTGCATTAACAACACAGTTCGCAGATGTATATCATCATCCGGCTTGTCATTTAAATGATGGTATGCTTCACTCAAGTACCAGTGATTCTGGTTATGTAGAAAACAAAGGCGGCTGGCACGATGCAGGTGATTATGGAAAGTACGTTGTCAATGCAGGGATAACTGTTGGCACCATGTTAATGGGATATGAATATTTCCAGGATAAATTTAATCAGGATGATTTGGACATTCCCGAAAGCGGAAACTCAGTTCCCGATATTTTAGATGAAGCAAGATTTGAATTGGAATGGCTTTTAAAAATGCAAAAGGAAGATGGTGGAGTTTATTTCAAATTAACCCGGGAAAATTTTTCCGGATTCGTTATGCCGCAGTCTGATAATGCAACCAGGTACATTTACCAGGTATCGACCACTGCAACCGGAGATTTCGCGGCTATGATGGCTAGAGCGTCAAGGTTATTCAAAGATTATGATGCAGATTTTTCCAGCCAGTGTTATGATGCTGCAATATTAGCGTGGTCATTCCTAACTGATAATCCAAACATTGTCCCTGCAGGTGGTTTCTCCAATCCACCCGGTACTGCTACTGGTGTATACGGCGATGGTGATGACAGAGACGAACGGCTCTGGGCTTCTGCAGAGCTTTTTGAAACTACAGGTGACTCGGTTTACAACGAGTATTTCAAAAATAACTATAGTGCGGTAGGTACAATCGATGCAACAATTTGGTGGGGGAATGTCAAAGACCTTGCACTCCTTACTTATTTGTTCAGTAAACAATCAACTGCTTCACAAGGAATAAAAAATATCTTAAAATCAGGTTTGCTTAATAGTTGTAACTCTATAGTAAGTAAATCCGTTACAACCGGATTCGGAGTTACTTTAAGTCCTTCTCAGTATACCTGGGGATGCAATTCAGCGGTGATGAATACAGGAGTTCTTTTGCTTTTTGGTTATGAGCAATCAAATAATGATGATTATTATGATATAGCGCTAAAGCAACTGGATTATATTCTTGGTATAAATGCGAACAACAAATGTTATATAACCGGTGTTGGTTCAAATCCTGTTATGCATCCTCATCATCGTCCATCAGGTGCTGATGGAGTTGTTGATCCTGTTCCCGGTTTAGTAGTTGGCGGACCGGATAAATATTTGGATGATGCTGTATTGCAATCACACTATGATAATACGACTCCGGCTGCATTATGCTATATAGATGATCAGGGAAGTTATGCTTCGAATGAAATTGCTATTAATTGGAATGCACCTTTGGTTTTCTTACTTGGGTATTTTAATGGTGATGGGATTACTGATGTTAAAGAACAAGGGAGTAATATTATGCCATCGGAATATAAGCTTGAGCAGAATTATCCCAATCCTTTTAATCCTAATACATTTATAAATTACTCATTGCCGAAAGAAAGCCCCGTTTCTTTAAATGTCTTTTCCTCGACAGGACAATTAGTCAGTAAGCTTGTGAACGCTTCCGAAAAAGCCGGTAATTATAAAGTAAGCTTTGATGCAGGCGGAATAGCAAGCGGAGTATATTTTTACCAGATTAAAGCAGGAGAGTTTATATCAACAAAGAAAATGCTGCTTTTGAAATAACACCAAGAGATTTTATAAAATCTATAATAACTTATTAAACTTATAAATTCGTGCCGCTAAATCGTTGCAATTCTAACAGTTCCTACGGGGAATAACCGGTATATAATTTGGGAACTTAACTTATTAATTTTAAAAGCAGGTTGATCTAATTTATTAGGATATTCTTTCCAATCAGGAATTTGCCATGAAAAAAAACTACATAGTACCTTTTCTTTTTAGTATGTCGATTCTTCTTTTGTTATCAATAAATATCTACTCTCAAAAATTTGAAAAGCTGGCTTTAACTCCGCCAATGGGTTGGAATAGCTGGAATACTTTTGCCTGTGATATAAATGAGCAACTGATCAGGAATACAGTTGACGAAATTGTTGCTTCAGGAATGAAAGACGCCGGTTATGAGTATATCGTAATAGATGATTGCTGGCAGCTTGATCACCGTGACAGTCTTGGGTTCATTATTCCCGATCTCGAAAGATTTCCCTCGGGTTTGAAAGCAATTGCCGATTATATTCATTCAAAAGGATTAAAATTTGGAATTCATTCTTGTGCAGGTTCAAGAAGTTGTGCAGATTTTCCCGGCAGCAGAGGTCATGAATACCAGGATGCAATAACTTATGCAAGCTGGGGAGTTGATTATTTAAAATATGATTGGTGTAATACCGAAGGCTTAAATGCTGAAGGTGCTTACATAACTATGCGCGATGCACTTTATTCTGCAGGTCGTCCTGTTGTTTTTAGTTTGTGTGAATGGGGCAACAATAAACCCTGGGAATGGGGAGCGAAGGTCGGGCATTTATGGCGTACCACGGGAGACATCATTAATTGTTTTGATTGTGTTGTTGACCACGGTACATGGAAATCGTGGGGAGTGCTGCCAATTCTTGATAAGCAGGATGAGTTAAGGAAATATACCGGTCCAGATCACTGGAATGATCCGGATATGCTTGAAGTAGGAAATGGTATGACGGTTAGTGAAGACAGGGCACACTTTTCTCTGTGGTGCATGCTTGCAGCTCCTTTAATTGCCGGCAACGATTTAGATAAAATGTCTGAAGACACAAAAGAAATATTAATCAATAAAGAGGTCATTGCGGTTGATCAGGATCCGCTTGGAATACAGGGTTTTAAATTTATTTCAAATCCTGAAATAGAAGTAATGTTTAGACCTCTTGTGAAAGGTGATTGGGCTATGTGCGTTTTGAATAGAAGTCGTTCCTCCCAAAAATTCTCTTTCGATTGGTCGAGGGAACATATTTCGGATGATCTTTCTAAAAGAAAAACTCAATTTGATGAAATTACTTATAATCTGGAAAATCTTTGGATGGGTAAAGACGCCGGAACAACTCAACAAATATTGAAAGCTGAAATTCCCTCACACGATGTGTTAATGCTTCGTCTTTCCCCCATTCGGACAGACAAAATGAAATAATAAGTTACAGATAGCAAAGATTGTGAAATAAAATTTAGTTTAAATAAATAATATCGGATATGAAATATTTTAAATTATCATTGTACATCCTCCTGTTCTCATCTACAGCATTTTCACAAATAAACCGTATTAAGTATAATAACCAGGAATTATTTTTAAGTGGTTCCAACCTTGCGTGGGTCAATTTTGCAAATGATATCGGACCCGGTTTTACCGACACCTTAAGATTTGCCGACGTAATGCTTCAATCACATGTCCACGGTGGAAATGTATTACGCTGGTGGCTTCATACCGATGGAACTTCCTCGCCTGCGTTCGACAGTAATTCGGATTCTGTAATCGGACCCGGCACAAATACAATTAAGGATCTTAAGAAAGTATTAGATATAGCATGGGAACGGGAAATAGGATTGGATCTTTGTCTCTGGTCTTTCGATATGCTTCGTTCTAACAAACCGCCGAATGTTCTTAACAGGAATTATCTTTTACTGACCGATACCAATTATACAAAAGCTTACATCAATAATTGTTTGATACCGATGGTAGATTCCCTGAAGGGGCATCCCGGAATTTTAACCTGGGAAATTTTTAATGAACCGGAAGGAATGAGTAATGAATTCGGATGGACAGGTATTAATCACGTTCCAATGTCTGTTATCCAGCGATTTATTAATCTTTGTACCGGGGCTATTCATCGTGTTGATTCTACTGCTCAGGTTACTAGCGGCTGCTGGAGTTTCCAAGCGATGACAGATGTAATTGGAAGTTCTTTAAGATCAGAAAATCCTAACGAACTTAGCGCAATAGAGAAAGAACAAATCACTACTGAATTCAATGAAAAGCATAATTTAAATTACACTGTTGATGAATACATAAGTTATCTCGATATTCTTTCCAGCATTCAAAATTTTAATTATTATTCTGATGAAAGATTAATTGCCGAAGGTGGAGATTCGCTCGGCACGCTCAATTTTTATTCTGCTCATTACTATGTCGGTTTGGGTGTCAATAATTCGCCATTTGTACATTCAAGAAGTTACTGGGAGCTTGATAAACCTGTTGTCATTGCAGAATTTGCAATGCAAACTAATGATGGTACGCCGAAAGAGGATTTATTCTTAAGATTGTATCAATTCGGATACGCAGGTGCTATGCCGTGGTCATGGACTGATGTAAATTTATCTGCTCCTGCAGATATGCTTGCCGGAATGCAGTACATGTGGGACAATTACAGGGAAGCAATTGATGTTAATGGTATAGCAGGTGAATGGCCTCATATAACTATAACAAATCCGGTTGTAGATAGTGTCATTGCCGATACTTCTGAAATCGTTATTGTCACTGAGGCTTATGACAACGATGGTTACATATCGCTCGTTAAGTTTTTTGCAAATGATAGCCTGATTGGTCAGAGAGACACTATACCGTTCACTTACCACTGGATGAACGTTCCATCAGATAACTACACTTTAAAAGCTATTGCAGCAGATAACCAAGGACATCAAACGATTTCAAATTTAGTTAATATTAAGGTTGGCACACCTCCTTTGGTCAGACTTGAAGCTGAAACTGCCGTAAGGCAGGGGGGTAGTATGACAGTAGGAAGCGATCCAACAGCAAGTAATGGTGCGTACGTTAATATTAAAGATACGACGGGAACTATAACTTGGACACTTCCTTCAGTGCCACAGGCTGGAAATTATCATATCATTTTCGGATACAGATGTTTTTATGATACACCAAAAGAACAGTTTATTAATATAAATGAAGTTCGCGTTGATACAGTTAGGTTTGAAGGAAATAAAACTTCCTGGCTTGAACAAACTACAGATGTTGATTTAATTCAAGGGCAGAATACTATTCAAATGGAAATGTACTGGGGCTGGATGTATCTTGATTATCTCGCAGTTCCCAACACAATTGTATCGGCAGTAGAAGATAATTCAGAAATTCCTCTGAGCTATTCTTTGAAACAAAATTATCCTAATCCATTTAATCCTGTTACAAACATCAGATACACACTTGCTAAAAGCGAACGTGTAAAACTAAGTGTTTATGATGTTTTAGGAAGAAAAGTTAGCTCCCTGATCAATGAAGAACAAAATGCGGGTGTGCATGATGTTATGTTCAATGCCGGTAACTTAGCAAGTGGAGTGTATTTCTATCGTATTGAGGCAGGGACTTTCACAAAAGTAAACAAGATGATGCTTTTAAAATAAGGATTAGCTTTTTCTTTGATTGTTAGGATTTAAGGTGATCAATAAATTCTTATGAAAAAATATTTCATAACCAAGCATTATCAACACAGGTACATACTCAAATAATAAAACAAGCGGATAATTTTGCCACACATTATATAGCTGGTAATTAATTATTGTAAAAACAGTGAAGCTTATTAAAGTTGTGTAAAGTATTCCGCTCCATCTGGGAATAAAAGGAATCAGTACTGCCAGCCAACCAACATACCATGGATGAACGACAGGCGAGCAAATTAAAAGCACGATAACTGAAAGATAAACTTTATGAAGAAAATCTTTCTTTGAAAACAGAATCAGGATATAAACTAACAGAAAAAGTATTCCGCAGATCAGCCTGGTTTTTTGGTTATCATTAATAAAAGAATTGAGTATTTCGAACGCAAATCCATTAAAAGTCCAATTAACAGTAAAATTACCCAACGCTTCAAAAATTCCACTTAAAGTAACAGTAAAAATAAAAGGAAGGTAAAATAATACACATACAAGAAACGGAATTATAATAATCTGAATCTTTGTTTTAATTTCTTTTTCGGTGAAGAATAAAATGGGTAGCAAAATTAGTCCCAACGGTTTTGTACAGATAGACAGCCCGATAAAAATTGAGCTTAATATGGTTTGCTTCTTTAAGTAAAATAGTATTGAGAAAACTAAAAATGTTAATCCAAAACCATCCACGTGAGCATCGATGAGATACTGGAATAACGGCAATGGTGCAAGCAAATATATTAAAAGGTACTTTTCAGGAAGTTTAATTTGTCTTAAGATCAAATATATTCCAGCGAGAGTAATCAATTCAAACAGGAATAGAAATATTTTTATTCCCCAAAAGCTTTCACCTCCAATCACATATCCTAAATAAAAGATTTCAATACTTAAAGGTGGATAAATGGTTTTAATTTCAGGATACTTTACCATTTGGGGAAGTATTGCTGAATGCAGATCTGACAAATTGGAATCACCCGGAGCGTATTGATAAGGATTTATTCCATTTGCCAGCACTTTGCCATCCCATACATATCTGTAATAGTCATCCGAACCCGTCGGTTGAATAAAAAGAACACAAATTCTTAAAATAATTGCAGCGACAATAAGAGTATAAAAATAATTTTTTGGAATGTGAATCTTAAATAAATAGAAACAAAGAAAAATAAAAACTACAGATGTAGAAATATATGTTATTGAATAAGGAATTATTAATGGTGAATATGGTAGAAGAATCAGGGCATATAAAAGAAAATAAGTCAGAAATGGAAGTAATAATTTTAATGTTGGCGTGGGTTTGTCTTCAGAAATGTTTAAGCTATCTGATTGCATAATCAAATATACACTATTTCAGTTTCCTGATTAAATTAGTAAATCCAAGTCCAATAAATTATTCAATGTTATAGAATACATAACTAAGCTTCTTCTGAATCGGCAATTTATAATTGAATGGAAAAGTTGTATCGTATTTTTATAAGTAAGCAGTAATAATTATTAGGGAATTTTCAATTTTGAGAAATTATAAATCATTAATAAAAAAAATCCAAAACATTTGTTCACGTTAGAAGGAATTTTCTCTAAATATGAATTCATTGTAATATTAAAGCATATAGTTAAGTGGAATAGAAATTGCTTCAATTTATCATCTTTGCACAAATAATCATATATTTGTAATGTATTGTTCAATTTATAGGGAAGGGGAATTACGTTGAAATCTTTCTTTCAGAAGTTTGTAAAAGTTTGTCCTAAAACAGGCAAGTTCAGGGGTATAAAACCGTTAAAAGGTTTTGCACATCTACTATTTCCGATAATTGGTTTTCTTGCGTTGCTATGGATTTTATTCCGTGTTATTTCAAAACCAAGCAGAATTAATTATCCTTGTGTAAAAGCTGCAATGCCTTTTGCCGCTGGCTTTATTGAAAGCGTTGTTTTCTTTATTGTGTCTGCAATTGCCTTCCTTAAACTCAAAAAATCATTTTTTAAGTACGATTATATCTTTGCTGCGGTGTTTGTAACTCTTGCTATAGGTGCAGTAAGTTATAT
>Ga0307423_1000408_pt1 | contig 29024 bp, 25 predicted proteins | sample SalMarWE160310MG_FD_202154 | JGI IMG/M metagenome (GOLD analysis project Ga0307423, IMG submission 202154) | Salt marsh sediment microbial communities from the Plum Island Ecosystem LTER, Massachusetts, United States - WE1603-10 | ecosystem: Environmental > Aquatic > Marine > Intertidal zone >... | reverse complement strand
ACCGTGGCATCGGACAGCAGATCACCGAAGCCGCCGAATCGGAGCGGGCGGTCGAAGAGGTCGGCCCGCATCGTCACGATCACGCGAACGTTCGCCCGCTCGTCGAGCACGGCTGAACGAAGAATCTGGAGGAACGCTTCCCGCTCGGCATCGTCGGCGACCAGGGTGAACAGCTCCTCGAACTGGTCGATCACCAGCACCAGTTTTGCGTCCCGTGGCAGGTAGCGAGTGATCGCTTTCACGAGGCCACGCTCGTCACGGCGCAGCTCGGCCTCGAGATCGGCCGGCGCCTCGGCAGCAACCCGTAGCAGGCAAGACGCAAGCTCCTCGAATGGGTAAGGCCCCGGGATCATGTCGACGACAAGCCACTCCTCGGATCCGTCGATGACCCCCGCCCGCAGCAGCGGGAGCAGACCGGCCCGCACGACGGACGATTTGCCGACACCAGACGGCCCAACCACCGCCACCAGCCGCCGCTCCCGAACCGTATCGACCAGTCTGGCGGTCTCGTGATCACGGCCGAAGAAGTCATCCGCATCGAGCTCGCTAAACGCTCGCAAGCCTTTGTACGGGTTTCGGGTAGCCGTGAACGTGGCGACGGTGGCGGCCGTCCGCTCGCCGACAACGTCCCGCCAACCATCGAGGAGATCCTGGACCGTGGCGTAGCCCGGGGCGGACGTCGCCTCGATGAGAAACGCCTCCACCGACTCGTCGTCTTCGACGCACCGCTCGACCAGTTGGGCGAGGTCGTGAACGTCGCCGCCGATGAGGTTGCCGACAGTGTCCAGCGGGGCGACGTTGAAGTCGGTCAGATAGGGGTTGCCCTCACCATCGAACACCACGCTCGCCGGGTTCAGGTTGCCGTGGGCGATACCGTTCCGGTGGGCATAGTCGAGGGCGGCACCGATGGCAGTGAGGATCACGTCGGTTTGCTCCACCGACAGTGGGGACTCCTGAATGCGATCGGCGAGCGTCCCGCCACCCATCCAGCGCATCACCAGAAACGCCCCCTCCGGGCTTCGCCAGTAGTCGAGCAGCGGGGCGATATGCGGATGCTCGAGACGGGTGACCATCTGCGCTTCGATCTCGAAGCGACGGATGAACGACGGATCGTTGGCGTACTCGGAGTGGATGATCTTGATTGCCACCTCACGACCCAAGGACGGTTGATAGCCACGATGGACGAGCCCAAAGGCACTCGCCCGCACCCCCTCGCGCAGCTCGTATCCCGGAAGGCCACGTTCGTGGTACGGCAGCGATGCTGGACGTTCCCCGGTCAGCAACGGCGGGAACACCTCGCTGCTCCCGTCGACACCGAGCTGGTAGACAAGCTCGTGCTCGGCGAGGCCCTCGATATCATGAGAACCAAGACTGCGGACAAGCAGCCCCGCAGCCCCGGACGCCGCCACCTCCTCCTGGGCGTCCTCGGCGAGCAGTATCTGGCCGGGATGGGCGCTCGCCACCAAAGAAGCAGCCCGCCGTATGGGTGGTCCGCTGACATCGTCGGCAGCAACCTCGAGATCCCCCACAGCAACCGCAAGTCGCATTTGTGGCGACCCCGCCGGGGCACGCCGCCGCATTTCCGCGGCCGCATGAGCTGCCGCAGCCGCCGTCCCGAACCAGGCATAGGTCGCAGCGCCGCTGTTGGCGAACACACGGCCGCCTTGTGACGTGACCGCATTCGTTATGACGGCAGCCTGTTCGGACAAGACCTTGAATCGCACCGCGGGAGGGAGCAAAGTCAGCTGACGGGCGTCCCCCAGGTCGGCCACCACGACCGCAGCATGCGTGACCTTCGGCCGGCTTGGGAGAAGCAGGCTCGGGTCCTGGTCGAGGATGCGAGCCTCGAGCTGCTGTAGCTCGGGCGACGGGTCCAGACCCATCTCCTCAACCAGATACAACCTCGTCCGCGAATAGGCCCGCAGCGCCTCCCCCTGCCGACCGGCCCGGTACAAAGCCAGCATCTGCTGCGCCCGGAACCGCTCATGCAACGGATACTCAGCGGCGAGAGAATCCAACTCCCCCAACAGCTCCGAGTCCCGGCCACACGCCAGATCAGCGTCCACCCGAGCCTCGATCGCCGCCATCCGTATCTCATTCAAGCGGGTGACCTCACCACCCAACACGGTATTGGCATCGACATCCGCATAGGGATGGCCACGCCACAATCCCAACGCGTCCCGCAACAACTCCCCTGCCCGGGCCGGATCCTCGGCCGCACCCGCCTCAGCCACCAGGTCCTCAAAACGCAACGCATCAATCTCGGCCCGATCGACGGTCAAGACATAGCCGTCACCCCGACGCTCGATCACGTCTCCAAGCTCCGCCCGAAGATTCGACACAAATGTATGAATCGAACGATGAGCCCGTTCCGGAGCATTCTCCCCATAGACCCCATCGATCAGCGAACCGACCGAGACCGGGCCGCCCGCGTTAGCAACAAGCAGCGCCAGCACACAACGCTGCTTTGGACCACCCAGGGAGAACCTGCGGCCGCCCCCAACCACCTCGATCGTGCCAAGCACGCCGAACTCCATATTGCGAACATACCTGTCAATAACGCCGTCCGGGCGGGCCAATCCATCCATGGCCGAGACGATGGCGACGAGTTGTCAAGAAGATGTCAAGACGTTGGTGCCGGCCTTTGACGCACCCTTGACCGGGCCGCAACGATCGCTTGTGCGGGCTCGCGGACGGTGTGGCCATGAGCTACACACGCACCGCACTCGCAGTCACAACCGTCATCCTCACCATGGCTTCGTCATGTCCGGGCACACACCCGGATATCGGAGCGGCACGGGGGTTTGCGGGGCTTCTGCCTCGGAACCTGCCGGTCTTCTCACACGACCCGGCCCCGCAAACCCCCACGCCACCCACCAAGAAGCCTCCAACCGCAGTCATCGGCACCGCAACCATTTACGCCAACACCGACGAACTCGTCGACATGGCCCGCTGGGCACTCGAGCAATTCGATAACGCCGGGATACCCCTCCCCCCAGTCACCCTCCACCTGTCCGACGACCGGACCGACTGCACCGACGACCCCGGCCGGATCGTCAACGGCTTCTACACAGTGGTCGACGACGAGAACGTCATCTATGCCTGCGGCAGTCAATGGGTGCTGCTCCACGAACTCGGCCACGTTTGGGACAAGAACTACCTCGACGACTCCACCCGGGCGGAGTTCCTCGACTTTGAGGGTCTCGAGACCTGGAACAGCGACACCTGGGACCAAGCCGGTGGCGAACATCTGGCATCGATCATCGCCTGGGCGCTCGAAGGCACCCACCCCAAACGCATCGGCTACTACAGCAGAGACCATTTGGCCGCTGCCTACGAGCTGGTGTTCCACGCGACCCCACCGATCATGCAAGACACCGAGCGCCGGCCGACAGTTGCCGCACAGCCCCCCAGCGGTATCGGTGGCAACCCGCCAGCGCCAGCAGTTGCCCAGGACCCGTCCTGACGCCACAGCAGACCCGCCTGAGAGAATCCTTCCCAATGGCAATCGCCTTCACCTAGGTGACGATCGGCCCTTGCTCGCCCGCTCGCCATTGCGGTAAACCGATCGCAAGATGGACCAGAAGTCAATGCGGTTGCTAGAGGATGAGTGCATCCAGGACTGTGCGCCAAGATGCACAGCACGTTGTCCCGCCCACGTTGATGCCCGGACCTTGCTGGCAGCCATAGGGCGTGGGGATGTCTCGACCGCGCTCGAAACATTCATGCGTGCCGTGCCATTCCCCGGCATCATCTCGCATGTATGCGATCGGCCCTGCGAGGACGAGTGCTTGTACGGCGAGATCGGCAACCCGATCGCAATCAGAGCGATCGAGCGTACGTGTGTCGAGCAGGGAGATCGCCCCAAGCCAAAGGCAAGCCTGCGCCCCCAGCGGAATGAACGAGTAGCCATCATCGGCGGCGGTATCAGCGGGCTGACCACCGCTCACGACCTCGCCAGGAAGGGCTATCGGGTCACCGTCTTCGAGTCCACCAAGCGACTCGGGGGCAGGCTGTGGCGGGCCGACCGCGACTATCTCCCCGCTGCGGTGATCGAAGCGGACCTGGCAGTGCTTGGGGATCTCGACATCGACGTCCGCCTCGGCACCCCGCTCGGCAACACCGTCGATCTACTCATCGACGACTTCGACGCCATCTACGCAGCCGCCGGTCCCGGCGCAGCCGCCGTTCTGGGGCTGCCGATGGATGACCGGGGCAGCGCCGTTGTTGACCCGGTCACGTTCAGCACCGGCATCGACGGTGTCTTCGCTGGCGGCGGGCTGCTGTGGGGCACGGAGATGCACTCGTCGATCACCTCGATCTCCGAGGGCCGGCGGGCAGGCATCTCCATCGACCGATACCTCCAGGAGGTATCGCTGACCGCATCTCGCTCCGGTGAAGGGCCATACGAATCTTGCCTGTACACGAGCCTCGAAGGGGTCGATGCGCACCCGCGCATCGAGATGGGCAACCCCGACGACGGCTACGAATGGTACGAGGCGATGCTGGAGGCACAGCGTTGCATCCAATGCGAATGCATGGAATGCGTCGATGTCTGCCAGTATCTCGAGGATTACGGGAAGTATCCACGCAAGTATGTGCGGGAGATCTACAACAACCTGTCGATCGTCTCGGGCACCCGTCACTCCAACAAGTTCATCAATTCCTGCAGCCTTTGCGGCCTGTGTGCTGAGGTATGCCCTACCGATCTCGACATGGGTGAGGTGGTCCTAGAAGCCAGACGCACCATGGTCGAGCAGGATCGTATGCCCCCGTCGGCCCACGATTTCGCCTTGCGGGACATGCAGTTCAGCAACGGGGGCAAATCCGCAATGGCGAAGAATGCTCCCGGAACCGACTCGAGCAGCTACGTGTTGTTCCCCGGATGCCAGCTGGCTGCTTCCGCACCGGAACATGTCCAGAAGCTGTTCTCCCACCTGACGACCAGCCTCCCCGATGACGACGTCGGGCTCATGCTCGGCTGCTGTGGATCGCCGGCCAACTGGGCCGGGCGCTCCGACCTATTCGATGAGACGATCACGCGCTGGCAACAGGAACTTGTGGCAATGGGCGATCCGACTGTGGTGCTGCCTTGCTCGAGCTGTTTCCAGGTGTTCAAAACCTCGCTGCCGGACGTCGAGATCGTGTCGTTGTGGGAGCTTCTCGACGCCGAGGGCATCACGCCGGAAGCCGTCGCCGGCGAGCCCCGCATGGTCTCCATCCACGATCCGTGCACCACGCGACACGAGACCGGAATCCACGACAGCATCCGCCGCATGGTTGGCGACATGGGGTACGAGATCGACGAGCTGAAGGCCAGCAGAGAGAAGACGAGCTGCTGCAGCTACGGCGGCCACACCTGGCTGGCAAATCCTGATCTGTCCAACCGCATCGTCGAGCGTCGCATCTCCGAGAACGACGCCGACTACGTCACCTACTGCGCCATGTGCCGCGACTTCTTTGCGGCGAAAGGCAAGCGCACCCTCCACGTGCTCGATCTGATGTTCGAACCCGACGTCGACGAACGAGCCGGGCGCACCGGGCCGGGTTACTCTCAACGCCATGAGAACCGCGCCCGGCTCAAGCGCAAGCTGCTGAAGGAGATCTGGGGAGAGAGCATGGCTGGAGACGAGCAATGCGAGTCGATCATCCTCAGGCTGTCCGACGACGTCGCGGCCCGTCTCGACGATCGCCTCATCCTGATCGAGGACATACAGCGGGTCATCGAATACGCCGAACGGACCGGACGTAGGCTCGCCAACCGTGATACCGGCCACCTCCTCGCCTATCACCGTCCCGATGCCGTCACCTACTGGGTCGAGTACCTTCCCACCGACGACGGCGCCTACGAGATCTTCAACGCCTACAGCCACAGGATGGAGATCCCGGGGAGCAACGAGACATGAGCCCGAATGAGGAGACGATTCTCGGCGACGAGTCCCATTGGCTGTGTGCCAACTGTGGGGTTCCGCTGGAGATATCCAAGGTCGACGTTGCCTATCTCGGCAGCGGCTTTCCTGTCGATCTCGCCCGCTGCCCGAGATGCGGTCTCGTCTTCATCCCCGAGGAATTGGCGTTGGGGAGGATGCTCGACGTCGAGCAGCAGCTCGAGGACAAGTGACGTCATGGTCTCTGAGATGACCGTAAGGGTGTACGAGCGGACCCACGCAGCCGGGCTCGTCGACGACATCATCCGTCCCGGTGGCCTGGCGCTGACCGACGTAATGGTCGACCGTGCCGGTCTCGAGGCCGGTGATCTCGTCCTCGACATCGGGTGCGGTCCGGCCGCCAGCATCGAACACCTCCGTTGCGACCGAGGCCTCGAGATGATCGGCCTGGACCACTCGGCGGCGCTGCTCGCTGCGGCTCGCGCCAACACGGCCGCGCCACTGGTGCGTGGCGACGGAGGCCGGCTGCCTTTCTCCGACGCCTCAATCGATGCCGTCCTCGCCGAATGCAGCATGTCGCTCATGCCCGACATCAACGGCACGTTGGACGAGATCAGCAGGGTGCTCCGACCCGGTGGCTCGCTGCTTTGCTCGGATATCTACGCTCGTGACCCCGATGGAGTGGCCGCCCTCCACGCGCTCCCGTTCGAGTCGTGCATCCGCGGTGCGCTGGGCCGCGACGAGGTCCTCGGGCTGGTAGCCAACCACGGATTCGAGATCGCGTCCTGGGAGGACCGGAGCGGGGAGTTGCGGTCGTTCGCAGCGCAGTTGGTTTGGCGAGGCGGGTCGATGCGCACGTTCTGGTGCCGGACCGGCGGTGCGGGTGATCCCGACGCGGTCGAGGCGGCGGTGAACTGGGCGCGACCCGGCTACTACTCGATGGTTGCACGAAAACCAGACGATCTGACCGGCGAGGGAAGACGATGAAGACGAGCGAACGTGTCGAAGAGCTTGGCCGCCAGGGCATGCACTGCAGCCAGATCCTGCTGACGCTCGGTCTCGAGCTTCGCGGAGAGGAGAACCCACAGCTCGTGAAGTCGGTTGCGGGTCTGGCAGGTGGCATGGGCTTCAGCGGCAGGACCTGCGGCACACTCACCGGTGCTGCCTGCCTGATCGGCCTCTACGCCGGCCGGGGATCGTTCGAGGACGAGGAGGACTACCGGCTCCGGCTTCTGGTCACCCAGCTGGTCGAATGGTTCGAGGACCGTTTCGGCGGCGAGTATGGCGGCACCACATGCGACGACATCCTCGACGGCAAGTCGAGCAACATGCTGCTGCGGTGCCCCGGCATCGTCACCGAGACCTTCCAGAAGGTCAAGGAGCTGCTGGTCGAGGAAGGTCTCGATCTGGCAGGCGACCTATGAGCGACACTCCCTTTCCCGAAGCCACCTTGACGACCACCGAAAGCGTCTGTCCCGAGTGTCTGGCACGCATCCCGGGTGAAAACGTCGCCATCGGTGAGGACGTCTACCTAGCCAAGACCTGCCCCGAGCACGGCGAGTTCCGCACCGTGGTCTGGCGAGGAGCCCCCAACTTCGTGGGCTGGGCGCGTCCCAAGGTCCCCGCCTACCCAAGCTCACCGTCCACCAACCTCGACCGCGGCTGCCCCTTCGACTGCGGGCTGTGCCCCGATCACCGACAGCAGACGTGTACCGCGCTCCTCGAGGTCACCCAGCGCTGCGACCTGCGTTGTGCGTTCTGTTTCGCCTCAGCAGGTCCGGACGGTCCCCCGGACCCGGATCTGGATACCATCGAAGGCTGGTATCGCGGTCTGCTGGCGTCGAACGGGCCGTGCAACATCCAGTTATCGGGCGGTGAACCAACCACGCGTGATGACCTCCCCGACATCGTTGCCCTCGGCAAATCTCTCGGTTTCGAGTTCATCCAGGTCAACAGCAACGGTCTCCGCCTGGCCCGTGACGAGGCGTACGTCAGGAAACTGGCCGAAGCCGGGCTGGCGTCGGTGTTCCTGCAGTTCGACGGAACCCGCGACGACATCCACCGGGTCACCAGGGGCAGGCGCATGCTCGCCCAGAAGATCGACGCGATCGAGCAATGCGGCGCCTACGGCATCGGTGTCGTCCTCGTGCCCACCCTCGTCCCCGGTGTCAACACGAACGACATCGGCGCGATCATCCGCTTCGCCCTCGATCGCTTCCCCGATGTGCGGGGAGTTCATTTCCAGCCGGTCACCTACCTCGGTCGCTATCCGACCCCGCCGTCGGATGCCGACCGGATCACGATCCCCGAAGTAATCCAGGCCATCGACGCGCAAACCGACGGGCTCATCCCAGCCGACACTCTCACCACCGGCGGTTGCGAGAATGCCCGTTGTTCGCTGCATGGCAACTATGTGGTCATGCCGGACGGTTCGCTGGCGCCGTGGACACGCCATCAGCCTGAGGCGTGCTGCACGCCGAAGTCCGCCGCCGAGGGTGCCGCCCAGACCCGCCAGTTCGTCGCCGACCACTGGTCCGGAAGCACGGACGGCGGCGAGACATTCATCCCGCTCGGCCAGGTGGGACGCCGCCCGCTCGGTGACTGGGAGGTCTTTCTGGAACGCCAGCGGACGCACACATTCTGCGTGTCGGGTATGGCTTTCCAGGATGCGTGGACGCTCGATCTGGAACGGCTTCGCGACTGCTGCATCCATACGGTCGCCCCCGACGGTCGCATCATCCCTTTCTGTGCCTACAACCTGACCGACAGTTCCGGGAACGCGCTCTACCGTGGCGTAACGGTGGGATGAGAATCACACGACTCGACCCGTGGATCGCCGAACGGCTCGGCATCGGGTCGCCGGTGACCCGCTCCGGACTCGAGACACATCAGCTCAACCGACTCAACGACACGCTGGCTCTAGCCGCCGCCGACAGCCGCTTCTACAAGGGCCGGATCCCACGCGGGGTGGACAACCTCGGCGACCTGGCGGGGCTTCCGTTCACCACCGCAGACGACTTACGCGCCGATTCGCTGCGATTCGTCTGCGGTTCGCAGGGTCGGATCAACCGGGTGGTGACACTCGACACGTCTGGTACCACTGGAAGTCCAAAGCGAATCGCCTTCACCACTTCCGACCAGGAGCTCACGATCGACTTCTTCGCCGTCGGCATGGCGACATTCACCCGGGACGGAGACCGGGTGGCGATATTGCTCCCAGGAGGGACACCCGGGAGCGTCGGCGATCTCCTTGCGACCGCCCTGAGACGGATCGGAGCGACCCCGCTGCTGCACGGCCCCGTCTTCGACGTGCCTGCCAGCCTGCAGCGACTCATCGACGATCGCATCGACGTGGCGGTTGGCATACCCACACACATGGTGGCTATGGCTCGCTACCCGGCACCACAGCCCTCCCTCCGGGAATTGCTGGTGAGTACCGACCACCTGCCGGATCCCATCCGCCGGGCAGTCGAGGATGCCTGGGGCTGCACCGTCTACGACCACTACGGCATGACCGAGATGGGACTCGGCGGTGGTGTCGAATGCGGAGCGCACGACGGATACCACATGCGTGAAGCCGACATGATCTTCGAAATCGTCCACCCTCTCACCGGGAACCTGATCGGGGACGGGGAGTTGGGGGAGGTCGTCCTGACCACGATCACGAGAGTCGGGATGCCGCTCATCCGCTACCGGACCGGTGACGTGAGCCGACTGCTCCCCGGCACGTGTGGCTGCGGATCCGCCGTCGCCCGACTGCAGGGCATCGACAGGCGGCTGGATGGGGTGGTCGAAATCGCCGGGACACCGCTCGCCATGCCCGAACTCGACGGCGTGCTGTTTGCCATCGACGGGATCATCGGTTTCGACGCAACGGTGACAACCGTGGGTACCACGGACCGGCTCACTGTCGCCGTTACCACCACGGGAACCTGGGAACCCGGCCGAATCCGATCCGCCCTCGTCACAGACCTGCCGCAGCTATCCCGCGCCGACCTCCACATCGAGCAAGCCGACTCCGGGTCTCCGGTGTTGGGCAAGCGCCAGATCATAGATCGCCGGTCCTAACAACGGTCTTTGCGGTTTGGGACCATCGTCTCTAGCGAAGATTAGCTAATCCGCATATTTTGGGCGTTGGTCGCCCGACCGCGGCGCGATAGGGATATCGGCCAGCGAACTTCGAAGGAGGGAGACCAGAGAAACACCAAAGCAGGCGTTGCGAGGCAGGTAAGACGCCAGCTGAGGTTGTCGCCCCCGCAGCCGGCACGAGCCAAAACCAGCAATTCGTCGAGGAGGAAAACGAGTGCAGAACAAACCCCTCATTATCAACGGCCTCAAGCAGGCCGTAATCGCCGATCCGGAACAGACTCTCGTCGATGTGCTCCGAGAGCAGCTCGGCCTGACCGGCACCAAGGTCTCATGTGACACTGGTCACTGCGGTGCCTGCTCTGTCCTGATTGACGGCAAGCTCAAACTCTCGTGTATCACCAAGATGCGCCAGGTCCCGGTTGGGGCCGCCATCACCACGGTCGAGGGCATCGGAACGCCCGAGCAGATGCATCCGATCCAAGAGGCCATCGCCGCCTACGGCGGCGCCCAGTGCGGTTTCTGCACGCCCGGATTCGTTGTCTCGGCGAAGGCTCTACTCGACCAGAACGCAGACCCTGGCCGCGAAGAGGTCCGCGACTGGTTCAGCCGTCATCACAACGCGTGCCGCTGCACCGGCTACAAGCCGATCGTCGATGCGGTCATGGATGCTTCTCGTGCGATGCGGGGCCAGGAAACGGCCAAGCCGCTCAAGTTCGAGCTGCCCGAAGACGGCCGGATTTGGGGCACCGAGATCCCGCGCCCGACCGCGATTGCCAAGGTCACAGGTACGTTGGAATACGGCCAGGACCTCGGCCTCAAGATGCCGAAGGACACCCTCCAGCTCGCCCTCGTGCAGGCAAAGGTCTCCCACGCCAACATCCTGTCGATTGACACCTCCGAAGCCGAGGCAATGCCGGGCGTCTACAGGGTGCTCACCCACGAGGATGTCCAGGGCAAGAACCGGATCACCGGTCTCATCACGTTCCCGACCAACGAAGGCGACGGGTGGGATCGTCCGATCCTGTGTGAGGACAAGGTGTTCCAGTATGGCGACGCCATCGCCATTGTCGCTGCCGACACCGAAGCAAACGCCCGTGCCGCAGCCGACAAGGTGAAGGTCGAGCTCGAGCTGTTGCCGGCGTACATGAGCGCCCCCGAGGCCATGGCAGACGACGCCATCGAGATCCATCCGGGAACCCCGAACGTCTACTTCAAGCAGCCCATCAAGAAGGGCGCTGACACTCAGCCGATCATGGACAGCGCGGCTTTCGTGGTGGAAGACAGCTTCTACCTGCAACGGCAGCCGCACCTGACCATCGAGAGCGATATGGGCTTTGCCTACTTCGACGAAGAGGACAGACTGACGATTCACTCCAAGAGCATCGGGCTGTTCCTGCATCATGCGATGATCGCTCCGGGTCTCGGCGTCGAGCCTGAGAAGCTCCGTCTGGTCCAGAACCCGGCCGGTGGCACGTTCGGCTACAAGTTCTCCCCGACGATGGAAGCGCTGCTCGGTGTCGCCGCTCTGGCGACGGGCAAGCCGGTCTATCTCGAGTACGACTACGAGCAGTACATGACCTACACCGGGAAGCGGTCGCCGTTCTTCATCGACTTGAAGCTGGCCGCCGACGAGGATGGCAAGCTGCTCGCGATGGAGAGCGACTGGTCAGTCGACCATGGTCCTTACTCCGAGTTCGGCGATCTGTTGACCCTGCGTGGTGCGCAGTACATGGGTGCCGGCTACAACATCCCGAACATCCGGGGCATCGGCCGCACAGTAGCCACCAACCATGCATGGGGTTCAGCGTTCCGCGCATACGGCTCGCCGCAGGCGTTCCTCGCCTCCGAGAGCCTGATGGACGAACTGGCCGAGAAGATGGGCATCGACCCGCTCGAGCTTCGCTACAAGAACGTCTATCGCCCGGGTGACACGACCCCGACGGGTCAAGCCCCTGAGGTGTACACGTTCCCGGAGATGATCGACAAGATGCGTCCGCTCTACCAGGAGGCACTCGCCAAGGCCAAGGCCGAATCGACACCTGAGGTCAAGAAGGGCGTCGGCGTGTCGGTCGGCATCTATGGATGCGGTCTCGACGGTGTTGACGGGGCCGCTGCCGATGTTGAGCTGACGCCCGACGGCGTGGCCGTGTATGCCACCTGGCAGGATCACGGCCAGGGCGCCGACATGGGTGTGCTCGGCACTGCCCACGAGGCGCTGCGCCCGCTCGGGTTGCGGCCCGACCAGATCGAGCTGAGACTCAACGACACGGCGACCGCCCCAAATGGCGGCCCGTCCGGTGGTAGCCGCAGCCAGGTCGTTATCGGCAACGCTATCAAGAACGGTTGCGAGCAGCTGGTCGAAGCCCTTCGCTTCGACGGTGGGTTCCGCACATACGACGAGATGGTCGCCGCCGGTCTGCCGATCAAGTACAACGGGGCATGGTCGGCCTCTATGAACAGCAACTGCGACGCCGAGACGGCACAGGGCGACCCATTCGCCGTCTACATGTACGGCGTGTTCATGGCCGAGGTTGCGGTCGAGATGGCGACCGGCAAGACCACTGTCGAGGGCATCACCGCCATTTCGGACATCGGCAAGATCAACAACAAACTCGTTGTTGACGGCCAGATGTACGGCGGCATCGCCCAGGGCATCGGTCTGGCTCTGTCCGAGGACTTCGAGGACATCAAGGCGCACTCCACCATGCGTGGCGCCGGTATCCCGATGGCCAAGGACATCCCGGACAAGATCGACCTGTACTACATCGAGACTCCTCGTGAGTACGGACCATTCGGTGCCGCCGGTGTTGGTGAGCTGCCGCTCACGTCGCCTCACGTGGCGATCGTCAACGCGATCAAGAACGCCACCGGTGTCCGGATCACGCACCTGCCGGCACGGCCCGAGAAGGTCCTGGCCGGGATCAAGGAGCTAGAGCCCGTCAACGTCTAACAAGAAACCCGACAAGAGGGGCGGTGGCTATGCCACCGCCCCTCTTGTGTGCTGATCGCACCAGCGGGTGTTGGGTGCCTGTGACATATCGTCCCCGGGCAAGACGAGTTCGGGCACAATGAAGAAGCGAATGCAGGTTATAAACCAGAAGCTGAAGATCTGGGCAACCGATCTGGACGCCCAAACACTGGCACAGGCTGAGCGCACTGCGCGCTCGCCGATCGTGACCGGACATGTGGCGCTGATGCCCGATGCTCATCTCGGGCTCGGTGCCACCGTCGGCTCGGTAGTCCCCACCGAGGGCGCGGTGATCCCGGCGTGTGTCGGTGTCGATATCGGCTGCGGGATGATCGCAGTCCGCACCGACCTCACCGCGGACGATCTCCCCGAGAGCCTCGACCAGCTGCTCGGTCAAATCGGACATGTGATCCCGGCCGGTGTAGGGCAAGGACACGACCGCCGAGCGGCCGACAAGTGGCTCGACGATCATCGCCCACGCACCGAGCTAGACACCCGTCTCGAGACCAAGGCGTACACCCAGATGGGGACGCTCGGCTCGGGCAATCACTTTGCGGAGATCAGCCTCGACGAGGACGGCCGGGTCTGGCTGGTCATCCACTCCGGCTCACGTGGTATCGGGAACATCCTGGCGCGGTCGCACATCATCAAAGCAAAGGCGGTCGCCACACGGTTGCAGCTCGATCTTGAAGACACCGATCTGGCATACCTGTGCGAGGGCACATCGGAGTTCGACCAATACATCGCCGACCTGCGCTGGGCGCAGGCGTATGCCCGGCACAACCGGGACACGATGATGGACGCAATGCTGGGAGCGCTCTTTCGTTTCGTAGGCATCGGACGTGAGTTGGAGCGAGTCAACTGCCACCACAACTACACAGAGCGCGAGATCCATCACGGCCGGCAACTATGGATCACACGCAAGGGTGCGATTTCAGCACGCATGGGCGAAAAAGGCATCCTGCCCGGGTCAATGGGCACCGACACCTACATCGTCTCGGGTCTCGGCAACCCCGAGTCCTACAACTCCAGCGCCCACGGGGCCGGCCGACGGATGTCGCGCACGCAGGCACGCAAACAGCTCACAACTCAGTCGCTACGGAACGCAATGCGCGGACGCACCTGGCTGTCCACCAAGGCAAAGTCGCTTGTCGACGAGCACCCGGACGCCTATAAGGACGTACGCGAAATCATTCGACTCTCCGCGGACCTGGTGAAGGTCGAGCACCGTCTACAGGCAATCCTCAATTACAAGGGAACCTGACCCCCCAGACGACCCTCAACCGCGCTTCTGGCGTCCAAACTGGCACGATGATGCCAGTTTGGACGCCAGAACGGCCTCTACTTGCGCATGCGGCTTGCTTTCATCATGTAGGCGTTTGCCGCGGAGACTGCATCGACAGTGACGAAGGCATTGGGGTTCAGCGTCTTGATAACCCGGATCGCCTCGTTCTTGCGCTTCCTCGGAATCGCCAGAAGCGTCAGGCGGACATCGCCTTGCTTGCCTTCGCCGTTGAGCACCGTCGCTCCAAAACCGAGCTCTCGCAGCTCCGCGGCCACGGTCGGTGAATCAAACGGGGCCAGCACCCGGAGGAAGACCTGACCGGAAGCGATCCATTCGTCGAGAAAGCCACCCAGTGCAGTGCCCAATCCGTACCCTCCGGCGTAGGCAACAACCTTGTACCACTGGTCGAGACTCGACAGAACCAGGCCAGCGGCGATGACCCAGGTGAGCGATTCGAAGAAGCCAAGCGCCCCGGCCAGGACTCGCTGTCCCCGCACCAGGTATTGAATACGCAAAGCCCCGATGGAAACATCGATCAGGCGCAGGGCGATGATGCCCAGCATGATGGCGACAACGTACATAGTCGACCAACTTTAGCTGCGGCGCTATCGCAACCGACGAGCTTCCTATCATCAGTTGTCCGCCAGCTCACCGCTTGAAAGGTCCGTGATGGTAAATATCGGAGCGATGGTTCGTCGTAATGTCCCTCCCTCCCGGGTGGTCGCACAAGTCCGGGCTATCGAGCACAGCTTCGACGAGCTGTGGGTGGTCGAGGATCTTCCGTACGCAGGTGGTATCAGCCAGGCGGCAACGGTGTTGGCGGTGACCGACACGGTGGCCGTTGGCCACGGCATCGCTCCTGCGCCGTTCCGCAACGCAGCGGCGCTCGCCATGGAATGGGCCAACCTGGCGGAGCTACACCCCGGCCGCTTCGTCGGTGGGCTGGGCCACGGGGTCCAGCGGTGGATGGAACAGATCGGCGACAGGGTCGATTCTCCCCTGACACTGCTCGAGGAGACCATTTCAGCGGTGCGCCGATTACTTGCCGGCGAGTCGGTAACTGCGCATGGCCGTTATGTGCAACTCGACGGGGTACAGCTCGAGTTCCCACCACGCCAGGTGCCACATGTGCTCGCCGGCGTGACCGGACCAAAGTCGCTGGTCTTGTCCGGGAGGGTCGCCGACGGCACGATCGTCTCGGAAGGACATGGCCCCGATGACGTCAGACGGGTACGCGAGCTCACCGAGCAAGGTCGCCGCGCTGCGGGGCGAGACGAGCCCCATCACCTAACGGTGTTCGCTGCCTTCTACGCAGGCCCGCCACCCGGCCTTGCCGATCCCAACCCGGATGCCATTGCCGGGTGGGACGCGGTTGCGCCACACCCTGAGGAAGTTGCCACAAAGCTGCAGACGCTGATCGACGCCGGGGTCGACTCGCTTGTGCTGGTGCCCCTCGGCAAGGACGCAGAACAGCAACTCGAGATGGCAGCCGCCGAGATCGTTCCGCTGCTCGTACGATAAGACCGGGGTCGCTCTAGTCGAAGAGCTGTCTGGCACCGAGTGCCCGGCACGACCGCGACGCCACCGCCGCAGCCCGCTCAAGCGACTCCACGGGGCCGAGCCCGTCCCCATACCGATAATGCAGGTACGCCCCGTGGAGCACATCGCCGGCACCAGTCGTGTCGATCACCTCGACCTCCGGCACCGGGACCTCAACGACTTCTCTGCCCCGGGCGACGATGATCGGCTCCGGCGCCCGGCTCGCCGCCACCAAACCGGGCCCATACCGCTCTCCGATGACCACAACCGCCTCGACTGCTGTTGCGCCCTCCAAATCGGGTGGGCGGAAGGTACCGGTCATGATCACATCCGTCGCCAGCGGGAGCAGGTCTGAGAAGATCGGACGCCACCGGCCGCAATCGAGAACGATCGGCACTCCCGCCGCCACTGCGGCATGCGCCAGGACCGTCTGCAGCTTCGGATAGTGACCGTCGAGCAGCATCGCGGCCACCCCATCGAGATCCACCAACTCCACTTTCCCCAGCACGTCAGACCGGCGGTTGTCGGTCGAGACGATGGTCCGCTCCCCCGTGCCGTCGATCCACACACTCGCCACCGGCAGATCGGTAGTCGGATCGTGATCTACAACTCCGACTCCATAGCCAGCGAGCAGCCGGACGGCCTCGGCCGAGAACAACCCCGCGCCGAATACCGAGTGCACCACCGCGTCGCTCCCCAGCAGCACCGCCGCCACGGCAGCATTCGCAACGGGACCACCAACATCCATGTACGACCGGCTTGCCGTGCCCTTGTGACCTCGTAGCGGCAATTCCTCGGCGAAGTAGGCCAGGTCAATTGTCGTTAGGCCACCACAAACGAACCTGCCCACCAGAGAAACCTCCTAGACAACCCGGCATGCCCGATGATTGCAGACTGCGAACGAGGCGGGGCTCCAGTGGTCGTCTTTGCATACTGCTGCGACGACGATCGGGTAGCGTGCGTTGCATGCGTCGACTCATCGCATTACTGGTGTTTGCCATGCTCATCGCCGCCTGTTCGCGGGCGAGCGGTGTTGTCGAGGTCACCGACTCATGGGCACCGAGCATGCCTCCGAACGCACCCACCGGGGTGATCTATCTCACCATCGACAACGGCAGCGCTACGGACGACCGCATCGTCGACGTCACCACCGACCGGTGCGGGGCTGTCGAGCTCCACGCCACGCAGATCGACGAGAACCGGATCATGCGGATGCGGCTCGCCGGTCCGGAATCGCTCGAGATCCCCTCGGGGTCGACTCTCGAGATGAGCCCGGGCGCGCTGCACGTGATGTGCATCGATCCCCCCACGCCATTTGAGGAGGGAGAGACCATCGACTTGACCGTGAGCCTGGAGAAAGCCGGGACGCTCGAGGTGACCACGCCCGTGGAGAACCGCTAGCTGCGTCTCCGCCCCGGGCCGACGGCCGCACCGAGCCACCACACGAGCCCCAACCCGGCGAGCTCGATCAAATGGGCGGACTCCCTGACCAACGTACTGGCACCGTTGACAAGGTCGATCGCCGCCGAAACGCTCAGTGCGAGGAAAAAAGTCACGGCAAACGGCACCATCCCATATGCCCGATCCGGCCTCCAGGCGACAAACAGGAACGCCATTCCGAGTGCGACATCGAACGCAGCCTGATGCCGCTCGAGATGAATCGCCGACCCCGATCCCGCCGAGAACATGGCGACGATGTTGCCTCCAATGAGCAGCACCGCTGCCCAACCCAGAGCGAACCGGATCCAACGATGGAGCACGAATCGTTCCGGGAGGCGAGACACCGCCACCGGTGGATGCTCGCCAGCCAGCACCGGGTGCATCGTGGCTCGTCGTAGCCGGTGAGCCGCTTCCTGCCAGCTGCGACACGCCGGGCACCGGTTGAGATGCTCGGTGACCGATTGGCTGATCACCTTGTCACCATCGATCGCTTCGGAAATCGCCAGCCGGGCCACGTCGCACTCCATGCCCCTATTGTCGCATCACTTGGCGTCCGGGTTCGGTCCGTGGAAGACTGAACCGGTGGATCATGTCACTGTCTTAGCGATGCGCGCCAAAACCGGCGACCGTCGAGCACTCGACGACTTTGTCGCAGCGACCCTCTCCGACGTGCTCGGCGTGTGCCGGTATCTCGGACGTCCCTCCGACCCGGACGACCTTGCCCAGGAGACATACACCAGGGCCCTGGCCGCCATCCACCGGTTTCGCGGCGACGGGTCCGCTCGCGCCTGGCTGCTGTCGATCGCCCGCCGCGTCTGCGCAGACGCCACCCGTCGCGAGATCCGCGGCCGGCAACTCGATGAGAAGCTGATCGCAGACCTCATCCACAGGAACCACCACGACGAGACCTGGCTCGAGGTCGACGATCTGCTTTCGATCCTCGACGACGAGCGCCGCACCGCATTCGTGCTGACTCAACTCGTCGGCCTCTCCTACGAGGAGGCTGCCGAGTCGATGGGCTGCCCCATAGGAACCATCAGGTCGCGGGTGGCCCGAGCCCGACAGCAGTTGCTCGATCACGAGTGCATCCGACCCCCGGACCAGGGCCGGGTCGAGGAGAATTCCTAGATCCCGGGAACCAAACCGGCGATCTCTCCGACTTGTACGCACGAGGACGCGTGCGTACGGAGGAACAATGAGAAGGCTGATCCTGCTGTTGACGGTGCTAGGTCTGGTTGCTGCCGGTTGTGGCGGCGGCGAGGACATTTCCATCGATGGCCAATGGGCACGCAACAGCCCGGTGAGCGCCGAACGGGGCGCCGTGTACATGAACATCACCAGCGCCGACGGAGATCGGCTGCTTTCGGCGAGTGTCGATTCCAGCATTGCAGCCACGGTGGAAGTCCACGAGACCGTGCCTGCCGAAGGTGAGTCGGGCGACGACGGCATGGCCATGATGATGATGCAGGAGGTCGATGCGATCGATTTACCTGCAGGAGAAACCATCTCACTGAAGCCCGGCGGCTACCACATCATGCTGATCGACATAGCCAGGCCACTAGAGATCGGGCAGAAGTTCAACGTGACGCTCAACCTGGAGAAGGCCGGTGAGCAGGTGGTCGAAGTCGAGGTCCGCGAAGACGCTCCCACCGGCTAGCGGCGACCGCCGCTAGGGGCGGAACGAGACTCTTCGCCCGGGAGTTGTCGCTGCGAGCAGCACGGCGATCGTCACCCCGATACCACTAACCAGGACACCGGCGCTGACGAAGCGATCGAGCCAGAACGGAAGGCTGGTCGGGAGCAGTGCTGCCCAGAGCCACGACCAATGCAGTCCGCCCCACAACACCAATTCGAGCGCACCGAGCATCTGCAGGGTCCGATAGGAGCCCGCGGTCATCGTTGTTCGCCTGACAACGGTCACCACGCCGACAACGAGCGCGGTCGCCGGCAGCGCCCATAGGCTCCACGGTGGCCCGGTTTCCGCCGGCATCGAGAAATACGCCACCGTCCCGACGATTGTGGCTGCGGTGCTCGCAGTGATCACGATTGCGTTGATGATCTGCTCCCGCTTGCGGATTACAGCAAATGCGACGAGCAGCCCGACCGTGACACCCAACACGATGGGTAACGCCGACGGAGGGCCCTGCCACACCGAGGCGACGGTCACGTCCACCTCGACCCCGTCGACGAACAGCGGGATGACTCCCTCCGCAACCTCGTCACCCGGGCTCTTCCCGGGCGGCTTGATCGAGCTCATCCAGTGGGTGCGATGATCGTGCCATGCGTATGAACCGTCACTCGCCACCACCCTCCATTGTGGCTCGGCTCCAGCAACAGCGTCTGCGGGGACCTCGGCGGCGGCGTACCGATCTTCATTGAGATACCGGGACGGCGACAGCTGATTCTCCTCGACGGTGCCGTCCGGTAGGTACCTCAAGTACGGCTCGCCCGAATAGCCGATGACGTCGACAGTCACGCCCGGCTCGACCACCAGCACGACAAAAGAGTCGCCACCGACAATCTCGATGCTGATCCCGGGTACTCCAGGATCGATCTCGGTGACCTGGCTCAGATAATCGGTCGGCCCCGGAGGATCGGCCGCGGCGGCGGAGATATCCAGCAGCAGCCATAGGATCATGAACATGGTCACGGTGGCGGTGCGGCGCATCTTCACTCGGTCACGTTGAGGACAATCTGCCCCGATGGGTGCACCGAGCACTCCCCGACGAACATCCCGGGCGAGCTGAATCGCTGGCGCACCGTCTCCCCCTTGCCCACGAAGAACGGGCCGATCAGATGACCGCGGTCATCCTCGTTGACCAACTCGATGACCTCGCCTACCTTCACATCGAGCTCCTCAGGCAGGATGTCGAGCGGCTCACCCCGATCTATCGCCTCACCCGAGCCTGCCGGAATCACATAGGAATAGTCGGGTGCCTGCCGGCTGTTGTCATTGGCAAACAGACCGTCCGGATGATTGGAACCACAAGCCGCTACGAGCAAGCCGGCAACGAGCAGAGCGGCGAGCGACCTGGTCACGCGTCCCTCAACAGCAGGCGAATGTCGTTCGCTATCGACTCCGGTTGGGTGCCAAAGGCCCACGTCACCTGGATCAACCCCTGGTCATCTACCGCATACAGATGAGCAGTGTGCTGGACCTCGTACTTGCCTTCGCCGTCGATGGCCACCGAATAGTTGGCGCCAAAGGCATCCGCGGCTGCGCGGAGGGTGGCATCGTCTCGAGCGCGCAAGCCGTGCGCAGCAGGCACGAACGACTGAACGTATCCGCGGATGATGTCATCACTGTCCCGCTCGATATCGATGGTCTCCATGGCGACGGTGACCTTCTCGGCGTCATCTCCGACAGCTGCCAACGCCTTCTTCAGATCGGCCAGCGTCGTGGGGCAAACGTCGGGACACGCTGTGTAACCGAAATAGACGAGCAGCAGCTCCCCCGGTGGGGCCTTCATCTGGAACGGCGTACCTTCCGCCCCCGCGTCCGGCAATGAGACTTCGGCAACCGACGGCAAGGGAGTGCGCACGATTCCGGAGAGCTCTTCCGGCGCAGAACCGCACGATGCTGTAATGAGCACAAGCGCGGTGAGAGCGACGACCAACTTCCGCATGCCTACTCCTCATCAGTCACGACCCCGGCGAGCCGCGTCTCGGAACTCCGATGCTAAACCGGGTAGGAACCCACGTATCCGGCAGCTCCGCCTACAAAGTCGGCCGTACGACCGGTTTAGTTCCCGACGACGGCGAGACCGTCGCTCCGATGGAGAAACGCGGCCATCTGGCCCCGTGTCACCGGATCACGGGGGCAGAATCGATCACCGGCAGGCGGGTTACATCCTGTCGTCAGCCCGCTGGCGGCGAGACGGGTGATTGCCTCTTCGAACTGTGACCCGTCGTCGTCCAGGAACGGGCTCGCACCCGCGGATGGGAGATCGAATGCCCTCACCAGGAACGCAGCCATCTGTTCCCTGGTGACCGGATTGCCGGGACAGAACCGATCATCGGCTGGAGGGTTGCAGCCCCTGGTGATCCCGGCAGCGGCGAGCCGATCAATGTCGTCGACGAACACTGACGTTGCAGTGTCGACGAACCGGCCGGACGGCCCGGGGGCAAGGTCGAGCAGACGGTTCAAGAAAGCGGCCATCTGGGCCCTGGTCACGATCTCATCGGGACAGAACCGGTCATTGACGGGCGGATTGCAGCCCCTGGTTACTCCTGAAGCAGCCAGCCATTCGATGTCGGACTCGAACACGGACCCATCGTCGTCGCTGAACGTATCACCACTATCGGGAATCAGAGCATCCACCAGACCGGTGCGCCAGACGCCCGAATCGCGGTCGTATAGACCAAAGCCGGCACCGAATTCCCAGTACGACCAGGCGAAGCCGCGCCGCTCTGCTTCCGCCCTCACGTAGCCCGTCCAGCTGATCCGGGATTCCATGTCCGCCTTCTCATACGAGCCAAACTCGCCCATGAGCAATGGCACCCCCGTGTCGTCGGACCACGCAGACGCCAGATCCATCACTTGCTGGATCGGTTCGACATCCCCGGGGCTCCCGTCCCATGTCGTACCGAGCCAGGCATCGGATCCACCCACCCAATCTGCTCCCTGATGGGTGAACTGGAATGGCTCATACATGTGAAACGTGCCGATCAGGGAGGGATCCTCCGGCAGTTTCAGATTCCCCAGTTCCCATGCGCTGTTCCACATCCCGGGGCCGACGACCACCATGCGATCTGGATTGGTAGCGCGGACGACATCGAGCGTGTCTGCGAGCAGATCGTTCCACAGCGCTGTGGTGAGGGCGTCGTGCGGCTCGTTCTGGAGCTCGAAGAACACCTCACGGGGAGCGTCCGCATAGTGGGCGGCGATCTGGTTCCAGAGGGCAAGGAAACGGTCTCTGTTCCCGGTCGGATCGGCATACAGATCCTCAAAATGATGGAAGTCGATGATGATGGCCAGGTCCGCTGCCGTGGCCAGGTCGACGAGATGGTCAACACGATCGAAGAAAGCGGGATCGATGGTCCACGGGCTCGCCGACCCGGCCCTCGTGTCCCACCGCACCGGAAGCCGCACCGAGTCGAACCCCGCGTCGGCTATCAGCTGGAAGAACTCGTCCTCGATGTACATGCCCCACTCGCCCTCGTAGTCGGGGGCCTCGAGAGCGTTGCCAAGATTGACACCACGCCCCAGGCGGGCAGCAGCCTCAGCCGCCGTCCATGTGTCCTGCGCATTCAGCCGCGGTGCGCCAACCACAGCAGCGCAGATCAGAACGAATGCGATTAGAGCCGACCGGGCCATACTCCCTCCACGGCCAAGATAGGCCCCACCGCGGAGCTAACTGAAGATCTCGTTGATTCGCTGCTTATGGTCTTCGGTGAGCGCATCCATCACCTCGAGCGCAGCCAGGTTCTCGCTCAACTGATCCACACTCCTGGCTCCGACGATGACCGAGCTTACGTGCGGATTGGAGGCCGTCCATGCCAGGGCGAGCTGCGCAGGCGAACATCCGACCTCTTGTGCCACCACGATGAACTCGGCTACCCGGGCAAGACGCTCCTCGTCGGTGAGCGTCTCCTGCATCCACTCGACCTGATCGCCCCGGCTTCCGTGTGGGATTCCATCCTGGTACTTGCCGGTGAGCAGCCCCGATGCCAGCGGACTCCAGGTGGTAAGACCAATACCGATGTCCTCGTACAGCCTTGCGTATTCCTTCTCCACCCGGTCTCGCCGGAAGAGGTTGTACTCGGGTTGCTCCACGACGGGTTTGCGCAAGTGGTGACGGTCTGCAATATCCCACGCAGCCCGGATCTCCTGCGCCGACCACTCCGACGTTCCCCAATAGAGCGCCTTGCCCGAGGCGACGATGTCGGACATCGCCCACACGGTCTCCTCTATAGGGGTGTCCGGATCGGGGCGGTGGCAATACACCAGATCCACATGGTCTAGCTGCAAACGCTCCAGCGACTGCTCCATAGCCTCGAGCAGATACTTGCGGTTCAGGGTGAAGTGGGCGTTGGGACTATCGCCTTGGATGCCCCAGAAGAACTTGGTCGAGACCAGATAGGAGTGACGCGGCCACCCGAATTCCGCAAGTGCCTCACCCATTACCTTCTCAGAGCGACCGGCTGCGTAGGCCTCTGCGTTGTCGAAGAAGTTGACGCCCGCCTCAAATGCAGCGTTCATGCACTCCAGGCTGGCATCGAGCTCCTGCTGGCTGCCGAAGGTGAGCCAGGAGCCGTACGAGAACACGCTGGTCTTGATGCCGGCATTCCCGACCCGGCGATACTTCATCTCCATGTCTGCACCTTTCAACGTCGCAACCTGAGAACCTTAGGGCTCGATAATGAGACGGGAGAAAACGTCGTCCGCTACGTCTTCGAGAGTACGGCCGTCCGTCGGGACCTGCTCGAATCGGGCATATGCCCCCATGCGTTCCTCCAGCAGCTGCTTGATACGATCTGCGGGATCATCGCCGGCCAGCAGCGGGCGATCGAGCCCATCCTGAGCCTCTACTCGTCGAACTATCTCGTCGGGAGCCGCCGTGAGGCAAAAGACCCGGCCATGCTGACCGAGTGCAGCAGCGTTCTCCGGTTCGAGCATCATGCGACCTCCGGTGGAGATCACCAGACCGGCACGATCCCCCAACTCGTTGGCGATCTCGCGCTCCATCTGCCGGAAGGCCCTCTCACCGTCGCGACTGAATATCGCCGGGATGGCACCATATCGAGATTCAATAAGTGCATCGGTATCCACCCACTCGTAGCCCAATCGGGCAGCCAGGAGACGGCCGACCGAGCTCTTCCCGGTGGCCATGAAGCCTGTGAGAACGACATTCTGCTCTGCCATAGCGGCCGATGGTAGGCGATGGCCAACAGGAGTCGCCCCGCAGGCCTCGCGACATGAGCAGCCCGGCCACCAAGGTGGCAAAACCGATTCTCATCCCGACCTCACCAGGATCCTCAATCGGCGGCGATCGCATCGGGCCCGGTTGTGAAATCGGCCGCTGGGACTCCAACTGGCGGGTCCGGTGCGCCGGGAGCTGGCACGAGACGTAGAGAATGGGCCTCCGCCCCGTTGCGTCAAGTTTCTGGCAACAACCCTGACCATTGACCCTCGGCCGCAGCCGATGGACTCTACCGACGGGGCCTACTACGCCCTACGTTGAGGGCTGCGAACAAGAACCACGTAAGGCTGCGGGCCTCGATGGTCGGAGCGGCCGGTAATTCGCATGCCATATTGGGAAAACTGGAAGGAGTCCTAGTGGTCGACAGTAGTGAATCGGTGAGGCTGAGTGATCTCACGGCAAATCCGGCGCCGCTTGGCCTGCTCGGCTTTGGCACCACGACGGTGCTGCTCAATCTGCACAACGCAGGGCTCTTCAGCCTGGGTAGCGCCATCCTGGCAATGGGCGTCTTCTACGGCGGATTCGCCCAGATCTTCGCCGGCTGGATGGAATGGAAGAAGGGCAACACATTTGGAGCGGTCGCCTTCACGTCATACGGCTTGTTCTGGGAGTCGTTGGTACTCCTGGTGCTGATGCCCGCATGGGGATGGACGGAGGCAACGAGCCCGGGCGGCATGACCGCGTATCTGTGGATGTGGGGCTTGTTCACGTTCGTCATGTGGTTCGCCACCTTCAAGCATGACAGGGCGCTCCAGGTCGTCTTCCTGACACTGTGGATCTTGTTCCTGCTGCTCGGCCTCGGCGAGATCGTCAGCGGCGACGCCGGTTCGACCATCACCAAGATCGCGGGCTGGGAAGGCATCGTCTGCGGCGGCTCGGCCATCTATGCGGCTGCAGCGGCAATCTTGAACGACACGTTCGACCGGACCATCCTCCCGGTCAACTGAGACCCGGTGACCTGGTTCCCGTGTCCGTTACGGACACGGGAACCTCGCGTCTGCAACGGGACGACGCTCCGCCACACCCCTGCCCCCGCCCCGGGCGCGGTCGCTCGAAGGGGTCGGACCCGGGATGGCGAACTAGTTTGCCAAGCGTGGCAAGAATCTCGAGCCGGCATATCGCCTCGGCCCGGTCACCGGATCGACATCTCGATCCGGATCGACACTGGTGATTCGCCGACATCGGCGAGTGCCTGCTGCTGGGCCCGGGTGACCAACCCAAATCGGCAGGCTGGCGAATATCACCTTCGCCAGCCTGCTGTTTGTTCTGGGGGACAAACCCGGGGATAGGCAGGAGAGTCCCGGTAGCATCCCGGGAGGGACGGACGGACCCTAAAGATGGTCGATCCGGGACCCGATGGATGTCAGTGGATCCATGAAGGGAACGAAAGTGTGACGACGATGACACGGATGGGTCGGCTGCTGCTGAGCCTCGCGATAGTCGCCGGTGTGGTGGTATCTCTGCCCGCGGTGGCGAGCGCGCAATCAAACGAATTACCTCCAGGCGGATCATTCGTCGATGACAACAACAGCATCTTCGAAGGAGCAATAGAGGCCATCACCGCCGCTGGCGTGACGACGGGTTGCAACCCTCCAACCGGCGACCGCTACTGCCCCGATGAAGCCGTGACCAGGGCACAGATGGCAACGTTCCTCTCCCGTGCTCTCGACCTCGGCGAGGCTTCAGTCGAGCCCTTCTCCGATATCACCGGTTCGATCCACGTTTCGTCGATCAACGCGATCGCTGCTGCCGGAATCACCGTTGGCTGCAACCCGCCGGACAACACCAGATACTGCCCCGAACAGACCGTGACCCGCGAAGAGATGGCATCGATGCTCACCCGCGCCTTCCACCTGCCGACCGCTTCTGACAGCTACTTCACCGATATCGGGTCTTCTGTGCATGCCGCCAGCATCAACGCGCTGGCCGCTGCCGGGATTACCAAGGGCTGTAATCCACCTGACAACGACAATTTCTGCCCGAAGCAGGAGGTCACCCGCGGGGAGATGGCGGCGTTCCTGGCCAGGGCATTGGACCTCGACCCCATCGAGCCGCCGGATGCGCCATTTCACCTCATCTCGAGTTTCACCACTCACCACAACTGCTGTGAGACCCGTGTCTCCGCCGTCCAGGCAGCGGCCAGGGCCATCGACGGCATCGTGCTGTTGCCGGGTGATGAATTCTCATACCTCGACATACTCAACAATGTCGTCCACAGCGGCAACTGCCAAACATCGACCACTCTGTTCAATGCGGTCTGGTACGCCGGTCTAGACGAGATCGAGCACCGGCCCCACAGCGTCGATTTTGCGCGATACCCGCAGGCAATCGAGTCAACAATGATCCCGTGGTCGGTTGACCTCAGGTTCCGCAACGACACCCACCAGCCGCTCGAGATTCGCACCAGCTACACCGGCACGTCGGTAACCGTCGAGCTGTGGGGCGACAACGACGGCCGAACCGTCGTCGGCGACTACACCTCCGCGGCGGGGACTGTGCTCGACGTCGTCAACGAAGGCGGTCCCAACGCCAGAGTCGTCGAGACCAAAACGGTCTCGAGCGGTCGTACCTACACGGTCACCCGCACCATCATCGGCCCGGAAGGCTCGGAATCGGAGAGCTGGTCCTGGACCTACGCCTACTAGGCCCAATCACTCACAATCGAAGCCGACACCCTGCTGGACGCCGTCGATCGGAGCGTTCGGGTTTGCAGTCACGCCGCTTGCCTCGACCCTGAAGTCATCAAAGTCCACGACGATGAAACTGTAGGCAGTCGTCGACACAGGCCCACCTCCGGCCGCTGTTGCGTCACCGATCGGGTCTCCGAGTTCCAGATCGAAAGGCATCTCCACATGGCCGGCAGCGGGGCCACCTGCTTCGGGAAGTCCGCCACCATCGAGCTTGTAGCGCCATCCCGCCAGGCCCAGATTGCCGTTGCCTGAGTCAATGACCCGGATGACGGCCGTCAGCGAACCCCAGCTCACATAGCGCATGTTGTTAGGCCCGAAGTATGGACAACCTCTGGTTTCGTCCCCGGTGGGTGAACCGAAGAGCGCCGTCAGATGATCGACAGTCTCCGTCTCGCTGGCACCCATCGGAACATCGATGAGATCACCGGCAGTTGTGACAACAACACGAGGCGACACGTCGAGGTGGAGGGCTCTGGCGAGGAAGGTGGCCATCTGCTCCCTGGTCACAGGAGCCGAAGGACAAAACAACGTGTTATCCGGAGGATTACAACCCTTGGTGATCCCGGCAGACGCCAACGCCTCAATATTCGCCGCATGCACAGACGACCCAATATCGGTAAACGAAGCAGAACCAGCAGGCAACCCCAACGCCCTCACCAAAAACGTCGCCATCTGCTCCCTCGTCACCGAAGCCGAAGGACAAAACAGATCATTCACAGGAGGATTACAACCCTTGGTAATCCCGGCATCAGCAATCGCCTCAATCGCCCTCAGGTGGACAGAGTTGTCGTCATCCTGGAAAAAGCCTGAGGCATTGGCCGGGCCGGCCATGACTCCGACAACCAGCAGAACGACGAGAGCTACGAGACGGCTGCGCATGCTTTCTCCTATTCGACAACGACGACGTATGACGCGGTTACGGTCACCGAGCTTGGCAACGGTAGCTGCATCGACCCGGACGGCACCATGATCTCGAACCCGTACCGGCTTGTGTCCTTGGTCAGCTCATCGGGCCAGGCGCCCTCATCTGCCGTCAGCGTGACGTCGGCGGGGTCGCCGATGAACTTCGACCCGGAGAGGCCGGAGGTGTCGAGCTCCACGACCAGATAGCGAAGATCACCAGACGGGCTGGACGGGATGGTGAAGTCGACCGACTCGCCGTTGCGGGTGTGCGTTACCGAGGTATGGGCAAACTCGTCGGCGAAGATGGCGGCGAGCATTCCCGCCGTGCCGGTGCCGACGAAATCCCGGATCACGTTGCGCTCCGCTACCTCGATGACGATCTGATCGCTTCCGGCTACGTATGGCAGCGCCGCATCAGGGAGCGGGTGGCTAAAGGTCGGCAGGAAGGTGACGTCCTCAAACAAGGGCCCGAGCTTGTTCCTGAAGAACATTCCGAAAGAATCATGGATGACCGCCGTGTTGATGTCAGGCAGCACGGGCGAGCTCGAACTGGTGTATGTGACCAACGGTCGGCCCGCGATGGTGATCGAGCTCAGCACATTGGCGTCGGAAGACACCCCGGCGAGGGTCGGGGTCTGCTCGTCGTACTTGATCTCCCACTCATAGGGGATCAGCGATGCCAGATCGCCCAGCCGGCTCGCAGGCGACGCCACCAGATCGAGCTGGTCCCAGACCCCGGGTGCCGCCCGAGCCGCGATCAACTCCGAACCGAGCAGCGCCCCGTCGACATTCCAGTGAGTGTCGTGCTTCCAGTAGATCTGGTCGGGTGCCGAGGCAAACGGTGCCCATAGGTCTATCCGATTGGGGTCGGCAGCGCCGACCAATGCCGCCTGCAGCATCTCGGAGTTGAGATCGGCGCAGGAACCTGCGTATCCGGGCACCGGGCTCGGGTACACGGTCGCCTTGTTGGGAACAACGGCATATGCAAATCCGCGCCCGGTCGCCTCGACCACAGCACCGGCCTTCTGCATCTCCGCGACAAGACGGTCGTACACGTCTGCATCCAGGCAGGTCTGATCGATCGTTTCGGTGAAGTAGAGCCAGTTGTCGGTCCCGATGGTCACCAGATCGCTTGCGCTCTCTGCCGGAAGCGGTGGCAGCGGCGTGGTCGTGTCGAGGTGGAGGGCTCTGGCGAGGAAGGTGGCCATCTGCTCCCTGGTCACAGGAGCCGAAGGACAAAACAACGTGTTATCCGGAGGATTACAACCCTTGGTGATCCCGGCAGACGCCAACGCCTCA
>Ga0307423_1000406_pt1 | contig 29105 bp, 25 predicted proteins | sample SalMarWE160310MG_FD_202154 | JGI IMG/M metagenome (GOLD analysis project Ga0307423, IMG submission 202154) | Salt marsh sediment microbial communities from the Plum Island Ecosystem LTER, Massachusetts, United States - WE1603-10 | ecosystem: Environmental > Aquatic > Marine > Intertidal zone >... | reverse complement strand
ATGTTGCGCATGGTGGCGCGGCTTAGGTGTCGAGCCCGGACAATACCGGTGAGATCACCTTTGACCAGGGTAACACTTGCGCTTTCCATGGCCACATCGGTTCCGGTTCCCATGGCGATGCCCACGTGGGCCTGGGCCAAAGCCGGGGCGTCGTTGATGCCGTCGCCGGCCATAGCAACCATCCGTCCCTCATCCTGAAATTTTTTAACTGCCGCCGCTTTTTCATCGGGCAGCACCTCGGCCACCACTTCATCAATATCGAGTTTGGACGCCACGGCCTCGGCGGTTGCCTTATTGTCGCCCGTTAGCATCACAATCCGAATGCCTTCGCCGTGCAGCTTTCGTATCGCTTCGGGCGTACTTTCTTTGATCGGGTCGGAAACAGCTAAAAGCCCCGCGATTTTTCCATCGGCGGCCAGAAACATAACTGTTTGCCCCTCTTTTCGCATCTCTTCCGAAAGATCCGAAAGTTCACCGGTATCTACCTTGAATTCTTCCATCAGCTTCCGGTTGCCCAGCAGCACCTGTGAATCGTCAACACTTCCGGAAACTCCTTTTCCGGTATGAGAAGCAAATTCGGTGGCTTCGGCAAGCGTCACCTCCCGTTCTTTTGCACCGTTGACGATGGCAGTACCCAGAGGATGTTCACTTCCCTTCTCAAGACTCCCGGCCAAGGTCAACAATCGCTTTTCATCCATGTCTTTTGCCGTCACCACGCCGGTGAGCTTTGGTTTTCCCAGGGTCAGAGTCCCTGTTTTGTCCACCACAAGGGTGTTGATCTTACGCATGGTTTCGATGGCCTCGGCATTTTTAAACAAAACTCCCATGGTAGCGCCCTTACCGGTAGCCACCATGATCGACATGGGTGTTGCCAGACCCAGAGCGCAGGGACATGCGATGATCAAAACCGATACCGCAGCGATGAGTGCATGGGCAAGACGCGGATCCGGGCCGAACAGGTACCAAACCCCAAAGGCGATGCCCGCAATAAGTATAACCACCGGAACAAAATAACCGGCCACCAGATCGGCCAGCTTCTGGATCGGCGCCCGGCTGCGTTGCGCTTCGGCCACCATCTGGACAATCCGGGAAAGCAATGTGTCACTGCCCACTTTTTCAGCCTGCATGATCAGAGAGCCGGTGGTATTGACCGTGGCGCCGATCAGTATATCACCCGATTCCTTTTTGACGGGGATCGGTTCACCGGATATCATGGATTCATCCACCGAGCTGGTTCCTTCCAACACTTTGCCGTCCACCGGTATCTTTTCGCCCGGACGAACCCGTAAATGATCTCCTGATTGGACATGTTCCAAAGGTATGTCCGTTTCGCTGCCGTCGGAATCTATTTTTCGGGCCGTTTTGGGCGCCAGTCCTAAGAGTGCTTTAATGGCAGCGCCGGTCTGACTCCTGGCTTTTAATTCCATAACCTGACCGAGCGAAATCAGGGTAACGATTACCGCCGCCGCCTCAAAATAGACAGGCACCGTTCCCTCTGTACTTAGCATAACTTTCGGAAAGATCTGTGGAAAAAGCACGGCGATCAGGCTGTAGATATAGGCCATCGAGACTCCGAGACCGATCAGGGTGAACATGTTGAGACTTTTGTTAATGATCGATTGAACCCCCCGGACAAAAAAGGGCCAGCCCGCCCAAAGCACCACCGGCGTGGCCAGGATGAGTTCAAGCCATTCAAGGGTTTTGGCCGAGGCCAGGTTTTCAATGAACCCACCGCCCGGGAGGATTTCGCGCATGGCGATAATCACCAGCGGTACGGTAAGAATAGCGCCAAAAACAAACCGCTTGTGCATCTCTTCATACTCGGGATTTCCCTCTTCTTCGGATAGTTCAATGGTACGCGGTTCCAGGGCCATACCACACTTCGGACAAGCGCCGGGACCCTCCTGTATCACTTCCGGATGCATGGGGCAGGTGTACTCAATGCGGGTTGCAAGCCGAACCGGGCTTACGGGCTCAAGGGCCATGCCGCATTTCGGGCAGGATCCGGGCCCATCCTGTTCCACATCCGGATGCATAGGGCAGGTATAACGCCCCTCTCCTTTGCCCTCGTTAGGGCTCTTATCTTTCGTCGGTCTGGTTTCGGATGTGCTTTCAATATATGAAACAGGATCGGTTTTGAACGTGTTCAGGCACTGATCACTGCAAAAATAGTAGGGTTTCCTCTCATGTTCATAACGGATAAAACCGTGCTTATCTTCAGTACTCATACCGCAGACCGGATCAACATATTGCATTTTATGATCGGGTTGGTGATGACTGTGCTCATGGGTCTTGTTATTCATTGTATCTTTCATATAGCTCACCTTCTTTTGAAATTATTATTCAATTTTTTCTTTTCGCACTATCTTAATCTGAGTCTGTCAAATAGAGATATCATCATAATATTAAGCAAGGGGTATGCCGAAATTATAACGACCTGTGATAACATTTTTATTCTATTGATTTCACTACAGAAAATATGACAGACTTGAATTGGCCGCCATTTTTGGGTCATCACCCAATAATATTATAGAAACTCAAACGGGTAAAAAGTAGCCAGGCTCGGAGATGTCACCGTGTGGTATTGTATAAAAAATACCCGGGTGGTGCCTATATAGTATAAAACAATTCAAACTCGACTCAAAAGAACATATGGTGTTTTTGAAATCACTTTCTGAGAATTTTCGAATCATAGCAGTCTTTAGATAAACAGGTTGCCCATCAAAGGGGTTTTGCTTCGACCCACCGGACGATGTCGCCGGAAAGCTGTTCTTCCTTCAGGATTTGCCAACCGGCTTTTTTGATGTTGTCCATGGTTCGCCGGTTGATATTGGCCCCCATCATTCGTACCACCATGGGATTCACCACGTCAAATAACAGCCCCAACAGTACATTGCCCGGCCTCATGTGCTCAAGGAGCAGAAGCCTTCCATTGGACTTGCATACCCTTTTAAGTTCTTTTAATCCTGCCACAGGATCCGGAACCGAACAGAAAACAAACGTGCCAAATACCGTATCAAAGCTGTTGTCCGGAAATGCCAGTTGCTGTACGTCCATTTTTTGAAGTTGAACCATTGATCCTAAAACCGACGCCCTTTTACGTGCCTGTTCGAGCATGCGACGGCTGAAATCGATGGCGGTAATTTTCACATTCCGGGGATAGTACGGCAAATTCTTTCCGGTGCCAACGCCGACCTCCAAAGCGCGGTCCCCGACGATTCGGTCTGTCAGCCTTGACCGCCAATGGGCAAACCGATACCGCTCCAAAGGCGCTTCCAGAAAATCATAAAAAAAGGCCAGTCGATCATATCGCTTGCGGGTAAAAACAGTTTTGGATGGTTGTTCCATGGATCGATTATCCTGTGTACATCATTTTATATCCTTGAATCTTATATATTCCTCTATCATCAAATTACTCCCGCATAGTATTTTAGTATTTAATTTAATTCTAATCTTCTAATCGTCAAGGCACGTTCTTCATATGGCAGAGCCGGTTGTTGGTCTTAATTCTATGTGACGCTGTATTAGGCCTCTCGGATTTTCGTAGAACATTTCAGGAGACTCAGCGATGATAGACTTAACAGCAGCTTTAACGATGTTACTTTTACTTGCCTATGCTAGCTTTGAAACAATGGCTGGCCGTGTAAATGTACAAATTATCTCTCGATAATCGGCCACTGATTCGCATTTGCTTATCCAGTACGGTTTAAGAAAGGAGTCATAAAATGGCACATTCAAGAGGTTTGGTCGTTAGCATAAAAGAAGGAGGAAGGGCACAGGTCGTCACCGATAGAAAAAATGCATGCGACAGCTGCGGCTCAACGCATAGCTGCAACTCCTGCCTTTCAAATTCTAAGATAGTGACGGAAGCGCTGAACAGCATCGGCGCCAAAGAAGGTGATCTGGTTGATATCAGCCTCAATTCAAGTGTAGTCCTCAAAAGCGCGGCGGCAATGTATTTAGTCCCGGTGGCGGGTCTGATGGCGGGCGCTTTAACTGGCGTCGGCGTCAGCGGCATTTTGGCTGTAGATAAAACCATGTCGGCAATTATTTTCAGTATTATCGGTCTATGCCTTGGTTTTATGATAACTGCTCTTATTTCCAAACGGATGTCGGTAAGAAACCGGCTCACTCCGATTATAACCCAGGTAATAAAGAACAATGAAAAGCATTCTCCATCTTCTATGGGTATCGATCCTTTTCCTAAAACAAAGGCATGTTCAACGTGTCATTAATAATCCAAAAAGTTTGTTGAAAGGAGGTGAAAACAATGAAGCAATTTATGATACCCAGAGTTGCTCACTGCGGCAGTGGGCACTGACGCCAGTCCCGGGTATGACGTTAAACTGCCCGAATAATCAATGGAATGCCGCCCATTGCTTTATTCCTATCCTGCCTGATACCAATTCGTGAACGATCCGGAAAAAAGACGCATTAGAACAGCAATACAACCCAACCCAACAATGCCAAAACACTCATAGAAATCCAGAAAACCCGGCGGGATATTGATGAAATTCCGTTATAGCACCGGCGATAAAACTGCCTGTTGTGTAAAATTGTAAGAATTTCTGAAAGAAATTCCCAGGCAGCATGAGTGCTGATGATAATTGTCACCACCGAAAAGAATGAAAGACCTTCACTAGCAGCTAAAGCGATCAGACCCACAGTATAAGGCAGCGCCAATGGCGCACTTTGAAAATGAGCAAATTCGTGTGTAACACTGAGGGTACAAGCGTCATTTTCGTTCAATCCCCGACGCAACAACCAATTGACCAAAGGCGGGTGAGGAATTAAAAAATTCCGCCAGCCCGCTCGGTGGATAAAACCGGGCCCAATGCTTACTGTAGCGTTTATTCCATACCAGGTTCGCAGGTAAACGGTTTTAGCCTCTTTTGCTTTCATAATTTTCAGTTGCCCTTTTAAGGAACAGACCGTTAGAACATTAGGGACGGCATGTATGCTTTATCTCACCGCTATGCAGGGATTAAGAAGCTTTATCTCGAAATTCTTCAACGACATGCAGGGAAACCGGCTTCTGGATTCCTTTGAGCCGGACTTGGAAATACTTTTTAATCGTTACGTAATCGGAAGCGAGCCGATACACAGAATCAGACACAACAACTTCCCCTCCTTGAGCATTTTCCTTTATCCGTTGTGTTACGTTTACAGCTGTTCCGACGATACCATAATTAGCTCTGGTTTCCAGAGCCGATATTACCTACAACCACTTCTCCGGCATTAATCCCGATCCCCATTTGGAGTTCAGGTAAATTATTATATGTAAAAAACTATGTTATACAATTATAAATTTATAATTTGATCACAGATGCGTTTATTGCTTTTTTTTACCTTTTATACAAATTGCTTCCGATGAGAAACTTGAATCGCTGCAACTCAACTTGGGTTCGTCATTGTATCCTTTTTAGCCACCTTTGATATTTTCTAAAGAATCATTGGATACTTTTTATCCACTTCTTTTCTATCTGTCACCTCGGAAATAGATTTTTCATTTCCAATCTCTTAATTTAAAGTTATTATTTTAGCATGTTAAATCAATATATCAGCGAAATGGCATAGCGTTTGCAATACCACTATGTAACACTTTAAATCGATCATGAAAAAATTGGGGGCCATCCCGTGAAACAGGATAAAGATAAAACGATAAACGCTGCCGGTTATACTGTTTTGGAAAGTGGCGCAAATAGCACAGAAGTCACCGTTGAATCACAAGGGCTGCTTTCGAAACAAACGTTCAGTGTGAAACCCTATATGTTTGGCATAACGGCGGCAGCCGGTGTTATCGGTTTCTACCTGGGCCTTTTGACCCTGGTATCGGACTGGTACAGTGCCAAGTCGCAGTTTGCACAATACGGGGGGTGGGTTATCGCCCTAGCAACCGGTTTAGGTATTCAGGCAACGTTATTTGCGTATATTAGAAACCAGCTTAAAGGGAAAGCGATAACAGCTGCAAAATCAAGTATGGCCGCTTCCGGAGGAGTATCCACCGCCTCCATGGCAGCGTGCTGTGCTCACTATCTCGTAGCTTTTCTGCCGGCATTTGGACTTCCATTTTTTTCGGCTGCAGCAACCGGGTTGGCAAAATATCAATGGGAATTTTTTTTTCTGGGCGTAATTTCGAATATTTTCGGAATTGTTGTAATGATTCGAACAATGAATAAAAACGGATTGATATCTTCAGGAGTTCTTGCAAGAACTTTGACCATCGGGCTTTAAAAGTGGATACGGCATGGGTTACGGAATGGGCTATGGCCCCGGCGCATGCTGGAACTAAACTTCTAAAATGGGGGTAGAAAAAACTTTACCCCCAGTACCAACGACAAAAATTAAGGAAATATCCATGAAAGTAAAAATATACCCATTAATAATTTTTGCATCACTATTCACCATCATCACAACTGTAAATGCACAAGGTCCCGGGAGGCGAATTGCCGATCGGGATATGGAAAGTATCAACTTGGCAATGATGGGTGGGGGAAACATGATGGGCGGCGGCGGAATGATGGGCGGACAAGGAGGCCTTAATGGTTTCGGTTGGGGGCAAAGAGATGCGAGGGTTCCCGCAGATGAATATCAACAAAACCGAAATCTAAACAATCAAAGAGTTCACAGGGAAGAAATAGAAAGATTAAACAAAAGGATACAGCAGAAAAGAAGAGAACTGTCTTTATTATATCGATCGGACACCGCAGATAAAGCGGAGATCAACAAGAAAGTCGATGAACTCAACAATCTTGAGCGCGATCTGGACGACAAGATTTCGAGCTATGATAGCAGATGATAACTATTTCAAATAAATTACTTTTATGAAGATACCATATATTGAGAGGATTAAGATATGAAAGTCATGCTGTTTGATAAAATTCGAAACAATCATATGTTAATGATGATTCTCTGCTGCGCGATTCCGATAGCCGCCGTGTTGTCATTATCCTATTTGGATGTTCTCGGTTCCTGGGGATATTATGCTTTATTTCTGCTATGTCCTCTGGCCCATATCCTGATGTTCAAAAAAAGCCATGCCAAGCAGGACAAAGAGGTTGTCAATAAAAGCTGCCATTAAATTTTAATTTTATTATTGTGCCACAAAGTGGTATTATCAGAAAAAATGATTATGTTATTTTTAAGTGAAAACGATAAAGGGAGTTTAGCTATGGAAACAATCGAAACATCAAAAAATTTAAAAAAATCAGTTGTTGATCCGGTATGCGGAATGAAGGTTGAACCTACCCGGACCCATTTACTGGTAAACCATGAAGGTTGCACCTATTACTTTTGCGCTGAAAGCTGTCGAAAAGCATTTGAAGCGAACCCCAAAAAATATTTAAAGGGAAAACATCCCAAACGTAAAGGGTTGTGGGGACGCTATCTGGAGCGCCTGGAAAAAGCCACCGGCGGCAAATCTTTAGAATGTCATTAAAAGAGAAAGGCTTCTCAACGAGTCTTGGCCCTTTAAATTTCAAAACAGATTAAGTTATGTGCCATTTAATTTTATTCTTGCCGGTTTTTGCCTTGCCGGTATTCTGGTTTTTTTCTTTTTCAACGGCTCTGCCCATCTACCTTATCATCTCAGCAATCTCTGCATTCCTGTATTTCTTAATTTTTAAAGCCATGATGATGAAGCCTCGGGTAGGAAAAGAAGCCATGTTGGGCAAAACAGTGGAGGTTATCAAGGACATCGCCCCTGAGGGAAAAATCAAATATACTTCGGAAATCTGGAATGCGATAGCTGACGGAAAAAAAATTTTCAGTTGGAGAAAAAGTTATTATTCACGGATTCTGGGGTATGAATGTTCTCGTGAAAGAAATCCCTGTTGAAAAGCATTGATAACAAAAAGAAACGGTTCTACTGGAATATGGTATATATAATTGCCCTATTGACAACTAAATACAGCCGGAATATTTTAAAAGATATGATGCCTTAAATTTGGTGGAAGATAAAAGATCTATCGTCGACTATACATTCAACCATCAATTCATTTTTTAAGAAAGGAATTCATTATGAGAAAAATTATACTAATTTTGTTTGCAACTGTTTTTATCGGTGTTGCTCTCTATTCAGTTGAGGGCAATGCGCAGATGGGACAAGGATACGGTCCCGGATACGGCATGGGGCCTGGTATGATGGGACAGGGATACGGTCCCGGATACGGCATGGGCCCCGGCATGATGGGGCAGGGATACGGTCCCGGATACGGCATGGGGCCTGGCATGATGGGGCAGGGATACGGTCCCGGATACGGCATGGGCCCCGGCATGATGGGACAGGGATACGGTCCCGGATACGGCATGGGGCCCGGTATGATGGGACCCGGCTATGGATATGGTCAGCAGTATGGTCCGCAATACGGGCGCCAGTATCAGCAACCCCAGAATCCACTGGATAAGAATCAGGCCAAACAACAAGTTGAAAATTATTTGAGTTCCATGAGAAATCCCAACCTGAAACTTGGGAAAATTGAAGAAAAGGGAAACAATTATCAGGTCAATATTGAAACCAAAGAAGGTTCTCTGGTGGATAAAATTCTTGTGGACAAAAACACGGGCTGGATGCGATCCGTATATTGATTCAAAATCATTTATTATTGTATACTTGGCTACTTACACTTTCCCGGGAAGGCAGAACCTTCTTCTGTTTAAAAAAAGAAGTTCTGCCTGCCGGATAAAGGTATCTTCTATTCCTTTAACTATTTGTTAAGATATTTTTCAGGATTTTTTGCGAATGATTCCTTGCAGCCGGCTACACAGAAATAGTAGGTTTTACCCTTATATTCGTAAGTCGCTGCAGCCTTCTTTTCATCCACATTCATGTTACAAACAGGATCAACGGCCATTTAAATCACCTCCCTTCCAAGTTTATGAAATCAACCGGTTGGCAGGCCGTTCTATTTTCGGTTAAGCGCACTTTTTCGACTTTAGCAACGCAACTGGCACAGCTCATTCCGGCGGAAATTAAACTTTTTTAAGACCTTCTTCAGACCGGACGGACACCAGCTTCATTTCCTGCGTAACCTCTAAATACTTGTCAGGATAATCATCAAAGCTCTCTTTACAGGCCTTGTTGCAAAAATAGATGAACTGCCCTTGATGCACGCTCATGGCTCCCGCCAAAGGGATCGGAACCCTCATACCGCAAACCGGATCAATCACCTTGTTCCACTGATTGCTATCCTGGATAAATTTTTCTGGGTCCCTCTCAAAAACCTCTTTGCAATGAGTGGCACAAAAACTATATTCGTTTCCCGCGTAGGTCGTCCTGGCCGGAGCCAAAGCGGGGTTCACAATCATTCCACAAACTAAATCGGTAGCCATTTCTTTCACCCCCTCCACGAAGCTTTCCATCTTCAAAAAGTATTTGATTTCTTTATCTTTATTAAAGATTTGGTCTTTAGTCTTTGAATAAGCTTATAAGAACCATTGTCAAGGCATTGCATAACTGATAGTTTAGACTCAATTTTATTCGTTTTTTTGTGAAACTATCCGATCTGCTGCTTTTGGGTGGTTGTCCTCTTCGACCGTCAGTACGGTATATTGATCTTCTCGAAGATCGATGACGTCTTCTTTTCTATTTTCGGATAGCTCATTAAAATGCCTGTCTTTATCAGGTTCGCTTCCATGACCGCTATGACTGCCATGACCGCTATGACTGCCGCAGCAACCCATACCCATACCTCCTTTTCGAGAAAACAGGAGATACACAAAAAGAGCCGCTAAGATCAGTGTGATTATCTGCATTGTTAATCCTCCTTATTTAAGAAGTTTCATTGTGATGATTTAAATTTTCCGTCGGAAGTTCGTTATCCGAAAGCCCTCTCAAAATAACCGGCCCTACGCTGATGCCGCTGTTATATTCAATTGGACTCCTGAAATTCCGTATCCACATTCCGGCATTTTTTCAAACTTTAACACTTGACAATGCAAACAATATGCCACATTGTAACATATTAAGCTCAACTCTTAATAATTACTTGAAAATTTAGAATCATTCTTGCTTGATAGAACGCCTGGTATGAGTGCGTCTTCGCTCCAACAGGGTAAAATGTATCCAGACCTCCCGGCTCAACAAATAACGAGATGGGTACTTTATAACCATCCTGACAGGTTTTAAAAATGAGATCCGGCTAATTTTTACTCGATCTCAAACCGATTTCTTCAAAAAGATGCATAATAATTTGCCCTTAACTCAAGCTATTCTATTTGATTTTACGAGTTAGAATTATTGCGGCAGGCGTTGGCACAATATTTGCTGCATTAGTAGGGAACAAAAACAATAATGGGATGACAAAAGGAGATGCTTCGATGACAGAATTAGCAGCAGCTTTAATGATGTTACTTGTATTTGCCTATGCAAGTCTTGAAACAATGGTTGGCCGATTAGACGTGCAAATTATCTCTCGATAATCGGCATATAATGTGGAAGCTAATAGATGTAAATTCTATAAAATGGTTATATCGATCGTAGGAGTGGTCAAGAAAAAACCCGGCTTTGAGTTACCCACTAGTGGGTCGAAAGAAAACAATGCAATCATGGAACAGCATAGCAGGTGCACTACATTAATTTTTCGAAGCATGAAGAAAACCTTTTTTAAATCGATGTTGTTTTTGATACTTTTTAGCCTAATTGTATCGTGTACCTACTCGAAATCAATGCAGACCGAAACCGGTTGGGGGACTGACCCGTTGTCTTTAATGACCCGCTTTTACAGAGGACCGTTGAATCATCTCTCTGCCGTCAGGTACGGGGAATGCCCCATGTATCCGTCAGATTCCGAATACAGCTTACAAAGCCTTCAAAAACATGGCATGTTGGTAGGATGGATAATGGCAATGGACCGCTTGATGCGCTGCGGCCGCGATGAAACAAGATTGTCACCAGAGGTTTTGATTAACGGCAAGTGGAAAACCTACGACCCAGTAGGAAAAAACGATTTTTGGTGGGGTGACAAATAGAGACCATCGTTCCCGGAAGCGAACATCTTGGATACCGAGAGCATTCACTTACCAGGGAAAACAATGATAATACCATCTTGCCTGACAAAGATGATGAACGCTCCCAAAACCAAACAAAATAATTGTGTTCAAAGGAATAACTCATGGTTGTTAATGATCGCTTGATAAAAGGGTCCGTTACACTTTTTTATTTGTTAATCGGACTGGAAATTGTCATTATGATCAGCCCTTTTGCGGGCTATTTCTATACCGGGTATGGACCGCTACTCAACTTTCTCTATGGCTTCAAGGCAACCTCATGGTTAACAGGATTTTTTCTGCCCCATGCCGTCATCGCCAAGAATGATCTGCTCAATTTTTTGAATGCACTGGGCCGATCCCTTTTTTCCTTTGGCCTCATTGCTTTTTTAATTGGAGCAGTGCAAATTTACTCATCAAAAATCCGCCGTAAAGGCGTTGTTTCCTCCATACTGTACCGTTGGGTGCGTCATCCGCAATATCTGTTTCTGGCCATATCTGGATTGGGGCTGTTGCTATTCTGGCCTCGATTTATAATTCTTATTCTTTATATCAGCATGTTGTTTGTCTACTACATCCTGGCCAAAAACGAAGAGGCTAGAATGCTGAAACAAAATGGCGACAGCTACGCTTCATACATGCAGCGTACTGCGATGTTCGTACCCGGAGAACCCGGCAAAAAAATCTTTCGCGTTTTTTTGGGCTGGATCAAATCTCCGCATTTGGCACTGGCGGTGGGCTATGGATTAATACTGTTTTTTGCGATTCTGGTGGCGTTCGGCTTGCGTCGTTATACAATTTCTCAAATTTCTAAAATTTATTTGCCGGAAAAACAAATAACGGTGGTTTCGACTATCCCGCGCTCCGATCAAGCAATGAAAGATGCGCTGGATATCGTCTATAAAGACAGCCGTATTGCATCCATTCTTTCTGAGTACCAGAAGGAAGAAGGCCATAAAGGTTTTCTGGTTCATTTGATGCCAATCCACTACATGATGCAAGGCCTTTTTGTAGCGCCTTTTAACTCGGAAGAGAAATCTGTCAGAAGATCCTCATGGAGAAATGTGGTAGGTTTTGTTTTTCCGTTTCTCAGTCCCTCGAATCATCAAGCGATGATGGGGAAGATGAATAGTAACAGTGTGCGCTTGATCTTTTCTCAACTCACGTGGCCTGATGGAAAATACGCACCTGCAAATGAAGCCTTGAATTTTTCAGTAAAACATCTACCGTTGCTAAAAGTAGATGTTGATCTTGAACATCGTTCAGTGGTGGAGGTGGAAAAGACTCCCAAACAAAATTTTTGGGGGCGAATGCCGATGCCTCCGTTTTGACCGATGCGAAAAAATACAAGCTAATGATTTTGAAAGTTATACCTCTTTTATCAAAACGCTCTTCTGGATAACGACTGCCGATATACTAGGCGTCGGCCTTGGTTTTGCCAAGCCAGCATTCCTCCCTGTAAGTTGAAAACCCGGGTATATCCCATTTTTATCAATTGTTCAGCAGCAATGTCGCTCATTTGATCTTCCATGCAGTAAACAACGATCTTCGCATCCTTATTTTTTGGAAGTAAGTTTTTATATTGATTTATGGCATTAAAAGGGATCAAAAGGTCGGTGTTGTCAATCTCTCCCTGATAGGGGATATGAACATTGATGAGAGTGAAATTTTTCTGATCCATAAATTTTTCCAATTGATCCACGGAAATCTTTTCGTTCGATTTATTATCCATGGACCGGGCATTGTAAATGAAATACCCAATGAATCCTACAATAAAAAGTACCATTAAAGAACTTGACTTTAAATTTATTTTTGCCATTTATTTTCTCCTTCATTAAAAGCTCATCCATTAATTACCAATATGAATAAGGGGCTATTTTGAGAGCCCTGATATTATATCTGGATTTTATCAATTTGTTTCTGATCATGCAGGTTCCGGACGATATTGTCGATGACCGTTCTCTGCCACTGATACTGAAATCCGTGGGATTCGGTGATTGAAACGAAGTCCATGTCCACCAGATCGGCTTTTGATATGCAGGTTCTCACGAAGGAACGAAAGCGCTGTTGAAGAATTTCTCGAATCTGTTCGTGAAGGGTATCGAATATGGCATCGTCCACATCGGTAACATCGAAAAAATCAGCGATCTTTTGAATAATTTTCCGTCGGCTGTCTGGCGGGTCATTCTGTTTTTCAAAAGCATCCAGCAAATAACCGGACGACACTGCGATACTGTGAAGAGCCGCATATCGGAACCGGCGCAACTGTTCCTCCGGCCAGAATATCCGATTGCGGTCTATGCTCAGAGTACACTTGTCTGTTCCGATCAGATTGATTCGGCCAACAACATATTTTCTGGCTTTTTGCGGCAGAAGGTATTCCACCTGGGTAACGAAGATACCATCCTGGAAGATTGACAGACCGCCGACTGAGGATTCCAGATCCCAAATAATGCCCTGGTTCCCTCGGGTCCGCAGAAGTAAATACCCTTCTGAATTCGGCAATCGGATGCGTGCGGGAAAATTGCGCATCGAAGGACTCGGATCAAAAAAATCCAGCGGCTCACGGCCTATAGTGACAGAATTGCCTTTTTCATCGGTGAAATAAATCGGGATGGGTACGAAACGAAGATTGGTTTTCAGATAGCCGAGATATTCCATCTCTCGCCAGGCTTTATTCCGAGTCGGTTTCAGTTTCAGAATTACTTCTGTTCCCACGGGAAAATCTTCTTCTAACGGCCGGATATCGAAGTAATCTTTAAAATCAGCAATGGTGATTTTCAGCCCCTTGTCAGAGGGTTTTCTTGTCCGGATGCGTATCTGGTCCGCCACCATAAAAGTGGACAAAAATCCGATGCCGAAGGTGCTGATAAAGCTGAACCGAAGGTCGGACGAACCTACGGCATCACTAAATTCATCTGACCGATAAAAGGAAATGCCGATGTTCATGAAGTATTTTTTAAACCACTGCTGATTCATTCCGATTCCGTTGTCCATTATGGTGATACTGTTCTCGGACTCATTAAAGGAGATATTGATGGACGGTGAGACGCTGGGATCGAAGAGTTTTCTAAGATTGCAGGCGTCGACGGCATTTTGAACCAGTTCACGTAAAAACACGCGTTTGTCGCTATAAAGTATATTGCCGGTGAACAACTCCAGGGCTGCGGATGTATCCACCACAAACTTCAAGTCAATGGGTTCATAACCGCTGGGGTCGATCTCAATGATGACCTTAACATACAAAAAGCGAGGCCGAACAGACCTGTTAAGATGGTCAAGATATCGATTCAAGGCAATTTCGTAATGTTTCAGTGACCGGTGGACTTCTGCGTCCCGGCACTTGCATTGAATGCGTATGGTTGCAGGAAGATCAGGGTGAGGCCCTATGCTTTCGATGGAAAAAAGCGCGGACAACTGTAATCGAGTGTCAGTTGACAGTCTGAGAATATTCTGATGGATTCTATCCAGGGTCTCCTGATGCAGGAGATCCACCCGTTCAGCAAGTGCAATTACGGCGGCAAGCAGATCGATGCGAACCTCCCCGTATGCATCGAAACAGTTAGACTCATGAGTATCATCGTCTTTTGTCGAAATACGGTCTACTGCACGGATTATTTCATTGATGATCGACACCTGGCGATTGTCCGTGATGCCCGGCAAGCATCGATGTCCATTAACCCTTATGATATCTTTGAAGTACACCGATGCATACATGAAGAACGTATTCCAGGGGTTACCGGAGAGAGCGGTCTTTTGCTCTTGGTCTATCAGCCAGCTTTCAATCATCGTGATCACTCGTTCAGCGTTATCAAAGGGCCCGGCTGAATACTTCCCTGTTGCAGGCATTTTTTCGACTGTCGATCGGATGCGGGCGATCTGGGTGCGCTGCTTCGGATTGAGCCGGGAATAAAATGATAACGATTTGACGTGCATGACAACCTTGGATGATCGATTATTGTTTTAAAGTAATTGAGCCCTCGGAGAGTTTTTCTTCTAAATCCTTGAGTGTCAGCGGAATGGATGATCTTTTATTAAAGCGGGTGCTGTTTGAGTGGCTTAGGGATCGTTAGAAAGAACAGGCGCATGCCAAAATCGCATCTTTATGAGAATTTGAAGATTGTATGGCAAACCTATTGATTTTTAAAGATTGATTCCTGTTCTTTCTTTACGAGCCCTTGCCATGAGTTCACGCGGTTTAAAAAAAGATTATCCATGGAGCGACTATTTAGAAAAACTCCCCGACCCCTCAAATAGTTATTCAAAAGAAAACTATCCGGACAGATCTTTCTTCTTGCTTTCAAACTCTTCTTTATCGATCTCGCCTTTGGCATAGCGTTCTTTCAGGATTTCAAGGGAACGGTCACCACTGCTTCCAGATGTTTTATCACGACCGGTAGACTGAATCAGCCACTTGATTAGAAATATCAACCCCACCAGAATAAGAATCCAGAATACAATCATTAATATGCCTCCAAACCATCCCATGCCGTATCCACCCATCATCCCGGGGCCCATTCCCCATCCGCCATATCCTCCATAGCCTCCATATTGTCCTGTCTGGGCGTTGGCCTGAGTCCCGATTAATGGAATTGATAGAAACACCACGAATAGCATCATATACAATGATAGAGTTCTTATAGGTTTCATTTAACACCTCCGCATAGAATTTGTTCAAAGGTAACTGCCGCAAAAAAATAACATCGATATGTGTATTATGTTACAGCAATCTTTGTGCCAATTACTCCTAAACTTCAATCCTATGATAAACCATGTTCAACTGACTTTAACCTAAATTGAGCGATTGTTGAGTTTAACGGAGCTGCAAGGCACAGGGTGCGCCGCTGTAGTCTGCTACCGCAAGTGGCCTGCAACACATCAGATCCGGCAAAATCGGCAAGCCCGACTTGTTGGGTCGTAGCTGAAAGCGAAGCCTAAAGGGTTTCAATTTTTAAAAATACAAATACAGATACTTCATTAAAAATAAAAAATATTTTATCCCCTTTTAAATTTGAAACGCTCAGCTTAGGTTTAATATATACATGAATCTCACGGGCGTCGAGTTCAGTTTTCGTTGTATTAATTTAATGAATGGCTATTTATTATCCACTTTATTTGATTTAACCTATCGGTATGGTTATTTTATATCCACTATCTTTTCTGGATTTATGCTCAAAGATGTCGTTTTCCCTTGACGAAAAATTTGTTGTTGGTATTTATTGTAATTTATTCAGGATATTATCCATTGATCGCTTCTCGCACTGTGATATTGGCATATGATTTGCTTCTATAAGTTTACAGGCTAATTTTAGAAATTGTAATGAGCCTAAATAACTATAAATTTCACAGGAGGAAAAAAAATGAAAATATTCAATGTAGCAATAATAACTCTATCACTGATTGTTGCTGGAGTCGGGGCATATGTTTTGCTTAACGGCCACTGGGCTACACCCATAGCGGAACGGTTTATTATGCATTAGACTGACATTATGACTCTTGATAAAGGATCGATTGCACTTCTCTATCGGAAACGCGCCAAACGCTATGACTTCAGCGCCAATGCCTACTATTTGCTTGGAATTCGGGAATTCGCATATCGTAAGATAGGGGTAGAAGCCCTGAAATTAAAGAAAGGCGATACCGTTATTGAGATCGGGTGCGGCACGGGACTCAATTTTAGCCTCTTAAGAAAAAAAGTCGGACCGGACGGCAATATTATCGGCGTCGACCTGACACCGGAGATGCTTGAAAAGGCAGACAAACGTATCAGGCGCAATGGTTGGAAAAATGTCACATTGGTTCAAAGCGATGCTGCCGAGTACCTGTTCCCGGAGCACATAGACGGAATTATCTCGACTTTTGCCATAACTTTGGTTCCGGAGTACGACAGGGTAATCCAAAAAGGCGCAGCCGCATTATCACCCAATGCACGATTTGTGATTGTGGATTTTAAAAAGCCGGACAGATGGCCCATGTGGATGATAAAGTTATTTGTGATCCTTACGCGTCCTTTTGGAGTTTCGTTAGATATTGCAGACCGTCACCCTTGGAAGTCTGTGGCTCGATATATGACCCTTGTCGGGTTTAGAGAACTGTACTTTGGAGCGCTTTATCTGTGTGTTGGTGAAGCGTTATATGGTGGAAATGGATCATTTAAAGACTGTGCAAGCCGCCGACTAAAGTGTTATCGAAAGCAAAGAGGAAATGAATAGTAAATTCGACTTCAGAGAAAAAAAAGACAAGCTTTTTGCTAAATTGCTGACAAAATATCCGTCGCTGTTTAGAAGATGGGTTCATCGCTCAAAATTCGTAGAATTCTCTGATTCTCCATGGACTCCATTTGACGCTGATATCTCAACATGCCGTCTGGCACTAGTGACCACCGGCGGTGTGCATTTAAAGTCACAAAAACCCTTTGATATGAAGGATCCTGCAGGCGATCCGACATTCAGGGAAATTCCGGCTGACACGCAACCCGCAGATTTAACAATTACCCATAATTACTATGACCATTCCGATGCCGATAAAGATGTCAATATTATCTTCCCCATAGAGCGAGTTCAGGAACTAAAGCAATCCAATGAGATCGGTGACGTAAATTATCGACACTTTTCTTTCATGGGACACATCATGCATCATCACATCAATACGCTTATGAAAGAAACGGCGCCACGCGTTGCAGCCGCTTTAAAATCGGATAAAGTCGATATCGCAATTTTAACGCCTGCCTGAGGAATTTGCAATCAGTCCGTGGGGCTGATCCAGCGAACTATAGAGGCATCGGGGATTGCGACCATTTCCATCAGCCTGTCCAAAGAAATCAGCCAAAAGGTTTTACCCCCGCGAGCCGTTTACCCCGGCTTTCCTCTCGGACATCCGATCGCTTTTCCCGGACAAACCTTTCGACAAAAACAGATTCTACGCCTGTTGTTAAAATATCTGAAAAAAATGAATGTGCCAGGCACCATTGCAGATCTTGATTTGACCGAAAGCGACGACGACTCTGCTATCTGCGACATCTGTACGTTTGGTTAATGGAAACCAATTTATGCTGATACGGATGATATTTCGTAAATTTCCCCCGGGTCCTTTATGTTTTTTAAAGGAATTTTTCCGATGCTGTTGAGCGGGTAGTCCTTTTCAACTCTTCGAGCTGTTTCCTCACCCAGTAAGATCCGGCCCTCTTTTGCATACTGCGACAAGCGTGCAGCCATAATGGTGACCGTCCCGGAGGCGGTAAATGTCCATCTCTCCCCTTCACTTCCTCTCATCTTGGTCGACCCCAAATAAACATTGCCCGAATCAATACCGGTGTTAACCTTGATGCCGATTTTATATGGATCGTTTTCGGCAAATAATTGCCGGCATTTTTCCTGAATTTCCAGAGCGGTCTTAACGGCATTTTGGGCGTGTTTAGCCGGGTCGGAATCCAGGAAAATAACCATCATTCCATCTCCGGCGGTTTCGTTGACATCTCCTTTGTTTTTCTGAATCAGTTTCAAAAAGATTGAAAAATAATATTCAATGGTTCGGTTGATTTTTTCCTGCGAATACTTCTCCTGCAAAAGCGTAAAGCCTTCGATGTCCAAAAAGAGGACCGAGGCATCCTGAATATATTTATCCAGCAAGCCCTTTTTTTCCGGTTCTTTTTCAATGATGTTTTTGGCAGTGCTCGGAACAAAGTAGCCCATCAGCCGTTTGATTTTTTGGAGCCTTTCTATCGACAGGTGGGCCAGCTCATAACGTTGAATAATTCCTGTATATACGATGATCAACAATCCGAGCAGCAAAAATGCCGCTCCGGTTCCAAATGTCTGAATGACCATGTCTCGATAGTGCCGTTTGAACAACGATGTATCCATGCCGACTAAAAACCAGCCAAGTTTGCGTGCACCTTTGTGACGATTCATCATGGGAACCTGATGCCTCATGTATTCTTCGGCGGTTAAAAGCTCCGGTTGGGATCTATAGGAAATTAAATTAATGCTTTTCGTTTGCTCAAGGATTTTTCCATCCTTGAGATTGAGAACATCATATGCTTTTAAGAGACGAAGCCCGTCGGGCGGATCACTTTGGGCAATGACATTCCCATCTTCATCCAGAATCGCCAGAAATTGAATGAATTTGCTTTTGAGAGCCAGATCCACCAAGTTGTCATAGTTTTCAGAACCCATATGGCTCATAACACCGTGGCCGAAGCGCACGGTATTAACCACGAAAGTCTTGTTTTCCTCATTGATCATTTTTACGAAGTTTTTACTGCCACGGATAATTTTAAAGGACATTAAGGTGAGCGCGACGGCAAGGATAACTCCGGCAATAATAACTAACCAAAGATAAAGCCTGGGACGGGATTTACTTTTCATTGTTTTTTATCTCCAATATTTTCAAAATTCATAAGATCGCCGGTACCGCCGAAAATTTGATATTTATATACAAATAGTTGAGGGGTCGGGGAGTTTTTCTAAACAACCGCTACATGGATAATCTTTTTATAAACCGCATGAACTTGTGGCAAGAGATCGTAAAGAAAAAACAGGAAACTATCTTTGAAATATCAATAGGTTCTCTGTATCTTTTTAAAATTCTTTTAAAGACACGATTTCGGTTTGCGCCTGTTTTTTCTAACGATCCCTAAGCCACTCAGACAGCATCCGATTTATAAAAAGATCATCCATTCCGCTATATTCAAGGATTTAGGAGAAAAACTCCCCGACCCCTCAAATAGTTACCTCGTGTATTTTCAATATAGCATGGCTATAAAGTATCCACGTGTGGAAAAAGTAAGCATATCTACGTGTAGACCAATGATCTTTGATTCGCACCAAAAAGAATTTTATAGGGATAAAATCGCTCCATATCAGTAAAATATTAAATTCGATCTGTTGCAGAAAATTTTGGTATCGATTTTGCTTTGATGATATGTTTGATTGGAGTTTGCAATCTCATTTTCGACTAAAATATAGGGAAAAATGTATAGATACCGAACCCCATAAAGATTTTTTAACTCTTATCCATGTCGTTATGACGATGGAGACATTATGGAAAGAATAGCGCAGTCCGGATTAGTTATAGAGACTAAAGATTTTTTCTTGACGGCGCTTAAAAATGTGTAACAATGTAGTTTTAAATTGTCAAAAGATTTTGACTCTCAATCCATTGAATCTTAATAGAAATTGCCATGGGTAACGTTACCTCAGAATCCACCCGGATTTTCAAAATCGGGCATGTACTCAACGACAAATGGGTAATCATCGAGTTTATCGGAAAAGGCGCAATGGGAGAAGTTTACCGTGCCCATCAGCTGAACCTTAAACGGGATGTGGCCATCAAGGTCATCTCTCGGGAAATGCTCGCTTCTTTGGAAGACGATCCGGAAGAGATTGAAACCGCTATACAGAGATTCAGGCGCGAAGTTCAGGCCATGGCTCGGGTTCGGCATCACAATGTCCTGCAAATTTTCGACTCTGGCTCAGAAACTATCCATAAAAATAATCGTGATGTTCCGGTGGAATATATCGCCATGGAATACATTCCAGGGGCCACGCTTCGCTTTACCATGCCTGAAGAAGGGTTCTATCCTGAGCAGGATTTGATTGCGGTCTGGCTGACCGATTACTATCTTCCATTATTAAAGGGCGTCGAAGCCATCCATGCCAAAGACATTTCCCACCGTGACCTCAAGCCTGAAAACGTTCTCATGGACGGCACAACCCCCAAGATCGCCGACTTCGGACTGGCCTGTTCTATCTGCATGCAGCCTGTAACCCAATCTTTAGATGTCAAAGGGACCCCGGCATATATGTCGCCGGAGCATTTTTTTGATTTTAAAAATGCGGATCGACAAAGTGATATTTATTCTCTGGGCAAGATCCTTTATGAAGCCGTTGACGGTAAAATCACCACAAAGGTCCTTCCATTTAAATGCGCCGCCATAGCAAATCCGGATACACTCTTTTGGGAAAAACTGGATCAAATCATTCAAGACGCCACAGCCGAAAAGAAAGAAGAACGATTGATATCGGTGGGTGATCTTCGAATTGCCATTTTGGAGGCGTTAAATATCCTGAAAACCAAAAGCATACCGGAAACGCCGACAACTCCCAAACCTCTTTCCTTGTTATATCAGCCCCGGTTTATCTGGACAGGCGTTGTCATTGCCGTTTTATTCGTGGCGGCCATGGGTTTTTGGCACCTGTTGGGTGAACCCGGAAAAAAGCAGGTTATTTCAAAAACACCGGAAACGATCCTGAAGTTGCCAAAATCCGATCCCGATAAACCTTTAAAGTCAACGTCTGCAAAACCTGAAACTCCAGAACCCTTTATTCTGGGAAATGACGGGATAACTATGCATTTCGTTCCCGGCGGAGAACTCAATACAGGAATTACAGACCCGAAGAACGAAAAGCAAACCATTCAGATATCGCCTTTTTATTTGGATGAGAAAATGGTGACCAATCATCACTTTGCCGATTTTCTAAATGAAATGATAGACACGCTTGTGATTGAAAACGGTATTGTAAAACATAACAATGAAATATGGTTCTATCTAGGAGAAGGAGTTGAATCCAACCAACAGATTATTTATAAACATGATCGATTCCACTTGCGGGATGCCGGATACGCAGCATATCCGGTTACCCGCGTGACATGGTATGGCGCATCGGCCTATGCCCGCCACTACGGCAAACGACTCTTGACGGAATCAGAGTGGGAGTATGTGGTCTCAAATCACATGATTCCAAGTAAACAGCCTTCGGAGAATAAAGCGGATAACCCTCAAATTAATAGCGGCAAAGCGTTAACCGGCAGCCAAATACAAAACCGTATGATGGACATGATGAAGGACATGGGTGCCACATTCGACGCCGACAAGGGTCAGTCAAAGACACCCGCACCCAAGAAGCTCGGAAAAATTTTCAAGGAATGGGTCATACGGAATGATACGGGGCAAGAAAGCATCTATGAAGATAACTCTAAAGAAAATATATTCTATCCAAGCCTAACGGTGGCAACGTCGCAATATCCCGCTCAACAATTTAAAAACTTCCGGTATCCATGGGAAGCTTTTGCAGATGTTGGATTCAGATGTGTGTTGAGTTTAGGAAATGACTGATAATATTATCTGATGAAATTTATAAGTTTCTGAAAATCTAAAACTATAAGAAAATTGAAACTTGTCTAATGAATGAGTTTTAAGAATTAGGAACCCTATTTAATCAAATAATCTCGATATGATTTTGCTAAAAAGAATTACCATAGTTGCAAGCTTGATCTATGTTATTTTTTTTGTTCATACAGATGTTCGAGCTGCAATCGTTGAATACGAGCTCACCATCGCCCGACAAGAAGTCAACTTCACAGGAAAGCCCGCTTGGGGAATGACCATCAATGGAGGCATCCCCGGACCGACATTACGCTTCAAAGAAGGAGACTTCGCTCGGATTCACGTGCACAACAAAATGCATATGGAAACATCCATCCACTGGCATGGAGTGCTGGTGCCACCCGACATGGACGGCGTCCCTTATATCAGCTTTCCGCCCATCGCAGCCGGTACAACATTCACTTACGAGTTTCCCATCCGCCAAATCGGAACTTACTGGTATCACTCCCATACCAGTTTGCAGGAACAAAGTGGCGTTTATGGGTCCATTGTCATTGAGCCACTCCATAAACACCAGAACGCAGATCGCGATTACGTTGTGCTTGTTTCAGACTGGACCGATGAGAACCCACATTCGGTGCTGCGCACTCTCAAACGAGGTAATGAATGGTATTCGCTTCAAAAAGGCAGTAGTCAAAGCATCTTTGGCGCCTCCCGCTTAGGGATGCTCGGCGATTATTTTAAACGCGAACTGCAGCGCATGCCGCCCATGGATATTGCTGATGTTGCCTACGACCGGTTTCTCGCTAACGGCAAACCAGAATCATCTCTTATTGCCTTTCCCGGTGAAACCGTGCGACTGCGCATTATAGACGGATCTGCCACTACCTACTTCCATATAGAGTTCTCCGGCGGTCCCATGCGAATTATTAGCGCAGACGGTCAGGATGTAGAACCGATTGAAGAAAAACGTTTTCTCATTGGGGTTGCCGAAACTTACGATGTCCTTATCCATGTACCCGCTTCCGGTGCTTATGAATTCCGAGCAACCGCCCATGACGGCTCGGGTTATGCTTCGGTGTGGATCGGCTCCGGCAATCATCACCCTGCAATTGACGTCCCCAAACCAAACCTTTACCATTCCATGGAACACTTCAGCTCAAAAAACATTTTCGCGCTCACTCCTGCCGGTGTCATGGGTATGTCCGACAGTAAAGTGAACGATGGTATGTTCGACAAACCCGAAATTATGGATATGGGGCCCATGCACGACATGAAAAAGATGGACCAGGTTTCAGACTCATCTAAAATGAAGATGGAGGGTATGGATCATCCTGTTAGCGCGAACGATGAACCTCACGATGCCGGCATGACGATGGAGCATCCCGCCACCATCACCAAAGGGATTGGCCACGAGAACTTCGCCATGAAGATGCCTCTTAAGAATTCACGAATCGGTAATAAATTTAGTAACGAATTTGGTTTTCTCGCAGCCGACGTCTCTGCATCCAAAAATCTTGCCGTAGACGGCATGGACCCAAGGCGCCCCTGGTCGCCTTACGCCAAACTGCGTGCTATCAAGCCCACGGCTCTTACCGAGGACAAACCTGTACGCAACATCCGCCTTACCCTCGACGGCGACATGGAACGCTACGTTTGGTTTTTGAACAATAAACCTCTTTCCGAAAGCGACGCCATCCGCATCCGTGAAGGCGAGATTGCACGCTTTATCATGATCAACCGTACGATGATGCACCACCCGATGCATCTGCACGGTCACTTTTTTCGCGTGGTCAATGGCCAAGGAGACCACGCACCGCTCAAACATACCGTTGATGTCGCCCCCATGTCCACCACGGTTATCGAATTCGAAGCCAATGAAGTTGGCGACTGGTTCTTTCACTGTCACCTCCTTTACCACATGAAAAGCGGCATGGCCCGCATGGTACACTATGAGGATTTCACCCCTGATCCGGAGGTGGCTGCGGTTCGCCCCAACCTCTACAAGGACTCTTGGTATTCCTGGGGACAGGCCGACATCCTCAGTAACATGACCGAAGGCTTTCTGATTCTTTCCAACACCCGCAACATCCTAACCGCAGATTGGGAAGTGGGATGGCAGGAAGTGGACGAAACCGAGTGGGAAGGGATATTCACCTGGAGTCTTTATTTAAACCGCTTTTCCTCTATCTTCGCCGGTGCCGACCTGATGGGTGAAGAGGATGAACTTGACAAAACGCGAGGTGTGATAGGATTGCACTATTTGCTACCGCTCAACATCGAATCAAGAGTCTGGGTTGATTCTGACGGTGGTGCACGTATCAATCTTGACAAGGAATTAGATTTGACACCGCGTCTCAAGCTCGTTGGGGAAGTCGAATACGACACTCACGAGCTTTGGGAAGGCAGCGCAGAGCTGAACTACACGATCCACAAAAACTTCTCCATCATAGCCCGTTGGCATTCTGAATACAATTGGGGGGGCGGCGTGCGAATCCTTTTTTGAGAAATAGTGTGAAGTCCAACGTGGCTCTTTCAACAGATTGCTGATCGCTAAAGTTTAATAATGCTGTTACAGAGTTATGTATCGGAAATCTTAAACGGCAACGCAATGTATTGTGGCGTAGGACGTTTGTTTGAAATTGTTGATATCTTTAATTCAGTTTATAATGAGCAATAAATCAAACAAGACCAGCGCTCAAGAGAATATCTTCTACCCAAGTCTTGTCATGGTCAAGTCTCTCGGTAACGGATCAGAATCTAAAAGCTTCAGGTACCTATGGGAAGCTTTTGCAGATGTCGGCTTTCGATGTGCCATAAGTATAGGGAACGAAAACTGATCCGTTTTTGTTTTTTGTCCCGGATTACCGCCGATGGCCATCATTATCTTATAATATTCAGGTTCGGTCTTGACAACCCTTTAAAAAGTATCACTTTGTAATAGAATAATCATCAGAAATCAGTTTCGATGAAACATTCTTACAAACTGATCGTTTCTAATGCTGCAACGATAATCTTAAAGTCTTAGTAAATCAAACACAGGCTCTTTTTAAGGCTTTGTTTTTCGGGAAGGATAAGATGGTATCATGAAAAAATTATTAACGCTAATTATTATTTTCGTGTGTTGTATCGCCGGACCTGCCTGGGGGTATGATGCCGCACAGTTTTATAGTCTCGGTCTGGAAAGCACCATGTCGAATATAAAGATCAACTATTTCACCAGAGCTATTGAATTGAATCCTGAGTTGTCCGCCGCCTATGAAGAACGGGGGATGATCTATTATTTTCAGGAACACTACGCTAAAATGATTCGTGATTTTCTGAAAGTTACCAAGTTGAGCCCTGACAATGCAAATGGCTACGCTATGCTGGGAGTGGCATATTTTGAAAAGAACGATTATGATTCAGCGGTGTCCAACTTAACGCGCGCTATTGAATTAAAACCCAAACTCGCTGAGGCTTATGGCTATCGGGCGGAAGCGTACCGTTTAAAAGGGATGTTGGATCTTGCGGTTCAGGACGCCACCCGAACAATCGAAATTGGTGGCAACAATCGAACCATTGGCAAGGCTTATTCGACACGAGCTAAGGCATACAGAGAATTAGGGGAGAACGAACGGGCCGAGGCTGATTTACAAAAGGCGGTGAATTTAGATCCCGCGTATGATATCTATAGATTGTTTACCACCACCGAGTATCTAGCAGATTCTGCCGGCCGGTCAGGAAGTTTAAAAGGCATCAGCAGAATGGGAGCAGCTATGATGGCTGCCATTTTCTTGGTACTGATTTTTAAACTGACTCTGCCTGCACCAAAGAAGAAGAAATGGCCTGATTGGTGGAAACGTAGCAAATAACCTTGGTGAATAAGCGGAGGGCATAAATTTCATGTCGGAACAAACCATAACTCTGCCGATAACAGGGATGACTTGTGCCAACTGTTCAGCAAACATTGAAAGAGGGTTAAAAAAACTTGAAGGGGTTCAAAGCACCAATGTCAATTTTGCGGCAGAACAGGCGGTCATTGCTTTTGATCCAAAACAGCTTCACGTAAAAGACGTTGTCAAAAACATTGAGGGATCCGGCTACAAGGTCGCCTTAGCAAAAATAGAACTTCCGGTGACCGGGATGACCTGCGCCAACTGCGCGGCAAACATCGAAAGAGCTCTAAACAAAAAAGTCCCCGGTGTTGTCCAGGCTGCCGTGAATTTTGCTACAGAACGGGTGTCTGTGGAATATATTCCGGGTGTTTCAGACCTCGACAATATCGTATCGGCCATTGAAAAGGCAGGTTACGGCGCCATACTGCCGGACGAAGACATGGGAGCAGAAGATGCGGAACAGGCTGCACGGCAGGCTGAGATCAAGGACCAAACCCGTAAGTTTGCAACCGGTGTGATCTTTGCTCTTCCTTTGTTTGTTCTCAGCATGATGCGGGATTTCAACCTTATCGGTCCTTGGAGTCACGCACCTTGGGTAAACTGGTTTTTTCTGGTTCTCGCCACGCCGGTTCAGTTCTACACCGGATGGGATTACTATATAAACGGATATAAAAGCCTTAGAAATAAAAGCGCAAACATGGATGTTCTCGTGGCCATGGGATCATCCATCGCCTATTTCTATTCGATAACGATTTTACTTTTCCCAATGCTGGGGCAACACGTCTATTTTGAAACCTCGGCAGTCATCATTACACTCATTAAACTGGGTAAAATGATCGAATCCCGTACCAAAGGCAAAACCGGCGGCGCCATCCGAAAGCTGATCGGACTTCAACCCAAAACCGCAACAATTGTCGACAGTGACAAGGAAATTGAGATCCCCTTAACCCGGGTCAGGGTGGGCAATGTCGTGATTGTCCGTCCGGGCGAGCGAATTCCTGTAGACGGCACGATTATAGAGGGAGAATCCTCAGTGGACGAATCCATGCTCAGCGGCGAGCCGATTCCGCTGGACAAACATGTAAATGATTTTGTGGTGGGGGGAACCATCAACGGTGAAGGGTTGCTAAAGTTTGAAGCCACCCGTGTTGGAAAAGAAACCGCCCTTGCACAAATCATCAAACTGGTCCAGGAGGCCCAGGGGAGCAAGGCTCCTATCCAAGCCATTGCAGACCGGGTAGCGGCCATATTTGTACCGGCTGTTATTGTTATTGCCCTGATTACCTTTGGCCTTTGGTGGAGCATCACCGGTGAATTCGTGCCGGCCATGATCCGCCTGGTGGCGGTTCTCGTCATCGCCTGCCCATGCGCCCTTGGTCTTGCGACCCCAACGGCCATTATGGCCGGTACGGGGAAAGGTGCTGAAATAGGGGTCCTCTTTAAGAGAAGCGAAGCCCTTGAAACAGCTACAAAACTCAACACCATTGTACTCGATAAGACCGGAACCATCACCATGGGAAAACCCGCTGTGGTCGACATCATACCGTTTGATACTGATTTTGAAAGCGAGGATCAGCTCTTAAAACTTGCAGGTTCGGTGGAGAAAGGTTCCGAACATCCTCTGGGAAAAGCCATCGTCAATGAAGCCCAAAAAAGGGGAATCGACCTTTGGGAGCTTGAAAACTTCAAGGCCTCGAGGGGTTTTGGGGTTGAAGCCCGTATCCAGGGGAAATGGGTAAAAATGGGAAAACCCAACTGGTTTCATTCAACCGGGATAGATATCGAACACGCCAAAAACAAAATCGATCAGCTCCAGAACCAGGGGAAAACAGTGATGGTTCTTGTTAGGGAAAATAAATTGTGCGGCCTTGTGGCAGTGTCGGACACCCTGAAACCGGAATCAAAAGAGGCGGTTGAACAGCTCCATGCGCAGCATCTCAAAGTGGTCATGCTGACCGGAGACAATCTTCAGACCGCCCAAGCCATTGCTTTGGAAGTCAACATCGATGAGATTTTCGCCGAAGTCCGTCCCGATGAAAAATCATTCAAGATCAAAGAACTCCAGGACAAAGGCGAAAAAACTGGTATGGTGGGGGATGGAATCAATGACGCTCCGGCCCTTGCCCAGGCAGACGTCGGAATGGCCATCGGAACCGGAACGGATGTGGCCATCGAAACCGGGGATGTTATCTTATCCAGCGGCAGCCTAACCGGCGTATCCAGAGCCATTCGAATCAGCCGCGCCACCATGGCCACCATCAAGCAAAACCTGTTTTTTGCATTTATTTACAATATCATTCTCATTCCCGTTGCCGCAGGGATTCTTGCGCCGTTTGATAGTGTCCCCCTATTTTTAAGACAGCTGCATCCCATTCTTGCAGCGCTGGCCATGGCGTTCAGCAGTATCTCCGTCGTTTCAAACAGCCTTCGATTGTATCACGCCAAAATCGAGTAGCGCAACCCTTGCATGATACAATTATCCGATGTTCCTCAGCAATTATCTTTAAATAATTGAGAGTTTGGGGTATTTTGTTAGATCGCTCCATGGATAATGCTTTTTTTCAAACCGTGTAAACTCGTGGTTAAAGGATCGTAAAAAAAGAACAGAAATCAATATAATTACAATGAGTTCAACTTAAAACAAACACTTTCTAAATTTGATATGTTTCGGTTTGCGTCTGTTCTTGCTAACGATCCCTAAACCACTCAAACAGTACACGCTTTGTCAAAAAAGATTATCCATTCCGCTTATATCTATGTGTTGTATCTGTTCACAATAAAAAATTTCCGACCCCTTATAATCATAATATTTCTAACAGTGTCCATTCATAAATGAGGATTTTTGTTCAAGATCTCCCGTTGGAAATACCGGGATAAAAAGGCATGCGAAAAAAATAACCATCCCAGTACGATCTGCCGGACCTACGGGACAGGCAGGCATATGTTTAATATTTTGAGGATTATTTTTTGAGCATAACGCAGAGATTGGACAAAAAGACCATTTATGGATGGGCACTAAATAAAAAAGGACCAGGAGTATATCCCGGTCCTTTTAGAAAAAATTATATATTTTTAGCAACAGCAAGGATCGACATAACAACCACAGGGATCAACATAACAGCCACAAGGATCAA
>Ga0307423_1000405_pt1 | contig 29107 bp, 24 predicted proteins | sample SalMarWE160310MG_FD_202154 | JGI IMG/M metagenome (GOLD analysis project Ga0307423, IMG submission 202154) | Salt marsh sediment microbial communities from the Plum Island Ecosystem LTER, Massachusetts, United States - WE1603-10 | ecosystem: Environmental > Aquatic > Marine > Intertidal zone >... | reverse complement strand
CCGGAGCCCGGGGGTCGGTGATCATCGCGCACTCGGTGGAGACCGGCATCCCCGGCTTTTCGTACACCTCCTACTACTCGGACGATGCGACACCCGGCGTCACCCAGTGCACCGGCGACGCCGTCGAGTACGCCACCAGCGGCCTCTGGATCGAGGGAGGTATTCCCAACACGGACCCGAGCCTGGGGCCGTTCTACGATCTCCGGTCGACCCGTGTCGTCTACTACGACCCTCCCGGCCAGACGGTGGCAGATGCGGTGCTCCGCTCCGACCAGGCGACCACCCCCCTCGCGCTCGTCACGGCCCCGCTTCCCGAGCCCGCCTGCAGCGACGGTGTCGATAACGACGGCGACGGGCTGATCGACTGGGACGGCGGCGCGGCGTGGAACGACGGCATCCCGATCACCGATCCCGATCCGCAGTGCGTGAACCCCGGCAAGAACAACGAGGCACCCCACAAGGGCTGTGGCCTGGGCTTCGAGCTGACCCTGCTGCTGCCCCCGCTCTTGTGGATGCGGCGGCGGCGCTGACCATCCGCCGCCGGGGCATTGCGATCCAGACCTGGCGGCGGGGAGAAGGCCGTTTCCCTCCCTACCCGTCTTCGTCCCTCGTCTACTGCCCCGTGTCTTCGTACCGCTTGATGAAGCCGAGCTCCTGGAACTTGTCGACCTTTTCGCGGGAGGTCTTGATCTGGTACTCGGCCATCTGGAAGAGCTCCTCCGGGGTGAACTTGAGCCGCGCGACGCCCTGCTCGATGGCCTTCATCCCGACGGCGGTCGCCTCACGGGCAAAGACTTCCCACTCGTCCATGGTCGGGATGATGTAGTCGTCCGAGAGGCCCTTGTCCTCGGCGACCTTGGCCAGCTCGATCGAGGCGGCCAGGCACATCTCGTCGGTGATGGTGCGCGCCTGCACGTCCAGGGTTCCGCGGAAGATCCCGGGGAAGCCGAGGGAGTTGTTGACCTGGTTCGGAAAATCGGACCGGCCGGTGGCGACGATGCGCGCACCCGCCTCCTTCGCCTCCCAAGGCCAGATCTCGGGAACCGGATTGGCGCAGACGAAGACCACCGCGTCGTCCCTCATCGTCGTGATCCACTGCTTCTCGATCACACCCGGGCCCGACTTCGACAGCGCGACGAGCACGTCCGCGTCCTTGATGACGGCGGGGAGGGCATCTTCGCGCTCGGCCACGATGTTCTCGCCGTTGGTCATCTGCGCCAGCTCCCACTTCTGAGGGAAGCCGCTCTCGGGAAGCTCGGTGCGCCCCTTGTGCAGGGTGCCCTTGGTGTCACAGATCACCGTCTTCTTGGGGTCCACGCCCGCCTGGAACAGGAGGTGCGAGATCCGCACGTTCGAGGCGCCGCAGCCGATCATTCCGACCTTGACGTCCCCCATGCCCTTCCCGACCACCTTGAGCGCGTTGATCAGCCCGGCCACGGTCACCGCCGCGGTGCCCTGCTGGTCGTCGTGCCAGATCGGGATGCGCGCCTGCTTGCGCAGGGTGTCGAGGATGTCGAAGCACTTCGGCTGCGAGAGGTCCTCGAGATTCACCCCGCCGAAGCAGGGCTGGATCTGCAGCACGAACTTGATGATCTCGTCCTTGTCCTTGGTATCGATGCAGATGGGAAACGCGTCGACGCCGCCCAGGTACTTGAAGAGGAGCGCCTTGCCCTCCATCACCGGCATCGCCGCTTCCGGGCCGATGTCGCCGAGCCCGAGCACGCGCGTCCCGTCCGAGATGACGGCGACGAAGTTCCCCTTGTTGGTGTGCTCGAAGACCTTGTCGGGGTTGTCCCGGATGTCCAGGCACGGCTTGGCCACGCCGGGCGTGTACCAGATGCCGAAGTCGGTGTAGTCCCGTACGCAGCACTTGAGGATCGTCTCGACCTTCCCCTTGTAGAAGGGGTGCATCTTCATCGCATCGATGCCCGGCTGCTCTGCTTTCTTGACCTTGTCCTCGGCTGACGACATGGGCTACCCCCCTGAATCTCCTTGGTTTTTCGACCAGAAAGCTCTCGTGTCGGCGCGACCTGCCGGCCATTCCGGTCAGAGAGGGCAGTCTACTCCCCCAGGGTCCGAACACAAGAGCCGGACCCCGAGGAGCCGGCCAGGGCCAGGGAGGCCGCAGCCTCCGCATGGAGAAGAGCGGTGTCGAAGAGGGGAACCGAGACGTCCTCGGGGCGCAGAAGCAGACCGATCTCCGTGCAGCCGAGGATGACTCCCTGCGCGCCGAGGCGGACCAGGTCCGACACGACCCTCCGAAGCTGCTGGCGTGAGGAATCCGAGATCACGCCCCGACAGAGCTCCTGGTAGATCACCCTGTGGATCAGCTCTCTCGAAGAGGGTTCCGGAACTTGCACCTCGAGACCGAACTCGGCCGCCAGCCGACCCCGGTAGAAATCCTGCTCCATGGTGAATCGGGTGCCGAGGAGAGCCACGTTCGAGAGGCCGGTAGACTGGATCGCCCGGGCCGTCGGATCGGCGATGTGAAGGAGCGGGATTCGGACGCGCGCCTCGATCGCGGGGGCGACCCGATGCATCGTATTGGTGCACAGTACCAGGAAATCGGCGCCGCCGTCTTCGAGCACCGCAGCGGCCTCCGCGAGCCGGGAGCCTGCTTCATCCCACCGGTCCGCATGCTGAAGGCTCTCGATCTCGTCGAAATCCACGCTGTAGAGGAGGATCCTGGCCGAGTGCAGGCCACCGAGCTGCTCTCCCACGGCGCGGTTGATGGTCTGGTAGTAGGAGACTGTCGATTCCCAGCTCATCCCGCCGAGAAGGCCGATGGTCTTCACGGAAACCTCGCTCGCAGACGCCCCATGGCTGCCCGCTCGACGGCCACCGACGGCATTCGCTCGATTGAGACGACCACCAGCGGCTCTTCAGCGGGGGGAGAGATCAGTGGACGTGGCCGTGTGCCAGATCGCCGGCGGTGGCGGCACATACCTCCCGCACCTCTACGTCGAAGACGAGCGTCCTTCCAGCCAGGGGATGGTTGGCATCCAGAGTGGCCGTGGGGCCGTCGATCGCCACGACGGTCATGAGAGTGCTCCCGCCGTTGGGTAGCTGCGCGTGGAGGGTAGCGCCCGGAGCGACACCCGGGGGCAGGTCCGCCGTCGGGGCCTGGATGACGCGCGATTCGTCGCGTTCGCCGTAGCCATCCTTCGGGGAGAGCGTGGCCTTGGCGCGGTCGCCGGCCACCAGCCCCTCGAGCTCTTTCTCGAGCCCGGGAAGGAGCTGACCGCAGCCGTGCAGGTATCGAGCCGCCTCGGAGGCGTCGATCAGCTCACCCTCGGCGTCGGTCAAGCGGAATGACACCAGGACCACGCGATCCTTCTCGATGGGGCCGTCGACGACCTCACGTGCCACCTGCTCGCCGCCCCGCCCATGCGATCCACACGCGCCTTGCCCGCCACAGGTCTGTGCTGGCCCGAACTCACGGCATTCGCCGGCGATAAGCAGCTCGATGGCATCGCGTACCGTCTTCGCTCCCGCTTTGAAGTAGACAGTGATTCCGACCTGCTGAAAGCCCGCCAGTGGGCGCTGCCCCATACCACCCGCCACCAGGCTCTCGGCGCCCCGCTCCTTCAACAGCATGACCGGTCCCATGCACTCGCCGCTTTGGTGTGCGTCGTTGGGGAGGGTCGTGACCGACCCCAACGCTTCTTCGTCGATCTGCACCAGGGTGAAGACGTCACAGTGACCGAAATGGTCGGAAATCTGAGCTTCGAGACCACCAGGTGAATCAGAGGGAACCGCCACGAGCATGATCGAACTCCAGTTTCGAGTGGGACAGCAGACCAGCCGGCTGGTCCGGGCTAGATTGTAGCGTTCTTCACACCCGAGAGCGCGTCAGTTCCCGCGATCCGCTCCAATCTCGATCAGGAAGAAGACATGACCTCTCTGGCAATGATTCTCATCCCCTTGAACCTGATCGCGATTGGCTTGTACATGCGCGCCCGGATCCAGGGTGATCTCGCAAGGGTGATCATCTACCAGCCGGGGGCGGTGATCATCTCCTGGTCGATCGCCGCCTCCAGCTTCTGGCAGCCGGATTCGAACCTCGCCTTCACTCTGGTGGTGCTGTCGGGGATGGGAATCGCCATCATCGGCGATTTCCTGAACCTGGACATGGAGAGCCCGAACGTCGTCTTGCGCGGACTGATCATCGCCGTGGTGGCGTACCTCACCTACGGAATCGGTGTGACGTTCATCAGCGGTTTCCACCCACAGGACCTGCTCGTGGGCGCGCCTCTGTTGATCTTCTACGTCGTCCTGATGCGACATCTGTGGCCCGATCTGGGCGAGATGCGCATTCCTGCCCTCTTCTACGGCCTGGTGTTGCCCTTCACCTTCTGGCGGGCGCTATCCTGCTTCTTCGGCTCCGAACTCTCGACTCTACAAGCCACGTTCCTGAGCCTGGGGGCGTTGAGCCTCTACGTCGGCGACATCGAATTCGCCATCCACACCTACAAGAGGCGGCTGTCGGTCATGTACGGGCCGATTCTCTACGCCGGCGGGCAATTGTTGATCGCCCTGAGCACCTTGTTCTAGTTCGCTACTGCTCTCGGCCATAGACCTGGCCAGGACCCAGCTGGTCTGGAAAGCGGTCCAGGACGTGTTCCCTGATCCGGTAACAGAGGTGGCAGGCGTCGACGTACTCGGGCTCGGGAGAGAAACCGTGCTCGGTCGCCAGGGCCGCCGGCCCTCCGCGGTGGAGCGGTCCCACCACGGGGTGCTTCCGGGGATCGTACGACCTCACCAGCTCCGAAAGCGGCGTCCGCCAGATATTGCCCATCAGGATTCCCTGGCAGAGGTGGACGTTCCCGTAGGCGTCCACATGAACGCGCCCCGGGTCGGTGAAATCCTCGTCGGGGCACTCCCCGTACTCACGCCAGCGCCGGCGCGGGAGACCCGAGGTGAGCTTGTCCGCCGCGCGGCCCCGGAAGCGCACACCCGCTCCCTGGTCGGGCCGCGGGGTGCAGATCGCACCCGCCGGGATACTCAAACGCTCCGCCGCCCGGAGCGCACGACGGGCGGGGTTCTCGTCCCCGTCGCCGTGGTGCAGCGGATCGTCGCTGACGGAGAGGTCGGCCACTCCGATCTCTGCGAGGGGACGCAGCCAGATTTCGGCGTCCTCCTCGGTCTCCGCCCAGTAGGCGTTCGTCACCACGCCGACCTCGAACCCGCTCTCCCGCGCCGCACGGAGACCTTCGAGGAGCAGCGCGTAATAGAGGAAGGGCTCGCCTCCCTCGAAGTAGACGCGCTCCACCGTGCCGATTCGAACCGCTTCCGCGAGCGTTCGCCGCAGCTGCTCCAGAGTGAAGGTGCCGCGCGCGCCAGGACCGCTGTGGACGAAGCAGTGGTCGCACTGATGCGTGCAGCGGTATGTCAGGAGGAGGTGGAGTCCTGTGAGCATGGGTCCAGGTTACCGGCGGCGCGGTAACTTCTCAACGAGGCTTGCGAACACCGCGCGCCTCGGCGCAAAGAGCGTGACGCCAGATCCTTCGGACCCTCAGCGTCTTCCCATGCGCCGAAGGTCGTCCGGTGTGAATCCGAAATCGTCGCCGATCTCGCCCTTGTGGCCCGCCAGGTAGTCGGCTTCCTTCTCCTCGTTCAACGCCGGCGTGATCACGTAGCGGCCCGCCACCAGGTCGTAGTAGATGCCGCCGTTGCTCACGCACGAGGGAATCTCGTAGAGGAGCTGGGGGAGGTGTTCCGAAACCCGCCAGAGTTCTCCCTTGGTATCATAGCCGTCGACGACGACGATCAGCCAGCTGTCCTCATCCAGGTAGAAGACACGCCTGGCAATGGTGTGACGCTTGTTCGGTTTGACCGTCGCCTCCACCACCCAGACGCGGTGCAGCTCGTAACGTATGAGGTCCCGTCTCGGATAGCGCGGCTGGACGATGTCCTTGTACTTGAGATCGGTGTCGAAGAACTTCACGTTGTTGTACGGGATGTAGATCTCCCGCTTCCCGAGCAGCTTCCAGTCGTAGCGATCCGCGGCGCCCACGTAGCCGTTGACTGCATCGATGGTGACCAGACCCTGCCAGCCCGGAACCGGATTGTCGTACTCGAAGTTGGGGTTGCGCCGCACCCGCCGCTGGCCGGGATTGTAGGTCCAGGCATCGAGGTGACCGTCGGTCAACACGTGAACCAGCGTGATCTCGCCGGCTTGCTTGGGCGGAGCCACGACCATGTTGAGCGCCTTGGTCCAGATCCCTCCGAGCTCATCGAAGCTCTTGAAATTGGGGGCGCCGGTTCGGCTGTACTGAATCTGTCTCCTGCGGATCGGCACGAAGGAGCCTGCTCTGGTCGGAACCAGCGTCGCTTCGATCCTGTCGAAGCCGATCACCCCGTTGAAGATCGAGAGCTTGCCGTTCTGGATGACTTGACATCCGTTTTCCGGAAGCGGGAAGACGGGGCTGCTGACACCGGCGCGGAGGAAGCACTGCGCGTCCACCCGGGCCACGCGGGCGTTGTGCTTGGCGTTCTCGTAGTATTCCTCCGGGTAGGCGCAGCTCCGGCGCGTCGGGTAGACGTCCATCCGGTAGCCCTCGTAGCTCTTGATAAGCTCCATCTGTCCCGGGCTGAGCTTGTCGGCGTACTGCTCGACGTTGCTGGCATCGATCGAGAAGAGAATCTCATCGTCCCCGAAGCTGTCGGGCCGCTTCATCCCCGGCTTCCAGCCCGGAGGGCCTTCGGTGACACCGCCCCTCCACTCGGGAATCGTTCCCTCGGCGTTTCCGGCCCGCTCAGCACCGACGGGCGTGAGTTCTGGTCCGCCGAGGCGGGCGATCTCCTCCTCGGTGGGGACTGCCAATGCGGCCGTCGCTGCCAGCGCCACGGCGGCCACAAGCCCGGTGACAGTCCATCTCGCCGTCTGCTTTCGGCCCACCCTGGCCCCCTCTCTTCACAGCGTCCGCACTATAGCCGATCGTTTCGGGGCAGCTAAAGTGCGCTCGGGTGAGGGGATGTGGTTACACCCACCAAGGCAGCGGGGAGTATGACATGACGGACATGACTCCGTACCGCAGCTGCGGGCTCTGTACCACCGCCTGTCCCGACGCTGCGATCATCCTGGAGGAGGTCGGGCCACAGGCTTCGATTCCGGCTTGAACCGGGTGACGAAGCGCTCTCAGCTCATCTTCGGGTTGGCGCGGCGCCACAGATCTTCGGCGGTATCGACCCACGCAGTGAAACCGGATCTATCTTCGGGAAAGCTCTCGTAATGTCCTCGGATCTTCCCTGAGATCCGGACCGAACGCAGCAACGCCTTCAGGCTCGCAAGAGAATAGTTGCCACTCAACAGTCCGAGGAAGATCACGCCGACGATCCTCAGGGTCTTTCCCGTGGTCAGGTGCATCTCGAAATCCCGGTTCATCTCAGTGAGATCATCTTCCGAAAAGATCACGTCTTTCTCGAAGAGGTAGCTGTTCTCCCGTTTACTGACGTTGGCGGCGGATGGCATCGTCGCCAGGATCCCGGCAAACTTCGCGCCCTGGTCCCTGAAGTACCGTACGTTGATGGGCCAGAGCGAGTCCGCCGTGAGATACTCCTCCTTCTCCAGGACCTGATCGACGACCTCCAGCGCTATCTTGCAGAGCGTCCAGCCGGAGGTCACGCCCTCCCCTGAAAACGGCTTGGTGAGGCAGGCGCTGTCTCCCAGGCAGAGAAAGCCGTCTCCGACCAGCGAGTAGGGGGGTCTTCGATAAGGGGTGACTCCACGCTCGATCTTGTCCACCTGGTGCGGCGGCAAGGCGATTGCCGCCGCGAACTCCCGAAAGACCCCCTCCGCGTGATCGTAGGAGCCGGTGGCGCCGATTCCGATGATGGCGCCGCGTTCATGGAAGGAAGGAGCCACCCAGGCCTTGTAGAAGGTCCAGCCCTCGGAGTCGACCGTCCTGGGTCGGTGCGGGTCGAGCCAGGTGATGTACCGCAAGACCACGTAGAACTTCTCATCTGGAGCGGTCTCGAAATTTTCGACGCCGTAGCCCGCCGGCAACGTGGTGCGAACGACGGCGTTGATCCCCGAGGCGTCGACCACCAGTCTGGCTCGAATCGTCAGCTCCTCGCCCTCTCGCCTGACCACCGCCCCGCTGATTCGGCCGTCCTGATGAACAAGCCTGGTGAACTCGGTGGAGAACTCGAGCTGAGCTCCCTCCGACTCCGCGAGTACGAACAGACGCTGCAGGAAGAGCGGCAATCGCATCACGTGGAAGGGGTATCGCACCGCCTTGGGATACTTGCCTTCCGGCGAGTAGCTGATTCCCTTGTCGAGAATGACGCAGAACTCCGGGGAATCCTCCTCGGGGGGAGGAATCCCGAACTCGGCAAACTTGACGCTGTCGATGTGAAAGACATCCAGTCGTTTGCCGACGCTGGCTCTCTCGCTCCTCTCGACGATGACGACCGAGTAGCCTCTCTTCGCCATCTGCCAGCCGAAATAGCTGCCTGCAGCACCAGCTCCGACGATCAGGACGTCGCACTGTTGATTCATTTCCGGTGACTCGCTTCCACGATTGTACTATACCCTATCAGCTGCCGACGCTTTGGATTTCATCGCTGTCATGGAGAACTGTCATGCAGCATCAGCCCGATTTCGAGAACCTTCGTCGAACCCTGCTGTGCGAGGGCCCGCCCGGTCCGGTGCCCTTTTTCGAGCTCTTCGCCGATCCGGGCATGGTGGAGGCCGTCCTGGGCGAGAAGTTCCCGGTGAATGTGCACGAGTACATAGAGCAACCCCTGCACGAGCTCCCCGAAGAGGCACTGCCCGGACTGCTCAAGTCAATGCAGATGTACGTCCGCTTCTGCCGCGAAGTCGGCTACGACTATGTCTTCATGGTGACGGGCTTCAGCCTCCCGCGCAGCATGGCCACCGCCACCGATACGGCCGAGTCTCGAAACTACCCCGGTGGTCAGCGCTACTGGCAGGACGAGGCCCATGGCCCCATCCAGAGCTGGGCGGACTTCGAGGCCTATCCGTGGCCCAGAGCCGAGCAGCTGAGTCACGCCGCCCTGGAGTACGTGAGCCAGATCCTCCCCGAAGGAATGAAGCTGGCTGCGTTCAACTACGGTGGCGTCTTCGAGAACGCAACCTGGCTGATGGGCCTGGAGTCCTTCTCCTTCGCTCTGCGCGACCAGCCCGACCTGGTGGAGGCGATCTGCCAGCGGGTCGGCGAGCTGGTTTCCGCCACTACAGCGCAGGTGGCCACGATCGACAACGTCGAGCTGGTCATGCTCTCCGACGATCTCGGCTTATACAGCAGCACCCTGGTCTCTCCCGATGTGCTTCGTCGTTACGTCCTTCCTCACTACAAGAAGGTCGCGGATACCGTTCACGAGGCCGGCAAGGTGCTGGTCTTCCACTCCTGTGGAAACATGTACAAGCTGATGGACGATCTCATCGACAACGTCGGCATCGATTCCAAGCACTCCTTCGAAGACAAGATCCTCCCGGTAGAGGAGGCCTACATCCGCTGGGGCGACCGCATCTCGATCCTGGGCGGCGTGGACATGGATCTGCTCGGCCGGGGCACGGAAAAGGCGGTGCGCGCCCGCACCCGCGAGATCCTGGACGCCTGCGGCGTAAACGGCACGGGTTACTGCCTCGGCAGCGGCAACACGGCCGCCAACTACATCCCCAAGCAGAACTACCTGGCGATGCTGGACGAGGGGCGCCGCTGGAACCTGGAGCATTTCGGCAGGGCCTAGGGAGGGGATTCTGCTAGGCTCGTCGCCATGCGAGGCCGAGGGAAGCGAACGCGACCGGCCCGTGTGCTGGCCTGGGCGCCTCTCGCAACCGTGCTCGCCATCTCCCTCTACTACCTCGATTCCGCAGTCGAACACCTGCAATCGACGGTCAGCGATCCGGAGCAGGTTGCGGCGTTCATGCACGCGGACTCGATGCATTATCTGGAGATGGCGGAGGCCTTCGCCGAGGGGGAGTTCTCCGAGAAGTACGTGAGCGTGCGTCCCCACCGCCAGCCGCTCTACCCCGCGCTCCTGGCGATCGCCGTGGGGGCAGGAGAAGGCCGGAACCTCTTCTTCCTGGGGATGGTCAACATCCTGGTCGGCCTCGCCACGATCTGGCTGATCTTCATTCTTGCCTCCCAGCTCTTCTCGAGCCCGATGGTCGGCGCGCTCACAGCCCTCTTGTACTCGCGCAACGACTTCGTCTTCGATTACATCACCGACCGCATCATGACCGAACCCCTCTACACCCTCTGCTCCTTCGTGACGCTGGCCCTCGCCCTGCTCTACGTGGAGCGTGGAAAGGCGCAGAGCCTCTACCTGGCCTCGCTCGTCGGCGGTCTCGGCTACCTGACCCGGCCCAACGGCTTCTTCCTGATGGCCGCCCTCTGGGGCGTGCTGCTCGCATCGGAGATCCTCGTGCTGGCTCGGGACCGCGGCTGGAGGCACCCGGAGCTACACGCTCTGCGAGGGATCGCGCAACGGTTCGGAATCGCCGGCCTGATCTTCGCAGCCACGGCGATACCCAGCTGGGTGCCACGGCTCGCCCACTACGGGAGCCCCCTCCACCACGGCGTGGTGGGCAACGCCATGTGGGTCGACACCTGGGAAGAACTGCGCGCCAAGAAGGACGAGCCGCTCGGGCCTTCCGACTACTTCGCGAGTCACGGGCTCTCCGACGTGGCGGAGCGCTTCCTCCATGGGTTCGAGCTGGTCTATGTCAGCGCGCCCCTCCACTACGCACCCAAGATCTACCTGCTCGCGACGGCGGGGCTCCTCGTCGCCGCCCTGCGGCGCCGACGGCGTGACCTGGTCCTGGTAGCGACCATGCTGCTGACTCTTCTTCCCATCACCTGGACGAGTCTCGCCATGCCCTTTACCCGCATCGCCTACGGGGCGCAGCTCGCCTTCGTCCTGCTCTTCACGGGCATCTTGCTCGAATTCGCTCGAGACCTCTCCGTGCACGCGATACCGGGTTTCGGCGCAGGCGCAGAGCCGGAAACCGCGTCCGCGCCCTGACCCCAGCCGGCGTTTCAGTGGAAGATCGGGAGCGGACGCCCCCGTCAATGGATCGGTGCCGAACGCGCTTCCCTCCCCGCCGCAGGGAGTGAACCGTCACGAGCCGGTTCGGACGGCGAATGCTTTTCGTCCAGATTTGAAAACTGTAGTTATTTCGAAATGTTAGACCACGGCATCGAGCTGTTCGCCTGAGATCGGACCGGTAACTCCGTGGAATAGATAGGATTTATTCTTGCTGCAGACCTCTTTCAGATAGTCCTCGATCCAATCTTCGATGAAAGGACTGATGTAGAACCTGGGCTCCATCAAGGGGTCGTCCGCCGAGATCACGCCCTCACCGACGGCGATCTCGAGCAGCGCCGTGTGGGGCATCAGCCGGATGCCGACACACAAGTCGACCATCATCGGGCTTCGCCGGCTCAGGAACTCGATGCTTTCCTCGACCGTCTGCCGGTCCTCGCCCGGGGCGCCAATCAACAGCGAGAGGATGTAGTTGATCCCCAACTCCTCGAGCAGCTCGGCTGCGTTGCGCAGCTGCTCCTTGGTAAAGCCCTTGCGCAGGACCTTCAGCATCCTTTCCGAGCAGGAGTCGCATCCCAGTGAGACAGCGACACAGCCGGCATCGCGCATCAGCTCGATGAGCCCCCGGTCGAGGAAGGCGGGGTGGGCCGAGGCAAGCCAGCGCATCGCGAGGCGGCGGCGAATGATGGCCCGACAGACTTCCCTCGCGTAGTCCACGGGATAGTTGAAGATGGCATCGGTAAAGAAGCTGGCGCCGGCGCCGAGGTCCTGCATCGCCGCCAGCTCGTCGGCCACCTTCTCGGGGGACTTCATGCGCCACTGGTGACCCATCGCGTGAGGGCCATCGCAGTAGAGGCAATCGAAGGAGCAGCCCTGCTTGATGACGATGTTCGCGATGCCGCCCTCGGCCGCATAGCGCTGGACATCGAAGAGCTCCCGTCGTGGAAAGCGGAGGGAATCCAGGTCTTCGATGCGTTCGGGTGGATTTGCGCTGACGCCGTCCGCACCACGCCACACCAGCCCCGGGATGTCCCCCCAGTCCTGCCCTCCGTCGATGCGATCGACGAGCTCCCGAAAGGCGATCTCACCCTCGCCGACGATGCCGAAATCGGGCTCGAGGTACTCGAAGATGGCGAGGGGACTCACAGTGAAAGCCGGCCCGCCGACGACCAGCGTGGCGGCCGAGCTCTCTCGACACCGCTCGATGAACTTCTTCTCCCCCGGAAGCAGATACTGGGTGTCGAGAGCGCTCTGGTTGTCGACGTTTCGGATGGAGATCGCGATCAGATCCGGATCGAAGCTGGAGAGGTGCGTCTGCAATTCAGTCTCGGGCTGCTCCTCGAACATCAGATCCAGGACCTGCAGCTGATGACGCGTTTCGTCGATCTGGGCGATGACGCTCGCCAGCCCGAGCGGCATCGGCGGCATTACCGTCTTGAGACGATTGGTCGATACGAATAGGATCCTCACCCCCTGACCCTCCACTCCGGCTGTCGAGCCGCTGGAACCTTGAGCCAACCGGGAAGATAGCCTGAGATCGGACCTCCGTGGCCATCACCCATCAGCTTCAGCGAGGCTGCCAGCCGGTCGCCCTCACTCCAAGAAGGTCCTCGAGCGGCTCGGGGTTGCGCACCCTCGAGGGCAAGCCTAAGAAATCAGTCGCGGCGAACAGTGTCGCCTGCGCAACGTCATCGGGGAGGGACCGGTCTGCGTCGACTGGGCGGCAATCTTCTGCTTCTGCTGGTGTCGCTGGCGCTCTCCGCAGCGGCGGCTGAGCTGTTCTTCCGGACGCTCCCCGCCCGGAGCGGGATCAAGCGCGATGAAGGGGAGCTGAAGTACCGCTTCAATCCCTACCGCCCGGACCCCGTGCTGAGCTACGCCCTCCGCGAGAATGCATCCGCCGTCCACGAGGAGGCGGATTTCCGGGTCGTGGTTCACACCAACGCGCTTGGCCTGCGCGGAGAACCCGTGTCGCGCGAGAAGGTGGCGGATGCCTACCGCATCCTGGTGATCGGAGACTCGTTCGCCTTCGGCTTCGGCGTGGAGGACGATGAGGCGTTCCCGGCCCGGCTGGCGGCCGAGCTCTCGCTCGCCAGGCCCGGGGTCGAAGCCATCAACGCGGGTGTGCCGGGCTGGAGCGCCGACGACTACTACCTCTTCCTGAAAACGCGTGGATTCGAGCTCGAGCCCGACCTGGTGCTGCTGGTTCCGACCGAGAACGACCCTGGGGATCTCTTCTGGAAGGATCTGGAGCTGAACGGCGAGAACCTGCCCACGCGCACGCGTTCCACGCGACGCGTGATCGACCACCGCGGCCGCATGCGGTACCGAGACGGCGTGCCCTCTTTCGACTTTCCGGGCTCCGCGTGGCTCGAAGGCCGCTCCCGTCTCTGGAATGCGCTGCGCTTCCGGCTGACCGAGCTCTGGATACGGGTCTCCCAGGCCCACGATCGTCGGCGCCTTCGCCGAGAGGCGGGCGATCCCCCGGAGCGAGCCATCGCCGAGCTGCAGCCCGACGAGGTCCGGCGAGGCCTGCTCACCGGATCCGCATTCCAGCTCCGCTACCACCGCTACCTGATGGAAGCGATCCGGCGCGATTGCGAACAACGCGGGATACCGCTTCGCACCCTCCTGGTCGCCTTCCGGGACTCGGAATCAGCCACCGATCCGGCCGTCCGGGCCCTTCACGAGGACTGCGCGCGCACTCCGCGAGTCTGCCTCGATACGCAGCGGCTCTTCAGCCCGGACGAGTCCGACCAGGTCTTCTTCCGGTCGGACGGCCACTGGACGCCGATCGGACACGCTCGCGTCGGCAAGGCCGTGGCTCGCTGGCTCGAAGGGGAACCGGAGCTCGGGCTGGCCGGGGACTAGGAAAGAACCTCGCTGCAGTGGATAGCCTCGCCCGGGCAGGGACTTAGGCCACCGAGCTGCGCGTCGTCGGCGCTCTCTTTTCCGCGCCCGCGCACTCAGTCCTGCGCGCGATCTGCCGATACGGGGAGCTACGACTCGATCCACGGAGTTCGCGATGGCCCATCTCTATTTCATGATCAAGGAGTCCGAACAGGTCGGCCGCGTCCTGATCTGGGATACCCGGACCCTCTCGGTCGGACGCTCACCCGAGAACGACCTCACGCTCGAGGACGACGAGATCTCCCGCCAGCACGCCATGCTGATCAACGAGGGAGGTGTCTTCGAGATCGGGGACTACCGTACCGGCAACGGCACTTTCGTGAACGGCCAGCGCGTGAGAGGCAAGCAGAAGATCAAGCCCGGCGACGTGATCGGCATCGGCAAGCTCCAGCTCGAGTTCCGCGAGGGTCAGGAGCACCCGGCCAAGCTCGGGCACAAGGTCGAATACGCATCCCAGCTCAAGACCGCCGGCATGCTGCCCCAGGGCGCCGACGCCGGAACCACCATGCTGGGACTGGCCGATACCGCCCCGCCGGCCGACAAGTTCGTGATCGAGCCGGCCCGATCGGAGGGCGGGCAGGCCTTCATGGTGGGCGGCGACGACAGCTTCGAAGAGTTCCAGGTGCGGGAGCTCGGCGACAGCCTCGACCAGATCGAGCTGGACGTCGGCGACAGCCTCGAGCTGGTGGATCTCGTCGAGTCGCCGGGTCAGAGTAAACCGAGCCCCCCTGCGCCGCATCAGAGTCAACCGAGGCCCCGCGCACCGCGCCAGAGTCAACCGACGCCCCGCGCGCCAAGCCAGAGTCAACCGACGCCCCGCGCGCCAAGCCAAAGTCAACCGAGGCCCCTCGCACCGGACCGGAACGCACAGACCGCGCCTCCCGGCGACCCCGTCGAGCGCCTCCGCAAGCTCAAGGGCCTCCACGAGGAGGGCCTCATTACCGACGAGGAGTTCCAGGCCAAGCGCGCCCAGATCCTGAAGGAGATGTAGGGGGTCTGTGCTTCGTCGTTCGCGCTAAGACGCTTCGTATCCCGTGACCGGCACCGTGCGCGTCGCCAATCCCCGCTGGATGCGGCGCTGGCGGGCGCCATGCTGGCTGCTGCGGCATGATCTATCCGAAGATCGCGCGGTAAGGGGCGGGATGGTGCTCATCGATATGGATGCGAATCAAAGGCGCATCCTCGTCTTTACCAGTGCGGCGCACTTCCTCACCCACTTCTTCGTTCTCGTCTTCCCGGCGCTCGTCATGCCCATCAGCCGGGATCTCTCCCTGGAACCCGCCCGGGTGATTCCGCTCAGCTTCCCCATGTACCTCTGCTACGGGATCCTGGCGATTCCCTGGGGCTACCTGAGCGACCGCTTCGGAGCGCGCTGGATGATGGGTGCCGGAATGCTCATCGCGGGAGCCGGCTTCACGGCTGCGGGTCTGTCCGGATCCGCGGAGCAGCTCGCCGCCGCTCTGGCGGCGATCGGCGTGGGCTGCTCGGCCTATCATCCCTCCGGCCTGGCGCTGCTCTCCAAGGGCATGCACGGCCGGGGAAGAGCGCTGGGCATCAACGGCCTGTGGGGAAACGGTGGGATCGCCGCCGCCCCCCTCGCAGCGGGGACGCTCACCTACGCGTTCGGCTGGAAGAGCGCGCTTCTGGCGTTCGGCTTCGCTGGGATCGCGTTGGGCCTTCTCTGCTTCACCGTACCCTTCTCGGTCGGCGCCAAGGATCTGCAGAGAGGAACGGTGGTGGGGCGAAGGCAGGCCGTCCGGTACTTCCTGATTCTCTGCGGGGCGATGACCTTCTCCGGCCTCATGTACCGGGGCTACACCATCATCCTGCCGACCTTCTTCGAGGCCAAGCTGTCCGACTTCTCCCGCTTTGCGTCGGACGCCGCGCGGTTCGCCTCCGACACCGATACCTTCGCGGCCACGGTCATCACCTGCGGCGTCTATCTGGTCGGCATGGCCGGGCAGCTCCTCGGCGGCCGGGTCGCCGACCGTTTCGAGCTCCGCTGGGCCTATCTGTGCTTCTTTGCCAGCGCGCTGCCCTTTCTCCTGCTGATGAGCGTCGTCGAGGGTCCGCTCCTGGTCCTGATGGCCGGGGGCTTCGTGCTCTTCTCTCTGGGAATGCAGCCAATCGAGAACAGCCTGGTCGCCGTTCTCACACCGCCCCAGTGGCGATCGGTGAGCTACGGGATCAAGTTCACGCTGGTCTTCGGAGCCGGATCCCTCGCGGTCCACCTGGTGGGCTTCGTGGACGGCCGCTTCGGACTCGATGCCGTGATTCTCCTGCTGGTGGCCTTTCTCGTCGCAGTGATCACCATGATCGGCGTGCTGCTGATCGCGAGCCGCAAGGTTGCACTCAGGCACGAAGCCGCGTGAAGACCAGGCTATCTCGAGCTCCGCGCCGCCTCGGAGCGGATCTGGTACATGCGCACCCCCGCGTGCAAATGGGTCCCGACGGCGAGGTAGGCGAGCACCGCCTCGACGTAACCCGTGAGCCCCGCGACGAGGGAGAGGAACAGTCGTCCATCCCGTCCCAGGAGCAGCCATCTCCAGCGGCCCTCGCGGTCGGAGATCCAGGGCTGTCGGAACTGGGTACCGTATTTCTCCTTCACCAGCATCGATAGGCTGCTACCTGCCACGGCCCCGAAGCCGAGCGCGACGGCCGACTGGCCGGCGCCCATCAGCCAGGCGTATAGGGTCATGCCCCCGATCAGCGCAGCGTCGCCAATCCGATCCAGCAGCGCGTCGTAGACGCCGCCGAAGGGCGAGTCCTGGTACCGGATCCGCGCGATCTCCCCGTCCACGCCGTCCAGCACGGCTGCGAACTGGGCGATCATCCCGCCCATGGCCGGATGCCCCATCGCGAAGGCCGTCCCCGCGCCCAGCGTGCTCATGAAGCACAGCAGGGAGACCTGCCAGGGCTTCACGTTGCGGGACAGGAGCCGCGCGCTGATGCGCCGCGAGATCGGCCGGTTCAGGTACCGGGCCACGACACCGTCGTCGACGCCGACCGCGCCGCCCAGCACCTTGCGCCGTGCGAGCACCAGGTCGGCGGCGTGGGCATCCGGCTCCGGGCGCAGCGCCTGCCAAAGCTCGGCAACCGCCCAGGTTGCGACGGGCTCGCGCCGCGCCAGCAGCGAGATCGCGTTCTCGGGGGTACGGTAGTCCGGCGGCGCATCTTCGAAGGCGCGCGCGAACGAGGCTCCCACCCGGGCGAGCCCCGCGAATACGCCAGCAGGCGCGAGGAGCCCCTGCCCCGCCGCCCGCATACCCTCTGCCCCTCCGTCGCCGGTCGGTTCCCCCCAGCTCGCGATGCGGGCCGCGCCCTCCTGGCTCTGCAGGGCGTCCGCCCGGAAGTCCACCGCCACCACGGTGGCACTCGATTCGCGGGTATCCGCGACGAATCGGGCGACCAGACGCCGGTCGTAGAGGTGATCGACGCGGGCCACGAAGCAGGCCTCCTCGCGCTCCAGCACCGGCAGGAGCGAGCTCCCTGGCTCCAGCACGCGCACGCGAGCCTCTCGAAGACGCCGCGACGCCAGGGTCTTCGCGATCTGGCGCCCCGCCTCGGGGTCGCCCACCAGGAGAAACTCGCGCACACCGGCCCGCAGGAAGGCGAGGACGGTGCGCTCCACCAGCTGCAGACCGAAGATCGGCGGCCCGGTCGCGGGCGCGTGCTCCGCGGGCGCGAAGAGGATGCAGCGCTGCCTAGGCGACTCCATCGGCCAGGAACTCCTCGATCCGACGCGCAGCGGTCGTGTCGCGCATCTGCACCGGCGGGTGCTTCATCGTGTAGGCGGACAGCTCGAGCAGCGGCCCCGCTTGGCCTCGCTCCCGCGCCAGCTTCAAGTAGCGGATCACGTCGATGACGATACCCGCCGAGTTCGGGGAGTCTTGCACGGAGAGCCGCGCCTCGAGCTCGATGGGCGCCCCACCGAAGCCCGTCCCCTCCACACGCAGAAAGCAGACCTTGTTGTCCTCCTGCCAGAGCACGTAGTCGCTGGGACCGATGTGGACATCCTCGGCGTCGATTTCGTAGGGAATCTGGGAGGTGACGGCTTCGGTCTTGCTGATCTTCTTGGAGATCAGACGCTCGCGGGAGAGCATGTTCAGGAAGTCGGTATTCCCGCCCGTGTTGAGCTGGTAGGTGTGCTCGATCTTGACGCCACGGTCGGCAAAGAGCCGCGCCACCAGGCGATGCAGGATGGTGGCGCCCACCTGCGACTTGATGTCGTCCCCCGCACAGGGGATCCCCGCCGCCCGGAATCGCTCGCCCCACTGCGGATCGGAGACGATGAAGACGGGTATGCAGTTGAGGAAGGAGACACCCGTGGCCAGGCAGGCCTCGGCGTAGGCCCGGACCGCCTTCTCGGAGCCGACGGGGAGATAGCACACCAGCACCTCGGCGTCGGTCTCCTCGAGCACGGCCTCGATCGCGACGGCCTTCTCCTCGGCCACCCGGAACGACTGCTCGGCGGGATAGTCGGCCATGTGTGGCGCCACGCCGTCCAGCACCGGGCCCATCTGCACCACGACCGGGCTCGGCGGCAGGGAATCGCGGATCACGGTCGTGCAGTTGGGCGCCGCGAAGGCCGCCTGGTCAACCGGGCGCCCGACCTTGCGGCGATCCACGTCGAAGGCCGCCACGACCTCGACGTCGCCGGGGAGGTAGCCGCCCATGTCGAGGTGCATGAGGCCCCAGGCCTCGTCGGCGCGGGGCGCGCTCTCCCGGTAGTACTCGATGCCCTGTAGGAGAGCGCTCGCGCAGTTTCCGATCCCGGCGATCGCAACCCGTATCTTCCGCCGTTCCTCGCCCTTCCGCTCGACACTCTCGCCAGCCATGGAGTGGAATCAACCACCCAAGCCGGGCGCCGTCAAGGGGGCCCGGGATGGCGGTTTGACGTGCGCCTCCGGGTTCGCCACCGTGCACCGGGAGGGCGTGGGGGAGACCGCGCTCTCGACCGGCATCGAGAGGCGGGTAGATCCATGACTGAAAAGGCACTGTTCTGTACGGGCGCCGGCGGCTTCATCGGCAGATACCTCTTGACGCACTACCTCGAGAAGGAGGATTGCGATCTATATCTGCTGGAGCACGGCCGCTTTCGCGAGAGGCTGGAAACATTTCTGGACCAACAGGTCTCCGACCCCAGCAGACGCAAACGCGTGAAGGTGTTCTCGGGCGACATTTCCCAGGCTGGTCTGGGCCTGGAGGCCGCAATCGCGGATGAGCTGAGACAGCGTGTCACCCACGCAATCCACCTGGCGGCGCTCTACAATCTCTCGGCGCCACGGGAAATCTCGGTGCGCATCAATGTGGACGGCACGCGCCACCTCCTCGATTTTCTGGGGAAGATCCCCTCCCTTCAGCGTTTTGCGCACACCAGCACCATCGCCGTAGTGGGGAAGCACACGGGAGTCTTCCGGGAAGACGATCTGGATCTGCGGCAAGGGTTCAAGAACAACTACGACGAGACCAAGTTCCTTTCCGAGAAGCTGGTTCGGGAGCGGCGCAATTCGATCCCCACGGTCATCCTCCGGCCCACGACCGTGGTGGGTCACTCTCGGACGGGCGCCATCGAGAAGATCGATGGACCCTACTACGCGCTGAGCATGATCGAGCGGAACATGCATCGCGTGGTCCCGGATACAGGAGACATCAGGTTCCACTTTGGCCCCGTCGATTTCATCGCAGACGCGTTCTATCACCTCTTCGAGGACGAAGACTCGGTCGGGAAGGTCTTTCACCTGGTAGACCCCGAACCCCTGACCTACCTGGAGTTCTTCGACCTGGCGTGCGCGACCATGGGGAAGCCGAAGCCCTCGATCAAGCTTCCCGCCCCGCTGATGCGCCCGATGGGACGCCTGCCAATGTTCGAGAAGTTGACCGGTGTGCCTCGCGAGGCCTTCGAGCACTCCTTCTACGGGGTCGAGTACGACATGGCCAACGCAGCACCCGCGCTCGCGAAGCACGGAATCTCTTGTCCGCCGGTCGCGTCCTACATCGACGTGATGGTCGAGTACTTCCTGAAGCACTCGAATGATCCCGGGGTCCGAAGAGGCGACTGGAAGCAGGTCACGACTTGAATCCCGAGCCGATCTGGCGGGAGACCAGGCGATGCAGCCGCCAGTAGCCCAGTGCACCGAAGCTCCCGACCAGACAGGCGAGTCCGATCAGGTGGCCACCGAGACCCTCGAAGCCCGGTAGACGAAGGCCCAGGCCCGGAAGCTCCGCCGAGGCCCAGCCCACATAGAGAGCCATCCCCAGGAAGGGGGCGAATGCGCCCCGGACCCCGGTCAGCGTCACGTGGACCCCCATGTAGAGCCCGACATTCTCGGGCCTGGCGAAATCGTTGTGGCCGAGTTGCCAGGCCAGGGCACCTCCTCCGCGCCCCATTCCGAGCAACAGGCGCCCCACACCGATCCAGACCAGCGACCCGCGAATCGCACCGTACCAGGTGACGGCCTGAGCCAGCACCCATACCCAGCTGTGGAAAGCTCGAAACTCCGAGATGTGGACCCGATCCAGGTAGGCCGCCCAGAGAGGCAGTGTGAGCAGCGAGAAGCCCAGCGGGATCGCGAGCGTGAGGGCGATGCTCGTCGTGTAGCTCGCCTCCAGCTGGCGGGAAATCAGATAGATGAGCGGCGCCTCGATCATCATGTTGGACAGGCCGATCAGGAACTGACAGGCCTGGTAGCGGGCGTAGATGAGATCCTCGCGGAGCACCCGCCAAGCGCTCAGCAGGGGCGCCACGAGGCCTCCCGGCTGCTTCGGGGCCATCCGTTCCCGAGCCAGCTGCCCCGGCTCGTCGATGATTCGCACCCGGGAGAACGACAGGACCCCCAAGGCCGCGAGCAGCGCCCCCACTCCGTAGAGGAACCGAAAGCTCTCCGGGCGTGCATCCAGGAAGACACCACCCGCAAGCGAGGTGATCGTCATCGCGGAGATGGTGAGAAACTGCAGCCTGCTCGTGACTCGAGCGCGGGCCTCCCTCGGGTAGTTGAAGGTCCAGACCAGGCTGCGGATCGTGATGATGCCTCCGAGCATGAGACGTGCGACAATCATGCACGCCACCAGCAGCCAACCGCCGACCGGGCCCTCCGGGAGAATCGCCACTGCCGCAGCTGCTCCCACGAAGACGAACATCAGCGAGGTGGTAAAGGGGATTTTGCGTCGCCCCAACGCGAGCTGCGCCCAGACGAAGCTCGAGAGCATCCCGAACATCGGCGCCGCGGTGATCAGGGCCAGCACACCGGGGTGCACGTGATACACCTTGTCCGCGATGACCCCGACGAAGCCTCCCTCCATGAGGGCGGTCACGATGGGGAGCACGAGCTGGGTTCGCTGCTCGTGTCGGTAGCTCTCGAGAGCAGCGGGTTGGATCTCGGGCCGGGTCAGCCGCGCCGCGATGCTCCGCCAAATCCCTCGTGCGGCAGGCACCTCGGCATGCTACCAGATCCGGCTTCGGTGGTGCCTCAGTGGCGCGAGCCGCCCCCGAGACGATGCTCCTCCCGGACGGGAAGCGGATCCCGCCGCGGAGATCCGCTCCGGAGCGGACTACTCCGCCAGAGCCTTGCGGACCTCCTCGAGGACGTTCTCCTCCGTGGGGGGCTTGTCGATGACCGGCACCGATTTGCTGACCGCCAGATAGTTGCCCGCCAGACCGCTGATCACGATGACGGGAATGTCCTTGTAGTCCTTCTTGTGCTGCAGCTTCCGATACAGCCCGGTTCCGGTTTCTTCCGGCATCTGGAGATCCAGCAGAATCAGGTCCGGCTTCTCCCGGGAGATCGCCTCCATCGCCTCGACGCCGTCCTTCGCTGAGCTCACCCGATATCCGTTGTCCTCGAGGAGCTGCGTGAGGAACTCGACGATGTCCAGCTCGTCATCGACCACCAGGACGTGTTTCTTGGCCATCTCTCCGACTCCTCCTCGCCAGCGCGCCTCCAGCGGCGAGCGACGCGCTCATGGTCTTCGGGCGGCTCTCCGCTCAGCTCTTCTTCAGCAAACGGATGGCTTCCGCCAGCTTGTCCGGGTCGACCGACTTCACCAGCTCCTGCAGCTCGCTTCGAAGCTTGCTGGCGTCCTTGGCCTGCGGCTCGGCTTCGTATTCCACCCCGACCTGCTCGCAGATGAAAGCGACGTACTGCTCCGCCTCGACCGGCTTCTCCAGATACATCTTGGGACCCGAGAACGTCCTGCTGGACAGGATCTCCTCCAGATCCCCCCTGCCGGCGTCGTCGCGCGCGTGGGCCGTGACCACCACGAACGGGATCTTCTTCCATTCCTTGTGTTGACGCAGCTCATAGAGCAGCTTGATCCCCGATTTCTCGGGCATCACCAGGTCGAGGGAAATGAAGTCCGGGGCCTTCTCCTTGATCCTCTCCAAGGCTTCGTTCCCGTTCTCGGCCCTCTGGACATCGAAGCCCGCGTCTTCGAGCGCCATCGCGAAGTACTCGCGGACGTCTTCCTCGTCGTCGACGACCAGTACCGTCTTGTCCTGCGGCTTCGCCATGGACCCAGTCCCCCTGCTATCCTTGCCCCGGCCAACCACCTGATTGCAGTGACATCCCTCAACCGGCCTTCCTCAGGTCGTTGCGCGGAATCTCGATTCGAAAACAGGAACCCCTGTCCGGTTCCGACTCCACCTCGATCCGGCCACCGTGCTCTCCCACGATCTTCTTCGTCACCAGCAGACCCAGCCCGGTACCCCCCAGCCCCTTGGTGGTGAAGAAGCTAGTAAACACCTTCTCCCTGATCTCCGCATCCATGCCGCAGCCGGTGTCCTCCACCTCGAAGACGATGGTGCCATCTCCCTCTCTGACCCGCAAGCTGACCGTACAGGCCTCCTTCTTCGACGACTTGCAGGCATCGATCGCGTTCGAGACGAGATTCGCCAGACAGGTGTGAATCCCCGACGCCTCCATCTTCGCCTCGGCGATTTCCTGGTCCGCCTCGAAGAGAAGCTTCACGCCATCCTGTTTCGCCGCGGCGTGGTACAACGAGTAGATCTCCCGAGCCAGCTCTCGAGGATCAACGGGCTCCATGACCGGCACGCGCTTCTTGGAGAAGCTCAGAAAGCCCTTCACCAGCGTGGTGATCCGCTCCACGTTGCGATCGAGCATCTCCCAACCCTTCGTGGTGCGCTCCTCGGAGCCGGATTTCATTCCAGACTTGATCGCGTACATTCCGCCCCGAAGCCCCGTGAGAATGTTCTTGATCCCGTGGGCCAGTTGGGCCACGGTCTGGCCGACCGCTGCCAGCCGCTCGCTCTCCAGCTTCTCGCTCTCCAGCCGCTTGATCTCTCGCAGATCCTGGAAGAATGCGGCGGCGCCGATCCTTCTTTCTCCGTCCTTTAGAATCGACCCCGAAAAGCGCACCGGGATCTCCTCGCCTTCCATGTCCACCACGCTGGTCTCGGCAAGGGACAGCCTGGTCCTTCCGTTCTCGATCGCCGAACGGAACTCATCCGGCAGGAAGCGTTCGCCCTGTGAGGTGTTGATCACCTCCTCGGATGCGACCTTGAACAGCGACTCCGCGGCCGGGTTGAATATGTTCACCACGCCCGCGTCGTCGACTGCGACCAGGGCGTCGAGGGTGTTCTCGATCAGGATGTTCCGGAAGGAGCTCTGCCTGACCAGCTCCGTGGAGAGCTTGTGAACGTCGGTTACGTCGACCATCATCTCGATCACGTGACTCGACTCGTGGTCGCTCCTCGACAAAGGGCAGGTGGATACCACGTAATGGGTCGGATCGCCCTGCTTGTCGATCCCCACGTGCTCCGCCTGATGAGAACCGCCACTGCCGAACGTCTTCAGCGCGGGGCAGTCGGGGCACTTCGTGGCGCGGTGCTTGTACGCCTCGTAGCAGTGCTCACCGACGCACTCGCCAAAAGTCTCCCGGAGCAGGGCATTGGCCCTGACGACGCGAAGCTCGCGGTTGATGACGGCGACATAGCAGGGGACCCGCTCGAACAGAACGTTGTATTCCCGCTGCAGTGACTTGGTTTCCGTCAGGTCGTAGGACATCTCGATGACGTACGGGATCTCGCCGACCTCGTCGTAGACGGGCGCGATATGGACCACGTAGTGTGCAGGACGTCCTTCCTTGTCGACTCCATCCTCATCGTTTACGCGGATCTTGCCGTCTTCGAAGGTACGAGCCGCCATGCAGTGCTCGCAGACGGAGTTCCTGCCCTTGTAGACTTCGAAGCAGTGCCTCCCAACGGAGTCGCCGAATACCCCCTTGAAATTGCTGTTGGCGACGACCACCTTGAAGTCCCTGTCGATCACGGCGATGTTGTTCGGAACGTGCTCGAACAGCTGCCTGCCGATCCAGCTGCGGATCTCGGACGGGAGCTCTTTGAAGGCCTGGTCCACTACTGATAGTCCTCAGCCAACCGGTCGGCCCGGCTTACGCCACCTCGGCCCGTAGCGACGCAGAATGAGCGGCGCAATCGGCTCATAGCCGTGCCTTCCACTCCTCGTCCTCGAGCCGCGGCAGATCCCGGTGGCAGTTGGTACAGAGGGTGAGGTCGGTGGTGAGGTCGCCACCTGTCTTTTCGCGATTCTCCATTTCCTCTTGATGGCAGCTGATGCACGCGCCGTGCATGGCATCCATGTAGCCCGGGGCCATGGTGGTCTGCTGCGCCTCGGCGATGTCGATGCGGGTCCCTTCGGGACGCATGGTCTCGTGGCACTCGTGGCAGGGTTTTGCGGTCTCTCTCACCTTCTCCGCAGCTGGATCGGTGTGACACTCGATGCAACCCTGGTTGCCCTTCGTATGGACCACGTGGGTATCGTGATCGAAGATGTCCACCGCGAGGTACATGTCCGAGTGACAGCCCGTGCACTCGCTCACCTCTTCGTAGGGCTTCTGCATGTGGTGGCAGAGGACGCAGGAATCATCGCCCCCGCCCTGTTTGGAGACGTGCTTCTGGTGGTCGAAGAGCACGTAGTCGCCGTCCCGATTCCCATCGATCATCAGAGCGAGGAGCGTCCCGGGAGCGCCGTTGATCTCTTGTCCCACCAACGGTACGGCGAAAGTTACGCCGACAGCACCCGGCACCTCACCGTTGGAGATCTCGACGATCCGTGGCCCTTGGGCCGGGGTCGGCTCGGGGCGCAGGCCGAAGACCGCTTCCTGGGGCACCAGGAGCAGGATCAGGCCGACAGCCAGCACCAATACCACGGAGTAGACCCTGGCGTCGGCTCGAGGATTCTGGAAGAAGATGGTTCTCCAATCGCCGGGGTCGACTCTACGCGGAGTGTAGACCTCATCGAGGCGCTGGCTGTCGATCTTCTCGAAGACATTGAAGTTCTCCACGCAGAAGAGGAACACCAACGCCGCCCCGGCCAGGATCCCGAAGGTAACCGTCCACTCCGTCCAGGCGGGCAGGTAGAACTGGTTGGTCGTGCTCACGGTGGCGAGGCCGGCCACGTTGATCCGATTGAGCGACACTCCCAGGATGCCCGAGGATGTGATCCAGAACATCGCAGCCGGGCTCTCGCGGAAGCGCTGCCTCGTCAGCAGCGCCACCGGTATCGCAGCACTCAACAGGATTTCGACCCAGAAATTGGCAGTATCCCACGAGGGCAGGAAGAGCAGGCCACCCTTTCCGGTGGCGATGATCCCCGCGAATCTGACCACCAGATAGAGGGCCAGGACGAACGCCGCGATGCGCCCCAGGCCGGAGATCGCGTCCATCGGCTGCTCGGCCCGGTATAGCCGGTGCACCACGATGGCCACCCAGCTGATGGTGAGGCAGCCCAGGCCGATCGAGGTGACGAAGAACAGGAAGGGCAACAGCTCCGTATACCACAGCGGGTGGAGACGGAAGGGAGTGGCGAGGAAGAGCGTGCCGAGCGACGACTGGTGCAGCGTGGAGAGGCAGATTCCCGCGATCACGAAGACGATGCCAAACCTCTCGAGGAACCGGGCCGTCCGATGGAAATTGAATTTCTCCAGGACCGCGTGGCCGAACTCCACCGTCAGCACGCACAGGTAGAGCATGATGCACCAGGAGATCTCGAAGAGCGTCGAGTGGAACTGCCAGTGCCATATGGGAAAGACGATCCGCCACCAGATTCCGATGTCGAAGGTGAGGCCGGCACCGACGCTGGAGTAACACATCAGCCCCAGCAATACCGCACCGAGATAGAGCGGCTTGTAGCGCTTCCAGTGGAAGACGCTCACGAAGGCGGCGAGCGTAAAGCCCGCGCCGCCGATCGGCACCAGCGCCACGACACCGCCGCCCTTCCAGAGGCCCCAGGGCATCAGATCGGTCAGCGCGACCACGGCTCCGGGGCCGTGAATGATCCGGAGCAAGATCACCGTCAATCCCGCTCCGAGAAGGAACCACAGTATCGCCTTGAAAGTCCTAACGTTCATGATCGCTTCGCCCGCTAACTGCCTTTCGGCCCGTTGGTCGTTCCAGAGTCCGCTGCATCGGCATCCTCTTCCTCCTGGTCTGGCGAGGCGGACCCCCGCTCCTCCCCCGCCTGGGCGGCCCTCTCGGCGGCCAGCTTCTCGCGCCGTTCGATCACCCAGTAGATGCCGCCCATCACCACGGCCATCTCCACGAACACCTCCGGCATGTGATGCAGCACCTTGAAGGTGCGCAAAGGCACCGGAGTCTCGTCCCGGAACTTCGTCTCCAGATCGGTCAGCTCGAGGTCAACGTCCGAGATATAGAGCACCGAGGTCCCGCCGACCTCCCGCTCCCCCCAGATCTGCTGAACGTACTTCCCGGGTTCTGTGGCCAGTCGGCGCCGCGCTTCCCTCAGCAGATCCTCCCTCTCGCCGAAGATGGTCGCCTCCGTCGGGCAAGCCTCCACGCAGGCCGGCAGCTTCCCCTCGTACTTCACGCGCTCGTAGCACAGGTTGCACTTCTGGACATAGGGAACCCTGTCTTCCCAGCTGTATCTCGGAATTTCGAAGGGACACGCGATCATGCAGTAGCGGCAGCCGATGCAGATGTCGCGGTCGTAGATGACCGGACCTTCGGGAGTCTTCTGAAGCGCACCGACGATGCAGGCCTCGACGCAAGCGGGCTCGAGGCAGTGCCTGCAGTGCCGACGCGCGAATCGATCTCCCGCATCGCTCTTCACGCGCTCGATGGTCGTCCAACGCGAGGTCGAGAGATCGGTGATGTTTCGGAGCCACCGCCAGGGCTTGTCGGGGGGGAGATGATTGGTCTCCCGGCAGGCTTCGACGCACCTGTCGCAACCGATGCACTTGGTTACATCCGTCAGTATCGACATATTCCGGTAGATCATATCGGCTCGTTCTCTTTGCCAAGGGCGATGGCCACCTGCTGACCACCTCCTGGCTTCAGGTGCCATCCCATCTCGGAGATCAGCTGGGTGCCGGGGAACAGCGCCACGTGACTCATCTTGGTGAAGGGTATGAGCAGGAAGATCAGATTTCCGCTCATTACGTGGACGAACATGGTGCCGTTGTAGCCGAACGGGTTGAGGCTCGGGTGCATCGCCAGGTAGCCGGCGGCGAAAGGCACGATGATCAGCAGCGGCAGGAAGTAGTCCTGCGGGCGGCTGATCGCCCTGCTGGCACTGGCACCCACCCGCTGTGCGAGGAGGGCCACTCCGGTGAGGATCGCCAGCAGCGTGAGATAGTCCGCCGCCAGGTTTCCGATCGCCGGCCAGCTGATCCCCAAGCCCCGCTCCCAGAGCAGAATGTGCGCACCCAGGAAGATGGGAGTGATGATGATGCACAGGTGGAACAGCATCGAAGTGGCGCTGAAGATGGCGCGTGCCTCGAAGGCCTTCTTGACCGGAAACATCCATTGCAGGGTGGCGGTGAAGACGGGGCCCCAGGGCACCGCCCGGCCGTTCTTTCTGCTCTCGTAGATGAGAGAGGCGATGCTCACCGTGTTGAGCACCACCGCCCGCGCCAGACCGAGGAGCATGATCACGAAGCAGGCCCTGAAGGCCGGCCCTCGTGCCCATTCCAGCCACTGTTCCATTCGACTCAACCTCCTCCTGTTCCAGCGGGTTCGAACTCGATCGCCTTCAGCATGAGGTCGTGGAGGCCGACCTTCTGCATCTCCAGCCGGTGGGCCTCGATGATTTCGTCCGTCTGCTTCTTGCAGTTGGCGCACGGCGTCACCACGTAATAGGCGCCCGTCCTCCTGAGCTGGTCGGCCTTGGTCTTGCCGCCGATCGCCATCCTGAACTCCTTGATCTCATCGATGGAGACCGTGCCCGCCCCGCCGCCGCAGCAGTAGTTGTCCATCCCGCGCGGGGTCATCTCGACGAAGTCTTCGCAGATGTGACGGAGAATGACGCGCGGCTGCTCGACGATCCATCCCTTCCGGGAGATGTTGCAGGGGTCGTGATAGGTCGTTCGCTCCTTGATGACGCCCTTCTTCAGCTTCAGTTCCCCCGAGAGGAACTTCTCATACGCCAATTCCATGATGTTGATTACAGGGATCCGTTCTTCGGGCGGGATGAAGCTCTGCATGCCCTCCCTGGCGGCACGGGATGCGTGGCCACACTCGCCGATCAGCATCTTCCTGCCTCCCAGGCGTTTCACCTCGGCGACCTGCGCCTTGATGATCCGCTCCCACATCCAGTCCGAGTAGAAGAGGCCGTAATCGATGCCGTCGAAGTTGGTGGTGCCGATGGTCCAGGAGGTATTGGTGACGTGGAGCATCGCCGCGTTGCCCATCAGGGTTTCCGCCTCCATCAGGTAGTCGGAGACGGCCGGGAAGAACACGTACTCCGCATTCTCCACGTCCATCGGGAACTTGACCCCCGCGCCCGGATACTCCTCCTCGATCTCCTCCTCCAGGAACTCGCAGGTGTCCTTCATCGCGATGGCGGGGATGGCGGAGGTGTTCTTGGTCTTGCCCTCGAGCTGCTCCCTGACGGACACCACCATCGCTTTGGGCACGATGCCGATCTCGGCGAGGATCCAGCGGGCGAGATGGGTGATCATGGCGTGATCGATGCCCATCGGGCAGGTGGACTTGCAGCGCTTGCAGGCCGTGCAGCGCCAGTACTCCTCGGCCATCTCGTCGATGTACTCGTCGGTCAAGACAAAGGAGCCGTAGAGGCGGGCCTTTACCTCACCGGCCAGGGTGAAGTAGCGCCGGTAGACCCTGAACAGCAGCTCGGAGCGGTGGCAGGGGATGTCCCGGGGATCGCCACTGGCTTGGTAGACCTGG